>UMCF01102741.1_pt1 | contig 32416 bp, 29 predicted proteins | sample 1964131 | NCBI WGS metagenome assembly UMCF01 (sample SAMEA4835958, study PRJEB28245) | human gut metagenome | biome: gut microbiome; material: fecal sample | place: Denmark | collected 2008
ATTACTCTTTTTTTCTTTCTTTTCTTCTCTTTCATTCTGTCGTTTCCCCTTCCCTTAATTACTTCTTCTCATATATCTTGTCGAATACTCCGCCATCCTTGAAATGTTTGTTGATTTTTAATTCCTACTAATTTTATATGTTACTATGTTGCAGATTATATACCTACTAGGTTTATATGTCAATAGTGTTTATAGGATTTCTGGTTGTTTTCCTGATGCCTCTTTTCTTCGGAACGCTTTTTTCTCCGTAAACCTACTAAACATCTTGTTTTCTTAGCTTGCGTAGGTCTTTTTCCTCCTAGTTTCTCTTTTATTCCCTCTCATCCCTCTCGAAAGACCTACTATCCTGCCAATTTTCCCTCCCTGCGTAGGTCTTTCTCCTTCTAGTTTCTCTTTTATTCCCTCTCATCCCTCTCAAAAGACCTACTATCCTGCCATTTTCCCTTCCTTGTGTAGGTCTTTTTCCTTCTAGTTTCTCTTTTATTCCCTCTCATCCCTCTCGAAAGACCTACTATCCTGCCAATTTTCCCTCCCTGCGTAGGTCTTTCTCTGTCAATATTCTCTTTTACCACTTCGCATTCTCCTCAACAGACCTACTAATCTACATAATTACCATAATTGTGTAGGCATTTTCCAAATATTATCTCATGCCTATAATTATCCTCACCCTGTTCTCTTGACTTCTTGTCTTATCTGTATTACTGTATATAATACAAGCAAAACATAAATCACCTCTCTTTACAGAAAGGAGCTTCACATGGTTATAGAACTTGATTTTGCGAGCGACACGCCCATATATGTACAGTTAAGAAATCAGATTGTTAAAGGAATCGGCAAGGGAGAACTTAAAGCCGGTGAGAAACTGCCGACTGTCAGACAGCTTGCTTCTGACGCAGGCGTTAATACAATGACTGTCAATAAAACTTACCAGATTCTTAAGGCGGAAGGTTTTATTAAAACCGATAGAAGGCTTGGAGCATTTGTCGCCGAGAATATTAATATGGATATTGAATTCAGGGAAAAGCTTGAATCAGAACTTGAGCTGCTATCCGCAGAAGCAAGCATTACAGGAATGGATAAGGCAGAATTCTTAAAAATGTGCGAAAACATTTATTCCAAGATGAATCCCTGCACAATGTAATATGCCTGTATTCACACATGCATTAACACACACAGTCCCACTATACAAGGAGGTTTCCTTATGAAAATCGCAATGTTTATGCTATTCTTCGTATGCAACATGTTCACAGTCCTGATCATGAGATTTGCATATGAATCCAACTACCGATACAACAATGGAATGCTTATCGGAGTCCACATTCCAGGCGACCATGTTAACGATGACGATGTCACCCGACTTATGACACGCTTTAAGAAAAGCATGAAATATTTTCAGAATATCAATGCAGTACTCTCAATAGCCATATGCTTTCTTAATTTTGTGAACATAATCATTTTCGTTATTATGTATACAATCTGGATTCTCGTGTTCGTTTTCGGAATTATGTATATCCAGCTTTCAGCGCATCGGAAAATGTATCTGTTAAAGATACAGAATGGCTGGTTTGTGGAATCCCAGAAACAGAAGGTCTTTATTGATACGCGAGCTTGTGCAAATACAGATGCAACTCCAATCAGCTTCAGATACCACATCATCATAATTGCCGCAGAACTGCTGGCTTTGATTCCATTCTATTCATGGACGGACAGAGCATATTTTTCAATGATTATTGTATTTGCAATATGTACTGTCATAGTTTCTGTATTCGGGTTTGTGTTCCACATTTATATGAACAGACGACAGAATCAGGCATACAGCCTTAATTCGGACATTAACAACATTGTTAATCTGACTATGAAAAAATACATTGCTTCAGCAATGCTTGTAATGTCACTTCTTAACTTCGTGGCATGGATAACATTTGTCTTAATGTGTATTATTCAGGATACTGTTGGAGATTTAAGTTTCTGGATGTACATTATTCTGCAGTTGTTAAGCGGCTGCACGCTCACTGTCATTCTTATTCTTGCACGCAACAGAAAGAATGAAATGCTTAAGGCTGACACACAGCCAGTATTTGTTGATGATGATGACTACTGGAAGACCGGATTTTACTACAATCCTAATGACCCGCACCTTTTCGTACCCGACAGGCTGTGTTCGACCAACTACTCGCTTAACTACGCCCGCACAGGTGCTAAGATATTCACCGGAAGCATAACGGCTGTTATTCTTGGATTACTAATATGGACAACTATTGTATTAATTCCATACATTCATGTTACTATCGACATCAGGACTACCAATAGCACTGTAAATGTATCTTCATGCGGTTACACAAGCAGAATTAACATTGGCGACATTACCGAAATTACTCTGATGGATTCACTGCCTGATGACCATTTTTTCAGATATAACGGCGGCGCAACCGACAGTTACCTTGTCGGAAAATTTAAGGGCAATACTTATGGAAAATGCAGTCTCTACATTTTTAAAGATGTGTCTCCTGTGCTTATGATAAAAACTGCTGACCAGACTGTGTTTTTGAATTCCAAGAAAGATGGCGAGATTGTTAATCTGTATAATGCAATTAAGGATAAATAATCCGTGACAAAAAGGACGATAAGAATTAACTTCTTACCGTCCTTTTTTCTGCAATTCTTCTATTCGCGTGACTTGCGCTTCCTTACATCATGCTCCTCATATGCCACACTCACTTTCTTACCACTGAATGCAACCCCGAACATGCCAATCCCAGACACGCCATGCTTTTCAAGATTGGCTGTGTAACTTTTCTGCTGAATCTGTCTGACTGCACTGCCAGCCATCTTCTCAAGCTCAGCTTCCTTACATGCTTTGAATTCTATGATATATCCCTGCCCACCACGGCTCTTAGGCTGAAGCTCAATGTCAAAACGACCCTCACCCGATTCCCTGTTAGACGAGATATAATAACTATCAGATAAAACCGCAAGCATTCCAAATACTACCCCATGATAGAAATCCTCATGTGCCGTATCAAACACGCTTGCCGACTGCAACAGATACTTTTGCAGAGTTTCTGTCAGCAAATGTGCATTCCCCGTGCGGATTGATTCCTCAAAATTCCTGAGGAGAACGCCTGTAAATATTCCATTATATCTGTCAATAATCTCCTTCTGGAACACGCTCTTTATCTCATAATTAGGTATCGACAGCGCGCATATCGGATTGTCGTACAGAGAGCCAATATGCTCTGACACACGCAGATATCCGGCAACCAGAAGGAAGCTGTATATTGTATCAATATCTCCATTAATCTCAGGATATATGATATCTGTGTCAACAATTGCCTGAACAGTACTGCCCTGCAGCAATCTTAATAAGTTGTCTGCAAATGTGGTATCAGCACTATTAAACAGCTCGCCAATTATCTCATTGCCACTTGTTCTTGACCAGAAAGCTTTGGGAACACATTTGTTATTGAAGTAATTAATAACCGACCACGGATTATATATTCCGGTTCTGCCAAACATATATCCGTCATACCATTCCTTAATCTCACCCAGCCGGTCAGACACGCCGTAGTACTGCGCCATAGCAGAAACTTCCTCTTCCGTAAATCCAAAATATTGCGAGTATTCATCATCAAGAATTGTATTAACCACAAGATTGTTAAGCCCGCTGAACAGGCTTTCCTTAGCTATGCGGAGAATTCCCGTGAGAATCCCCAGTTCCAGACTTGGATTGTCCTTTAAGACAGCCGACAAAAGATTTCTCATAAAGCCAATCACTTCATCATAGTATCCAAATATATGTCCTTGCTGGATTGGCGTATCGTACTCGTCAATTATCACGATTACATTCCTGCCATAATGCTTTGAAAGCATTGCCGACAGCTTCCCCAGTGCAAACTGATAATCTATTATCGTTGCCTCATCATCAAGTATTGACTTAAGATACTTCTTATCATAGTCACTTAATCTGGCGCTTGTCGTCAGTTCAATATGTCGCAAAAATTCATTCCTTAATGTAAAGCAGAGACTTGCGTACATGTCCTGCCATGTTGACTGGTGGGCGTCTTTAAATGTAAGAAAAATCACCGGGTACTGCCCCTGCTTCTCCTTATATGCTGCACCCGCGCGCCATATATATTTATCTTTAAAATATATTGATGTATCCGTATCAGTCTTTTCAAAAAATGTGCGAACCATGTCCATAGTAAGTGTCTTTCCGAATCTTCTCGGTCTTGTAAATAAATACACCTTACTGTGATTATCTATAATGTCCCTGATAAGCAATGTTTTGTCTACATAATAACATTCATTCGACACTTCTTTATAAGATGTTATTCCAACCGGGCAGGGACGCTTCCTGTTGTATACAATGCTGTCTTCCCTGACATAAAGATTCCTATTCTCCCTTAAACAATCCGGTCTATCCACATCGTCAGGTATCATCCAGAACTTGCCTTCCTTATAAGCTCCCGGCAGCTTTCCCTCTGTACACAACTGGTTAATTCTTCTCGGCGTCACGCCCCATCTTGCGGATAATTCCTTCGCCTTAATATATCTAATATCCATAAAGCCCCTCTTTTCTGTGCATTACTGCACATACTGAAATCCGTGTCATGTACACAGATTCCACACCGCCTCTTACTTAATTCACAACATTTATATACATCTATATTATATTTTACGCAATTTTTCGGAAATATCAAGGCATTTTCAGGAAATATTATTTTAATTTTCGGAAATTATATATTTTTCTTTAAATATTATATATTTCCTCATTTACATTTGACAATCCTGCCCCAAAGTATTATAAATATCAAAGGGAATGAAGTACTCCCTTGGGAAACCTAAACTGCTTATTCAAGCTGATGACTTCTACGATTTTATGTCGCAGGAAGCATCAGCTTTTTTTGCGTTCATAAATGCATTTACTACATTTTTAAGGAGGCTTATTATGCTGACATCTTTATCACTTATCTTTCTGGTCGGACTCGTCATGGGCGCAATCTGCCAGAAGCTGAAACTTCCGAGAATCATCGGAATGCTTCTTACCGGTATTGTTCTCGGGCCATATGTCCTTGATTTTCTTGACCCATCAATCCTTTCAATATCGGCTGATCTGCGAAAAATGGCTCTTATTATTATTCTTATCAAAGCCGGTCTGTCGCTTGACTTAAAAGACCTGAAAAAAGCCGGACGAAGTGCTATTCTCATGTCCTTCATTCCGGCTTCCTGTGAAATCATCAGTTATATTCTGCTTGCCCCTGTAATTCTTGGAATTAACCACGTCGAAGCTGCTGTGATGGGCGCGGTTCTCGCCGCTGTTTCTCCTGCGGTTGTCGTTCCACGAATGGTAATGCTGATTGAGAAACACTACGGAACTGACAAAGCGATTCCGCAGATGATACTGTCTGGGGCTTCATGCGATGACATATTTGTAATAGTGTTGTTCACTACATTTTTAAATGTGGCACAGGGCGGCAGGGCTAATGTTATGGATTTCGTAAATATTCCTGTGTCTATTATACTCGGCATAATACTTGGCATAGTGACCGGTCTGGGACTGTACCTGTTCTTTGAAACATCATACGCCCGCAAACATACCGTAATAAACAGCATGAAGGTTATCATCGTGCTTGGCTTCTCTTTCCTTCTTATTGCAATTGAGGGCTGGCTTGAAGGAAAAGTGTCTGTTTCAGGGCTGCTTGCTGTTGTCGCTATGGCATGTACTCTTAAGTTTAAATGTGTCCCCGCCGTATCAGCCCGTCTGTCCGAAAAATTTGGCAAGCTGTGGCTCGCTGCTGAAGTAATATTGTTCGTACTTGTCGGCGCGGCTGTCGATATCCGCTACACACTGAAAGCCGGACTTCCAGCCTTGCTTATGATTCTCGCCGCACTTGTTTTCAGAGCTGCCGGAGTGCTTCTCTGCACCGTAAAAACAAACCTTACATGGAAGGAACGCCTTTTCTGTGTAATTGCCTATCTTCCTAAAGCAACCGTTCAGGCAGCCATCGGCTCAGTTCCTTTAGCCGCCGGACTCGCCTGCGGACAGATAGTGCTTTCCGTAGCTGTGCTTGCAATCATAGTTACTGCTCCGCTTGGCGCAATTGGCATCGACTGTACTTATAAGAGGCTGCTGAAAGAGGATAAAACCCACTAAAAGCCATTATACACTCAATATAGTAGGTCATTTCCATAGTTTATGCATATACTTTCCGGCTTGCGACCTACTATATTGTTAAATTAACATATTTTCGTAGGTCTTTTTCCACATTTTACTAAGAACTGTAAGCAATTTGCGAGTGAAAGACCTACTAATCATATCTTCCCTGATTGATTAGTAGGTCTTCTCACTTAAACAACTTATAATATTCTCCGCAGAAACCTACTAAACCAACAACTTGCTCTATATTAGTAGGCTTCATGTACCTGTGCATAGTCAGATTCGCGCAGCATATTCAACAAAACATTTTAATTAATCATATATCTTATCAAATATTCCGCCATCAGAGAAAAACTTCTGTGTAGCCGCTTCCCAGCCGCCAAAATACCCGATATCCGCCATGTCAATGTCTTTGACAATCCATTTACCATCGGAAGGTATTTCCTTAATATTCCTTGAATCGCTGGAAGACTCGTATTCATTCTGGATGTCTTTGTTTACAGGTCGGTAGAAATTCTGTGCCTCAAGCCTCTGTGCGTCATCGGTGTACAGGAAAGAAAGATAGGCGTCTGCCAACCCTTCTGTTCCATTCATCTGTGTGACCTCGTCAACCTTCGCAACCGTTGGCTGGCACAATACAGATGCGGACGGAACGACAATCTCATACTCGCCCGGATATTCCTGTAATGCGAAAAATGCTTCATTTTCCCATGCAATCAGAACATCCCCCTGTCCGTTCTCTGCAAATGTTGTAGAAGAACCTCTTGCACCTGAATCAAGCACTGCCACATTCTTGTAAAGCTTGGTAACACTTGCCTGAACCTGTTCATCATTCTGTCCCTGCTTCTTAAAATAATACCATGCCGCAAGGAAATTCCATCTGGCTCCTCCGGAAGTCTTAGGATTAGGGGTAATAACCTTAACCCCATCATTAAGAAGATCATCCCAGTCCTTAATATTCTTAGGATTACCCTTTCTTACAAGAAAGACAATCGTAGAAGTGTAAGGCGAGCTGTCATCAGAATAATCATCAATATATCCGTCATCAATCAGCCCTTCGTCCCTTATAACATTAACATCGCCCTCAAGTGCAAGCGTGACAACATCAGCACCAAGACCGTTAGCAACCTCTAGCGCCTGCTTTCCAGAACCGCCATGAGACTGGATAACCTCAACCTTCTCACCAGTCCTGCCATACCAGTAATCCTCAAAAAGCCTGTTATACTCCTTATAAAACTCTCTTGTGGCATCATAAGAAACATTAACAAGTTCCGTCTTCTTCTGCCCACAGCCAGAAAGTCCAATAAAAGTCAGGCTGAAAATCATACCTAAACATATTAACTTTTTAAAAAATCCATATTTTTTCATCTATACCTGACTCCCACATAAATATATTCCTAAACTAGGCAAAGCAGCGAAGCAAGCTTTGCCAAACCCAAGGTAAAGCAGCGAAGCGCCCTTTACCGCACGTCTGCCAACACTTCCAACCCCGAAGTAACCCCACGCAGCGGGAAAGAACCCCAGCAGCACTAAACTTATAAAGCAACGCAGGTGCTTTGGAGCCGCCGGCACTTAGCTCGTCAGGACAGCCTCACAAAGTGAGGCAAATCCTGACAAGCTTAGTACCGCTGCGAGCGACAAGCAGCGAAAGCGTGCCTGCGTTGCTTTATAAGTTCTAGTGCAGCGTCCGTTCTTCCCCCAGCCTACGCATTCTTCTTAATAAACTCAGCCACATCCACAGTAGTGGCGTCAACCCCAGACTCCCAGCCTGCAAGCACTTCTGCGCCATCAATCTTAAGATCAGCTGCCTTACTAAGTGCAAGAATAACAACAATACCTGCATTTACAAGGTGAGTCACAACATTTGTATAATCCTCGCCTTCTGCCGGAACATACAGATATACATGCTTGCTGTCAAGAAGAAGCTCCTTCTCAACCTTCTTTAAGAAATCAACATTAATCTTGTCTGAAAGAACTGTCTCTACAACAACAGGCTTCTGGTTGTTAAGCTCCGCTCTGAAAGCTGCGTCAACTTCCTTAACATCGCTTGCTGTCTCATTAACTTCACGGACAACACCGCAGGCACTAGTCATATTAGTAACACGGTCTATGAGAATAAGCTCTCCCATAGTCTTGTGAAGGTTGAATTCATCAACAACAATTACATCAGCAAGAGAAATCTTGCATACAGCAATTTCATTTTTCTTAAGAAGAGTTGCTGGCTTCTCCTCGCCTGTATTGACATCAATAGTATTGACAATCTCAGTAACAACGCCCGGAATAAGTCTTGTTCCAAGCTTTACAAAAAAGTTCTTGTTATTAGTAAGAACATCATCGTCCATCCAGAGAATTGTAGCTGTTATCTCTGTTGCAAGCTTAAGGTCTGCTCCTGCTGCAAGAACTGAACCTCTTGAGACATCAACCTCGCGGTCTAACTGGATAGTAACAGGCTGTCCAATAGATGCGCTCTGGGCTTCCTTATCACCAACATGGATGCTCTTGACATGAACATGCTCCTTAGTTGGAAGAGTGATAATCTCGTCACCAACAGATACGCTTCCTGCCTCAATCTGACCCTGGAAACCACGGAATTCATGATTTGGACGGCATACTCTCTGAACAGGCATGTAGAAGCCCTTTTCTTCCTCAGTATCATCAACATCAACCTGCTCAAGATAAGGAAGAAGTGCCTGACCCTTATACCAAGGAATATTTTCAGACTTAGTTGTTACATTGTCACCCTCAGTTGCTGAAACAGGGATAACAACTACATCTGACAAAGAAAGCTCCTTTGTAAGCTCTGCTATCTGCGCATTTATCTCGTTGAAACGCTCCTCGCTGTAACCAACAAGGTCCATCTTATTAACTGCAAATACAAAATGCTTAATTCCCATAAGTGCGCAGATTCTTGCGTGTCTCTTCGTCTGGATAAGCACGCCCTGCTTTGCGTCTACAAGAATTACTGCAAGGTCTGCAAATGAAGCACCAACCGCCATGTTTCTTGTATACTCCTCATGTCCCGGAGTATCAGCAACGATAAAGCTTCTGTTGTCAGTTGTAAAATATCTGTAAGCAACATCAATAGTAATTCCCTGCTCTCTCTCAGCCATAAGACCATCAAGAAGAAGTGAATAATCAATCTTACCTTCACGGCTTCCGACCTTGGAATCAAGCTCTAACGCCTTCTCCTGATCTGCATACAATAACTTTGAATCATATAAAATATGTCCGATAAGTGTAGATTTTCCATCATCAACACTACCGCATGTAATAAATTTAAGTAAACCTTTCATTCTAGAAGTACCCCTCTTTCTTTCTTCTTTCCATGCTTCCTGCTTCCTCATGGTCGATAACACGGCTTGTTCTCTCTGATTCAACCGCACTTAAAGTCTCTTCGATAATCTCGTCAAGAGTTTCTGCGTCTGACTCAACGCCGCCTGTAAGTGGATAACAGCCAAGAGTTCTGAATCTTACCTTCTTCATCTGTGGCTTTTCGCCTGGAAGAAGTCTCATTCTGTCATCATCAACCATGATAATATTGCCGTCACGGTATACAACAGGCCTTTCTGCTGCAAAATAAAGAGGTACAATATCAATCTTTTCTCTCTGGATGTACTGCCAGATATCCTTTTCAGTCCAGTTAGAGATAGGGAAAACTCTCATACTCTCGCCCTTGTGAATCTTAGTGTTGTAAAGCTTCCACATTTCCGGACGCTGGTTCTTAGGATCCCATGCCTGTGCTGTATTTCTGAAAGAGAAAATTCTCTCCTTAGCTCTTGATTTCTCCTCGTCTCTTCGTCCCCCGCCAAATGCTGCTGTAAAGCCGTATTTGTTAAGTGCCTGCTTAAGAGCCTGAGTCTTCATGATATCAGTGTAAGCTGAACCGTGGTCAAATGGATTAATTCCCTGCTTAACACCCTCTTCGTTAGTGTAAGTAAGCATCTCGATTCCAAGCTTCTTCGCTGTCTCATCTCTGAACTTAATCATTTCCTTAAACTTCCATGTTGTGTCGATGTGAAGAAATGGAAATGGCGGCTTCTCAGGATAGAATGCTTTCATTGCAAGATGAAGCATAACTGAGCTGTCCTTTCCTATAGAATACAGCATTACCGGCTTTTCGCATTCTGCTGCAACTTCCCTAATAATGTATATCGCCTCTGCTTCGAGTGCGTCCAAATGTGATAAATTACCCATGATATTCCTCCCTAATATTTATTAGATTCTTGTCTGTTGACCTCAAGCGTCTTAACTGTTCCGTCTGGCGAAGTCACCGTCCATGTATTGATGCTTCCATTCTGTCTGAACGAAAGAGTGCTTCCCTTGCCGCCGACATCAGCACCCAGAAAGAAATTAATTGCCTCAAAACGACATTCTTTAAGACATGATGTGCAACCCCAGCAGTCCTTGACATGCTTTATAAATGCTTTTCCATCAGTATCTTTCTTAATAAGATTGCCAGGACAGGCTTCAACGCACTTCCCGCAGCCAACGCATTTTAACTTATTTATCTGAATGCTCATAGCTGTCGCCTCCCCTCACAAGGTCTCTTATGATTATCTTAATCTCGCCATTCTCCTTGCGGGAGTTGACATATTTTAACCAGTCATCACTCTTAGCCGGATAATCCATATTCTCCGCAAAGCTGTGCCAACGGGTTTCTTTTCTTGCTTTCAAATGTGCTATAACACTTCTGCACACCGTAAGTCTTTCTCTTATCTCATAGATTCTAAGCAAGTCATCTGCATCCTGTGCCGCAAGATTATCAATGCTCTGCTCTAAGAATTTAATCTTCTCATCTGCAAGCTCAAGTCTTGCTTCATTGTACTGATAATCAGTGCTTATGCCACCTGCGTACTGGTCCATAATCTTCTGCATTGCTTCCTCAGTCTGCTCGATATCAACCAGTCCCTGCTTATTATTAAGAAATCTCTCATACTCGCTCTTCTTTGCAAATGCGTTCTCAGACAATTCTGAATCTGCCACCTCATTTACAACAAAGCCCTTTCCTGAGCCTTCAAGCCTTTCAGCTATTGCCTGTGCTGCAATCTCGCCCTCTGCCAGAGCTCCTGTTACATATTTCTGAGGACATCCGCCTGCAACATCACCCGCTGCATAAAGCCCGTGGATTGTAGTCTCTCGGTTATTGTCAACCCAGTAACCACTCGCCGTATGACCTCCGACTATGTATGGCTCAGTTCCTTCTATCTCAACATTTTCTTCAGAAGGACCGCCCGCCGCCTCAAGCCACTTAAGCGTCTGGCTCGGTGCCATGTTAAGATATGCTTTGTAAAGGTCTTCCTCCTGCTCCCTGCTTATTCCCTTAGTTCCAAGATAGCAAGGACCTCTGCCCTCGCGGTTCTCAGTAACTGTTCCATAAAGTCTCTGTGAAGTTGTAAGACCATATTTGTTCTCATACACTTCACCGTTGGAATTAAGCTGCTTTGCCGGAACTCCCTGTGCGATAGTTCCTGTCGGAGCAATCGTATCTTTACATCTTAAAGCAATGAATCTCATCTCAAATGTGGTCATCTCCGCTCCTGCATTGATTCCCATTGCATATCCGGCTCCTGTATTGAACGGTGGATACCACATTTTATGTCTTGAAAATCCAGGATTGTTAGGTCTGTAAAGACCTGCCGCTCCGCCAGTAGCCACAAGAACTGCCTTCGCATTTATCTCATAGAACACTGCATCATTGACATCAAATCCGTATGCACCTTTAATCTTGTTATTCTCTACTATGAAATCTGTTATATTCAGGTGATTGATTACCGCTACATTGTCCTGCTTCTTAACTGCATCCGCCAGTATCGGCTTGATATTCTCACCATTTATCTTAATATTGCGGTTTCCTCTCGCAACATATTCTCCATTCTCGTCCTTGAGTATTACAAGTCCTAAGTCCTCCATTATCTTAGTGACATGATTAAGCCTCTCAGACATTGAAAGAAGCAAATCCTCTCTTACAATTCCATCTGCATCTTTCTTACAATAATCAACATAGTCCTGTGGCACCCTGCCTTTAGTGATGTAGGCATTAATTGCATTAACACCTGCAGCAAGACATCCGCTTCGTACAATGTTCGCCTTCTCAACAATCAGTACATCAAGGTCTTTCTTCTTTCCAAGCGTAATACCTGCAAAACACCCTGCCGTTCCGCCACCTATAATAAGTACATCTGTGTCAATAATTCTATTCTTCAACCTTCATGTACCTCCTTGCAAAATCTAATTCCATATAAACATAGTATCTTGGTATGTAAATCATTATATTCTCAATTTCCTATTTGTCAATAGGATTTTTGCAGATTATTGTTATTTGAATTGTGGGGGAGCTGGGTAATGGCTCGGTATTAGCTGAGTATTTGGTGGTATGTGCTGGTTATTCGTCATGGTATTAGATGGGTGTTGGCTGTGTGCCTACTAATCCGCCACTTGCTTCAACTTTAGTAGGTCTTTCACGGATGTTATCCTCTCTCCTGCTCTTTATCTTGCTTAATTTTGCCTACTAATCTTCCATTTTCCTCAACTTTAGTAGGTCTTTCATAACTATTTTCTTCCCATCCGCTCATCTTCTTGCTTGATTTCGCCTACTAATCTTCCACTTACGCTCTCTTTAGTAGGTCTTTCCCAGCTGTTATCCTCTCTCCTGTTCTTTATCTTGCTTGATTTCACCTACTAATCTGCTGCTTACGCTCTTTTTAGTAGGTCTTTCCCGGCTGTTATCCTTCCTACTGCTCTTTATCTTGCTTAATTTTGCCTACTAATCTTCCACTTCTATCAGCTTTAGTAGGTCATCCCCAAAAAAAGAACTTGATTTTATACGAAAAATATATACATAATAAAGCGGAGCAAATATAACACTTAAACAATTGTATACACCATGTCAAAATGGTTATTATATATGTAGTGACTGATATGCGGCTGTCACCTACACAGCAGCAGATGACAGCCGTATATCCCCATTCTCAAGGAGGCTTTATGATAATAGATTTCCATACACATACATTTCCAGATGAACTTGCTGACAGAGCAGTTGGCACATTAGCCCACAGCGGAGGAATACACAATTATCTTGATGGCAGAGTACATTCTCTTACAGATTCAATGAAAAAAGCTAGAATTGATTACTCCGTACTGCTTCCCGTGGCAACCAAGCCTAATCAGTGCGACACAATCAATACACTTGCTTTAAAGACTAATGAAACAAGTGAGACAACCGGATTAATTTCATTTGGGGCAATACATCCGGCTTGTGAGAATTTCAGAGAAATATTGAACTGGCTTTCCAACAATGGTTTCAAAGGCATCAAGCTTCACCCGGTTTTCCAGAAAACCAATATAGATGATATGCAGTCATTAAGGCTTATCGAATATGCATCAGCACTCGGGCTTATAATACTTATACATGCAGGCTTCGATGTAAGCTTTCCGGGCTGCGATGAATCAAGCGTAGACAGACTTACAACAATGATTCAAGAAATAAAACCAGAAAAACTCGTACTTGCACACATGGGTGGATGGGGACAATGGAACGATGTTTCTTCCATATTAGAGGAAGATTACATGAAAAATGTATATCTTGATACCTCATCATGCATCAAGAAGCTCAATCACAACGCAAGCCTTCCAATAGAAAAATTCAAGAAAATGGTCAACATTCACGGTGCAGACCACATATTATTCGGCTCTGACAGCCCGTGGGACGACCAGAAAGACGCAGTAGATTTAATAAAAGAGTGTGGGTTTTCAGAAAAAGATACCAATGCAATACTGGGTAAAAATGCGGTTACACTCCTTAATCTATAATTCAATCAGAAAGTTTTGCGGTTATAACATAAAAATTTTTTACAGTTTATTTTTTCGACAACGCACATATTCACCAAATATAAATCAAGCAGGCTGTCCCACATAACAGCCTGCTTACAATTTAACCACCAATAAAATCATCCCCACCACATGCACAACAAGCATAGCAGGAACCGTATACTTAAAATACCACTTTTTTGTCTTATGTCTGAACATCTGCATTGCAATAAAAGCTCCAAGCGAACCGCCGATTAGTGCTGTAATAAGAAGAGTCGCCTCCCTTATGCGCCATTTGTTGTGTATCGCTTTCCACTTATCAATTCCATACAAAGCAAATGTTACTACATTAATAATCAATAAATATATTCCTATAATCTTAAGCATTACTTTTCTTTAAATGCATAATCCCAAGTCTTAGCATTGCCTGACTTATTCTGCACAATCGACATCTGCCATTTTGCATCATCTTTATCCGTGCTGTCCTTAACAGCATAATATGGCGACTTTCCGCTATCCGACATATAGATTATGACGCTGTCTCCTTTCGCATCTGGTGTATCCATTGTACCATAGAATACGTAAGATGCATACGAATATTCCGTATCAATGCTCTTGCTGCTAATATACTGCGTATTCTCCTGCGGCTTATGCTCTTCGACATACATTTCGTGCTTCTCAATCACAACTTCCGGATACTTAGTCTTAAGAAATTCTTCCGCTTCCTGTGCCGTTTCCTGAGACACCTTTGCTGTGCGATTCTCCTGAACCTTAGACATTACTGGCTTGATAAGCAGTATTACTGCAATTACCACAACAATGAATACTGCAAATGCAATAGCAAGAGTCACCCTTTTCTTAACAACATTTTTATCATCCATAAATCTCGCCCTCCTTTTTCAATGTCTCTTATCAAAAATGTGCTTCTTTATTTACCACAATTATATAACACGAAACTTACATCCAGCTTACATTCACATATAATATACATTTGTACTTGCCAATCTCATGATAATCTGCTAAACTACACAGGCTGTGTTATGACACAGTAACAAATCGTGTGTTCGAGACCTTCCACACGCAAAACAAAACTAAAGGAGATAATTGAATATGAAGAAAAAGGAATGAGTGTGAAATTCATCACACAGGCCGCTGTTATCGCAGCAATCTATGTCGTACTTGTAGTAATCTTTAACTACATCAGTTTCGGACCAGTGCAGTTTCGAATTGCGGAGGCACTCACAATACTGCCTTACTTTACACCTGCAGCAATCCCTGGATTATTTGTTGGCTGTATAATTGCTAACATCCTTGGTGGCGCAATTGTATGGGATGTAGTATTTGGAAGCATTGCAACACTTATCGGCGCAATCGGAACATACCTGTTAAGAAAGCATAAGTGGCTTGCACCAGTTCCACCAATTGTTGCTAACACAATCATTGTACCATTCGTACTTAAGTTTGCTTACGGCTCAGAGGGCATGTTTGCAATGTTCTTCGTTACAGTTGGTGCTGGCGAGATAATCGTATGCGGAATCATCGGCATGATACTTTTATATGCACTTACACCAGTAAGACATGTAATCTTCGGTGATGCGGAATAATTCACACAACACATAAAACACAAGGCAGAAGAACTACCTGAGAAATTCAGGTAAATCTTCTGCCTTTTTCAATATCCTTATTCACCCTTTCACCATATACTCACATTTCCCATCACAGCCGCAATCACAATCACCGCAGCCATAAGAAGCACAGACACAACCCTTCCGCGCACCTCAGAAAAACGGCTGCACAGTACATATGTAACTGCAAATGTAATGAGCATTGCAATCAGCCTTACAATCAGTCGGATTATCATAAATGTTCCAACAGTAATATAAAACCCGCAATCCCTCATAAATGTGAGACTCATAAGCGGTGCGTCCGTGTACGGCATGCCATAATAGCTTCGCAAATGTATCATATCAATTCCATACACAAGAACATACAGGACTATGCACAACACTAAAGATGCCACAATCCGCTTAACCTTAACAGTGTTCTTTCCGCTTGCAGCATTGACAATATATTTAGTTCCTGTGCTTGTCTCAATTCCGATATTCTCAGAAACAATAAGCACAACAGACACAAGCAGAGCCATAAGAAGAACAGTCTCTCTTGCCTTTCCGTACTTGCCAAATATCTCCTCATATCCCCTGTCTGACATCATGTAACCATCAATACCAGTCTCTTCCTTAAGATTCTCAAGATATTCCTGCTTCTGCTCAAATTCCCTCACCGCAGCATAACGCGACGCATATATAGACACAGTCGAATTAATCTGCGATAACTCGTCAATTCCAATCTCACCATTCTCATACTGTTCAGAAGCTTCCATACTTTTCTGGACAGCCTGCATATAATCAGCTCTGCGCTCATCAATCAGGGCGGATATCTGCGAATAATCAGCACCGCCCTTTTCAAGATATATCCTGTCACGCTCTCTGGAGTTGTCCGAGAAAGCCATCTTTCCATAACTGATAAAATACATAACAACCAGCAGAAGCACCACAATAACCGTAAATCCCCTGCTTGTCACAAGCAGCTTGTGAAGCTCCTTGAATACAACAGGCACATTTGCAAAAATATGCTGATATCCGGCATACAGCTTATCAGTAAGCCGTGTCAGCACATTTTTACCCTGACTCGGACGCATAAACACAGTTCCCACTACCGCAACTGCCACGGACACAACAAGAATCACCATAAGCGCCCAGAACATAATAGCCGACTCAGATATGACAAAGCTTCCCCTTCCGCGGTTCGCATATGTGCTGATGACCGCGTTGACCTTCATAAGACGCACAATATTAATCTGTTTAAATGCACTGTAGATGCTGTGAAGTCCTATCCTGTAATACATAAGCACTTCCAGCCCCACAACTACTCCAGTCAGAATAAGCGCATGATTTCGCTTCCTGTTGACAACGAATACAGTCCATAATGCCACGCTAAGAACCACTACCGCCAGCGCACTGTATACATAATTGTATAGCACGAACCCAATCTGGCTCATCGGCATAGCAAATCTTTCAAATGCCTGTATAGACTGAACCGGCGCATTGAGCGCACCTGCTCCGCCGTATAACAGCAGCGCTGCTGCAAATGTTGTAAAATACAGACCCGCTGTTATAACCACGCCAGAGCCTGCGATAATAAACAGTCTGTGTAACGCAAGCCGAAGCCTTCCGCTTCCTGCCGAATGTACAATCCCCCACATTCCATTATCACGCTCACCCGACAGACCATATATTATGAAAACCATCATAATCAGCGCGAAGTAAAATGTGTAATAATAATTCACAAAACTGCCTGCTGCTTTATTATTAACAAGATAAAGCAATACATCAGCTACTTTTTCAAAATCCTTGCCAGTCTTTACAATATTATTATATGTAAAGCTGTTCTTATCTGAAAATATAGAGAAAGTCATAAGCTGCTGTGCATTAGTCTGAATCTGCTTCATGTCTTCAGGATACTTCTTTATATATTCCAACTGGCTTTCTATATCCCTTAATACCGTCAGAAACAGAAGCTGCTCACTCTCAGACAGTGCCTTATATTTCCCCAAAACTTCGGTCTCCGCACCAGCCTGTACCTCGGATTCCGCCACAGTCCCCTGCTTATCAGCCTTCCTGTAACTTAATATCCTCTTTATATCCGAATCCACCGCATTTATCGCAACCTCAATATCATAATTGCCATAGTAATCAACACACCACTGCCGCTGCGCGGTTTCAAACCTTAATTCCTTAATCCCTGCGCCCTTTGTCTGCTGATACACATACAACGATACATTAATAATAAGTAATGCGATAAAGCCAATGACAACTTTCCTGTTAATCAGTCTCCTAAACTCGTTCATATTCCGCCCCTCACTGTGTAAGCCCACTTCAAAATCACTTAACAGGAACTATCTCCACACTGCTGCTAATATTGCTCTTATCAATATACGACAGCTTATTAGAGTAGCCTATGAACAGATATTTGTCGTCGCCATAGTACAGATTACTCATTTTTCTTCTGTCGAGTTCTATAGTATTTACAAGAGTTCCGTCTGGATTGAGCACAAATATTTTCTCATCAATAAAATTAGTAATCTGGGTTGCACTTCCTGCTCCACCGTTACACATATATATGTACTTTCCATCATATGACAAGGCTGCCATTACTATTGAATCATCAGCCTTATAAATAAGTTTTCCGTCATTCTCATTAAGCTTTCTTGAATAAAGCCCCTTATCTATCACGAAATAGTACAGAATTCCATTGTCTGTATCAACATAATAATCAGATATATTCTTATCAGATACCAGTTCTGCGCTGCCTGTGGCATAATCATAACAATAAAGCTTGTAATTAACGTCTGCCGTTAATGTTTCTTTATCAATTGAATTATGATTTATCAGGAAAAACAGCTTATCACCGAAGCTTCTTGCCTCGTTAATAGCGTTATTTGCTCCCTCATATGAGAACACTTCACTTGTCTTTCCATTTGCAAGTTCTGCCTTTACAATCACTACTTTATCAGTATCTTTGCTCTCAACTGCCCCCATGTGTCCAATTCTGTCATATGCATATACACAATCATCATGGAATACTAAAGACACTGTTCCATCATCACTGGCAAACAGATCTGCAACATCCTCTCTGCTGCTTCCATCTTTCGCAATTCTTTCTAACTTAGCCATACCGCCTTCCACTTTAACAACATATAGACTTCCCTTATAGTAATGAAGCGGAGAATTGTCGTAACTGCTGTCTAATACTGCATTACAATCTGATGAATTATGCTTACATTCAGCTTTGGCACACACTGGAATAATCTTATGTGTACTGTCATCAAGATACATAAGCATTGTAGTCGAATCAGTATCACTCCAGTCCAGATAATAATATCCCGACTCCGCTTTAGCCACACGATGTCCGTCAGTTCTCCAGCTGCTCATCTCGTCTGACTCTGTTGCATTGCCGACATTAATTGTTTTGTCTGATTTCCCTCTTCTCATCCCCAGAACTACTGCCACCACGATTCCAACAACTACAACTGCTGCAATAATACCTATAATAACCTTTTTCTTACCCTTCATATGAGACACCACCCTTCTTCAATTCATAACTATAATTATAGCACTTTTAGTTATCTATTAAAAGACATATTGAACGAAATAACATAAATACTGCTTAAAATGCATCATTTTGATTAATTATCCTGTAATCTCACCACACAGACTATTACCCTAAGCGGTGGGTACTCTTACCGCTTTCCAAAGTTACCCGGTAAACCTACTATTTCATCAATTTTCACAATCTGGTAGGTCTTTTTTACATTGTAAGTTGGATTATGATGCTTCTTTCCATCTTAAATGCCTACTAAATCTGTCACATCTCACACTTTAGTAGGTCTTTTTCTGATATATCTGTAATATTAGTCGCATCTCGTCAGCTAAAAAGCCTACTATTCTCGCATAAATCACAACTTTAGTAGGCAATTTTCTTTAGCTGCCTTAATTCCCATCAAAATTTCTTCTCAAAAGACCTACTATTTCATAACATTGAGCAACATTAGTAGGCTTTTCACCAAATTATGCACTGGTTTCATATGCTATTTGACACTGCCCCAACAATAACATATACGAAAAATGTGCCTAAAAAGTTTTAATTATCCCCAACAATCTTTCCATCGCTTATAGTAATTATCCTGTTCGTCATCTTAGCAATCCCCTCATCGTGGGTTACTATAATGACAGTCTTTCCCGACTTGTTGATTTCCTTAAGAAGCTCTAACACCTCATGTCCTGTCTTCTGGTCAAGCGCTCCTGTCGGTTCATCGGCAAGTATGATATCTGCATTAGTAACCAATGCTCTTGCTATCGCAACTCTCTGCTGCTGTCCGCCTGACATCTTTCCCGGAAGCTTGTTTCTTTCCGATAATATTCCAAGATGTTCCATCTGTTTTAATATAATTCTCTTTCTTTCCTTGCGCTTGACATTGGCTGCAAGAAGCGGAAGCTCTATATTCTCATATGCCGTATAATAATCCATCAGTGCAAAATGCTGGAACACATACCCAATCTTTTCCTTACGCAGCTTATGTACCTGTGAACGGCTTGCCGCTGTCACCTCAGTATCATCAAGATAGTACTTCCCAGATGTAGGGCTGTCCATGCAGCCTATTATCTTAAGCAGCGTACTTTTACCACTTCCCGACGCTCCCATTACAGATACAAACTCGCCGTCCTCTATCTTAAGGCTTACATCATCAAGTGCCTTCGTATCATCAACCTTTTCATTGTATATCTTCGTAATATTCTCTAATCTTATCATTCCATATCCTCCAATGTAACAGCCGGGTTCATCTTCATTATCCTGTATACAGGAACAATTATTGTACACACAAGAGCCGTAAGGTTAATAAACAGTACAGACGCTATAAGCCTTAAGTTCCAGCTTATCGTATACAGCTTTATTCCAAGAACTCCCACTGCAAACAGATGAACCATAACATATATAACAAGCGATGCCGCGCCAAGTATAAGAATGTCCCTTGCAATTCCTCCGATTAATCTTAACTGCCCGAAGCCATAAGTCCTCTTTATTGCAAATTCTTTGTTTCTTTCTATAATCCAGAATTCAGACATAAGCATACAGTTAAGAATACAGAAGATATACACGACTTTATTTATCTTGATGTTCTCTTTCTGGAGAGTTTTTTCAACTGTACTCTGTCCGTTTCCTGATACTGAACAGCTCTCAATTGCACAGTTAATATCAGCTCCATATACATTGTTATATACCTTTTCATATGTATCATTGAGTTCTGTTGTATTGCTGTCAATCATAATCGTGTATTCCTTCATCTCATTGACAGCTTTTCTTACATTATCTCCAAGACATCTGTTATCGAATACAATCATATTGTCAGAATAATCAGAGCCTTCATTGCCGATTATACCTGTAACCTCATATGTTTCATTCTCAAATGTTACATAATGCTTTCCGTTTTCTTCATACGCATATCTGTACTGTGACCTTCCGAGAGCTACGAGTCTCTTTCCATAATCTTCTTCTGATGTTCCGGGAATCCTTCCACTCTCCATCACATATGGCAGTTCTTCGTTCACTGCCAGTATAATCTCCGGTGCAACAGTGGAAGATTTTCTTTCCGTATAATATAATCCTACCTTCTTTGCCCTTATATTGCCTTCTGTAACTCCGTCCGTACATGCCGATAAAATGTCCGATTTATTCAATGATACAACTGACATCTCTATACGGTTCTTATACAGTGCAGCAAGCCTGTCCGCTTCCTTCTGGTATGCCTTGTTATATATTCCCAGTGCCCCGAATATCGTAACGTACATTATAAGCTGTCCTATTATGAAAAAGCATGCTGTAAGTCTGTATCTGAATACATTCTGTATGATTCTCTTTATTATATTCATACCTCACGCCACCTCATTTCTTCATAAGGTCGATAAGACCTTTTCCATGCAGATACACAACAGGTACTATGCACGATATGACTGTCATAATCACAGCCTCTGCTGCAATAATAATAGGAACATATATGCAGTGTGCCATTATCTTTGCTGTATAATTTAATTCATTCCCATACTCACCTGCTGTCTGTACTATTATCTTTCCGAATGTCTCCCACTGACAGTACAGCCATGCAGCAAGTGCAGATACTATAATCAGTATCAGATTCTTAATCAGTATCATCGAATAGACAGCTTTTCTGCTGATTCCGTTAATTATGAATATTGCATAATCTCTTCTGTTAATAAGACACTCAATAATCGTAACTGCTGATATCGCAACTATTGCTATAACATACAGAAGCACCGATGCTATAAATGTCTTGTCATTAGTTATTGAATTGTCTTTAACATCCTTATCAAGCTGCTCTCCTTCATTAATAATAGATGCCCTTATCCCTTTCTCAGCCTGATAATCCATAAGCTTACTCTTTATTACATCATTGTCTTTATAATCTGCGACATAATAGACAGGTGTCGTGTATTCCAGACTCTCTCCCCAGTCATACTTAGATGTATCCTTTGTTACCACAAGTCCACTCTCCGACAGATCCGGTTTCTCAAGTGTTATACTCTCATTAACAAGCCACTGTGCATCGTCCTTAAGAAATCCCACAACTACACATTCTGATGCCATTGTCTGGCATCTCTGTCCTATCTCATAGACTCCCTTATATGAACTTCCAATCCACACAAGGTCATATCCTTCCCACTCTGCCTGCTTCTGTTCAATATCTGTCCTGCTTACTCCTGTATTACACATATCAGCTATATCAGAATCACTTATTACAGCATTTACATAACCCTTATCAAACTGCACACCATTTTTTATAATCAGTCCGTATGCTGATATTTCTTCTACTGAAGCAAGTCCTTCCATCATGTCACTCTGCTCAGAATGAGAACTGTTGACAGAAAAAGTTATCTTATTAATATTATACGGATTTATGCTGTAAGCCTTCTGTTTTATTCCGGTCTCACATCTGTTCTTCATATATGTATTCCATGTCCTGTCTGTCATATAGAACGATATCACACATATCAGTATAAGCATAAGCGTTACAAATGCTCTCTTTATATACTCCCTGTATATAATAATAAATTTATTAATCAGCCTCATCTTGATAGTATCCCCCTTTTCTCACATTTTCCTGTCATCTATTCTATAAACTTATCCTTATTGGCTTCCTTCCATGCGGCATATGCAGACTCCCCGCCTTCATCCATTACATACCCCATATTGCCAGTTATATAGAATGAATATTCACATGGAATATGCCCCATCTCAAGAACCATAAGAAACTGTTTATATCTGTTATCCTTATTAAATTCGGCATAATCAATATAATATACATCTGTTGTCTCTATCTGTCTGACTGCTAACAGGTCACACTCTGAATAATTATTATTCTTAAATGTATTCAAAGTGTTTCTCTCCTGATTCCATGAATATTTGTCATCTTCAGAAAGATATCTGTTCCACACCTCATGTGGTATACCATATATACTCAGCTTAATATCTGGAACACTGTCAAAAAAGTCCTCATATATAGCAAACGATATTGCCAGCACATCAACAGGTGAAACTGTATGTTGTTCTATTTTATCGTTATCCTTACCGGATGACACACTATTTTCTGTTATTACTGTGTCACTGAATCCTCCATATACTTTATAATTAAACGCCTCATTTACTTGCTTTTCCAATTCTTCACTATATTCACGATATGGCATAGCAATACCAAATCCAGTTACATTCTTTATTTTCATCCAGCGGGCTTATTAATTTTTTCATAAATATCAGAATTCATCTCCAGTGAATAAGCAGTCTCTGCATATTGAACACCTCTTTTTCTGTCAGCCTCTGCAATATTCGGAAAAAACAGTTCATCTTCCCCAAACTGAATTTTCTTGTACCTGTCCTCCGAATCGTTATCTGAATCTGAGCTTCCGCTTTCTTTTTCCTTAGTCGCTGCCTGTGTAACCTCTGGTTTATCAAGCAGTTTGGAACTGTCATCTGATACAACATCTTTGTTTCTGGCGCATGCGCTGAATGTAAACAAGACTCCCAATAATACCCCAGTTAATAATACCTTTCTCATAAGCCCCTCCTTTTCTCTTTTAGTACTACTCTATGAACTTATCCTTATTATTCTCTTTCCACTTAGCATAATCTTGTGGATTACTTATGTTATAATTCATGTCATCATTGATAGCCACTGCATAATCAACCGGCATTTCATCAAATTCTGCCACTATGAATAACTGTTTATATCTGTTATCCTTGTTATACTCACTGTAATCCATATAATATACACCGCTCTTATCAATTTTCCTGCTGGCAAGTTTATCACAGTCTGAATAATTATTTTCAGCCAGTGCTGACATCATGGCTTTAGTATCATTAATAGAATATACATCGTCTTCTGGCATGTATTTATTCCATGTTGAATAACTCATTCCATAAACATTTACTGTAAGATTAGGTATTGTTTCATAAAAGCTCTCATATAAAGCAAATGACACTGCCTGTACATCTACATGTTTGAACTCATGCTTCATTTTTTTATTTCTATCAGCTTCTTCATCTCTTTCATAACTTACATTTGTTTCTTCATCTGATTCTCTATATGCACTTGCCACTCTTGTCTTAATCAATTCATTCTTTGATTCAGCCATTTCATCTCTTGTAATTTGCTTTTCTTCCGAATCAACCGCAAATTCTGGAAGCGCTGCTGCACAACAGCTTAATTGCGTATTACCTTCTACTGAAGAAGTTCCTTCTGGACGATTTATAGATTTATGTACATTTACATTTTCCGCAAAATACGCGTCATACAGATACTCCACGCCTCGTATTTTGTCACTTTCTTTTATTATTGGAAAATATAATTCATATATTCCATACTGGATTTTCTCATATTTTCCCGTCTCATCTGTTTCTGAATTATCATTAAAACTTTCGCCTTCTTTGGTTTCTTCCTGTGTAACCTCTGGTTTTGCAAGCAATTCAGAACTTTCATCTGATACAACATCTTTGTTTCCTGAACATGCACTCACTGTAAACATAACTCCCAATAATACTGTTGTTAATAATACCTTTCTCATAAGCCCCTCCTTTAATAAACACGATTGCAATTACCTTCCCTGAACATATATACGAATCCTGTTAAAAAAAAGTTGGAAAATAAGTTTCATTCCGCACAACAATTACTAATTTAATTATAAAAAAGCTATATCCAATGCAACTCGATTCTCAGATTCTCACAATCTCTGTTACATTAATTATAGCTTTTTTTATATTTTATCCTAGATAGATGTCACGAAATGATGAAAAAGCGGCATGAAATGCATTATTTTTCTTTACTATCCCCAACAATCCTAATATCCACTCGATATTATTCTCCACTTACCGCCTTCAGTTCGAGCAAGATACCAGCCATAACCTGTTTCCTCATCATCTACATCAAAGCCGGTATTTTCCACATCTTTCTCTTTCTTTGACGTATGAAAATCACTTTTGAAATATATAACCTCAGTAAAATCATCTGTCCAGCCATCTCTTTTGGCTAATTCATTTATCCATTTCAAAACACTATCTGAATTACTGGATTTATCACCTGCATAATAGACTTTATGAAGCTCAAATCCTTTCATATGCCTAATCTTTCTTTTTATTACCTTAATAGCTTCATCCATATCTTTTTGTGTATAGATATCTGAAGTTCCATAGTCTATCTCTACTTTAGGCGTTGTTACTATCTTTGTTATTACAAAGCCTATTACTGCGGCAACACAAAGAACTACTATTACTATTATAGTTACTTTTTTCTTTTTTGATTTTTCTTTATCCATATTAACCTCCTTATCCAAACACGCCCCACATTATTCATGCCACATTATTCTTTACTATCCCAAACAATCCGACCATCACTGATTGTAATTATCCTGTCCGTCATCTTCGCAATCCCCTCGTCATGCGTAACAATTATAACAGTCTTTCCAGACTTATTAATCTCCTTAAGAAGCTCTAACACTTCATGTCCTGTCTTCTGGTCGAGTGCCCCGGTCGGTTCATCAGCAAGTATGATATCTGCATTAGTAACCAATGCTCTTGCTATTGCAACTCTCTGCTGCTGTCCTCCCGACATCTTTCCCGGGAGCTTATTTCTTTCCGACAGTATTCCAAGATGTTCCATCTGCTTTAATATAATCCTTTTCCTGTCCTTTCGCTTTACATTAGCTGCAAGCAGCGGAAGCTCTATATTCTCATACGCAGTATAATAATCCATCAGTGCAAAATGCTGGAACACATACCCGATCTTTTCCTTACGCAGCTTATGTACCTGTGAACGGCTTGCCGCTGTAACCTCAGTATCATCAAGATAATACTTCCCTGATGTCGGGCTGTCCATGCAGCCGATAATCTTAAGAAGCGTACTCTTTCCACTTCCTGACGCTCCCATAACCGAAATGAATTCGCCGTCCTCTATCTTAAGGCTTACATCATCAAGTGCCTTCGTATCATCAACCTTTTCATTGTATATCTTTGTAATATTTTCTAATCTTATCATTTAATAATCTCCCATTAATCATCACTTCCAAGAACCTCTACAGAATCATAATGCAGTATCTTTATAACCGGATATGCCATTGAAAGAATAATCGTTACCGCAATAGCTGCTATTGTCGTCAACAATGTTGTAAGATTAACGGTTATTATACCAGCCCCCGAAGTCACCACATTTATAATAACTGCACTTACTGCAAATATAATAAGAGCCGTTACGCTTAAAGCCAGAATATTACATGCCATTGCACCGATTATTCTTGAATCACTCATTCCGTATATCTTCTTTACAGCAATCTCCCTGCTTCTCTGAATCAGCCAGAACTGTGACATCAGCAGGCAGTTAAATATGCAGAATACATATACCATCACATTTATCTTCATATTCTCGCCCTGAAGCGCCTTAACCACATCTGACTCACCCTTTGAGTTAAGCTTCTTGGCATTTATCTGTGATTTTGCGTCCACACTCCTTATATTACCGAATACCGCAGAATAAGAATTATCAAGACTTCTGGTGTTACTTGACAGCTCAATCGTATAGCTGTCTTTTCTGCATATTTCATTCATTACATTAGTTCCGAGACAATCTATATTAAGAACCATCTTGTAATCATAATAATCTGATGTACTGCTTCCTATAACACCGCATATCTCATATTCTTCATTCTCTAAAGTCACATACTTCTTTCCGTCCATTTCGTATGCGTCTTTATACTTATATCTTCCAACGGCAATAAGCCTTTTGCCGCTGTCCCCCGGCTCGCTTCCCGGGAGCCGTCCGCTTACCATCTTATATGGAAGCTCCTCATTACTCTTAAGAATAACCTCGCATTTCGTATTAGCACTTATCTGTGCATATGAAAGTGACAGCTTTCCGCCGAGTATCATATTGCCGTCTTCCACTCCATTGCTTATATAATTAAACATATCCTGACTATTTCCGACAGTAACATCTAACTGTATTCTGTTCTTATACATGGACTGCAGCCTGTCCGTTTCCTTTGCATATGCCTTATTATATATTGAAAGCACACCGAACACGGCATAGAACATAACGAGCTGGCTTATTATAAAAAATGCTGATATCAGCCTGTACCTGAATACACTCCGTAATAATGCTTTTATCTTTCCCATCAGCCTTCACTCCTTCCCGAAACCATATCCGCCAGTGAAGTCCTGCCAATCATTACCGCAGGTATCACACATGATATCACAAGAAGTATCATTACTGATATTATCAGAATTACCGGCATATAATGCATATGTGCCACATATGCCCCCTCATACAGTCTTCCTGTTTCCTCTAATACCTTTTTCGGAAACAGTGTCTCAAATTCAGCCCTCAGCCGTACAATCCATGCTGCCACAGCCGCAAGAACCATGACAATTGCATTCTGCATGGCTATAAGCCATATAATATCCGCCTTGCACATACCATTTGCAAGCATAATTCCATAATGTTTTCTTCTCATAAGACAATACACAATGTTAGACGCTGCAATTGATACTGCTGCAAGAACCGTTATCATAATTGCTGCTATGAAAACAGTATCGTCCACAATGCTGGAATCTTCTTTTTCTTTATCAATCTCATCCTTATAGTTACTTATATTGACAGTTATACCCTCGTCATAACAGAACTTCTTAATCTTATCTGTCACTTCATCAAATGTGCCGGACTCACACTGAAAATAAATAGAATGTGCATACCCGCTGCTGACACCTTCTAATTCTTTTCTCAGACTTCCCGCTATCACAATCATGGAATCATCAAGCGTGTAATTATCCCATTTACCATATGAACCTTTAAACAGTCTGTCTTCGTGTATCCATCCTGCACCCTTTTTAAGGATACCGCCTATCTTAATCTGCCCAATATCATCATCTACATAACAGTTAATCATATCACCGGCATGATACTGCTTTCTGTAATTATATCCTGCAAATACAATCCGCTCATCTTCTCCAAGGTTCTCTAATATCTTCTTATCCTCTTCACTGAGCATAAGATTTCCTATTGCAGCTATATCCTTATCTATTATATTTACCTGTATAGGTTCATCTTCCTCTTCAAAGAGAGTTTCACTAAGAATATATCCGCTCCGTACTACTTCCGGCAGTGTACTCATATATTCATGCACCTTATCTGATATGTCCTGTTTAATATCCCTGGTTACAAAATGAACATATCCCGCATCAGCCGTATTAACACCGAATTCTTTCTCTGTCTGCCTTATCGCATATCTGCTTCCAATATATCCGGTAAACACCCTGTCTATCATAAAAAATGATACAAAACACATGCCAAATAAAAGCAGGGTCACAAACATTCTTCTTGAATATATCCTGAAAACCAGCCTTAGTTTATTATACCATCTCATATCTTTCCCCCTGTATACTGAGCTGTCTGCCTAATTATTAATCATCTGCTCCGCATGCGCCTTCTTCCATTCTGAATATACCTTCTCATTGTTTATCTTATACCCGCCTGCCGCACATGCCTTCATATATACCTTTTCCCCTGCATCTGAAAATTTATATTCTATTATATAATTAATGTAGTCTCCCTTCTTATTAAGCTGGGCATAATCAACATAATATACACCTGTTTCTGTTATATCCTTTGAACAAAGTAAATCACAATCTTTATAATCGTTTTTCTTAAGCGTATCCTTATATTTCAGAAATTCATTTGCTCCAAATGTTTTTCCAAATTTTTTCTTAAAAAGAGATTTTGGGACTCCATATACCGATATATTCATCTTAGGGATATCATCATAAAAATCTTCATACATTGCCACTGATATTGCTCCAATGTCAAGACTCACCATCGTATCTGATGTAGATTTTACATCTCCAGTTTTTTCTACTCTATATGTAAACGCATACCCTGCACTATCCGACAGATACCAGTTGGGAATTGTATCATTCGAATTATAGTAAGGTAATGCAAAATCAGGTACAATACAGGCTTCTACATATGGTGCTCCATAAGCACTACTTGTCTGTTTATTATATAATGCGCCATCTGGTATATTACCCGCTTCAAGGTCAATCCGCCTTTCTGTCGACGATTTTATATGAAGTTCCTCCAGATAAGAAACACCTTGTTGCTTATTTTCTATATAAGGGATATACAGAATAGTATCCTTATCACCATTGTTACTCTTAATTCTGTAGAATCCATTAATTATTGTATAACCTTCATCTGTTGTTGTAGTTTCATACTCCTGAATAATATAATCAGGGTCAATAAGTGTCTCGTCTGCTGCATTATCTTTCTTACCACAAGATGGTAGTGAGAAAATCATCATTCCTGATAATGACATCCATGCTATTTTCTTACCTATTCTGTTCATAGACTTCCCCTCAAAAGCACAGATGCACATATTAAAAATGTGCATCTGTATCTTTATACCTTTAACTAATTAGAACTCATCCTACAATAATCTCCAACCTGCTCCCTTGAGTTCTGAACCCAATGCTCTGTATCAAAACAATCTATATCCATCTCATAAGATGTTGTCCGCTCAGCTCCGCTACCTTTTCCTATTGCATCTCTATATGTATCCCATTCAGAGCTGTCATTATAAGTGATTATAAGATGTAAATGTGAATATATAAATTCATTAGTATTAGCTATTGTTTTCGCTACACATCTTTTCTCACCATTAGCTCTGTAAACAGTAAGCTCTGTATCCATATAATCATGATACTCAATTGCTGCCATTACTGGTATACTAGCCATAACAACAAACATTGCTGTCAAAACTAATACTCTTCTTACTTTAGTTGAAAGTTTACGCATAATTTTTCCTCCATTAATCTTAACATATCAATACATCTAATATCAACGACTTTAGTTACTCTGTGCCTCTGTTATGCACTCCTACTTCTCCTCTTTCTTCTTTAACACATCAGGCTCTTTAGGCTGATACATACTAAGAAACGAGGCAGAATTAACAGAAGCCTTAGCTGTTTTCTTAGCTGCCTCTGCCATTCCTTTAAGAATCCTCTTCATGAAATCTACCCTCCTTTCGAACTCCCAATAGTAGCAACAGTCCTATTATCAGAAGCATTGTATTAATATACAGGCTTATCTGGCATAAGAATGAGTATTTACCATATCTTGTAACCACACCTATAATATTCAATATAAAAGATATAAGCATAGACGCTATTCCAAGCACTGCACTTACAATCATATATTTTTCTTTCTGTTCAATCGTAAGCTTCTTGTTATGATGCTCTAATGGAGCATTAAGAACAATTATAAGATATCCAGTTAAAGCTATAAGCCATGTGATGATAATAGTTTCTCGTATATACACTTGGATTCTTAGCATCAGCAACGAAATCAGATACACTCCACAGTAACATACATTACATCCCGCATGTGTATCTGCATGATATCCGCCTGTATATGTTCTTATAAGAATCATCATCATATTGTATATAACTGCATACCATATATTGCCTGTTATCAATCCAATGATAATCACCAATGCTACGCTTATAATCCCTGATATTATCAACTCCATACCATATGCACACACTTCTTTTTCTTCTTCTGTAATAACATCCTTAGAAAATAAAAAATCAGCTATAACCAATGCAACTGAATGAATCATATACATAATTCCTTTCACTTTATACATTGATTATAGCTGATTTAATTTTTTAAAAAAGTAGTTTGGCATATTCGGTAATATATGGCATATTCTGCACAATTTTAATTATCAAAAAGCTATTGACAAACCTTTTCTAATGCGCATCTGCACATCAGATAATTATCTCCCTGCTGTTCATAGTTGATAGTTCCATTATATTTATCAATAATATCTCTGATATTCATAATTCCGAAACCATGCATGTTCTTATCCTTCTTGGTTGTATTCATGTGTGGATTGTTCTTTAATACATTACCACTTGTGGTATTACCTATGTCTATATACATGCTGGCATTATCCTCTGCTATCTGGAGCTTAATTGATGGCTTCTCACATTGTCCTGCTGCTTCAATAGCATTATCACACAGATTCTCAAGAAGTATGTATAAGTCCATATCATCAACACCTGCAATATTCCCCAGTATATAACATGCCATGTCAATTCCAACCTCGCGACACTGGTTAATCTTTCTGTTCAGCAGATAATTAAGCACAATGTTATCACTTACAATCTCTGTAAGATTATTGTTCTTATAACCTTCACTGTATTTATCAAGCATCTCTGTTGCTTTATTATACTGTTCATCCCGTATCAGTTCTTTTATAAGTAATATTACATTCTTAAAATCATGTCTCTGCTTACTATTCTGTCTGTGCATATCAAGTATTGATTCAATATCTTTCTCCTTCTGCTGATATGCACTAAGCATAACCTGCTGACGGGTTTTCTGTTCATATACCTTCTGTTCCATAATAAGCAGTAATATACTGATAACATTAATTATTATAATGCCCGCCATGGCAATAAATGTATATATTACATTCATCTCATAGCTCTTATCTAATCGATATACCATAAGGCAGCATACTATTACCGATATAGCTGGTATCAAAGACATTATAAGCATGTATTGATTATCTTTTTCCTTTAACATTTGTTTTAATTTTATTATTAAAACAAATAAAACAGATAATATTACCTGAACCAATATAATTCCTACATATCTTTCAGCAGTACCATATCTATGTGCATTAAGAAAATCTTTCTTAACAACAAGTGATACCAACCCACCACCTAATAGTGCACTTCCAACCAGACAACATATCATCATGACATTGTAGAATATCTTCTCAATAACACTTCCGCTCAGTATCACAAAACTGAACATCAGTGAATATGCCATATATACATAGATTCCCACGCTCTCGAAGAACACAAGATGATTAGATACAGTAAGATATATGAATGTAATTAATATCCCGGCTGCACTGACACATTTCTTATTATACTTATCCTTACAGCCAAGACTTATAATAAGGAACACTGTCACAACTACACTCTGAAACAGATTTATGAAACTTTCGAATATTATATCTGTCATATGAACATTCTCCTTATCTCATCGACTCTGCTTCTGCTTATGTGATAGACTGTGCCATCCTTCATAATAAGGTTATCTCTTTTTCTTTCCTTTATATAATCCTTATTGACCATTTCGCCCTGTGATATCTTAATGAAATCGAACTGTTTTAGCTGCTCTTCATATGTACTTAGGTTGGCTCTTATTTTTCTCTCGCCATTAACACCTTTGAATATAAGGTCATGTTTTATAACATTCACAGACAC
>UMCF01089552.1_pt1 | contig 31764 bp, 24 predicted proteins | sample 1964131 | NCBI WGS metagenome assembly UMCF01 (sample SAMEA4835958, study PRJEB28245) | human gut metagenome | biome: gut microbiome; material: fecal sample | place: Denmark | collected 2008
AACAGCTGCACGGGAATAATCGCCAGCAGCGGCAGCAAGTCCGACGCAGCGTCCGGGATGACCCAGAGTTCGTCCGCATCCTTCGCGGCGCGGTCGCGCAGGGCTTCCGGGCAGACGATGAGGACTTTCGCGCCGCGGCTCTTTACTTCGCGCACGTTCGAGAGCGTTTTATCTGCCAGCTGTTCCTGCGTCAGCAGCGCGCAGACCAGCGTGCCCTGTTCAATCAGCGCAATTGTGCCGTGCTTCAGTTCGCCCGCCGCATACGCTTCGGACATGATGTAGCTGACTTCCTTCAGTTTCAGCGACGCTTCCATTGCCAGCGCGTTGTCCAGCCCGCGCCCGATGTAGAATACATGCTGCCGGTCGTGGTACAGGCTGGAGAAGCGCTGCACCGCGGGTTCGAGCGCCATCACCTGCTCCGCCAGTGCGGGAATGTCCGCCATCTGCCGCAGAAGCTCCGATGCTACGCTCTCCGTTAGATGTCCGCGCTTCACGCCGAGGTCAATCGCCAGCAGCACCATCATTTCCACTTGCGTGATGTACGCCTTCGTGCTCGCGACGGCGATTTCCGGCCCCGCGTAGGTGTACATGACGCAATCTCCAGCGGTGCGGGCAATCGATGAGCCGACGACGTTCGTCAGCGCCATCACTTTTGCGCCCAGCCGCTCCGCCTCACGCATGGCGGCCAGCGTGTCCGCCGTTTCGCCGCTCTGCGAAATTGCAAGGAAGCAGTCGCCTGCGCCCAGAATCGGGTTGCGATAGCGGAACTCGGATGCTACATCCACCACCACGGGCAGCCGCGCCAGCTTCTCGATTACATACTTGCCGACAACACCCGCATGGTACGCTGTGCCGCAGGCGACAATCGTCAGCGTGCGCAGGGAATTCGCTTCTTCCGCCGAAATCGGGAACGCGCCGGGGCGAATCGCCATTTTTTCTGCGTCGACGTGGGCGGAAAACGTCTTTTTCAGCGCGGCGGGCTCTTCGTGAATCTCCTTGAGCATGAAGTGCGCATAGCCGCCTTTTTCCGCCGCTTCCACGTCCCAATCAACGTGAATGGGCTTGAGCGCACGTTCGTTGCCGAAATGGTCGTATACGCGTACGCCACTCCGGGTCAGCACGGCGACTTCGCGTTCATCGAGCAGCTCCACCGTCCGCGTGTGGCGAATCAGCGCAGGAATGTCGCTGCCGACGTACTGTGCGCCGTCGGACAGCCCGACGACAAGCGGAGAATCCTTGCGCGTGCAGTAGAGCGTATCCGGCGCTTCGGCGTTCAGGACGCACAATGCGTAGCTGCCTTCGAGCATTGTCTGCGCGCGCAGAATGGTCGAGAGCATGTCGCCGTCGTAAAGCGTATGCAGCAGATGGGCGATTACCTCCGTGTCCGTTTCGGATACGAACACGCAGCCCTTCGCCTTCAGCTGAGCGCGCAGCTCCTCGTAGTTCTCGATGATGCCGTTGTGGACGACGGCGATATGCCCTTTCATGTCCGTGTGCGGATGGGCGTTGATGTCGTTTGGTTCGCCGTGGGTTGCCCAGCGCGTGTGACCGATGCCGATGGTGCCGGGCAGGGGATTTGATGCCACCCGCGCGGCGAGATTCGCCAGCCGTCCCTTCGCCTTGCTCAGCCGGATGATGCCGCCGTCCATGACCGCAATGCCCGCGCTGTCATAGCCGCGGTACTCCAGCCGGGAAAGTCCGTCCAATAAAATATCCTGCGCCTGCTGCGCGCCAATATAGCCAACGATGCCGCACATAGGGAATCGCTCCTTCCAAGTCGAATAAGACGTTATAATACAAGTTTAACCTGCTGTATTATACGCCGATTTCGATGAAAATGCAACACCCATGTGCGTCTTTTTTTACGGGTCAGGAAAAACGCCGTTTTGCAGCACTTTTTCGGGGTCAACCGCTGTATCGCCGACGACAATCCGCAGGTGCAGGTGTGCAGGCAGATCACATTCCTCCAGCATCGAGCGTCCGATGAAGCCAATCGTCTGCCCAGCGCGAACCGGATCACCCACGCGAATCGCGTAGAGCATTGACAGGTTCGCATAGCGCACGAGGACGCCGCCATGGTCGATTTCCGCATACGCGCCGAAAACGCCGCTGTCCGCACAATTGATGACGGTGCCGTCCGCCATGGCGCTGACTTTTGTGCCCTCCGCCCCGGCGTAATCCGCCGCATCGTGCAGCGCCCACAAGCCCGTGGCGCTGCTTTGCCGCATCCGCGTGTTGTCGAAGGGACGCAGCAGCGTCATGCTTTCGAGCGGCGTGGTAACGCTGCGGACGGTGGGGGAGACCGTCGGCGCGGGCGTGGCGGTCTGCGCACTGTCAAGCGACTGCTGGAGCAGCTGCGCGGCGGATATGTCACCGGAGACAGGCGGGGTCGGCGTGACGCGTGCGAATTCCGCCTGCCGCGTCCACAGCGCCGTGCCGACAATCACCGAGACGCACAACAGCGCCATCAGCAGAAATGTCCACTGCTCCCGGCGCAGATGCAGCGCGCGGAAAAGAGAACGAAAGTGACGGTCAGCCATGAGAAAATCACCTCAACCATGCCGCATGGGGCGTTTTCTCCTATTATGAGCCGGAGAAACCTGTTTTATCCATCCGTGTCAGCTGCGTGCCGGGGTAGTAGTGCGCCAAAATCTCCGCGAAATCCGCGCCGCCCGCCGCCATCGCCTGTGCGCCTGCCTGCGACAAGCCAACACCGTGCCCATATCCGACGGTGTGGAAAACGATGCGGTCGCCATCCGCCTCCCAAGTGAAGTAGGTGCTTCGCAAGGAGAGCGCTTTGCGGAAATCAGCGCCGCGGACAGTTTGACTGCCGACCAGCAGCGTCGCGACGCGCCCGGAAGCAGTCGTGGATTGCAGACGAATCGCGCTGGGCAGCGTGTCCGCTGTCACGCCGCAGCCGGGAAAAGCGCGCAGAAGCAGATCTGCCGCTTCTTCGCAGGTGAAGGACGTGTCAGCGCGGAATCCGGCGTACCCCTCTTCGCCGGGACTGTCTACGCTGACCAGATACGGCTTGGCGGATGCGAACACGGCGGCGGCATCTTCGGTTTTTCCGCCGGAACAGGCGTGGTACAGCACTTCGATGGGCAAGCCGCCGCTGGTGAGCAGCAAGCCGTCTGTTGCGCGGACGGCGCGGTCAATGCGCGCGCGGAGGACGGCGCACTCGCTGCCCCAGCGGGTGTGCAGCTGTGCATCCGTCTGGTACGCCTGACAGCACGCGCTGTCCGTGCAGATATCGCAGTCCGGGTGGCGGACGCACCCGTTTCCGCCGAACGCGCGGCTCTGCGCGACGGCACGCGTACGGGCGGCGATGGCTTGACATTTGAGCGCTTCCGGCGCGTAATTCGCGGGCATCTCTGCCGCCAATGCGCCGAAAACGTAGTCTTCCAGCGGTAGCAGACGGATTTCCTCCGCATCGGCGAAGTAGACCCGAAGTGTTAAGCCGCTGTCAAGCGCGGAATCGGTCGGCGCGGCACAGGAAGAAAGCATCAGGATACACACAAGAAACGACAACAGCTGTTTTTGTTTCATGGGCACACAACCTTTTCGCAGAAATTTCGGGAAATGTTCGGATTGCACAAATCGCCGCACGCGGGAAACAGTTTTCGCTCCGACGGCGCAAAACCAGTTTATGCACGGAAAATTTCGTGCATGAGCAGGAATTTATGTCGGCAATGGCGAAATACTTACCGCATCGTCTACGGTCAAAATGAACGCACTTTCCGAAAATCACAAAAAATGCAGGAGAAAATGCTGAATATGACTTGACGAAAATGCATAAAAGTGATTCAATAGTAAGTGAAAAGAGTGAAGAACGCAAACGCGGCTCTCCGCGATTGCAGGCGGAGGAACGCAACGCAAGCAAAGGCAGGTGTAACTATGCGCTACAACGGCCCGACCGCCGCGGTGCGGGACCAGTTCCATCAGGGAACGAACCGCAGAGCCTATGAGATGCTCGGCGCGCACCCGGTGACGCAGGACGGACAGGAAATGTGGCATTTCGCTGTCTGGGCGCCGAACGCACGGGCAGTTTCTCTCATTGGCGAATTCAACCAGTGGGACAGGGAAAAAACGCCCATGCAGAAGGTCTACGACGGTACATGGGAAGTGCGGCTGCCCGCGGAAACCTTCGATGTGAAGAGCGACCCGAAACGCTATGATTATCCCGACGCTGCAAAGAAACTGACAACCTACAAATATTGCATTCAGGCGCAGGACGGGACGTGGCAGGACAAGGCTGACCCCTATGGGTTCGCCATGCAGATGCGCCCCGACACTGCCAGCCGTATTTACGATCTGAGCGGCTACCGCTGGGGCGACGCAGACTGGATGGAGGCGCGCAAGTCCTACGACCCGTACCACAGTCCAGTGAACATCTACGAAATGCACCTCGGCTCGTGGCGGCGGCACAAGGACGGCACGTTCCTGACGTATACGGAGATTGCCGAACAGCTCGTGCCGTACCTCAAAGAAATGGGCTACACGCATGTGGAGTTCATGCCGGTGATGGAGCATCCGCTGGATATGTCGTGGGGCTATCAGGTGTCCGGCTACTATGCGGCGACGGCGCGCTTCGGCGAACCGAAGGAGCTGATGGCGCTCATTGACGCGCTGCATCAGGCGGGCATCGGCGTGCTGCTGGACTGGGTTCCCGCGCATTTCCCGCGTGACGCAATGGGACTGCGCCGCTTTGACGGTACGCCCTGCTATGAGCATCCCGATCCCCGGCGCGGCGATATGCCGCAGTGGGGGACGCACATGTTCGACTACGCGCGCGGCGAGGTCAACTCGTTCATGCTCTCCAACGCCTGCTTCTGGCTGGAGTGGTATCACGCCGATGGGCTGCGCGTGGATGCGGTCACGTCTATGCTGATGTACGACTTCTGCCGTGAGCCGGGGCAATGGCTGCCCAACAAGTACGGCGGACACGAGAATCTCGATGCCATTGCTTTCCTGCGCCGGATGAATGAAACCGTCTACCGTGATTTTCCCGGTGTGATGATGGTGGCGGAGGAATCCAGCGCCTATCCGATGGTCACGCGCCCGATTTATCTGGGCGGGCTGGGCTTCGGGTTCAAGTGGAACATGGGCTGGATGAATGATATGCTGGCGTATATCAAGCTCGACCCGGTCTACCGCAAGTATCACCACGACAAGCTGACGTTCTCGCTGATGTACGCTTTCTCGGAGAACTACATCCTGCCGTTCAGCCACGACGAGGTGGTACACGGCAAGCACTCTATGCTGGACAAGCAGCCGGGCGACTTGTGGAAGAAGTTCGCGGGACTTCGTGCACTGTACGGCTACACGATGGCGCATCCGGGCAAGAAGCTGCTGTTCATGGGTGGCGAGTTTGGGCACTTCATCGAGTGGAAGTACGACGACCAGCTGGACTGGTTCTTGCTGCTGTACGAGAATCATCCGCAGGTGCAGCAGTGCTGCAAGCGCCTGAACGAAATCTACCGCACGACGCCCGCGCTCTACCAGATTGATGACAGCTGGGACGGCTTCCAGTGGATTCAGGCGAACGACAGCGATAACTCCATCGTTGCGTTCCTGCGCACGGATAAGCGGGGCAACTCGCTCCTGTGCGTGACGAACTTCACGCCTGTGTTCCATCCGCAGTACCGCATCGGGCTGCCGCAGATGGGTACGCTGACGGAGTGCTTCAACACCGACCGCAAGGAATATGGCGGCTCGAATCAGTACAACAACTGGGCGATTCGCACGGAAGAAGAGCAGCTTCAGGATTTCCAATACAGCTGCGATATCTGCGTGCCGCCGCTCGCGACGGTGTACTTCACCTATCAGCGCGACCCGCTGCCGGAGAAGGCGAAGAAAGCGCGCGTTATCCCGGAAATCGCGGATGTGCCGCCAAAGAAAGCATCCCAAACGGCAAAGAAACCGCAGCCCCTGCCGGAAAAGTCCGCCGGCAAAGCCAATTCCATTTCCATCGGCTGAATCGGCGCTCGCCACAATCAGGGGAGGAGCGAAGGCGCTGTTTCACATACATCACCGTGCCACCTGATGCACCGAGGGCGGCGCGAATCCTGCACGGTCGGTGCGCTTCGCAAGAAACAAGGATGAAGGAGCGTGTTCTCATCATGAAAAAGAAGACCTGTGTTGCCATGCTGCTGGCAGGCGGACAGGGCAGCCGTCTGGGTGTCCTGACTAAGAAGGTGGCAAAGCCGGCTGTTCCCTACGGCGGCAAGTACCGCATCATTGACTTCCCGCTGTCCAACTGCACCAACAGCGGCATTGACACCGTGGGCGTGCTGACGCAGTATATGCCGCTGGAACTGAATTCCTACATCGGCTCCGGCGCGCCGTGGGATTTGGACTTGTCCACCGGCGGCGTGTTCGTCCTGCCGCCCTATCAGACGGGCAAGACCGGCGACTGGTACCGCGGCACGGCAAACGCCATCTATCAGAACATGGCGTTTATCGAGCAGTATGACCCGGATTACGTCCTGATTCTCTCTGGCGACCATATTTATAAGATGGACTACAATGCCATGCTGCAGTACCACATCCGCAAAGGCGCGGATGCGACGATTGCTGTGCGCCCTGTGCCGTGGGAAGAAGCGAGCCGCTTCGGCATCATGAATACGGATGCGGACGACAACATTGTTGAATTTGAAGAAAAGCCCAAGCAGCCCAAGTCCAACAAGGCGTCCATGGGCATTTACATCTTCTCGTGGGCGAAGCTCCGCGCGTACCTGACCGCGGACGAGGCAGACAAGACATCCGCCAACGACTTCGGCAAGAACATCATCCCCGCGATGCTGAACGACAAGCAGGTCATGGTGGCATACAACTTCGAGGGCTACTGGAAGGACGTTGGCACGATTGAGTCCCTGTGGGAAGCGAACATGGACTTGCTCAGCGTGCCCATGCCGATTGACCTGCATGACAAGAAGTGGCGCATCTATGCCAAGAATCCGGGCCTTGCGCCGCACTACATCGCCAAGGGCGCTGTCGTGAGCGATTCGCTGGTTACGGAAGGCTCGGAAGTCTACGGCTCTGTGCAGCACTCCGTGATTTTCGCAGGCGTGACTATTGAAGAGGGCGCAAGCGTCATTGACTCGGTTGTCATGCCCTATGCGGTCATCAAGCGCGGCGCGGTTGTCCGTCGGGCGATTGTGGCGGAGAACGCCGTGATTGGTGCGGGCTGCGCGGTCGGCGAAGAGACGGGCAATATCGCCGTCGTCGGTCAGGGTGTCACCCTTCCCGCCGGTGTCAGCGTGACCGCGGGTCAGCAGGTGGACGAAAACACCAAATTCTGATAATCACAGCAGCGGAAAGGATGTAAGAAAATGAAAAACGTAATGGGTGTTATCTACACCGGCGAAAATGACGCCAATCTGCGCGAGCTGACCCTGACCCGCGCCATCGCGGCGCTGCCTGTGGGCGGCCGCTACCGCGTCATTGACTTCCTGCTGTCCTCGATGGTCAATGGCGGCATCAAGAACGTCGGCGTCATCATGCAGAAGAATTATCACTCCCTGATGGATCACATCGGCTCCGGCAAGGAGTGGGATCTGCACGGGAAGAATGACGGTCTCAAGGTGCTGCCGCCGTTCCTGACGCGCGAAAATGTTGGCGTGTACTCTGGTATGCTGGATGCGCTGCGCTCCAACACCAACTATCTCTCCCGCTCCAAGCAGGAATATCTGGTGCTGAGCAACTCCACCATCATCTACAACGCGAATATCGCGGAGTTTGTGGCGTATCATCAGAACAGCGGCGCGGACATCACCATCATGTACACTGCTGATCCGAACATGCAGCGCGACGAACTGGGCTGCTATCTGGCGGTGGACGAAAGCGGCACGGTGACGGACATGGAAGTTGATCCGACGCATCCGAACCTGCCGCTGACGAGCATGGAGGTCGTCGTGATGAAGCGCGAGCTGCTGCGCACGCTGGTGGACAAGGGCGTGGCGCACGGCTATCATGACTTCAACCGTGATGTGCTGCTCCGTCTGGTGACGGAAGGCACGGCGCGCGTGAATGCGTGGGCGTACACTGGCCTGTGCTGGCGCATGGACTCCGTGCAGAGCTACTTCAAGTTCAATATGGATATGCTGGATACTCAGATTCGCCATCGTCTGTTCACGGCGGAGCTGCCTGTGTACACCAAGGTTCGCGACGAGATGCCCGCCCGCTATGGCGACAATGTGACCGTCGTCAACTCACTGGTGGCGGATGGCTGCATCATCGAAGGCACGGTGGAGAACTCTGTGCTGGCGCGCGGCGTGCGCATTGCCCCCGGTGCGCATGTGAAGAACTGCATCATCATGCAGGATGGCCAGGTGCACAACGACGCTTCCATCGAAAACTGCATTCTGGACAAGCAAACGGTCATCAAGCGCAGCGCGCGGCTCATCGGCCCGGCGGCATACCCGATTGTTATCGCGAAGAATGTTGTCATCTAACAAACGAATCGCCTGAATCACTGACGCGGTTCGGATTTGCAAACCGCGCCAATATGTGCTATACTGTTGGTGCGGTTTTTTGGATACGATTTTCAGATTCGCCTGAGCCATCTGCTCGCGCCTTTTTCCTTCCTGCGTCCGGTCGTTCCACTTAGCGTAGCGCTGCTACGCTGCGTTTCACTCCCGTTAGCAGGAAAGAAAAAATTCGCTTCGCATCTTGGCTCATTCTCATCTGAAAATCGTATCTGAGCTTAATTCGCTGAATTTCCCTGATTGTTTTTCCCTTGCCCCCGGCAGGAAATATTTCTGATGGAGGATAGAAACGATGAAGATTCTCTTTACGGCGAGCGAGTGCGTCCCGTTTATCAAGACCGGCGGTCTGGCGGATGTTGTCGGCGCGCTGGCGCCTGTTCTGGCGAAGCAGGGTCACGACGTGCGCGTGATGCTGCCCCTGTATGCGGCGGTGCCGAAGCAGTATGTTGACCAGATGACCCATGTGACCGACTTTGAGGTCGCGCTGGGCTGGCGCCGTCAGTACTGCGGCATTGAACTGCTGGAAAAGGACGGCGTGAAGTTCTACTTTGTGGACAACAAGTTCTATTTTGGCCGTCCGTATATCTACGGCATGGGCGGCGACGAGTACGAACGCTTCGGTTTCTTCTGCCGCGCGGCGCTGAACGCCCTGCCGCTGCTGGACTTCCAGCCCGACGTGATTCATGCGCATGACTGGCAGTCCGGCATGGTGCCCGCACTGCTGAAAATTCAGTATGCCCACCTGCCGTTCTTCGCGAATATCAAGACCATGTTCACCATCCATAACCTGCAGTATCAGGGCGTGTTCGGCATTCGCGAAGTGCAGGACGTGCTGGGTCTGGGCGACAGCCTGTGGACGGACGACAAGCTGGAGTGCTACGGCTGCGCGAACTTCATGAAGGCTGCGCTGGTGTATTCCGACATCATCACCACCGTTAGCCCGTCCTATGCCGAGGAAATTCAGACGGCATACTACGGCGAGCGGCTGGATGGACTGCTCCGCGCGCGCAAGCACGAAGTGTTCGGCGTGCTCAATGGCATCGACATGGCGGACTACAATCCCGCGACGGACGCTCGCATTCCGGCGGAATATACCGCGGATGACCTGTCCGGCAAGGCAAAGTGCAAGGCGGAACTGCAGGAAAAGCTCGGTCTGACTGTTGACCCGAATGTGCCGATTATTGGCATGGTCGGCCGCCTGAGCAGCCAGAAGGGGCTTGACCTTGTGGACTACATCATCGGCGACCTGATGAGCGAGAACGTGCAGCTGGTTGTGCTGGGCATGGGCGAAAGCCGCTATGTCAACCTGTTCTCGTGGGCAGAGGGCGAGTTCAAGGGCAAGGTCGCGGCGCGGTTCGCGATGGACCACGCGCTGGCGCATCAAATCTACGCGGGCTGCGACATGTTCCTTATGCCCAGCCAGTTCGAGCCGTGCGGCTTGAGCCAGCTGATTGCCCTGCGCTACGGCACAGTGCCGATTGTCCGCGAGACGGGCGGTCTGCGCGACACGGTGCTGTCCTACAACGAGTACACCGGCGACGGCAATGGCTTCACGTTCTTCAACTACAACGCCAATGACATGCTCAATGTCATCAACCGTGCCATCGACTACTACGAGAACCACAAGGACGTGTGGCACACGCTCCAGCAGCGCGGCATGACTGGCGATTACAGCTGGACGAACTCCTCCAAGAAATATATGGAACTGTACGAAGGCTTGGTGAGCGGGCGCTTCGACCATGACTCCGCATCGAATCAGGAGAAGGCATCTTCTGACGACGACGCGGAGGCGAACCCAGTGGTCGTCCCGTATCCGTATGAGAAGGAAGAACCCGTGAAGCCCAAGCGCGTCCGCCGCACGAAGGAGCAGATTGCGGCGGACAAGGCGGCGAAGGAAGCGGAGAAGGCAGCCAAGGAAGCCGCGAAAGCCGCCGAAGCGCCTGCAAAGCCTGCCCGCAAGCGCCGCACAAAGGCGGAAATTGAAGCGGACAAGGCGGCAAAAGCCGCTGCGGCGGAAGTGACCGCGGAAGCCCCCGCGAAGCCCGCCCGCAAGCGCCGCACGAAGGCGGAAATCGAGGCGGACAAGGCGGCGAAGGAAGCGGCAAAGGCAGACAAACCCGCCCGCAAGCCGCGCGCGAAGAAAGCGGAAACGCAGGAATAATCCGCATCATCCGACAGGCGTTCTGACCTGAACCCAACAGGTCGGAGCGCCTGCCTTTTTGTACGTGACGGAAATTTCCAGCGCGGTTTGTTACAATCTGCATGACACGCCGGGCGCTTTCTGCTACAATGGAGGAGAAGTACCACCACAAGGAGGATTTTCCCGTGCAATTCCGATACCAGCGGGCGCTGTGCCTGCTTCTGATGCTTTTCCTGATTTTGTCGGCTGTACCCGGAACGTCCGGCTTACCCGCTGCGCTCGCCGAGGATACAGCGGATGTTGCCGTGCACTCCGCGCCGCTGGAGCGGAGCACTGCCGCACGCAACGGCATGGTGCGTGTGCGCCTGCTGTCCATTGGCAGCAATCCCGCGTCGCTCACAGTGACGGCAGTCGGCGCAATGGCGGTCAGCGGCGGGCAGACGATGGCGCTGGCGAATGGCGAGCAGATCAGCATCAGCCACAGCAGCGCGACGGGCGAAATCCGCCTGACGCGGGGCGGCGAGACGGTCAGCATGGGGCGGGAGATGGCGCTCAGGCGTCGGCAGACGGACGGCGGATTCCGCATTGCACAGGCAAGAAGACCGCAGAATGTCTACCCCGGTGACCTGCACCTTGTGTCGAAGCTGGAAAGCGGGACGTATCGGCTCTATGTCGTGGCGAATGTGTACATCGAATCGTACCTCTATGGCGTCGTGCCGTATGAAATGGGGTCATCATCGGCGCTGGAAGCATTGAAAGCACAGGCAGTCGCGGCGAGGACGTACACCGTGCGCGCCATGAATGCGAACGCATCGAAGGTCTACGACGTTGTGGACACGACCGCTGACCAGGTGTACAACGGCAGTCCGGCGGAGCGCGACCGGGCGGCGGAGGCGGTGGACGCAACGCGCGGCATTGTCGCCATGAACGACGGCAAGCTGACCGGGACGTACTACACCGCGTCCAACGGCGGACAGACCGAATCCGCCCGCAACGCGTGGGGCTCATCCGGCGTGAATTACCTGACGGTTAAGGACGACCCGTTCGACCGCATGAACCCGTACAGCAGCACGCGCAAGATGACGATTTACGCTGCATTTTCCCACGCGAGCCAGAATCAGACCCTGACGCGCCTGTTGCAGGCGAAAGCGCCGAACGCGACGATTCTGCGCATCGAGGCCGTTACGCCGCACACGCCGAAGTATGCCGCACCCAGCCGCTTATATACGAAGCTGGATTTTGACGTGACGGCGCTTGTGGATGGCGAAACGCGCCGACTGACGCTGACGTTCGACATTTTCAGCGAGCTGGAAAGCGCACTCAATCTGTCCATTAACAAGACGAAAAACGAACTCTGGTCGGTCAAGGCGGATGGGGAGACGTTCGTGCTGACCGTCAGGCGCTACGGACACGGCATCGGCATGAGCCAGCGCGGGGCACAGCAGATGGCGAATTTAGGATATACATACGACCAGATTCTCGGCTTTTACTACGAGAACTGCGTGCGGATGCAGTACACCTTCACGCACACGATTCTGCCGCCCGTGGGCGACGCGCCCGTGACGGCGACTGAAGCCCCCGCGACGATTTCGCCCGCCGCGCCTAATCAGGCCATGGTGACGCTGGTGAATGTGGAGGACGTGCTGAACGTGCGCCTGACCGCCTCAGACAACGGCACACTGTTGACGACGTTGCCCGCCGGAACAGCCGTGACCGTGCTGGCAAAGGGCGATAATTGGACGCTCATCCGCTTCGGGCGGATTGTCGGCTACGTCCGCACGGAAAACCTGACGTTCACCGGCACGCCGCCGACGCAGAGCGACGAAAACCCGACGCCCATCACCCGCTGGGCGACCGTGACAGGCACGAATTCGCTGAATCTGCGCGCGTCCGGCAGCTACGACGCGGCGGTGCAGTCCACCATCCCCGGCGGCGCGGTGCTGTGCGTCTTCGCGGTGGAGAACGGCTGGGCGAGCATACAGTATGGCGCGAAAACAGGCTACTGCGCGGCGGGGTATCTCACGTTCAGCGATACTTATCCGGGCAAAACGAGCCAGACCGGGCGTTCTGCGATGGTCAGGACGGCGACAGCGCTTCGGGCGACCCCGTCCACTGCTGCGGTGGTGCTGATGACCCTGCCGCAGGGTGTTCAAATTGCCGTGCAGAGCAGCGACGGCAGCTGGTGCCGCGTGACGGCGGGTGGCATTGACGGCTATGTGCTGGCAAGCAGCCTTGATTTCAGCGCCGTCGGCATCGAATTGACGCCTGTGCCGACGACAAGCGGCGAACAGACCGCGATTGTCAATTCCACCGCCTCGACGCTCAACCTCCGGCAGGGCGCGGGCACGGAATACCCCGTGCTGGCGGAAATCCCGAAGGGAACGAGCATCATCGTCACGGCATACGGCGAAACGTGGTGTGCTGTTCGCTGGGGCAGCCTGACCGGGTACGTCATGACGCAGTACCTGCGCTTTGATGTGCCGAGTGGGACGCCCACACCGAGTGGGACGCCCACACCGGGCGCAATGCCCGAACCGACGGCATCCCCCGAACCAAGCGAAGCGCCAACGCCTGTCCCAGCTGCCTCCGAACCGCCTGCAAAGGTGGAGGATGACGTGTCAGCTGGCAGCTACGTTGCGTGGGTGAGTGCGGACAATGCGCCGCTTCGCCAGACGATGGCTGCGGATGCGGCAGTGCTGGCGACAATCCCGCGAGGAACGCAGGTGACGGTGCTTGCACAGAGCGGCAATTGGTGCTATGCCGCGGTCGGGCAGATGACGGGCTATTTCACGGCGGATACGCTCTCCTGCGAGCAGCCGGACGCGCCGCTGGGGCAGAAATACGTCAGCACAAAGTCGGATTCGCTGGCGATGCGGCAGTCGCCCAATGCGGGCGCATCGATTGTGCAGTGGCTTCCGCGCGGCGCACTGGTGACATTCATTTCGCAGGAAAACGGCTGGAGTTACATCCGCTACGGCGGCAAAGAGGGCTACTGCGCGTCGCAGTATTTGAGCGACAGCGCGCCCGGTGCGGTCGTCATCAGCGATACGCCGATCCTGGACGTGACGCTGGAAAAAGTGACTGGGTGGACAGCGAGCATCCGCCAAGCAGAAACGCTCTACCAGTGGTGCAGCGCCGATGCGCCCGAAACGGCGAAAGTCGAAGCGGATTTGGTGCTGACCGTGCTGGAAAAGGGCGAAATCTGGTGTCGTGTGCGGACAGAAGAAGGGGAGGAAGGCTATTGTCTGACAAGCCGATTGACGCTGATTGCGCCGGAAAACTGACCATCCTGCCCGGCGAACGGGTGGACGAATTGCAGCAGGCGGGGCTGCGCATCCTGCAAAAGGAGCAGGGTTTCCGCTTCGGCATGGATGCCGTGCTGCTGTCGAGCTTCGTGCGGGCGGAAAGCCGCGACCGCTGTGCTGATTTTGGCACGGGGACGGGTATCCTGCCGCTGCTGCTGGCGGGCATGGGGCGCGCGAAAAGCGTCGATGCGTTTGAAATTCAGCCGGATATGGCGGATATGGCGCGGCGGAGCGTGCGGCTCAACGGGCTGGAACATATCATCCGCATCCACGCCCTGCCGGTGGAGAGTGCCGACGAGGTGCTTGCGCCTGGCAGCATCGACGTCATTGTCTGCAATCCGCCGTATGGGCATCATGGCACGACACTGCCGAATCCGGCGCAGACGCTGTCCTTGGCGCGCCATCAGCAGAAAAGTGGGCTGACGGCGTGGTTCAAGATGGCGTATCATCTGCTGCGCGGCAAGGGGCGGATGGCGGTCATCTATCCGGCGGCGCGGATGCTGGAAGTGATGAAGGACATGGAGAAAGCCGGACTTGCGCCGAAGCGGTTCCAGCTGATTTACCCCTCGGCGCAAAAGGCGGCGAATCTGGTGATGATTGAGGCGCTCAAGGATGCGCGCCCGATGCTGCACCCCGAACCGCCGCTGATGATTTACGAGCCGGACGGCACACTGACCGCGCCGTTGCGGAAGATTTACGCCATGGAGCGTGTATCAGGGGTTCATGCGGGCGACGGCGAAATTCAGCACGCCCGCGAACGTCACCCACAGCAGGTACGGCACGAGCAGCCATCCGGCGAGGGGCTTCTGCTGCCCGAAATGCACCGCCATGATGAAAATCAGGCAGAACAGCAGAATCAGCCAGAAGAAGGAAAGCCCAAGCGCTTTCAGGATAAAGAACAGCACGGGCCACATCAGGTTGACGGCTAACTGGGCGATATACAGCCCCAGCAGCAGAAAACGGTCACGCCCCTGCGCGCGCAGGACGAGCCACATGCAGTACGCCATCAGCGCATAGAGGATGCTCCAAACGATGGGGAAGAGCCAGCCCGGCGGCGCAAAGCCGGGTTTGCTCAGAGTGCGGAAGAAGTCCATGCCGTCGCGGGTGAGGTAGCCGACGAGCGCCCCTGCGCCAAGCGTGGCGGCTTCCAGCGCGATGAGTGAGCGCCAAGTGGCCTTTTTGCCTTGCTGCGTCAAAGTTATCGCCTCCTATGACACGGATAGCCTATGTCATCAGGCAGCGCGGCATACAGGAAAGAAGCGGAGGAAACACAGATTATGGGAAGCGTTTTGGTCATCGGCGGCGGCGCAGCGGGATTGGCGGCGGCGATTGCGGCGGCGGAATGCGGCGATACGGTCACGGTGGCGGAAAAAATGGATCGCGTTGGCAAAAAAATCCTCGCGACGGGCAACGGCCGCTGCAACCTGATGAACACGGGTGCACCGCGCTATCCGGGAAATGCGGCGTTCGCGGCGGATGTGCTGTCTCACTGCGGCGCAGAGGCACAGAAAGCCTTCTGGGAGCATCTTGGACTGCGACTTCGGCAGGAAGAGGCGGGGCGCGTGTACCCCGTCAGTTCGCAGGCTTCAAGTGTGCTGGATGCGCTTCGCCTGCAATTGACCGCCTTGCATGTGCGGGTGGTGACGGGCGTATCCATCACGGCACTGCAACGTGAAAATGATGGCTGGACGGCGCTCTCGGCGGATGGGCAGCGCTTTCGGGCGAACCGCGTTATCATCAGCGGCGGCGGATGCGCCCAGCCCAAGCTCGGCAGCGACGGCAGCGCCCTGCGTCTGCTGACGAATCTCGGCTGCCCCGCGACGCCTTTCGCGCCCGCGCTGACGCAGATTATCACAGATAGCACGTCAATCAAGGGGCTGAGCGGCATCCGCGTCAAGGCGCAGGTAGCGGTTATCGACCGGAAAAGCGTCCTGCACGAGGAGGATGGCGAGCTGCTGTTCGCGGATTACGGCGTCAGCGGCGTGTGCGTGATGCAGTGCGCGCGGTATGCAAAGGACGGGCGGATGCTTCGCGTGTCGCTGGTGAAGGGCATGGGCTTTGCGGATGCGGGCGATTTCCGCCGGGAACTGCACCACCGCCGGAAAAACTGGGCGCAGCGCCCGATGACGGAGCTGCTGACCGGGCTGTGCGTGCCGCGACTGTCGGCGGCGCTGATGCGGCAGGCGGATTGGCGCGTAACCGAAAGCAGCCTGTGCGGGCAGATGACAGCGGACATGGCGGAGCGCCTGACGAAAACGGCGGATGCGTGGCTGCTGCCGATTCGCGGCGTGAAGGGCTTCGAGAGCGCACAGGTGGCGTCGGGCGGGGCGTCGGTCGCGGATTTTGACCCGGCGACATTGCAAAATCGCCGCCTGCCGGGACTGTACGCGGCGGGCGAGGTGCTGGATGTGGACGGCGACTGCGGCGGCTTCAACCTGATGTTCGCCTTTGGAAGCGGCATTCTGGCGGGTCTGGACGGGCGAAATGCCCCGTGGACACATGAAAATGCGCAGAAAAGCTGATTTTTCTCGAAAAAAAGTGATTTTCCCTCTTGACAAATCGCTGAATCGCGCTATAATATTATCTGCTGATGCAAACGCCGCTCATAAGGTAGACGGATGCTTCGCAGATGTGCACCATTAGCTCAGTTGGTAGAGCACCTGACTCTTAATCAGGGTGTCTAGGGTTCGAGTCCCTAATGGTGTACAGCTGCATGACCCTGCTTGCAGGGTCTATGCACCATTAGCTCAGTTGGTAGAGCACCTGACTCTTAATCAGGGTGTCTAGGGTTCGAGTCCCTAATGGTGTACCACATACCGAATCGCAATCGCGGTTCGGTATTTTTGTGTCCGGAAAACGGCACGCACGACAAATTTTCTTCCCCAAAGGTGCGGAAAACCCTTGTCGGACAGGGCGAAAATATGGTATAATACACTGGTTGTGTCTGTAAAGGACGCTTCATTCGGTATGCCTGTCTTTTTCGGGCATATGAAGGAGGAAATGCCTTTGACCCTGCGCGAAGAAGCGCCGATGACCAAAGATGATGCACGCCGCCTGAATCCACTCCAGCTGGCGTATATCGGGGATACGGTCTATGATTTGCTGACCCGGTCGCGCCTGCTGTACCGGGGGTATAATCTGCATCACTGCCATCAGGCGGCGGTCACGGTCGTCAATGCACACGCACAGGCGGAGGCTTTGACACGCATCGAGGGAGCGCTGACCGAGGAAGAGAACGCCATTGTCCGCCGCGGGCGCAATACCCACGCGCACCACGCTGCGCCTCGAAATCAGACCGCCATGGACTATCAGGCAGCAACGGCGCTGGAAGCCCTCGTCGGGTATCTGTACCTGACTGGGCAGGAGGCACGGTTGCTTGAACTGTTCCGAAAAAGTCAGGAGGTTGCATCATGCCCCGCTCAACCATGAAAGTTGCCCTGATTCGCCATACGCTTTCGCCGGAGGAGGTCGTGGCGCTCGGCGCTCGGCTGTGCTACTCCCGTGCGACGGTGGACAGCTTGCAGCAGCGCGTCAGCCGTGACGACCAGAGCGAGTTCGTCAGCCGGATTTTGTCGATGGGGCATGAATCCGTGTTGGAACATGCCAGCTTCACCTTTGCGATGGAAGGCGTTTCGCGCGTCCTGCTGGCACAGATTACCCGCCACCGGCTTGCCAGCTTTTCGGTGCAGAGCCAGCGCTACGTCAGCTACGAGAAGGGCTTCGGCTACATCGTTCCGCCGAAAATCGAGGCGCTGGGTGAAGATGCTGTCGCGGAGTTTGAGCGGCAGATGGACACCATGCACCAGTGGTATACTGGGTGGCAGGAGAAGCTCGGCGCGGGCGAGGGCGGCAATGAGGATGCCCGATTCGTGCTGCCCGGCGCTTGCGAAACGCGCATGATGGTGACGATGAACGTGCGCGAGCTGCGGCACTTCTTCAGCCTGCGCATGTGCAGCCGCGCACAGTGGGAAATCCGCGCGCTGGCGACGGAGATGCACCGCCTGTGCATGGAAATTGCCCCGGCGCTGTTTGCGGACGCGGGGCCCGGATGTCTGCGCGGCGCGTGTCCGGAAGGGGAAAAATCCTGCGGCAAGGCAGGGGAGATTCGCCGGACAAGGCGCGAATGGCTCGATTCGCTGGCAGACGAACAGAAAAAGCAGAATCAATCAACCGACAATGAATAAGAATAGAGGAATTTGAAATATGGCATACTATGACAATGCACCGTCCCACAAGCCGCAGGGCAAGAAGTCCTTTGGGCGCGAAAAGTGGGTGGAAGAAGGCTCGGAGTACCGCGGGGCGCGCCACGGCGGACGTCCCAGCGGCAAGCGCGATGACAACCGTGCGTATGGCGAAAAGAAGTCGTTCGGCGACCGCAAGCCTTACGGCGAGAAGAAGTCGTTCGGCGACCGCAAGCCCTATGGCGAGAAGAAGTCCTATGGCGACCGCAAGCCCTACGAGCGTCGCGACCGCTATGATCGCCGCCCGGAAATGGCCGACGAGCGTTCGGCACCGTCCTATCGCGATTCGGAGTATCGCCCGGTGGCTGTTGCGCCCGTGATGGCGCAGCCCGTGGCGGAAGAAGCAGTGCAGGAGAACCTGCTGGCAGGGCGCAACCCGATTCGTGAGGCGCTCAAGGCGGGTCGTGATATCGAAAAGCTGCTGGTACAGAAGGGCGAGCTGACCGGCTCTGCGCGCGAAATCGTGCAGATGGCGAAGGAAGCGCACATCCCGGTGCAGGAAGTGGAACATCAGCGCCTGAACGAGCTGGCGAAGAATCATCAGGGCATGGTGGCGTTCGCGTCGGCGTACCAGTACAGCACGGTCGAGGCGATGCTGGCGGAAGCGGAGGAAAAGGGCGAAGAACCGTTCCTGATTCTGCTGGACGGCATCACTGACCCGCACAATCTGGGCGCGATTATCCGCAGCGCCGAGTGTGTGGGCGCGCATGGCGTCATTGTGCCGGAACGCCGTGCAGTCGGGCTGACCCCGGCGGCAGTCAAGGCATCCGCGGGCGCGATTGAGCACATCAAGGTTGCGCGCGTTGTGAACATGACCCGCGTGATTGAAATGCTCAAGGCGCGCAACATCTGGACATACGCGCTGACGATGGACGGCACGGACTACGAGAAGGTCAACTTCAAGGGCGGTGTGGCGCTGGTTGTCGGCAGCGAGGGCGAGGGCATCAGCCATCTCGTGCTGGAAAATTGCGACCAGAAGGTGTCCCTGCCGATGGCGGGGCATCTGGACAGCCTGAATGCGTCCGTTGCGGCGGGCGTGGTGATGTACCGCGTGCTGTCCAGCCGCCGTGCATGAAACCGCTGCTGATTGTCGATGGCTACAACGTCATTGGCGCATGGAGTGAGGCGGAGAAGAAAGGCTGGCCGCTGGACGAATCGCGCGACCGGCTGATGCGCCAATTGGAGGACTACGCCGGATTTTCGGGCGAGGAAATCCTGCTGGTGTTCGATGGTTACCAGTCCGAACGCACGACGACGACCGAGGAGAAGCACGGCGATTTGACGCTGGTTTTTACCCGCCACGGCGAAACGGCGGACAGCTACATCGAGCGCGCCGCGGCGCAGACCCCGCGCTATCGGGAACTGCGCGTCGCTACGTCGGACGGGCTGGAGCAATCGCAGGTGCTGTCCAGCGGCGCGATTCGCATGACCAGCCGGGAACTGCTGCGCGAACTTCGCGAAATGCGCAAAAGCGGCATGTCGGCGCACCAGAATCAGCCCAACATGAACCGAAACACGATTTTTTCCCGAATGCCGGAGGACATCCGCGCACGGCTGGAAAAGCTGCGGCGCGGAGAGTGAAGCGGGAGACGCGCCCTGCGCCGCCCGAAAAGCAGGTGAACAGTTTGTCAGACGATCGAATGAATGCAATGAATCAGGACAATGACCCGATGGAGCAGGAAGAGCCGATGCTGCCGGAAGACGATGCATTTTTGCTGGATTTTCCGTTGAGACAGGCTGTGCCCGGCGAACCGGAACAGCCTGCTTCCGTGCCGCTGCTGAGCAGCAGTGCCGCCCATTCGGTCTATGAGGGCATGACGGACGAGGACGTGGTGGCGCTGTGCCGCACGGGCGACTCAGTGGCGGTGGAATATCTGCTGAACAAGTACAAGAACTTCGTCCGTTCCAAGGCGCGCAGCTACTTTCTCATCGGCGCGGATCACGAGGACATCGTGCAGGAAGGCATGATTGGGCTCTACAAGGCGATTCGCGACTTCCGGCCGGAGAAACTTGCATCCTTCCGCGCCTTTGCCGAACTGTGCATCACGCGCCAAATTATCACTGCCATCAAAACCGCGACGCGCCAGAAGCATATTCCGCTGAACAGCTATGTGTCGCTCAACAAACCGCTGTACGACGAGGAAAGCGACCGCACGCTGCTGGACGTCTGCGCGGAAGGGCATTCGTCAAACCCGGAAGAGCTGATAATCAGTCAGGAAGATTTGCGCGGTATCCATCAGCGCATTGACGAGGTACTGTCGGATTTAGAACAGGAAGTGCTGGCGGCGTATCTGGACGGGAAAAGCTATCAGGAAATCGCGGACAACCTGGGTCGCCACGTCAAGAGCATCGACAACGCCCTCCAGCGCGTCAAACGCAAACTCGAACGTTATCTGGAGGACATGGAAGCGCAGAACAACGACTAATACTATTTCCTGCATTCGCCTGCGCCATCTGCTCGCGCCTTGGCGCATTCTCATTTGGAAATAGTATAAATCCACATAAAAATATGCAAAAAAGCAGGAGAGAAACAATTTTCCTCTTGCTTTTTTGCGCTTTTTGCGCTATGATAGATGCCAAGAACAGACGAAGGGAGCAGAAACGCCATGCTGAACCGTTTCGTGGTTGGTTATTATTACGCGCTGCATCAAGAAAGCAGGGCGTGATTTGGCGTATTCTCCCGGAGACGAGAAAAGCGCCCTGCTGGCCAGAACATTGGCGGCGGGGCGCTTTCGCTGTTTTATACTAATTCTCATCTAAAGCATGTCATTCGCACAGCATCTTTTCCGCCCCGGCTTTGCTTCGTTCCGCTCGCGCGTACCTCCAGTACGCCTCACTTCACTCAGCTTTGCCGGAACGAAAAATCTGCTATGCTCGATGCCATGTTTTAGAATCGAATTAGTATCAAATTGTAGTGGACAATGATGTCCGGAAGTATGGAGGAAACACCATGATTGTCATCTTGAAGCACGAAGCACGGCAGGAACAGATTGACCGACTGAAACAATTTCTCCTTGGCATGGGGCTGCGCATCGACGAATCGAAAGGCGAAAATAGCACCATTCTGGGGCTGGTGGGCGACACGACGCGCGTGGACGCCGACCTCATTTCCTCGCTGGATGCAGTGGAGGCTGTCCGCCGCGTTCAGGAACCCTACAAGAAAGCAAACCGTAAGTTCCATCCGCAGGATACGATGGTGGATTGCGGCGGCGTGACCATTGGGCACGGTTTGTTCCAGATTATCGCCGGCCCCTGCTCCGTGGAGAGCGAAGAGCAGATGGTCACGGTTGCCAAGGCGGTCAAAGCGGCGGGCGCAACGCTGCTGCGCGGCGGCGCGTTTAAGCCGCGCACCAGCCCGTATGCGTTTCAGGGCCTGCATGAGGACGGCTTGAAGCTGCTGCTGAAAGCGAAGGAAGCAACGGGACTGCCCGTTGTGACGGAAATCATGGATGCCTCGCATTTGCAGCTGTTCGACGATGTGGACGTTATTCAGGTTGGCGCGCGCAACATGCAGAACTTTGAGCTGCTGAAGGTGCTGGGCAAGACGCATAAGCCGATTCTGCTCAAGCGCGGGCTGGCGAACACGATTCAGGAGTGGCTGATGAGCGCTGAGTACATCATGGCAGGCGGCAACGACCAAGTCATCCTGTGCGAACGCGGCATCCGCACTTATGAGACGGCGACGCGCAACACGTTGGATTTGTCCTGCATCCCGGTGCTGCGCGAAAAGACGCATCTGCCGATTCTGGTTGATCCCAGCCACGCGACGGGCGTTGCGCGCCTAGTGAAGCCGATGGCAATGGCGGCGACGGCGGCGGGTGCGGACGGCTTGATGATTGAGGTACACAATGACCCGAAACACGCGCTGTGTGACGGTGCGCAGTCGCTGACGCCGGAGGAATTCGCGGACGTGGTGCGCCGTGTGAAGGGGATTCGCGCGGTGGTGGAGGAGTAAGAAATGGACGAACTGCGACTGGCAATCCCGGACGAATCGCTGCTTGACGAGATTGCCGCATATCGGCAGGCGATGCTGGACGCAGATAGCAGCATGGACGGCTGCGGGCCGCTGAAGAGGATGGAGAATCCGGCGGAGTGGTTGGCGTTCTGCCGTCAGCTGGATGACCCGGCGACAACTCCGCCGCATTGGGTGCCGATGACGCAGTTCGTCTGCCTTCGCGGGGAGAAAATCGTCGGCATGATTCAGGTGCGGCGCGAGCTGAACGACTATCTGCGCAATTACGCGGGGCATATCGGCTATTCGGTGCGCCCGGATGAGCGGCAGCAGGGTATCGCGACGTGGATGCTGCACAACGTGCTGACGTACTGCCGCGAAATCGGCTTAAAGCGGGTGATGGTCGCCTGTGAACCGTGGAACGTGGGCAGCCGCAAGACAATTTTGCGTAACGGCAGCGTCTACGAGAAAACGGTGCATGAAGACGGCGGGAATATCGACTTGGAGCATTACTGGATTTCACTGACATGAACGAAGCGCGTCTGGCAGAAACGTCAGGCGCGCTTTTTCGATGCGAGCAGTTGAAGTTCATCTTGCAATGCCGCACGGAACTCCTCCGCCAATGGGCGAATGTCGCCGCTGGCATCGCAGCGCAGGACAATTCGCCGGACGCAGCGCGGGTCGTCAATGGGTAGTAGCTTGATGCCGTCGCCCGGCGCGCCCCATGTGTATTCCGGCCAGAAGCCCACGCCGCAGCCGAGCGAAATCAGGTTGCGGACGGTCGACGGCCCGGTGCACTCGTAGGCATACTGCGGCATGAATCCACTCTGCTGGCAAAGCTGGCTGCACTGCTCCCGGAAACGGCGGTTGCCCATCACGCTGATGAACTCCTGCCCGCGCAGGTCATTTAGGCACAGGGAGGTTCGCACTGCGAGCGGGGAGGACTGCGGCACGGCGAGTAGAATCCGCTCATGAAATCCGTCGTCGCCGTTCATCCCGTCCGAATCCACCAGCAGGTCATACGGTGGATGCGCCGCGTCGCTGATGCGGGGGAGCAGTGTCATTGCAAAATGCACGTCCGGGTGTGTCTGGCGGAAGCGAACGGCGGCGTCCGTTACCAAATCCGACGCAGCAAGCACACACACATGCAGTGTTCGCGCCTGCTGATTCGCCATCTGCCGCATCATTTCCGGAATGTGCGAAAGTTGATTCAGCGGCTGCTGCAATTCGTCCGCCCGCCGTTGACCGTAGGGCGTGAGCGCAATGCCGCGCCCCTTGCGCGCAATCAGCGGCACACCCAATTCGCTCTCCAGCCGCTGCACCGACTTCGTCAGCGCGGGCTGCGCAATGTGCAGCGCTTCGGCGGCGCGCGTCATGTGCTGCATTTGCGCAACGGTCAGGAAGTACGTCAGCTGGGTCAGTTCCATCAATCATTCCTCCAAAATATGAATGCCATAGCAATTATATATTTTACATCATGGCTTGTCAAGCGTAAAATGAGCGATGGATTACGCACAGAAAGAAGGCATTCCTCATGAAGGATTTGACCGTCGGCAAGCCCGGCCGGGTGCTGCTGGCTTACTCGCTGCCCCTGTTCGGCAGCATCATCTTCCAACAGCTCTACAACATCGCGGACAGCTTTGTTGCGGGGCATTTTATCAGCACCGAGGCGCTTGCAGCTGTCGGCAACAGCTCCGAAATCACGCTGATTTTCATCGCCATCGCGTTCGGCTGCAACATCGGCACATCCGTTGTGACGGCGAACTTGTTCGGGCAGAAGGAAATGAAGCAGGTGCATACCTGCGTGACGACCGCGCTCATCTTCTGCGGCATTCTCGGCGTGCTGCTGAGCGTTGTCGGAATACTGACGTCCGAATGGATGCTGACACTGCTTGACACGCCTGTGGAGACGATGAAGGACTCCGTGGCGTACATCCAAATTTACCTCATGAGTTATGTTTTCCTGATGCTCTATCAGGTCGCGACGGGCATTTTCTCCGCCTTGGGGGATTCCAAAACGCCGTTCTACTTCCTCGCCGTGTCCTCAATTACGAATATTTTTGTGGATATCCTCTTCGTCCGTGACTTCCACATGGGCGTGCCCGGCGTGGCATGGGCGACGTTCCTGTGCCAGTCCATCAGCGGCATTGTCGCCGTGATTTTCGTACTGAAGAAGGTGCATGAGGTCGTCGGCGGCGAGAAATGCCCGCTTTTCTCCGGAGTGCTGCTGAAAAAGATGTTGATTATCGCCATCCCCAGCGCGATTCAGCAGAGCTTCATTAGCGTCGGCAACATCCTTGTGCAGCGCGTCATTAACGGCTTCGGCACGGCGTGCATGGGTGGCTACACGGCGGCAATCAAGCTCAACAACATGTTCGTCACGTCAGTGACGGCGCTGGGCAACGGCATGAGCAACTACACCAGCCAGAACCTCGGCGCGGGCAAGAACGAGCGTGTGCGCCACGGCTGCCGCAGCGGCGTCACCATCGGCATGACGATGGGCGCGATTTTCGCGGTTGTGTTCTATGTCTTTGCGAAACCGCTGGTTTATGCGTTTATCAGCGACGGCAACTTGGAAGCGGTCGATGTCGGCGTGGACTTCCTGCATATTGTCACGCCGTTCTATGTGTTCCTGTCGATTAAGCTGATGGTGGACGGCGTGCAGCGCGGTGCGGCGCGGATGCTGCAATTCATGATTGCGACGCTGTCGGACTTGTTCCTGCGGGTGGTGCTGTCGTTTACGCTGTCGCCGATTTTCGGGATTCGCGGCGTGTGGTATTCGTGGCCGGTCGGCTGGATTGTTGGGATTGTGCTGTCGGCGACGCTGTACTTGGTTTGGGCGCGTAAACTAACGGCAGGGGAAGAAAAAACGCCGGTAAAGGCAGAGTAAGGGAAGTACGTTCAAGCCGGGACGCCGAAAAAGGGTCAAGGGACAATGTCCCTTGCGGGGTCAAGGGGCGGAGCTCCCTTGTGGGGTTTGGGGCAACGCCCCAACTGTTCCACGGGCGACCAATTCCAAGGGAGTCGCCAACAAAGGCGCAGGCAGCGAAGCGTCCCTGCCACTAACTTTGCGCTCCCGCAGGAGCGCCCTCAAGCTACTCTTTCAACCTACTCAATATTGTCGCGCCAAATGGGCGCGACCGACCAGCATCGAGAGACGATTCCGGTGCTGGTCTTTTTCATTGCAGGGGATTTCGCGTCTGCGGACGCGACAAGGGGGCTTTCCGCTCGCCCCCTTGACCCCTTCGGGCTGAACACTTCCATACTTGACTTTATCCGCTGCAAGGGAAACGAACTTCCCCCAAAAAGCAAAAAAATGCATCCCGACAATCCCCTTGTGCAGGAGAGGATTGCCGGGATGCTTGCATATCATCGAATTACTCGCACGCCGCTTCAAATGCCTCGAAGAACTCCGGGCAAGACCAAGTACCGCACGATGCAATCTTGTCGTTCTTCACCGTGAACTGATAGACCAGCCCGTTGTCCAGTTCAATCAGCAGAGACTGCTTCGCGCTCAGCGATCCGCTGCTTTCGTACGTCGCGTCATTCAGCAGCAGCGAAATCAGGTCGGCGCAGACACTCGTGTCCGTAATCGTGCCGACGCCGCTCAACTCAATGCTCGCGACGTGTCCGCTTAACTGCATCACGTCCGCAAGCGTTTCCGAACCCTTCAGTGCGTTGCCGTTGAAGCTCACACGCTGGAAGAGCCGCGTCTGCCCGTCAACGTCTGCCGCGACGAATGTGCCGCTCATGCCGCTGATGCCATATACCTCTGTGCCAACCGCTGCCTTGTTAGAGAGCATGACATTCGTGCCGGACAAAGACGGTTCGGTCGTGTACTCCGCAATCGTGCCTAAACTTGCGCCTAACAGGCTGGAGGCCACACTGCGCGGCGAGGTCATCATGCGGTAGTAGCTGCCGTTCACGCCAATCAGCGGGAAGGTACTGCCGTCGCTGCTGCTCGACCATAGGTTACGGTAGGAGGGTACGGACTGCTTCTGCCCGATGGATACGTCGCTGCCGGTCAGGTCAGCGCGGAGCGTCCGCTCGGTGGCGGTCGGCTTGTCGCCCAAGGGGCTGGATTGAATCAGCGGCGCATTCGCGGGGGAGGACAACAGGGGAGACAGCCCCACGAACAGCGCTACCGCCGCGGCGCACACGCCCGCGACCGACACAAAGCGGCGCACCGGGAAAGACTTCTTCTGGCGGGATGCACGGGAATCGCGCACCGCCATCTGGATTCGATTGTTCAGCTCTGTCCCGGCGGTCAGACCTGCCAGCGACTGGTTCACCGTGTCGGGCAGATTCCGGAGCTGGGCTTCGAACTGCTCGTTCTGCTCAGGATGCTTCTTCACCGGGCATCGCCTCCTTTCAAAAGAATGGATTCAAGTTTTTTGCGCCCGCGGCTCAGGCGGGAGGAAATCGTGCCTTCCGGCAGCTCCAACATTTGGGCAATCTCGGCAATGTTCATGCCCTGATAATAATGCAGGAGGATGACCTCCTTGAAGGTCGCGGGAAGCTGGTTGATGGCGGCCATCATCGCCTGCTGGTCGTCGCGGCGGGAAAACTCATCCGGCGCAGGAATCAGCTCGAACGTCGGGCCGCCCAGAATGACGCGCTTGAGCCACGCGCCGCGCCATAAATCGCGGCAGCGGTTCAGCGCTACCTTCAGCAGCCACGATTTTTCACGCCCCGGCTGCAGCAACGGATGTGTCGTCATCAGCCGCACGAACACGTCCTGACAGACATCCTCCGCTTTTTCGCGGTCGGAAAGGTAGAAGTAGCAGACGCGGAGCACATCGGTGGCGTACTGATCATAGAGCCGGGCAAAGTACGCAGGGTCATCCCGCACATCTGGTACCGGTTGATAAGAATCATCCAGCCCCTTTGCGGCGGCGGGTGAATCAAGGGCCTGCTGCACGGCAGATTCCTCCTTGTGCTTTGAGGTGGGTTCACTCATCTAACGATTGACGCCTCCCTTCCATTTCCGGAATTTCAATTTTTTTTGCGGATTTCAGGAAGAATTATACCACGCATCACAGAAAACTGCAAGCACAGGCAGAATGTCCCTCTTGTCAGCGGAAAAGAAATGTGCTATGATAGCCGTTGCCCATACTATTTCCTGCATTCACCTGCACCAGCTGCTCGTGCCTTTTCCCTTCTGGCGTCCGGTTGTTCCACTTAGCGTAGCGCTGCTACGCTGCGTTTCACTCCCGTTAGCCAGAATGAAAAATTCACTTCGCATCTTGGCGCATTCTCATTTGGAAATAGTATAAGGGCAAAAGGAGTCGAAAACATTCATGATTCGCACGGTCATTCACATTAACGAAGAACTCTGTTCCGGCTGCGGACTCTGCGCCTCGGCGTGCAAGGAAGGCGCGATTGCCATGGTGAACGGCAAGGCAAGGCTGATTCGCGACGACTACTGCGACGGGCTGGGCAACTGCCTGCCCGCGTGTCCCGTGGGCGCCATCAGCTTTGTGCAGCGCGAAGCCGCCGCGTTCGACGAGGAAGCGGTCAAGGAACATCTGGCGCGCAAGCAGCAGGTGAGCGGCTGCCCCGGCATGAAGGTGCGCGCGATGAAGCGCACCGCCGCGAATGAATCTGCTGAAAACGCGGACAATGGGAGCCACCTCCGTCAGTGGCCGGTGCAGATTCGCCTCGCGCCGCCGACTGCTGCTTTTTATCAGGGCGCGGATCTACTGATTGCGGCGGACTGCACCGCGTATGCCTACGGGCGCTTCCATCAGGACTTCATCCGCGACCGAATCGTCCTCATCGGCTGCCCGAAGCTCGACGATACGGATTATTCCCTGAAAATCACCGACATTCTCGCGAAAAACGAAATTCGTTCCGTGACCGTTGTGCGCATGGAAGTGCCCTGCTGCGGCGGTATTTCCTACGCGGCGGAGAAAGCCGTCGCCTGCTGCGGCAAAAAACTGCCGATGCAAATCATCACCATCGGCACGGACGGGGAGATTTGCAGATAAATCCCATCAAAGTGGTTAATTTATTGAGAAAATGCGCACGGATGTCTTGAAAAGCCCCGGCAAATGTGGTAAAATACACCCTGTGCGTATAGATTCAAGAACGCATGACCGGGTCAGCTGACCCGACGAGAGCGCAGGAGGGAACAAATTCCGATGAGCACCAATTTTGAAAAGATTTCCAGCAACAAGGTGAAGCTGACCTTTGTTGTCCCCGCTGAAGATTTCGACAAGGCCCTGAATCAGGCTTATCTCAAGGATCGCAGCAAGATTAACGTCCCTGGCTTCCGCAAGGGCAAGGCGCCCCGCGCGGTCATTGAGCGTATGTATGGCGAAGGCGTGTTCTATGATGACGCGCTGGACGCGATTTTCCCGGCGCTGTATGCCGAAGCCATCAAGGAACACAACATCGACGTTGTGGATCGTCCGCAGGTGGATGTGCAGGAAATCGGCGCGGGCAAGGAACTGAAGTTCACCGCGGAAGTTTTCGTGCGTCCGGACGTGACGCTGGGCGAATACAAGAACCTGACGGTTGAAGTGGAGCCGAAGGAAGTCGTCACCGAGGACGAAATTCAGGCGCGCATCAGCCAGGATCAGCAGAAGGGCGCGCGTACCATCGACGTGACCGACCGCGGCGTGGATTACACCGACACCGTGAACCTCGACTACGCGGGCAGTGTGGACGGCGTTCCGTTCGAGGGCGGCACGGCGCAGGGTCAGACCCTGAAAATCGGCAGCGGCGCGTTCATCCCGGGCTTTGAAGAGCAGATGGTCGGCATGACCGTCGGCGAAGAGAAGGACCTGAACGTCACCTTCCCCGAAAAGTATCATGCGGAGAACCTTGCGGGCAAGAACGCCGTGTTCCATGTCAAGGTGAACAGCATCACCAAGACCGAACTGCCGGAGCTGGATGACGACTTCGCGCAGGACAACGGCTTCGACACCTTCGACGCTTACAAGGCGGATGTCGCCAAGAAGCTGCAGGAGATTGCCGACACCAACTACGATGTCGAAATCGAGAATGCGCTGATTGAAAAGGCGGTTGCCAATGCCCAGATGGACATTCCGGCGGCGATGATTGACGATCAGCTGAACTACGTCATGCGTGATGTGGAATACTCCATGATGCGTCAGGGCCTCCGCATGGAAGACTACCTGAAGTACACGGGTCAGACCCGCGAGCAGATGGCGCAGCAGTACCGCGGCGAAGCGGAAAACCGCGTGAAGATTCAGCTGGTGCTGGAAGCCATCCGCAAGGCGGAGAACATTGAGCCCACCGCCGAGGACATCGACGAGCAGAGCGCGAAGCAGGCCAAGCGCGCTGGTCAGGAAGTGGAAGCCTTCAAGGCGAACCTGACCGACGAGCACAAGGCGTACCTGTCCGATCTGGCTGCCATCCAGAAGGTGTGCGACCTGATGAAGGCTGGCGCGACCGTCGTGGACAAGAAGCCGGAAGAAGCGGCGGAGACTGCGGAAGAAACCAAGACCGAGGAGTAATCCCCTAATTTTACGCTGATGAACGCGGGAGACAGGTCACGCCAGTCGCGACCGCTCCCGCGTCTTTCAGAATATACAGAAAACGGAGCAGGAGCAAAAAATGCGCCGCACGCATAGGTGCGCCCCAAACGGCGTACACTGAGCGGGAAAAATGCGCTGGAAAGCCCCTGCTATCCATGCTGCAAGGACAAATATGCAGCGAGGAGGGATAACGCAATGAATCTGATCCCCTATGTGGTCGAACAGACCAACCGCGGCGAGCGGTCGTATGACATTTATTCCCGCCTGCTCAAGGATCGTATTATCTTCTTGGGTGGCGAAATCAACGACGACGTGGCGAACACCGTCGTGGCGCAGATGCTCTTTCTGGAAATGGAAGACCCGGATGCCGATATCTGCCTGTACATCAACAGCCCCGGCGGTTCGGTGACGGCTGGCATGGCAATTTATGATACCATGCAGTACATCAAGCCGCAGGTACGCACGGTGTGCATCGGCATGGCGGCGTCGATGGGCGCGTTCCTGCTCATGGCGGGTCAGAAGGGCAAGCGCTGCGCTCTGCCGAACAGCGAAGTTATGATTCATCAACCGCTGGGCGGTGCGCAGGGTCAGGCGACGGACGTGCAGATTCAGGCAGAATGGCTGCTGAAAACGAAGGAAAAGATGATCCGCATGAAGGCTGAAATGACGGGGCAAGATATTGAGCGCATCCGCCGCGACGTGGAACGCGACCACTTCATGTCCGCGCAGGAAGCACTCGAATACGGGATCATTGATGAAATCTTCGATCCCCGCAAGAAGACAAATTGACAGCTTGAGAGGTAGAAGATGGCAAAAGACGATATGACCCGTACGCCGCTGAAACGGTGCAGCTTCTGCGGCAAGACGGAACGCCAGGTCATGCGGATGGTGGCAGGCGCGAACAACGTTTGCATCTGCAACGAGTGCATCATGCTCTGTCAGGAGATTATCTCCGACGCAATGCCGATGATGCACTCCGGGCATCCGCAGCAGGAGCAGAAGTTCGACCACCTGCCGTCCCCCGCAGAAATGAAGCAGGTACTGGATGATTATGTCATCGGGCAGGAACATGCCAAGCGTGCCCTGTGCGTGGCGGTGTACAACCATTACAAGCGCATCGGCCAGCGCCCCGGCAAGGATGATGTTGAACTGCAGAAGTCGAACATCCTGATGGTGGGGCCGACGGGCTGCGGCAAGACGTTTCTGGCGCAGACACTCGCGCGCATCCTGAATGTGCCGTTCGCGATTGCTGATGCAACGAGCCTGACTGAAGCCGGCTACGTCGGCGAAGACGTGGAGAATATCCTGCTTCGCCTGATTCAGGCAGCGGATTACGACATTGATGCGGCACAGCGCGGCATCATCTACATCGACGAAATCGACAAAATCGCCCGCAAGAGCGAAAATCCGTCGATTACGCGCGATGTCAGCGGCGAGGGCGTGCAGCAGGCGCTGCTGAAAATCCTCGAAGGCACGATTGCCTCCGTTCCGCCGCAGGGTGGCCGAAAGCATCCCCAGCAGGAAATGATTCAGATTGACACGACAAACATCCTCTTTATCTGCGGCGGCGCGTTCGACGGCATTGTGCCGATTATCGAGAGCCGCACGGGCAAGAAGAACCTTGGCTTCGGCGCGGAGCTGACCAGCAAAACACCGGAGGGAAGCACGGATGCGCTGAAAAAGCTGCGCCCAGAGGATTTGACGAAGTTCGGTCTGATTCCGGAATTTGTCGGTCGTCTGCCGATTACGGTGACGCTTGACGCGCTGGATGAGGACGCGCTGGTGCGAATTCTGACCGAGCCGAAAAACGCGCTGTGCAAGCAGTACCAGAAGCTGCTGGGACTCGACGGTGTGGAGCTGACGTTCGATGACGACGCAGTGCGGGCGATTGCGCACATGGCAATTGAGCGCAAGTGTGGCGCACGCGGTCTGCGCGCGATTATCGAGGATGTCATGCTGGACACGATGTTCGATTTGCCAGGCCGCCGGGAAATCTGCGGCTGCGAAATCACGGCGGATTCCGTGAACGGCAAGTGCGAGCCGAAACTTATTGAGGGAAAGCGGCACAAGCTGGGCAGCCGGACGGCGAAGCGCAAGATGGAAGAAAACGCGCTGGCGGAACAGCCGGACGT
>UMCF01109977.1_pt1 | contig 30307 bp, 22 predicted proteins | sample 1964131 | NCBI WGS metagenome assembly UMCF01 (sample SAMEA4835958, study PRJEB28245) | human gut metagenome | biome: gut microbiome; material: fecal sample | place: Denmark | collected 2008
TTCCTCCGGTTTGAAATATTCCATCCGGTATTTTTCCGTCGCCTCCTGATGAAAATATTCATTTTCCAGACGGGCACGCATGGTATTTTCCATATAATCGATCAACTGGATCCGAAATACACGCAGGCATTTATGCGTATCAAAAAACACCTCCGATGCCCCCTGGACACAAAGCAGCAGCAACGTGACAAGTCCCGTCACCCAGAACCATTCCGACGGCATACCATAATACCCCGCCAAAAAGCAGAAAACCCCCGCCCCTGCTGCGATCAGTCCCGAAAAATAAAACCCCAGATTCTCCCATGTCTGCAGGGAAATCCCTATAAAACGATAATGATAAAGATACCGGTCCACGAAATTCTCCACGTTATGTACACTGATATGCAGTTTATAGTAGGCCTCAAACTTTGACATCATCGCCTTCATCCAGCGGTTTCCTGTTGTCCCCATCTGATTGGAATCCCAAAGCAGCTTATGAAAAAGTCCATAACTGACTGCCTTTAAAAGAACTGATACCGCACAGACTGCCATCAGCGCAAATAACACATTATAATTTTCCAATTGTGCTTTCATAATCATCCTGTCCTTTCCATAAATAATGTTTTCTTTATGATAGACGTATTCCCCGCAGATGAATAGATAGCTTTGATTGTCATTTTTATTTTTGTTTCGACAAAATGCGATGCAGACACGTATTTTTCACGAAAATATGTTAAAATATAATCACATTATTTCGAAAGGAGATCTGCCCATGAATCGAAAAAAAAGAACATATCTGACTGCAATATTTCTGGCTGCAGTCCTGCCACTGACAGGCATATTATCCGGACTGCCGGAGGCCTCTGCGTCTGCCTCCTCCCTGTCCGTTATTGAGCATATTGATACCGCCAATAATAATGGTCTGATCCGTTCAAAATATGTGGATGAAAATGGAAATGAGGTTACTATTGCTTCCCCAAAAAGCACCAGAAACACCCGTTCCGGCTTGTCTCTTCCCGATACCTACGATTCCCGTGAACAGGGTGCCGTAACTCCCATCAGGGATCAGGGAGTTACCGGAAGCTGCTGGGCCTTCGCCGCCATAAAAGCATTGGAATCTGACAGTATTCTGCAGAATCTGTCTGCTCTGGCCGGCACCGATTATTCGGAAAGTCATCTGGTCTGGTATACATATGATCCTCTGTCCGATAATACGGACCCATTATATGGAGATTATTTTTCTTCCCAGACAACCGATACCGGCGGATACTATAATCTCGGCGGCAACGCTTATTATGCCAGCTATATTCTGGCAGACTGGTGGGGTGCTGTGTCAGAAGACAAAGCTCCTTTCTCTGCTGACACCAATCAGATTCTGCGTAAAATGATCCGGTCGATGTCCTCAAAACCGGACACACTGCGTACGGAATCTGAGGTTCATCTGAAAAATATGGACTTTTATGATCCCTCAGATATCAGCGGCATCAAGGAAGCGGTTATGGAACATGGCTCTGTGGATGTGTCTGTATATTTTGATCCCTCCAATATGTACCACACTTCCACCGTCACTTCTGCCTACGAATCCACTCACGATTCCGAGGATGCCAATCACTGTGTTACGATCATCGGATGGGATGACAGCTTTAATACCTTCTCTGAGAACGCACCTGCCTCCGGCGCATGGCTGATCGCCAACAACTACGGGGAGAATTATAAATATAGTACAAACGGATATTACTGGCTGTCCTATTATGATTCTTCTCTGTGTGAAATCTGCACCTTTGAGGCAGAGGCATCTGACAAATATGATACCAATTTCCAATATGACGGCATCGGCTGGGGCGATCTCTATCTTGACACAGATGATATTTCCTTTGCCAATGTATTTACCAATGATACGGATTCCCCACGAAGCATTGGTGCCGCCGGATTTTATACTGCATCAGACAACCAGCCCTACAAAGTCGAAATATACCGGAAACTGACCGGTTCCACACCGGACAGCGGAACACGAATTGACAAGTGTACCACTTATGGGACAGTGGAACACTCCGGCTATCACACGATAACTCTGTCAGACTCCATCGCAGTTGCCGCAGGAGAAACCTTTTCTGTCGTGGTAACCTTTTATGCAGAGGATGGCAATACCGTTTATGTCCCGATCGAGGGAGCCAGCGATCCATTCGGCTCCAGATACAGCAGCAAAAGCGGTCAAAGCTATGTATATTCCGAGGGAAAATGGATGGATAATACCTCCTCCAAGCTTGGAAACAACCGGCGCAATATGAATAACGTCTGCCTCAAGGCACTGGCTTCCACAATTACGGACGCAGAATATGAAGAACAGGAGGAATCCCTTTCCTCCGCTTCCGCCACACCGATACCGGAAAGTCCGGCTGCCACCCCCGCAGCTTCAGACTCATCCGAAACAACCAGCCCGGCTCCGACTTTTACTCCCACAGCCTCAGACTCATCCGGCGCAACCAGTCCCTCTCCTGTTTCCACTTCAACTCCCCGGATTTCTGCCGTACCGGCACCTTCCAGCACAGCCGCAACGCGGGTCACCGTTTCCCCGTCATCAACCCCTGCTGTTTCCCCATCCCCGGTCGGAAGCAACTCTGTGAAAAACGTGCTCATTGTGGTAAAAAAGAAAAAGGTCACGCTGCAAAAAGGGAAATCAAAAAAAATACCGATCCGGGTTACACCCGCCGACAGCTTTCATGCACTGACCTTCCGCTCCAAAAACAAAAAGATCGCGACGATCAATAAAAACGGTAAAATAAAAGCGAAGAAAAAGGGAACAACCAGGATTATAGTAAACATTCCGAATGGAACAAAAATATCCATAAAGGTTATCGTGAAAAAAACAAAAAAGAAATAACAAAATGCCGTTGGAATTTCATCAACTCCAACGGCATTTTTAACCTTGAATTATATTTATTATTCCGCGAATCCCTGCATTGTCTTCTATCCGCTTCCGGCTCTTGCATTATATCAATGACCAGACGGTGCCCTCTCTGGTATCCTTGATCTCAACCCCCCGGTCCAGCAGCTCCTGACGAATGGCATCCGCCTTTGCAAAGTCTTTTTCTTTTCTGGCGGCCTGGCGTTCCGCAATTTTTCCTTCCACAAATGCTGTCAGCTCATCATCCGCCTGACTTCCCTCAACCTCTGCGGTAAGATCCAGAGAAAATACCTGATCAAAATCCTCCACCAGATATCTCTTGGATGCGTCACTGATATCTGCCTTCAATACATCATACAATACCGTCAACGCCTGAGAAGTATTGATGTCGCTGCCCATTGCCTCTGCGAAAGCATCCTGATACGGCTTCACCTCACTCATATCCGGCTCCCCCTCTTTCGAAAGAGCTGCGACTCTCTTAAGGAGCTTCTCATATGCCACCCTGGAATTGTCCAGCACATCATATGTGAACAACAGCGGCTTACGGTAATGAGACTGCAGACAGAAGAAACGATATACCAGAGGATTATACCCCTTCTCCTCCAGCAGGGAAACCGTCAAAAACTCTCCTTTGGATTTACTCATCTTGCCGGACTTATCATTTAAGTGCTGTACATGGAACCAGTAATTGCACCACTTATGTCCCAGATATGACTCACTCTGTGCGATCTCATTGGTATGATGCGGGAATATATTGTCTACACCACCACAGTGAATATCAAGATACTCGCCGAGATGCTTCATACTGATACATGAGCATTCAATATGCCAGCCCGGATATCCAACGCCCCATGGACTGTCCCATTTCAGCTCCTGATCCTCAAACTTGGACTTGGTGAACCAGAGAACAAAATCGGTTTTATTTCGTTTATTCTCATCCTCCTCCACGTCATCACGAACGCCTACCTGCAGATTCTCTTCATTCTGGCCGGAAAGAACATAATACTCCTTCAGCTTGCTGGTATCAAAATAAACATTGCCTCCTGCTACATATGCGTACTCCTTCTCCAGAAGTACCTCGATCATATGGATAAACTCCGGAATACAATTTGTCGCAGGCTCCACGATCTCCGGGATCTTGATATTCAGCTTCCCGCAATCTGCAAAAAACGCCTTACGGTAAAACTCCGCGATCTCCATCACGGTCTTGTGCTCACGCTTCGCTCCTGCCAGCATCTTATCCTCGCCGGTATCCGCATCACTGGTCAGATGACCCACATCTGTAATATTCATACAACGCTTCACATCATAGCCTGCATATCCCAGATACTTCTCCAGTACGTCCTCCATCATATAACTGCGAAGGTTGCCAATGTGTGCAAAATGATAGACCGTCGGTCCACATGTATACATTTTCACCTTCCCCTCTTCAATGGAATGAAAGGGCTCAACCTTTTTGGTTAATGTATTATAAAGTGATAATTCTCTCATGACACTCTCCATTTCTGTGTATAACACACGATTTTCTTTATTTCTGATCTCATCCTCTATACTGTACAGGATTTTTGCTGTTTCTTCAAGTCCTATCCCATATTTGAGTCTGCAAAAAAAGTATAAAATGCTAATGAAAAATCACGCCGATTTCTTGCGCTTCCCAAAAATCTATGCTACACTTTTTCCAAGCAGATAAGTTACATCTATACTATTTTTATTATCTATCATATCAATTATTTAATCGACTTCACTGCTTATTATCCACAAACATAATTACAGCAGGGAGGTTGATACATACCTCCCGGAACGGAGGTACTATGAAAAAACGCAATAACTTTATCACTGCCCATGGGGCTGACTCTGTAACCATCACAGAAGCCGTTATTACCACAGCGAAATGGACTGTTATCAGATCCTGCGCGGACAGGATTACAAAGAGCTCAAGTCATCTATCGTAATCTTCCTGTGCACCTTTGATCTTTTCGATCAAAACAGAAGTATTTACACATTCCAGTCGTTATGCCGGGAAGAACCGAAGATTTCTCTGATGGATCACAGACAGACGATCTTTGTCAATATCAATGGCAGCCGACAGGATCTTTCCCCGGAGCTTGCAAACTTTCTTGACTATTTAAAGACAACGGAGCCAACAGACGACTTTACCGACCGTCTTAACAGCAGTGTAAAAAAATTGCGCAATGATTTCGATTGGAGGGAAAATTATATGACCTTGGAAATGAAATTAAAAGAGCAATATAATGCCGGTGTAAAACAGGGCAGAGAAGAAGGCAAAGAAGAGGGCATGGTACAGGGCATTGAAGAAGGCAGGATCCAGGGCATTGAAGCAGGCAAAGCTGAAGCCATCATAGATTTAATTCGTCAAAAACTTGCAAATGGCAAATCTGTTGCTCAAATTGCTAACGAATGCGAAAGATCCGTGGAGACGATTCAGGATTTGATTGCTGAGATGGAGCTGAAACAATAATTATCAACGCTTAAATCTGCATATGAAAAAAGAGAGTACCGAATGGTATGACCTAATGGTTTATCCATTCATATGGTGCTCTCTTTTGTATTATTTAAGTTTAAGTCTTAAGAAATCTTTTATTCAGCAATATTAAAGCTATATTTCTGATCTATAACCGAATAAATCGTGCTGCCATCTGATAATTTTATCTGTACGCTTACGGCTAATTTATATAATGTATTATCCGCCGTTGATTTCTCATTTGCATCTTTAATTGTTGCTAATTGTTCCTCTGTCAATGTGATTGTTGTTATCAGTTTTCCACGATCAGCATCATACTTTGTTTCTGACTGACCAATGCTGCTCCAATCACTCCAATCTTTTCCACCTTGCATCTGAACCTGAATATATGTGTCTTGGATACTTTGCCCATCAACAGGAAATTTCAAATCTGCTTCAAAAATATTTTTACCCACCTGTAAGGTTTTCCCCTCATAAGCAGTTGTATCTATCGTTGGTTTTGCTGCCGGATTATATACTTCTACAGTAATAACATTTGCTGATGGCAATGTGATTCCAACAGCGCCTTCCTTTAATGATGACAATTCACTCAGTTTACAAGAAAATTCCTTGGTCCAATAACTGTAATTTCCGAGATCTTGATACTTTTCACCACTGTGTCCCATATAATCCATTGAGATTCCATCTGCCGATTTAACTGCAATTACGGGATTTGAAATACCCTCGATATTAATTTTAGTAAAATCAACGGATAATCTTGTAAAATCAACCGTAGTTCCTGCATCATTATCCCATCCAGAAACTGTTGAAACAAATGCATCCTTAAATCTGTCATCTCCCGATATACTAATATTTCCGGTTTCATCCATTGTAGCTGTCGCTGAATAAGTTGCATCCTCCTGTGCTGCACTCTCGGATGGTGCTGGTGGTGCCGGTGACTCGCTCTCGGATGGTGCTGGTGACTCGCTCTCGGATGGTGCTGGTGGTGCCGGTGACTCACTCTCGGATGGTGCTGGCGGCGGTGCTACCGTTGGCTCACTAGATGGTGCCGGACTCTCTGAAGTACCCGGTGTTGGTTCTGCACTCTCTGACGGCTTTGCGCTTGTTGCCGGTTTGGCACTATCGGCTGGCTTTGTAGTCTCTGCCGGTTTTGTACTATCAGCCGGTTTGGTAGTCTCTACTGGCTTTGTACTATCAGCTGGCTTTGTACTATCAGCCGGCTTTGTAGTCTCTGCCGGTTTTGTACTATCGACTGGCTTTGTAGTCTCTGCCGGTTTTGTACTATCGACTGGCTTTGTAGTCTCTGCTGGCTTTGTACTATCAGCTGGCTTTGTGCTTGCTGCCGGCTTTGTAGTCTCAGCCGGCTTTGTACTATCAGCTGGCTTTGTACTTGCTGCCGGTTTTGTAGTCTCTGCTGGCTTGGTGCTTTCTGCCGGTTTTGTACTATCGGCTGGCTTGGTGCTTTCTGCCGGCTTGGTACTCTCGACTGGCTTGGTGCTCTCTGCCGGAGCTTTTGTCTTCTCCGGTGCTTTTGTCTCTGCCGGAGCTTTTGTCTTCTCCGGTGCCTTTGTCTCCTCTGGCGCCTTGGTCTCATCCGGCTTGGTACTCTCTGCCGGTGCTTCGCTTGCAGGAGTTGTTGCCGGTGTTGTGGCACTTGGAACAACACTTGCTGCCGGTGCCTTACTTGCTGCCGGTGTACTGCTTACTACCGGTGCGTTTGTTACAGCGGACTCTTCCGCTTTTTTAACTGTCACTTTTGCTGTTAATGTTTTGGAGGTTTTCTTACCCTTTTTAGGTACATATGTAACCTTAGCGGAAACGGTGGTTTTACCTTCCTTCAGGCCAGTTACTTTTCCCCTTGAAACACTTGCGATCTTCTTGTCTTTTACAGACCATTTCACCTTGTTAATCTTCTTAACATTCTTTTTCTGAATCTTTAATTTTACTTTGTCTCCTACAGTAACAGATACCGATGTCTTGTTTAATTTTACGGTAGCTTTTTTGGTCGCTGCTCCTGCTTTCATACCCGGAGCGGCACAGGCAGAAAGAACCATTGCGGCTGACAATACATAAGATGTCGCCTTTCTGAATGTTCTTTTTTTCATTCTGAAAAAACCTCCTTTTCTCTCCCGCCCCTTTGAGAGCGAGATCCTATATACTAAAAATCAACAACAGTCTTAGTATAACAGGTTTGTCGGAATTTAACAATAATATTATTAATTTTTTATAAACTTCTGTCACTATTTCATCATCAGCGCCTCATAACGGGGCAGATCAATGAAATCCTGCACAAAAGAAGTCGCCGGATGATGGCAGATTTCCTCCGGAGTGCCAATCTGTTCTACCCTCCCTTGATTGGTAACAATAATGGTATCTGCAACTTCCATGGCTTCTTCCTGATCGTGAGTCACAAAAATACTGGTCACACCTACTCTTCCGATCATTTCCTTCAGCCAGCTCCGAAGCTCCCGGCGCACCTTGGCATCAATGGCGGCAAAAGGTTCATCCAGCAGCAGCAAATGAGGATCCGGCGCAAGTGCCCGCGCAAATGCCACTCTCTGACGCTGCCCTCCGGACAACTGATGAGGATATCGTTTTCCCAGATCCTTCATGGAGATCAGTTCCAAAAGTTCCTCCACACGCTCCTTGATTTCCGTCTTCTTTCGTTTCTGTATTTCCAGTCCAAACGCAATGTTATCTGCTACTGTCATATATCGAAACAGGGCATAGTTCTGAAACACAAATCCGATGCCACGTTTACTTCCCGGAATGTCATTCATTCTTTTTCCTTCCACTAAAATATCTCCGGAATCCGGCACATCCAGTCCGGCGATCATTCGTAAAATTGTTGTTTTCCCACTGCCGCTCGGTCCCAAAAGAGCCGCCAGATGTCCTTTTTCTACTCCAAAGGATACGTTCTCCGATGCGTGAAAGCCATCAAATGTTTTGTTAATCTCTCTCATTTCTATATACATAATTTCATCCCTTTCTACAATGTCATTGATCCATTGATTGATATATTTCAATAGCACTTTTTCCTACTCAGCTTTTATAGGCTTTCTTTGCGGGAGCCGGCCGATACCACCACGGACCGCAGGATCAACAGGATCACTGCCATGATCACCAGCAAAGAAGATACCGCAAATGCCGCCGTTGTATTAAATTCGTTATAAAGGATCTCCACATGCAGAGGCAATGTATTGGTAACTCCCCGCAAATGACCGGAGATAACAGAAACGGCTCCAAATTCTCCCATCGCTCTTGCCGTACACAGCACAATTCCATAAAGCAGCGCCCAGCGGATATGAGGAAATGTAATCCGTGAGAATATTTTCCATTTTCCTGCTCCCATCAGCGCCGCCGCTTCCTCCTCCTCTTTCCCCTGTGCCTGCAGCACCGGCAAAAGCTCCCGGAATACAAACGGAAATGTTACAAAGATTGTGGCAAGGATTACTCCCGGCACAGCAAAGACAATCTTAACATTGTGAGCCTGCAAAAATCCTCCCATCCATCCCAGGTTACCAAAGGTCAGACTAAATACCAGTCCGGCAATCACCGGAGAAATAGAAAACGGAATATCGATCAACGTTGCAAGAAACTGTCTGCCCCGAAAATAATATTTTGATATGAGAATGGATGCAAATATTCCAAAAACGGTATTTACGGCCACAGCACTAGCAGTCGCAAAAACGGTCAGTTTCAATGCCTTGATGGTATATTCATCCAATATTGCCCTCATATATGCTGCCCATCCTTCTTTAAGAGCGCTGCTTACCACCAGTGCCAGCGGCAGCACCATCATCACAACCATAAACAGTACCGATACTGCGATCAAAAATCCCTTTACAGGACGGTGGCTGTCCTTTTCATAGGGTTCCACAACCTTTTTCAGAGATGCCCCGTTTTCCCCGCCATCCCGGAATCTTTGCATATAGATCTGGATGGAGTTGATCAGAAGCATTAGCAGAAAAGAGATTGCCAGAAGCACTACTGCGATTGCTGTGGCATCGGAGTATTTGAACTGCTCCAGCTTTGACATGATCAAAAGAGGTGCAATCTGTGTTTTAAAAGGAATATTTCCGGCAATAAACACAACACTTCCATATTCCCCAATCCCTCTGGCAAATGCCAGTCCAAAGCCCGCCAGTGCAGCAGGATAAATCTCCGGCAGAATCACCTTAAAAAATGTTCTGGCTCTTCCTGCTCCCAGCATCATTGCCGCTTCCTCATAACCTCTGTCCAGCTTTTCCAGCACCGGCTGGACGGACCGCACCACAAACGGAATCCCTACAAATATCATTGCTATTGTAATGCCCGCCTTCGTATATGCGATCTTGATACCGGCTTTGGCAAATAAAGCACCGATCCATCCCTGATCCGAATACAGTGTAGTCAGCGCAATTCCTGCAACTGCCGTTGGCAGTGCAAAGGGCAGCTCGATCATACCATCCAGAAGTCTTTTGCCCGGAAATTCATAGCGCACCAGAATCCACGCCAGAATGACGCCAAAGATTACATTGATCAATGCTGCCATAAATGCACAGGATAAACTAACCTGATACCCGGACATGATCTGCCGGGAGGTGACCACCTGAATAAATTCCGAAAAGCTAAGCCGTCCTGCTGACCAAATGATGGATGCCAGCGGTATTAACACCAGGCATGCAAGCATCGTGACGGACACACCAAAGGTCAACCCAAAGCCCGGGATCACCCGTACCCCATGGGGATTTTTTCTCTTAATAATTCCTATTCCCTGCTGCATAATCTCCTCTTTCTTTCCTAAAAAATGCGTAAAAAGGGACAGCCAGACTCCGGTCAGCATATTCCGAAGCGGCTGCCCTCGATTGGTTTCAATCTAATTCTATAATGATGAGATTCAAATCTTACTGCTTACTACTCCATCTCCTTTATTCGCTGTAAATCTGGTCAAACACGGCACCATCATCAAAATAATCTTTAAATGCCTGATCCCACCCGCCAAAATCATCAATGGTCACCAGATTCATATCCAGATCAAACTGGTCTGCAAACTCCTTCAGAATCTTTTCGTTGGAAGGACGGTAGTAATTTTCCCCTGCCAGTCTCTGTGCTTCGTCAGAATAAAGATACTGCAGATATTCTTTGGATACCTCCTCCGTGCCATGCTTCTTGGCTACGGAATCTACAACAGCCACAGACGGCTGTGCCAGTATACTGACGCTTGGCGTCACAATCTCATAATCATCCGGATACTCCTCTATGGACAGATATGCCTCATTCTCCCAGGCGATCAACACATCTCCCTGTCCTTTTTCTACAAATGTAGAAGTAGCTCCTCTGGCTCCCGAATCAAGCACCAATACATTCTGATAGAGTTTTTTCATAAACTCTTTGGTCTCTTCTTCGTTATTGCCGTCCTGTTGCTGCTCGTAAGCCCATGCTGCGAGGAAATTCCAGCATGCACCTCCGGAGGTTTTCGGATTCGGTGTAATGACATCCACGCCCTTTTTGACCAGATCATTCCAATCATGAATCCCCTTTTCATTCCCTTTTCGAACCAGAAATACGATGGTTGATGTATAAGGAGAGCTGTCCTTGTCAAACTCATCTATCCATCCCTTCTCAATCAGCCCGGTATCCTCAATGGCTGTAATATCGTGTGCCAGAGCCAGCGTCACAACATCCGCCTCGTTTCCTTCAATCACAGAACGTGCCTGGGAACCGGAACCACCGTGAGATGCCGTAACCTTAACGGACTGTCCTTTTTCCTTCTGCCAATGCTTTTGAAACAGTTCGTTGTACGCAGCATAAAACTCTCTGGTAGGGTCGTAAGAAACATTCGTGATAGAAACTTCCTTTGTATTTCCTGTACCGGAGTTATTTTTATTCTCTCCACTGCAGCCTGTCAGAATCATTCCTGCTGCAATGGTTGTGGTCAATAATAATGCGATTAATTTATTTTTCATTCTCATTTCCTCTCTTTCCTTTTCTTTCAATCGATTGATTTAGGCATAGTATATGCGCTGCAAAACAAAAATGCAATGGGGTATTCAAAATTATTTATGTATTCATATTGTTTTTAATATGTATAGTTTTGTTTGTATATGGAAACAATGATAATGCTATACCAATTATCATATATATCATTCGTATTCTGTCCAAAATTGATATCTTTTCAAATACATATATTCAAAATAACCTGATGTGCTTTTCCCAAAACATCATCACAATCATTATAAGATAATGGCTATGCTATCACAAGCCGCAAAATCAGAAAGGAGCCATAAAATGACCAAAAAAGAAAAACCGGAAATCAAAACAATAGAGGACGTACAACAGCTTCCCGCCGAAGAGCAGACCAAATGGGAGATTGCAAACGAACTGGGATACTTTGACAAAATTGTAGCCACCGGCTGGAAATCTCTGACCAGCCGGGAAAGCGGCCGGATCGGTGGTATGCTGTCTTCCCGCACCAAAAAGACAAATTCAACGGCATCAAAAGAAACGAATTCCGATAATAGCTAAATAAAGCTCATTTTTTACTTAAAAAGGTCTGAATCACTGATATGCCCTCTCCCAACTGTTTTGTGCAGCAAAGAGAAAGCATATGGGATTCAGACCTTTTTATCCATTGTGGTTCCTGCGATTCTTACAGGATGTTGCCAATATTCTCACGATTTCCCGGCATAAACAGGAATGGAAGCTTCCGGGAGGCATCTCCATAAATATACTTCGCATACCGCTTACACAGATTCTCGTATGTCTCTGCGGTATATTTTACTTTCAATGCCCGTGCCATACGGTGAAGCACCAATGGAGCAATGCAATGTCCCCAAAGCTCTCCGTCGCCTTCGTTAAACATCTTCGGCGTAATCTCCATCCGTTCCTTCGTCACGGTATTCACCGCCTCAAGACGAACAAAATCATTCGCCTCATCCACAGAATACTCCAGCGCACAGACGTCATCTCCGTGACGCACTGTAATAAGATCCGCAAGGGTTCCTTCTACCTCACCCATATGCAGAATTTCCTCTTTCTTGGCTCTTCCATTATTAAACCGGAGCATCTCTAACAGCTTGTCAATGCTCTCCTGATTGAGAACAGAACTGTCAACGCCTTCCCTCTTGTCATTGATAAAATTGATCAATGTATCAATCTCTGACTGCGAGAGCAGAGAAAAATCCTGATTCTGTACATTTGCCATTTTTCTACCTCCTTAATCCATCTTACGCCTGCGCAAACAACTCCTGCTCGACGGCTTCCAGCTCGATTTCGGAATAATCCATGGAAAGAATCATTTCCCGCGATAATCCGCTTTCGAGCATTTTTCGTATCGCATTCTTTCTTTCCTCTGAACGCCCTTCTGAACGTCCTTCTTCCCGTGCTATTTTTTCGTGCTCCTTCGCATAATCTTTAGCATATTTTTTCGCATAATCCTCTACCGTTTTGCACATTTCTCCAAAACCCCCTTCTGTTTCTTTGAAATATTGTACCGCTTTGCTTAATTCCGGAAACTTTGTATCTTCAAATGCATCCCTCCGTAAAAACAGCTGAAGCAGCTCGGATTTCTCCGAACCATCCTTAACAGCTGTGTTGACAAAAAAGATATCCTCCCCGTCATCTACAGGCACATAACCTTCGTCCGTTTTCATGCACCGCTTCAAGTATGTGATCATCTGGCAGTTATGCAACGCATCATACTCCGTGATATACAGGATCGTCACCTGCGGAATGTCTGAAAAGTCTGTACCCTTTGGTGTATGTGACGCCGTGGTCGCTGCCGCATAAAACCTGTTTCTCTTGATATCGTCATTGCCGGAACCTTTCTGCATCTCGATGTTCATATACGCTCCGTCCTCCAGAGTGCAAAGTACATCCAGAATGATTTCCCGGTGCAGACTCGTGATGACGCACTGCGGTGTCACACTTACCACCTTTAACTGTGGTCTGTCCAACAATGTGCGGAGTATTTCCTGGCAGACTTCCTTTCGCTCCGCCACCAGCCGGAACATGGCATCATCGATGATCCTTAGATTTTCTGCCGTTTCCCTTGTCGCTTTTGAGTATGATCCGTAAGCCATTATCCTGCCTCCCTTTCCCTGCTTGTCGCAGAATCTCTGTAAAACAGGTAAGGGCTCAGCTTCTGTGTTAATCATATCATCATCTGCCCTGCAAATCAACACCGGTTTTTCAGCAACCCCCTCCCGTTATCCTTTGATTTTCGCCAGTATAACAAGGAAAAGGGAATCAAGCAATAGAGTTCCGGAAACTGCCGTTTTGTACACGACAGATTTGGAATATTTGCCGTGTGTGACACAGCAAAAACGTAAAAAGGGACAGCTACAAATCTTTCGATCTATAACTGCCCTAATGCTGTTAAAATTTCACATGCAACAAGCTGTGATCCTATTTCTTGATCTTAATCTTACGTTTCGTACTCCATCCGCTGTAAACGATCTTTCCATCACCGGTTACATTATACGATCTGACTCTTACATAGTAAGTTTTCTTCTTTTTGAGCTTTTTCAACGTAACGGAGCCGGTATTCCGATATACCATTTTTGTCTTTTTGTTTTTGGTAAATTTGCTGTTGGTAGCATACTGCACCTCATATCCTTTGGCGTTGCTGTCCCTGAACCACCGGACAGTTAATTTTCTGCCCTTTTTGTTGCTGAGAGACGTAATTGCTGTTCCAAGCAGATAATCGGAATCTCCTAACGAACCACCGGAACCGGTTGAACCGAAGCCGGAGCCTGAGCCGGATGGCTGCTGGGATGCATCCGGAGCCGGTGTTCCTGTCGGTTGTGTAGAAGGAGCCGGTGCATCTGATGGCTTTGCGGAATCGGAAGGTGCCGGTGTGTCTGTTGCCTTTGGTGATGTGGTCGGATCGGTATCCGGTTTTGTGGTCGGTTTGAGCGTTGGTTTTGGCGATGCGGTCGGATCATCCCCCTCCGGACATTTGCCCAGTCCGGTTACTGTAAAGGTAATGCAGATCTCATCCCCTTTGCTGATCGGAATAATCTCGTCTCCCAACGCCTCCTGTGAACGCTCCAGTCCACTGTATGCATCTCTGAACTGCAGACGACACTGTCCATTCTCATCTATAGTGTAACTGATCTTATCCGGATCAAATGTGATCGGAGTTCCATTCACTGTAATCTCATCCACCTGAATATTCATATCAGGATTTTTCTCTTCTTCGGTTACATCCGTATCCAGACTCAATACTAAAATGTCCGAGTCAGACCCCTTCACCGTATAAGAAATCTTATATGTCTTATCTCCGCTGACAATCACGGAATCTCCGGTCTTGCCAAAGGTGGAATCTCCCCAGTCAGATCCGGCATATCCCATGGACATTGTGACCTTTGTAGTCGATACCGGCTCTGACGGTGTTCCGGTTGGCTTTGCACTTGCAGAAACAATCGGACTGCCTGTCGGCGGTACAACAGGACTACCGGATGGTTCTCCTGTCGGCGGTACTGACGGACCTTCCGACGGCAGACTTCCCTGTACTGTCACGGTACAAGACGCTGTCTTGGCACCACTATTGGTTTTTACAATTATAACGGCAGAGCCTGTGCCAACTGCCGTGACAGCTCCACCTGATACAGTCGCTGCCTTTGTATTGCTTGATGTCCAGGTAACTGTTTTGTCTGTGGCATTCTCCGGCAGGACCGTCTCCTTCAGCTGATATGTTTCACCAACCTTAAGAGTCACTGCCTTGGCATTTAATGAAACCTCCGTTACTGCCACCGGTTCTACTGTGACGTTGCAGACTGCCTCAAGCCCGCCATCCTTCGATGTTGCTGTGATCTTTACCTTGCCATATGCTTTTGCCTGTACCAGACCCTTCTGATCTACGACAGCTACATCCTCATTGTTACTGCTCCAGATCACATCCTTATATTCCGCATCCTTTGGATAGATCGTCGCGGTCAGCTGCAGAAAATCTCCGATTGTCATAGTATGTGATGTTACATCCAGTGTAATATTATTCACACCCTGATATACCTTGACCGGACAGCTCTTTGTCACACTGCCTGCCATTGCAACAATCTCTGCCTCACCAAGACCAACTGCCTTGACCACTCCATCTTCCACGGTAGCAACCTCTTCATTGGAAGATGTCCATGTCAGCTCATCAGAAGTATCGACCGGAGTCAATGATGCTGTCAGACGAATGCTCTTGTCCTTGGCAATCTCGATCTTTTCTTTGCTCAGGGTAATGCCCGTTGCCGGAGCATTCAGCGCCTCAAACTTAAATCCATTGTCTGAAGCAAAGCTCTCTGCGTATGTTCCCTTAACGCCGTGGATCGTTGTCTTATCTTTATAGGAAAGTGCTGATGCGTCCACAGAGGAAACATTTCTGTTAAAGGTAATGTCGGTCAGCTTCGTACAGTTTGCAAATGCACTGGCATTTACCGTTGTAAACTGATATGGAAGGATCACCTTCTGAAGAGCCGGATCCTTATAGAAGCAATACTCCGGAATCACTTTCAGGCCCGCTCCCAGATCCACATCGGCAAGCACATCGCAATACTGGAATGCTCTTTCTCCCAAAGATTCCAGTGTATTTGGCAAAGTAACCTTCGGCAATGCGATATTGTGCTCAAAAGCATAACTGCCAATAGAAGTCAGACCCTCAGAAAGCTTCACATCTGCCAAAGCTTCACAGTGAGAAAATGCCTTGTCTCCAATTGTCTGCACACTTGCCGGTAAGGTAATCTGTGGAAGAGCGGTACAGCCGGAGAAGGCCACATCTCCAATTTTCATTACAGTATCTGGTATTGTAATATCTTTCAATACAGAACAATCTTTAAAGGTACCTTTTTCAATATTTTTAATATTCTTAGGTAAATGTACCTTCTCTAAATTTTTGCATCCTCCAAAAGCATATGATCCAACGGTCAGTACCGTGTCAGGAATATTTATTTCCGTCAATGATGTGCATTTATAAAATGCATCAGAACCAATTGTTGTTACGGTTTCTGGAATTTCTATTTTTTCAATGCTCTCGTTGTTTGCAAACATTCCATAAACAATTTGTGTAGTTTCCTTTTCAAAAGTTATATTTTTCAGATTATCACAGGCTATAAATACTCCCCATTGATAATCATAAATATATTGTCCATAATACTCACTTGTAGTATCTTTAACGCTCTTCGGTATTTCTATACTCTCCAGACTGTCACAATCTCCAAAGGCATAACCTCCCAAGCTTATTAAATTCCTTGATAAGGTTACATCTGACAAGTCACTGCAGGCCAAAAAAGCTGCCCCTTTGATTGTAGTTACACTATCTGGAATTTTAATTTTAGTTATTGAAGTACACCCCATAAATGCTTCCTGTCCAACAGTTATTAAATTTTGTGAAAGCTGAACATCACTTAAAGACGTACAATTCAAAAACGCCTGATCACCAATTAATGTTACAGTGTCCGGAATAGATATTTGTTCAATACTCTCATTATTTGCAAACATTCCCTTTGCAATCTGTGTGGTTCCCTTTTCAAAGATAATTTCTTTCAGATTATCACAGGCTATAAACACTCCCCATTGATAACCGTAAATATATTGTATATAATACTCCTCTGTTGTTGTCTCTATACTTTTCGGTATTTCTATACTTTCCAAGCTGTCACAATCTCCAAAGGCATAGCCTCCCAGACTTAACAAATTTTTTGACAATGTTACGTCTGACAATTTGCTGCAAGCCAAAAAAGCTGCCCCCTTAATGGTAGTGACACTGTTCGGTATAACTACTTTTTCCAAAGAAGTACATCCATTAAATGCTTCTTGTCCTATGGTTGTCAAATTATTTGACAATTGTATATTTTTTAATGAAGTACATTCCTTAAACGCTCTATCATCAATCATTATTACAGTATCCGGAATATTTATTTTTTCAATTCCGGTACACCTATAAAACAATTTCTTTGGTATGTTGGTAATTCCCTCTTCAAAACTTATATTCTTCAAATTAATACAGTCTCTAAAAGGACCTCCCTCACCCTTAAAAAAATCTTTACTATAGCATTCTACAAGCGTCTTTGGAATGCAGACATTATTCAAAGAATTGCAGTACCCAAATGCACTGTCATACATGTATTCCAGATTATCCGAAAGATGAATCTGTGACAGATTCGTACATTCTGCAAACGCAGATTCCTGAATCACCGTCACCGTATCCGGAATCACCACACTCTGCAGATACGTATTCTTCGCAAAGGCACTGCTGCCAATGGCAACCACAGTATAACCATCCAGTGTATCCGGAATCGTCAGCGCCCTGACATTTCCATCATATTTTGTGATGGTTGCATTTCCGTCATCATCTAATGTATATTCAAAAACTTTCTTCTCCACATAAGGTGCCACAAACGCCTGGCTGCCATAGGTATTGCCTACGCCGCTCTGCAGACTTGGTGATGTGTAGTACCCTCTTTTCCCCACACGGGAACTGCTGTCCGGTCTGGTACATGCCGGTACGCAGTTTCCATCTTCAATATGATAGCAAAGCTTCACCGGGCTGTTGGAAGCATCGTAAATTGGCTTCTTTCCGCTTGCCATATCATATCCAAATACCTTTACGGAATATCCTGCTTCTGCAAACACATATACCGGAAGATCAATACAGACCTGTGGCTTTTTGCCATCTGTATAAACCTCCATATCAGGAGTGGTCTTAACCCCGACTTCTCCGTAAACCTTGCCCTCTGCTGCCATTGGTACTTCAACAGAAAAGCTCAGATCACAGGCAGCCTTTAGCTCTGCCTTTGCGGAAAATCTCCACTGAGGACTGGTATAGTTTGCCAGATGTCTAGGTGCGTGACCCACTTTCTGCTCAACACCTACGACTGCATTTGTAGTAAATCCTACTGTTGCAGATCCCTTGGCAGAACAAACTGCTTTCACTTCAATCTTTCCTACTTGTGCCACAGGAATGGTTCCCAATGTGATAACAAGATCTTTTTTACCTGAAAAGGTAAAGCTTGGATCTACTTTTCCATAAACTGCAAAGCGATATCCGTTTTTATCAATACGATAATCTACCGTAATATCACTGATACTGCAGGTGACGGTTCCGGCACCGATACTCTTTGACACATTAATGCTTTTCACACTTTTAACGCCGGAAATCTTATGCATCCCCTTAACAGTTGTCTGATCCTCGTATTCCACCTCGGCTTCCACACCTTCTGCCGGAATAAAATCTGCCAGATCCGCATCAATGACACCCTCTGCATCTACAGACTCCACTGCATCGTCATACATTACCTTCTCGTTATTGATGATCAGATCATTGCCCTCTTTGGTGATGGATAATGCCTTATATGTATAGGCGATTCCATCTGAATATACGGCAAATACATCGCCCTCTTTCAGCTCCACAGAGGTATCATGTACAATGATCTGACCATCCTCCCCTTTATCAAAGGTAACACTTTCCGGTAATTCGATGACATTGTCTGCAAATTTGTATACATTTTCATGATTCTCATCTACACCGGAAGCATCTAAAACTTTCTTCGCTGATTGCAGCATATTTTGAGATTCTGTTGTCGTAATCTCCTGCGATGGTGCAAATTTTCCATCCTGCAAAGCCAGCCATCCCATATCCACGGCAGTCTGGTCATCTCCCGGATATGTCAGATCTGCTTCATCATCCATGGTATATGTAACATCAGAAGTATCATACCCCATGCAGAAGCTTAATGTGTGTGCAGCAAACTCACGATCCACCGCTGCATCCGGTTCAAACGATTCTCCTGCTTCCAAATCCACAACACCAAAATAAATTGCCGTCTGGATATCGGAGTAATAGGTCGTCCCAACGATATCCGGATAATAGGTATCCGGCACAAGCCCCTCTTCCATCTTCATGTCAAATGTCGAGACGAGATTATGGATCCATTCTCCACGGGTCACATTTTCCCCTGCCGCTCTGGCAGACAAAAGACGTTTGCCCGAAACACCCTGCAGTACCGATACTGACATCAGCATGACAAGGATCATCAGTATGGCCTGCACCTTCCTCCTTTTTTTCTTTTGCTTCATTTTGTTCTCCTTTCGTTGATCATATGAATGTTTTCTATCTTAATCAGCATACCACACTATAGGTTTCATAATCTTTCCGTTTTTTTCACTTTCTAAATAAGCCTCTATATAAAAAAAGCACCGGAAGGTTTGCTCTCCGATACTTTTTCATTCATTGATAATCTCTATCTCTGCTATATCCAGTTATAATCGCCTCCGGTCACAGCAAGGCTCAGAAGCTGGTCATACTTTGCCACTTCCTCCTCGCCCTGAAGCATCTGCACAAGCTTTGCATCCTCTGTGATCACAGGCATTTCCTCATCCGGACCAATCTCCATATCCGGCTCCTCCCCGCAATAGGGACACACAATGCTGGGACCGATCTTGATATCAAGAAAACGGCTTCCACAGCTTTTACACTCATAATATCCACATTTTTCTGTTCCATCGGGTACATAAAACATATCTTTCCCTCGCTTCTATTATAATTTTATTTAAATCTCCCGGCAGCAAAGCTTTTATAACTCTTCTTCCAATTCCTCCACAGCATCCATATATCCTTCCAGCCATTGATTCTGCTGATCGGTATCTGCCGTCTCCTCCACCGGTATGATATCCGCCTGCCGTCTGGCTGCCTCCAGGCTGTACAGTGTCCCGTCACCGCCGATCACCACCTGCGAACCCTCATCCAATGCCCGGTGATACATCTGCGCATCTTCCATTTCAATAACCTCTGCCCCGCCATATTCATCCTCCAGATACACTGTCACCATAGGAATATATCCCTCCGGTCTGCCCTCACAACCAAAGTCTGCCTCATCAATGCGCGTGATCGTATATATTATCATATCCTGTTCCATAATTTCATTCTCCTTACAGATCAAATTCCAGCAGCGTACAATTATCAATTCCAAATGCCGCAAACTCCTCATTGGTCATCTCATAAAAGTATGACTGCACAATACGGGCAATGCCATTATGTGCTACCAGAAGATATGTTTTGCCGGACGGATCATTTTTCAGATCATCGATCAGATTATAAATCCGCTGTGCCATCTGCAGCATAGATTCCCCGGTGCCAAAGTGATTGACAAAACATGCTTTTGTTTCGCGAAACTCCTCGCCATTGCGCGGAGTTCCTTCAAACCGCCCAAAATTCTGCTCCTTTAACCGTGGTTCCATCCGCATGGGAATCCCGGTCTCCTCGCTGATATGACGTGCCGTCTCCGCAGCACGGACCAAAGGCGAGAAGAGAATTTCATCAATCTCATAGCCCGCCTCCCGGATCATTTGACCGGCTTCTACCGCCTGCCGGTGTCCCAGCTCCGTCAATGCAATATCTGTGGCACCACATATTTTATTTTCTACATTCCAGAAGGTCTGTCCATGTCTCGTAAAATATAATTTTTTCATAATAATCTGCATTCCTTTCTACTGCCTGCAGGCTTCGGACCGCCCAACCAATCTTCCGTATACTCTTTTAATCATTACGCAGCTCTGTCAGCATTTCAAAAAAACGCTCCATGGTGGGAGAAACAAATTTATTCTCATGATAGATCAGCGAGTAATGACGCTTCAAATCCATGTCACGGATCGTAAAAGACCCGATCTGATGCATACGAAGCTGCTTCTCCAGCATACGTTTAGGCAAAATAGATATCCCCAGACCAATCGATACTGCATTGATCAGTGCTGCCGTACTGGTACTCTCCCATGTGGGTCTGATCTGAAAATTCTTCAAAGCAAAGCTGGAATCTGCAAGCTGACGGGTACCACTATGAGGCTCCCTCATAAGAAAATGCTCGTTCTTTAAGCTGTCCAGTTCCACATTCTCCGCTCCTGCCAGCGGATGAAAACGGCTGCATACCGGCACAAGCTCATCATCCAGAAACACCGATGCCTTGAGCTTTTCTGAATGAACCGATCCCTCGATCAAAGCAAAATCCAAATGGTTTTCCAGTACATTCTGCTCGATCACATCGGAGCTGTCCACATTCACGTACAGATCCAGTTCCGGATATTCCTTCGTAAAACGGCTGATCAGCTGCGGCAGAATACATGAGCCGATACTGATACTGGAACCGATCCGGAGTCTGCCGGAGGTATCCCAGTTTTTCATTTCCGCATCCATTTCATCATACAGAGACAGAAGTCTTACTGCATTTGGATACAACTGGCTGCCGGCAGATGTTACCCGGATTCCCCTGCCGCTCCGTTCAAAAAGCTTGGTATGATAATATTCCTCCAGCTCCCGTATGGCAAGACTGGTTGCAGGCTGTGTCATGCGGAGTTTTTCTGCCGCTCTGGTAATGCTCTCCTCCTGATAAACCGTCACAAATATCTTAATATGTTTTAATGTCATTTTGCTTCCTCACCAATAATATGTCTCGCCACATACACGCCACTGGCAGATGCATGGGACAGAGAATGTGTTACGCCGCTGCCATCTCCGATCACATAAAGCCCCTTATGGCAGCTTTCCAGATTCTGATCCAGTTCGACCTCCATATTATAGAACTTTACCTCCACACCATAAAGCAGCGTGTCATCATTGGCCGTACCCGGAGCCACCTTATCCAGCGCGTAGATCATCTCAATGATCCCATCCATAATACGCTTTGGAAGCACCAGACTTAAATCTCCCGGCGTTGCCGACAATGTCGGGGTTACAAGATTCTCATGAATACGCTTCTCCGTACTTCGTCTTCCACGCACCAGATCTCCGAAACGCTGCACGATCACGCCGCCTCCCAGCATATTGGACAGTCTCGCAATACTTTCTCCATACCCGTTGCTGTCCTTAAAGGGTTCGGAAAAATGCTTCGCCACCAGAAGGGCAAAGTTGGTATTCTCCGTTTTCTTTTCGTCGCCCTCATAGCTGTGACCGTTCACCGTAATAATGCCGTTGGTATTTTCATTGACCACGATTCCGTTTGGATTCATGCAGAAGGTACGGACACGATCCTCAAACTTCTCGGTACGGTAGACGATCTTGCTCTCATACAATTCATCCGTCAGATGGGAGAAGATGACCGCCGGGAGTTCCACACGTACACCAATATCTACACGGTTAGAGCTGGTTGGTATCTCAAGTTCCCGACAGACCTTTTCCATCCATTTGCTGCCGCTTCGTCCTACTGAAACAATACATTTATCACACTCGTAGGTTTCGCTGTTTTCACAGACAATGCGGTATCCATTTTCTATGATCTCAATGGTTTCCACCGGCGTATCAAAGTAAAACTCCACATGATCCTTCATCTGATCGTACAGATTGCCCAGCACAATATAGTTAATATCTGTGCCCAGATGGCGTACTGATGCATCCAGCAGATTCAGCTTATTCTGCAGGCAGAGCTTTTTGAACTTCGTCCCTGCTGTGGAGTAAAGCTGCGTTCCTTCGCCACCGTTTGCCATATTGATCTCATCCACATATTTCATCAGCCCGACCGCCTGCTCTTTACCGATATATTCAAACAGGGTGCCTCCGAAATCATTGGTGATATTATATTTTCCATCGGAAAATGCTCCGGCTCCGCCAAAACCACACATGATCGAGCAGCGTTTACAGCCGATACAGCTTTTAATCTTTTTGCCATCAATCGGACATTTCCTCTTTTCCAGAGGATATCCCTCCTCAAATACTGCAATCTTACAGTCCGGCTTCTTTTTCATCAGCTCATATGCCGCAAAAATACCTCCCGGACCTGCCCCAATTATAATTACATCATATCTCATATGCCCACTTCCTCTCCAAAGGTAATCAATCACGCCCTATTATACACTATTTTGAACATTTGGAACATAGAGAAATATGAAGTTTTTGCTAGTATTTCCACTGCTCTGACCGGAGCTGCAGCTCCACCATATGACGGTAAATTCCATCTGCTTCTTTTAATTCCTCCGGTATGCCGCTCTCTGCCACAATACCGTCCTTGAGAACAACGATCTTATCTACACCATCCACTGTTCTCATACGGTGCGCAATGATCAGCACAGTTTTATTTTGGATCAGCCTGGAGATTGCTTCCTGGATCAGAGATTCATTATCCACATCCAGAGAAGCGGTTGCCTCATCCATGAGAATGATCGGCGCATCCTTCAAAAATGCTCTGGCAATGGAGATACGCTGTCGTTCTCCTCCGGAAAGTTCGGAACCATTTTCTCCGATCATACTGTCCCATTTTTCGGGCAGCTTTTCAATAAATTCATCACAGTGCGCCAGCTTTGCCGCTGCCAGCACCTCCTCGTCTGTGGCATCCTTCCTGCCGATCCGGATATTTTCCATGACGGTATTATTAAACAGTGTGACATCCTGAAATACAATGGAATACAGAGATAACAATGTCTCCGGATCAATCCCGGATACATTCATACCGCCTACGGTAATCGTTCCCCGGTCTGCATCCCAGAATCTTGCTGCCAGTCTGGATACCGTGGTTTTACCGCCACCGGATGGTCCGATCAGTGCCGTTACTTCTCCCTGTTTCGCCGTGAAACTCACATCCCGGAGCACCTGTTCCCCATCCTCATAAGAAAAGCCCACATGGTCAAAGCAGATATCATAACCCTGATAGTCCATATCCTCTCTGCCTTCCTGCTCCTTATGACTTAAGATCTCATCCATTCTCTTACACTGGGTATCTGTTGCGATCACAGCAGACAGATTCTGGAGAGCTACCTGAAATGGATCATACATTCTTGAGACAACCAGCAGATACATAAAGAAGGTCAGCGCACTGATCTCGCCTCTGGAGAATAAAATGCCACCTGTCAGTGCAACCACACCGATCCCCAGCTTCAATATCATCTGCGCCGAACATACAAAAACCGCATTAACAAACTCAGAGGATACACTGTGGCTTTCCACCGCCTTGATCTTTTGATTCAGTCCCACCATATATGTCTCTGTGGCATTGTAGGATTTCAGATCCCGAAGGGTTTCCAGTCCCTCCTGAATCCCATCCATACAGTTGATCTTATATTTCGTCGCCTTCTCATTTAACCGCATGGTAATGGGACGTGCCGCAAAAACTACCAGAAAAGCAACCGGAAGCACCCACACGGCTGCCAGAGTCATCCGCAGATCAAAGAAGAACAGACTGATCACTACGATCGTTGTGGAGATCATGGCTCCGATCAGCTCCGGTATAAAATGGGAACTCGCTGTTTCCAGCCATGCACAGTCTCCCATAATCGTGTTGGTGAGATCCGCCAGATCCTTTTTGCCAAAAAAGGATAACGGCAGCTTTCGAAGCTTTTCTGCCAGTGTACGACGGCGCACTCCACTTTCTATATATGTAGACAAAAACGTAGCATTATACTGAAAATATGATGTCATGATTATCAGCAGAAGTGCTGCCACAGTTCCTCCGATATAAAGAGGCATCCTGTCTCTTCCTATGGTTCCCTTCAATATGTCCGATGCCAGCAGATACAGGATTCCCACCGGAAACATCAACACGATATCCGATATGGTAACAGCAACGATTGCCTTCACCAAATCTCTTGCTCCCTGATCCGAAAGAGCATATTTATGTTTTATCTTTTCTAATAAACTCATGATGCAGCACCTACCTTCCAATCGACTGATTTGTTGTATTCCTCCCACATATGGGCATAAACGCCCTCCTGAGCCGTCAGCTCCTTATGGCTGCCACTCTCTGCCACCGTTCCATCCTTTAACACATAGATCCGGTCCGCATTGGTTACGGTAGACAGCCGGTGAGCGATCATGATCACCGTTTTGTCCCTGGAAAGTGTTTCAAATGCTGCCTGCACCCGCTGCTCATTATCCGGATCGGCAAACGCCGTCGCTTCATCCAGGATCAGAACCGGTGCATTCTTCAAAAACGCTCTGGCAATGGAAAGTCTCTGTGCCTCACCCCCGGATACATAAACACCCTCGGCACCGATCTTGGTATGGACTCCATCTGGAAGCTTTTCAATAATATCCATGCACTGTGCTTTCTCCAATGCTTTCATGACCTCTGCGTCCGTGGCATCCGGTCTGCCGATCCGCACATTCTCCAGAATCGACAATTTCAATAACTTACTGTCCTGAAATACATAGGATATCTGATTCATCAATTCACTGCTTGTAATATCCCGGACATCCACACCGCCAAGCTTTATACTGCCTTCCTTCACATCCCAGAACCTTGCGATCAGAGACGCCAGCGTTGTCTTGCCGCCACCGGACGGTCCCACAAATGCCACATGCTCTCCCGCCTTGATCTGAAGCGTAACACCGTCCACTGCATTTTTCTCTGCGTCCTCATAGGCAAAGACCACGCCATCCAAAGACAGCGCGCTATCCTCCGGAAGCTTTCCCTGCTGCGGTTCCGGCAAAGGCTTCCGATCCATCAGACTGCCCATACGCATCAGGGCATCCTTTACCTGAAGCTGTGCTTCTCCGGCATAGGCAAGCTTCATTAATGTTGTAGTTAAAATTGGCGTGATAATAATATAGAAAAACAGGTTCAAACCAAGTTTTCCTGAAATTCCATGACCTCCCAGCAGATATGCTGCCGCAATAATAAAAGCAAATGTGGAATTAACTGCCGTAGTAAATGCAACCATTGGCTTCCGCATGCTTTTGGTATAATCCAGTGTCCATTTCTCATATTTATCAATGGAATCCTTAAATCTCTTAAAAGAAAACACGGTCTGACCAAAGGTCTTAACCACCGGAATGCCCCGGACATACTCCACTGCCTCAGCAGACATAGTTTCCAGAGAATTTTGGTACTCCTTCATACTGTTTTCCATATCCTTTCCCATCATGCTTCCCATAAACAGAAAGCCGAGCACTGCCGGGATCAGACAGATCAGTCCCAAACGCCAGTCAAACACCAGAAGCAGAACGATCAGACCCACCGGAGTAGCTACAGATACCGCTTTATCCGGCAGGTTATGTGCCAGATATGTCTCCGTTGCCGCACTGGAATCTACCACGATCTTGCGGATCTTTCCGCTGCCCTCACTCTCAATAAACCCCAGAGGCAGCTTCATAATATGCTCCATCATGATCGTCCTCATGGATGCCTGCACCCGAAACGCTGCCATATGGGAACACATCAGTCCTGTAATATACAAGAACATCCCTAACAATGCATAGCCTACGGCATGCCATCCATAAGAAGCGATTCCCTGTGCCCGGGCAAAGTTGAGCTTTACCCGAATCACCTCCTGCATGATCCGCCAGATATAATAAAATGGCACCAGCGCAACAAGAGCGCTGACCGCTGCCAAAACTGCCGACAGGATACTCAGATACTTGTAGTTTCCTGCAAAATTAAAGAGCTGTTTCAACAGACTTTCTTCTTTTTGCTTTTTCTCTTCCATTATGCTATCCTCCCATTTTTTCATTTCCAAGAGTCTATGTTAGTTTTAGCTAACCATAGTTTTAATAACATAATAGCATACTGGCTCCTTTTAGCAACGAAATAAATAATAATCTTTATCAAATACACAAAAAGGGATGTTTCTGAAACGTAATATTTCAAAAACATCCCCTGAGGGTGAATATAAATTCTAACGCTATCCCAGCACCTTCTTAATCGCAGCCAGAAGCTCATCATATGTCTCATATGCCGGCAACTCCGGATGATCCGCCTTGATCTGATCAGTGCTCTTGAATAAGAAGCCCGCCTTACTAGCCTCGATCATACCTAGATCGTTGTGGCTGTCACCGCTGGCAATAGTATCATAACCAATAGACTGCAGAGCCTTTACGGTGGTGTACTTTGACTTCTCACAACGCATCTTAAAGCCTGTGATCTCGCCATCCGGTGCAACCTCCAGTGAATTACAGAAGATTGTTGGCCAGCCCAGTTTCTTCATCAGAGGGCTTGCAAACTGTGTAAATGTATCACTGATGATAATTACCTGTGTAATGGAACGAAGCTCATCCAAAAACTCCTTTGCTCCCGGAATCGGATCGATCGTAGCAATGGTGTCCTGAATCTCCTTAAGTCCCAGACCATGCTCCTTAAGAATCCCCAGACGCCATGTCATAAGCTTATCATAATCCGGCTCATCTCTCGTAGTTCTCTTTAACTCCGGAATCCCACTTGCCTCTGCAAATGCAATCCAGATCTCCGGTACAAGTACTCCCTCTAAATCTAAACATACAATATCCATTTTCATCCTCATTTCTGCACACGTTTCTGGTATTTTCACAGAGACTGTCTGTGTGCCGGACATATGTCTCTTTTTCTTTAAATCTGAGTATATCACAAATTTGCAACGCAAGGGAGCTTGTTCACTTGCGCAAAATTTGTGAACGACAAAATCTTAAAACGCATTGCGCGACAGATGCGAAGCATCTGGATTTTGGAGTTATTATATCACAAATCCCCAGCTTTTCCAATATGAACCACAACATAATCGTGCCCTGTCGCTGACGGAACCGGGCCTGATATCCAGATACTCCTTCATCCTTTCTGCTGAGGCAAAGGATAATCTGGTGCTTCCAATCTGACCTGCCACCTCGGAAGAACGAAATTTCTTATCTCCCAGCATCATCAGCAGATAATAATGATCCTCTTTCGAATTCTTCAAAAAGAGATTTTTGCAGACAACTGCCGGTGCAAGTGCCTGATCAATTTCTATGCAGTCTTCCATCGTCTCCACAGCCTCATGGTCGATCCGCTCATATTCTATCCCTAACTGATCCAGAAAATCGTACACACGAAGCTCTGTGTCAGTTCTTCCTGTTCCATTTTTCGGTCTGCCTTTTTGCATTTGAAGTTGGTTCATATATTCCTCTCTCCCTTATCTTTTTATATGTATTTTTTTACATGATTATAAAGATTCAGACCTTTCCCTTTTCCATACTTTTCCACTAACGCAGTATGAATTGTTTGTTTGGCATTTGCAGATGAATGATTTTTGCACACAAGTGATGATACATACGAAATCGTATCATTATCACAATCTGCCTTGCTGAGAACTTTTTGAATTACACTGTTTCTCTGTGTATTACCTAATATAGACTTTGAAGTACTTTCAACACCGGATTTCAAAATCGGCTTCACAATTTTATAAAGATCCGCATAATTACCGTAGATGTTTCGAAGTTCGTTATGTACATCATTGGAAAAACGTTCATTTGCATAATATTTTGAAACAATGGAAGCAACAGTATTACTTACATTGTTATCATACCCCGCCTTGCTGATAGCTCGCTGAATTTTTGTATTAAGTTCTGACTTTGAATTTGATTGAATGGGAGGAATCTTTTTCTTAGATGTATCATCTTGAGTCCCCAGACACATAGATGGCTTTCTATTGATTTCAGAATCGGTTAATTGCTTCAAAAATGAAATACAGTTGTCATAGTCCGTATCTTTACTAATAATCACATATTTACATTTACTACCCTTATTTTGTCCAATTAAATATCCCAAATATGCAATAAGATGCATATCCAGCGATTGATTTCCCGCAGGTATTATATGTGAATGAAAATCTATATCATTAAACGCAGCCAAAGTCTTGATACTTATTTTAGGTGCATTTTTCGTAGAGAAAATATAAATATGATCATTATCAGTCAGATTTTTTGAATTTAAAAGTCCCGCTTCATTTACATTTTCGAAATCAATCAAGTAATATGTTTGTTTTTTAGACATGAAATAACTCCTTTCTCAAAAATCTCTTCTAAAATTATTTGAACGATAAACATTTCCCATATTTTATCTGCTTTCATATTGTTTCAACAAATTCTCAATCTTAAGGTCAATACTCTCAGGAAATGTACCTGTAGTCTCCCTTGGAATCCGCATCCAGAAATCAATATTTTTGTATTTGCTTTTTCCACTCGTGTTTTTTCTGTCCTGTTTTCGGGACACTTCAATCTTAACCTGCGCACGTTTCTGTTCCAGCAACGGAATTACAATATGGTAAAGTCTGTCATCCCGAAAAGACAGATAGCCAGCCTCTTTTCCTGTCCTTGTTTTCAGATAAAGACGATGCGCCCGTACTCCCGCCGGATACAATATCATTCCGGTCCGCAGTCCCACTGTCGTCCCTCCGGCTTCAAGCATTGCGGGAATGTAGTAGGTCTCTGCATCTTTCCCTGCATCTACAGGTGTCAGCAATTCCTCCATACTTTCTGCCCCGTCAATAAACTGCTGTGCCAGCAGATAAGCAAGCTCCGCCTGAAATCGAAGACGTATTTGCGCCTGCCGGCTCATCCCATTTCTTTCATCGATCTCTGCCAGCAGACGTTCACTGCACTCCAGAATGCTTTTTAAGAATAACGAAAAATCCTCCTCCGGCTTCCACAGATATTTTCCCTCTGCGATTGCCACAACACCGATCATAGTTCCATCCATATCCTCAACTTTATGAAAAATTTTCCGCCTGGTATAAGCCCCTGTATTTTTCGGAGCATCCCAGCCCATCTCTGCATTCCTTGGGCTTTGTCCATATTTTGCATGCCATGCAGTCTGGGAGGCTGTTTGAGACTGCTTTTTTCCTTCCGATGAATTCCGTGAGCTTCGTTTCGGGGCATGTGCATCGGTCTCCCGATCTGCCCTGCGAAGTGTCTCATATGCCTCATTGATCTCCTGTGCCGTATACAGATATTCCCCGGTATCAAATGCAGCTGAATCCGGATGAACCCGGTGCATCAGCCGTCGATATTGTTTTTTGACCTCTTTGAAACTGGCATCCTGTGATATTGCCAGAATGTCATATGCCTGTAATGTTGTCATGATTTTCTTCTTTTCAATGTATTTCTATGCATTTTAACACTATTTCCGGGGCTAGTGCAATTTTTTCTTTCATATATCTTTATATTATTATATATAATATAAAGAGTCTTGGAATTGCACAGTTTCCAAGACCCTAAAGTTCATCGCGGAGAACTACACCGTCAGGCTAGTGCTGTCATTCGTCTCTGTCTAGCC
>UMCF01058615.1_pt1 | contig 30184 bp, 28 predicted proteins | sample 1964131 | NCBI WGS metagenome assembly UMCF01 (sample SAMEA4835958, study PRJEB28245) | human gut metagenome | biome: gut microbiome; material: fecal sample | place: Denmark | collected 2008
TCGCGCAACCAGCTTTGTCAGTATACTACTTTTTCGCCCGCCCGTCAAGAGGTTTTTTGAAGGTTTTTGCGGTTTTTTGCGTTCTTTTGGGATTTCCGAACGATAAGCGCGTTCAGTCGGCATCATCGTTCGCCACTCAGCGAACCTTCGCCGTTGTTTCCTTTTAGTTTATTCGTTCGCATCATTCGCTGCCAGCTTTCCGCCTGTTTTCACCGCCAGCGCATCAAAAAAGCCCCTTCCCGATTTAGGAAGGAGCTTTTTTATGTAATCTGGAAATTACACAGTCGCCTTGGCGAGCTGCTTGGCCAGACGAGCCTTCTTACGATTGGCAGCATTCTTGTGCATAACGCCCTTCGACGCGGCCTTATCAATCGCGGAGGTGGTCACAACCAGCTGTGCATTCGCAGTCTGGGGATCAGCAGCAATCGCGGCCTCCAGCTTCTTGACAGAAGTGCGGACAGCGCTCTTGATCATACGGTTGCGCAGATTCTTCTTTTCGCTCACCTTGACGCGCTTCTTAGCGGACTTAATATTCGGCAACTTCGTTCACCTCCCGGTTCATACTGTTAATCGGCGGTTCACACCGCTCAATCTTAGGGTTCGAGTACGGCAGAAAACCGTGCGAAAACCAGCGCTGTTTATTGTAGCATGGTTTCCTGAAAAAATCAAGGCTTTTCAGAAAAAAATCTCTGTTTCTCGCACATTTTCTGTGGAAAGGCGGCGCATCCCGCATTTCGTTTGCTGCGGAACACGCCGTTTCTTCCATTATTGTTTCATTTTCATCGCGCGCATGGCATTGAGAATCGCCAGCATTGCCACGCCGACATCCGCAAAGACCGCCAGCCACATGTTCGCAAAGCCGCAGATACCCAGCACCATCACCAGCAGTTTCACCGCAAGAGCAAAAATGATATTTTGATGCACAATCCGCATCGTCCGGCGCGCGTGGCGGACGCCCTGCGCAATCTTCGCCGGATCGTCGTCCATCAGCACAATATCCGCCGCCTCGATTGCGGCATCTGCGCCGACGCCGCCCATCGCAATGCCGATATCCGCGCGGCGCAGCACAGGCGCATCGTTGATACCATCGCCTGTGAACGCCACGGTGTGGCCGTCGCCCAGCAGGCCTTCGAGCGCGCTTACTTTGTCCTCCGGCAGCAGCTCCGCGCGGTAGTCGGTCAGGCCGACCTTCTTGGCGATGTCCGCCGCGACTTCCTTGCGGTCGCCGGTCAGCATGACCAGCCTCTTCACACCCGCGGACTTCAAGGCTTCCATCGCGGATGCGCTGTTTTCCTTGATGACGTCGCTGATGACGAGCGCGCCGAGGTACTGCCCGCCGCGCGCGACATGCACCACCGTGCCGATTTCTGCCGGTTCAGCCGCCTTCACACCGATGGATTCCATCAGGCGCGCGTTGCCCGCGTACACCTGCTGGCCGTCCACCTTCGCCTGTACGCCGTGACCCGCCGCTTCAGAGGCATCGCTGACGCGGTTCATGTCCACCGCGCGTCCCAGCGCCTCCTTAATTGAAATCGCAATCGGGTGATCGCTGAACGCCTCGGCATGAGCCGCAACGTCGAGCAGTTCGTCTTTCGTGACGCCTTTTGCCGGATGCACGCCCGTGACGGAGAACGTCCCTTTCGTCAGCGTACCCGTCTTGTCGAACACGACCGTATCCAGCCCCGCGAGGGTTTCCAGATACGTCGCGCCCTTGATGAGGATGCCCTTCTTCGACGCGCCGCCGATGCCGGAGAAGAACGTCAGCGGCACGGAGATAACCAGCGCGCACGGGCAGGAGATAACAAGGAAAGTCAGCGCAGTGTAAATCCAGTTCGTCCAGTTGCCGTCAAACAGGCTCGGAATAATTGCCAGCGCCAGCGCGAAGAAGCACACGGCGGGCGTGTAAATCCGGCTGAACTTGGTGATGAAGCGTTCCGTCTTTGCCTTCGCGTCGCCGGAGGATTCGACCAGCGCCAGAATCTTCGCGACGGTGGATTCGCCGTAACCGACCGTGACCTTGACTTTCACCACGCCGGACAGGTTGACGCAGCCGCTGAGGACTTGGTCGCCCTCCTTCACGTCGCGCGGGAGCGATTCACCGGTCAGCGCCGTGGTATTCAGGCTCGAATTGCCCTCGATGACCACACCGTCCAGCGGAATCTTCTCGCCGGGCTTGACGAGGATGATGTCGCCCGCGCGCACACGCTCTGGGCTGACGCGGCGGCTGTCGTTGCCGTCCACCAGATTCGCATAGTCCGGACGGATGTCCATCAGCTTCGTGATGGATTCGCGGCTCTTGTCAACCGCCTTATCTTGGAAGTATTCGCCAATCTGGTACAGTACCATGACCGCGACGCCTTCCGCATATTCCGCGACGCACATTGCGCCGACGGACGCAACCGTCATCAGGAAGTTCTCGTCGAACACTTCGCCATGGCGGATGTTGCAGATGGCGCGCCACAGCACGTCGTAGCCCGCGACCAGATACGCCGCGATGAACACGACAATCGTCGCCCAGTGCGTTTCGCCCAAATTCGCCTTGCTGACCAGCCCCAGCGCCAGCAGCGCGACCGCAGTCGCAACGCGAATCATCAGCTTCTTGCCCTTGTTCGCGCCGCCGTGTTCGTGGCCATGTTCATGCGAGTGCTCGTGATGCTCGTGGCCGTCATCGTCATCATCGTCGTCATGGTGATGATGCTCGTGACCGCAGCCGCATTTGCCGTCGTGATGATGCTGGTGATGCTCATGCTCGTCTTCATCATCGTCCTCGTGATGATGCCCGCCGCACGGGCAGACCGTTCCGGACGGCTCTTCCGCTTCATCGAAGAAAATCTCCGCGTCGGGTTCGATTTCCTTCATCTTCGCGTATGCCGCCTTGCGAACCTCCTCGAAGCAGTCAGCGGGCGCTTCCAAAGTAATCTTCTTCTGCACATAATTCAGCGACACGCTCACCACGCCAGGCAGCTTCTGCAGCGCGCGTTCCACCTTTGCCGCGCAGTTCGGGCAGTCAATGTCGATTTTCCACGTTTTCTTCATGGTTTCCGACGACCTTTCCGCTATTTATTCCGAATCACGCTGTTCGCCGGACGGCATCGTCCAGAGAACAAACATGTGAGCATTCGTTCATATGTGATAATACTCCTCTTCATGCCCATTGTCAAGAGGAAAAAGAAAATATTTTCCCCGAAAATCCAGAAAAGCGGCACCTGCTTTGCACAGATGCCGCTCTTGAGGAATTACTACTATTATAATACTATTTTCAAATGAGAATGTGCCGAGATGCGCCGCGAATTTTTCACGCTGACTAACGCGAGTGAAATGCAGCGTAGCAGCGCTACGCTAAATGGAACGAGCGGACGTCAGCGGGGAAAAGGCGCAAGCAGATGGCGCAGGCGAATGCAGAAAGTAGTATCATTACACCTTGAAGTTGACCGCCTGATCGCCCTGTTCGCTCTTGCCGAAGACGTAGTCGTTGCCCGGCAGCACCGCGTTCAGCAGGATGCCGACCAGAGACGCCACCGCCAGACCAGACAGGCTGATGGTCACCTGACCAACGGTGAACACAATCGCGCCCGCGTTGGAGAAGTTGATGCCCAGCGCAAGGGACATAATCACCGCCGCGATGATGACATTGCGGCTCTTCGCGAAGTCCACCTGGTTTTCAACCACATTGCGCACGCCGACCGCGGAAATCATGCCGTAGAGAATCAGCGACACGCCGCCGATGGTCGCCGCGGGCATGCAGTGAATCAGCTCCGCAAACTTCGGGCAGAAGGAGAATACGACTGCCAGCACTGCTGCCATGCGGACAACCGCCGGGTTGTAGACGCGGGTCAGCGCCAGCACGCCGGTGTTCTCGCCGTACGTGGTGTTCGCCGGAGCGCCGAAGAGCGCCGCCATCGTCGTCGCCAGACCGTCGCCCAGCAGAGAACGGTGCAGACCCGGATCTTCGATGAAATTCTTGCCGACCGTCGAGGAGATAGCAGACATATCGCCAATGTGCTCCATCATCGTCGCCAGCGCAATCGGGGCAACGGTGATGATGCAGTTCAGCAGCAGCGTGCCGTCACAGCCGCCAAAGAGGGAGAACGCGGTATCCTTCCACTGGAAGGGCAGACCCAGCCAAGCCGCTTCCTTGACAGGGGTGAAGTCCACCTGACCCGTCACCGCCGCGACGGCGTAAGAACCGACCACGCCCAGCAGAATCGGGATAATCTTGAACATGCCCTTGCCCCAGATGTTGAACGCCACCACGATGACCACCGCCAGAATCGCGATGAGCCAGTTATTGGAGCAGTTGTTGATGGCGGAGTTCGCCAGAATCATGCCGATGCAGATGATGATGGGGCCGGTGACAATCGGCGGGAAGAAGCGCATGACCTTCTGCGCGCCGAAGATCTTGAACAGACCCGCGACAACAACGTAAATCAGACCCGCGACCGCCACGCCCACGCCGGCGTAGGGAATCCAGTTCATCGTGCCGTCCGCGAACTGCGGCATTGCCTTCACCGCCGCATAGCCGCCGAGGAACGCGAAGCTCGAACCGAGGAACGCAGGGACTTTGCCGCCCGTGATGAGGTGGAACAACAGCGTGCCCAGACCCGCAAAGAGCAGGGTTGCGCTGACAGACAGGCCTGTCAAGGTCGGCACAAGCACAGTTGCGCCGAACATGGCGAACATGTGCTGGAAACCCAGCAGAGTGAACTTCGCCGGGGAAAGTTTCTGATTGGTCATGTGATTCCGTCCTTCCTCCATATATGCTGTTGTCAACCGCTTTCAAATGAAGGCGATTATTGCAAATCCGCTTGTGCGGAGTACAATCAAATTATCGGATACCCACGTTCCCCCCAATAAACACGCGGAAGCTGTATGCAAATGCGACCAACTGAATCGCGCGAAAGGGTCAAGGGAGGAACTCCCTTGCGGGGTCAAGGGGCAGCGCCCCTTGGGTCACCTATTCATCCGCCCGTCGTAGAGGGCAACGCCGTCGCCGCCGTCGATTTCTTCCATTTGAACGCCGATCTGCTCGTTGTTCGAGGTCGGGACGTTCTTGCCGACGAAGTCCGCGCGGATGGGCAGCTCGCGATGACCGCGGTCAATCAGCACTGCCAGGCAGATGCGCGCGGCACGGCCTTGGTCAAGAATCGCGTCCATAGCGGCGCGAACCGTGCGCCCCGTGTGCAGCACATCGTCCACCAGCACAACCACCTTGCCCGTCACATCCACCGGCAGGTGCTTTTCCTGCACCTCAACGTTCAGCTGCGCCGGATCGCGGTCGTCGCGGTACATGGCAATATCCACTTCGCCCACCGGAATGCGCACATGCTCGTACTTCTCGATGATGTCCGACAAGCGCTGCGCCAGCGGCACCCCGCGGCGGCGAATGCCCACCAGCACCACGTTTTCCAGCGGCATCAGCTGCTCCATCATCTCGTGCGCCATGCGCGTCAGGGCGCGGTTCATCGCGTCGCCCGCCATCAGCTGGGCTTTCGGAATGCCTGCCTGCATGTTCATCATCGTCGGAATCCTCCTCTTTTTCCCTCTGCTGATTTTCCCCGCGTGCTTTGGGGCAAATCAGCGGCATTTTGCCAAAAAGAAAGCGCCTTTCCCGTCGGATGCCGCAGGAAAAGGCGCAATGTTTCGCATATTCAGTCTGACCGCGCGGTCGGGCGCAGGCAGCTCTGGTTCTGTCGGTTCGCTGCGTGCCTTTCCAGCCTCTCGTGCTGGGATTAAAGGATTGCTTTGAGTACCGCGGGACAGTATAGCACACTTTGCCGTGCTTGTAAAGCGGAAATTTCGCACTTTTCCCCACTTCTCCGCAAAAAAATTCGCTTTTCTGCCCGCTGATGATGTCTGCTTTCGTTCACGCGCCATGATTTCCCGTGTCAAGCTGCGCAGGAGCGAAATTCGCCCTCTTGCAATTTGTATTGAAATGCTGTATAATATAAATGCAGAAAACATATTATTGTATTGACTATCAATGCAATTCAGGAGGTACTCTTATGGCAGAGCAAGTATTGGTTCAGGTGCGTGTCGATAAAAAGCTGAAGGAGGAAGTTTCGGAAATTTATGAAATGCTGGGTCTGGATTTGCCCACGGCATTTCGGATGTTCCTCGTCCGCAGCAAGCTGGAGCGCGGGCTGCCGTTTAAGGCGGTGCTGCCCGAAGAAACCGTTTCCCCCGCCGAAATGGTGGAAATTCTGAAGAAGTAATCCCATTTCGCCCAAACGGCGGGCAAAAAATCCCGATCCCAAAAGGCGCGAAAGCTGAAAAAGTCCCCTGCAAAGCCTTGACAAAGCGAAGAAAATCCGATATACTGTAAAGGCTGTATTGTAGCACCCCGGCGGATGTCTGTCCTCCGGTTACGAAATTTGATTTGTAAGGAGTGTTGAACATGTTCCGTACCTACCAGCCCAAGAAGCGTCAGCGCAGCAAAGTGCACGGCTTCCGCGCGCGTATGGCCACCAAGAACGGTCGCCGCGTGCTCTCCGCCCGTCGTCGTCGCGGCCGCAAGTCCCTGACCGTCTGATTGAGAGAATTTTCTTTCAGGCTTATTCAGAGACGCTGGATGTGCCAGACGCCACAGGACAGCAGGATCGTCCGATGACGATCTGCGCTCCATTCGTGGATGAAGCGCGCCCGATGTACCCGCGAGGTACGCTTCCGGGCGCGCTTTTCCTTTACTTCGGGTTCATACTGTTTCCGGATTCATCTGCGCCATCTGCCTGCGCATTCTCATCCAGAAACAGCATCATACGCCCATCATTCAATCGAGAACAGAGGACTGTAACCCAATGGAAAGACGCTATCGGCTGCAAAAAAACAAGGCGTTCCAATATGTCTACCACCGTGGACGGAGCGCCGCTTGTCGGGATTTGGTCATGCTCGTCGCCAAAGGTCGGGGCATGAAGGTCGGCTTTTCCGTCAGCAAGAAGGTTGGCAACGCTGTGACCCGCAATAAGGTCAAGCGCCGCCTGCGCGAATGCTTCCGGCCCTATTTGGGGGATGTGAAAAGCGGCCTGTACGTCGTCGTCGCCAGGCCCTCAGCCGCTGCTGCCAGCTTTTCCTCGCTGCAGAAGGATGTGCGCTACCTGCTGAAAAAGCACGGTGCTCTTCCAACACAGCCGAAAAGCCCAGATGCGCCATGAAACGCGCCTTGCTCTGGGGGATTCAGTTCTACCGCAGCGCCATCAGCCCCTATAAGGGCGGCCCGCGCTGCCGCTATACGCCCACTTGCAGCCAGTACGCGCAAACCGCCATTGAGCGCTACGGGGCTGTCAAGGGTGCGCGGCTGGCGGCATGGCGCGTCCTGCGCTGCAATCCGTTCTCCAAAGGCGGCTATGATCCCGTGCCCGAAGACCCCTGTACCACATTAAGAAAGGAATGAACTCATGGGCATCAACGAATTTCTGAAGACCATACTGGAATGGATTTACGGCTTCGTGGGCAACTACGGCTGGGCGGTCGTGCTGTTCACGCTGCTGGTGCGTCTGATCGTCATGCCGTTCGACTACAAGAGCCGTGTCGGGATGCGCAAGATGCAGAAGATTGCCCCCATGCAGGCAAAACTCCAGAAGAAGTACGAAAAAGACCCGGACAAGATGAACAAAAAGCTGCAGGAGCTCTACCGCGCGCAGCGCGTCAATCCCCTTTCCTCCTGCCTGCCGATGCTGATCAGCCTCCCGATCCTCTTCGCGATGTTCACCGCCATGAGAATGGTCGCCAACGAGCATCTGGCGCAGCAGGCGTTCGACATCATCGCTTCGGGCAATCCGGCGCTGGATTCGTGGCTGTGGGTCAAGAACGTGTGGATGCCGGACTCCCCCTTCGCGGCGGCCTGGCCGAATCTTGATTCTCTGCGTCAAATCGCCACAAACGAATGGCTTGCCGTGTTCAACAAGCTGCCGCAGGAGACGCTCGCTCTGCTGGCGGATAAGGGTCTTGCGCTGACGGCTGAATCCTTTGCCGGCGATGCGCTGAACACAACGATTCAGACCATCTACACTACCATGGAGCAGCTGCCCGCTTATATGGAGCACGTCAAGTACTACAGCGACTTGGCCATTCCGCTGTTCAACCTCCACATTTTCGTGAACTACAACGGCTATTTCATCCTGCCGATTCTCGCCGCCGGCGGTCAGTTCCTGATGACAAAGCTCACCGGCACGGCGCAGACCCCCGCCGCGGATGACGCGCAGGCCCAGCAGGCGCAGAACAGCATGAAGTTCATGAACTACTTCTTCCCCATCTTCACGCTGATTCTGTGCTTCAACTACAACGCGATTTTCGCCCTCTACTGGGTCGCCGCGAACGTGATTGCCATCGTGCAGACCAAGGGCATCAATATGTACCTTGACCACAAGGAAGCCCTCGAAGCCGCCAACCCCAACAAGAATACCGGTTCGCTGAAGTAATACCTGTTCGTTGAAGTGATAGGAGAGCAATCATGAAAACCTACGAAGCTACTGGCAAAAACTACGAAGAGGCCCTGCAGAACGGCTTGAACGCCCTGCATGCCACCATCTCCGATGTCACCGTGGAAACGCTGGAAGAAGGCAGCAAAGGGCTGTTCGGTCTCTTCGGCTCAAAGCCCTGCAAGCTCCGCCTGACGCTCCATGAGGTGGAAGAGGAAGTCGAAGAAGACGATCCGCTGGCGGATCTGCTGTCCTCCGTGAAGGTGGACGCCCCCAAGCCCGCTGCCCAGCCGAAGCCGCAGCCCAAGCCCCAGCCCAAGCCGCAGCCGAAGCCTGCACAGCCCAAGCCCGTGCAGGAAAAGCCCGCCGAGGTGAAGGTGGAGGCGAAGGTCGAAGCCCCGATGGAAGCGCCCGCTGTGGAAGCTGCTCCCGCTGTGACGGATGCCGCCCCTGCTGCTGATGCCGCCGAGCGTCCCGCGCCCGTGCAGCGCAAGCGCAGCGACCGCCCGAAGAAGGACAAGCCGCGTCAGCCCAAGGCAGAGGGCGAATCCGCCCCGAAGCCGGAGCGCAAGCCCCTTCCCCCGAAGGCACCCGCTGCCCCGCTGGAAAAGCCCGTCGTCACCATGATTCCCGACGAGCAGATTGACCCCGCCTCCCCCGTCGGTCAGGCGCAGAGCTTCCTCAAGGAGCTGACCCACCTGATGGGCGTTGACGTGACCGTCGCGATGGGCACGGACGCGGAGAACAACATCTTCGCGCAGATGACGGGCGACACGCTGGGCATCCTGATTGGCCGCCGCGGCGAGACGCTCGACGCCCTGCAATACCTGACGAGCCTGCGCATCAACAAGGGTCAGGATCACTACACCCGCGTCACGCTCGACACGGAGAACTACCGCGCCAAGCGCGAGGACACGCTGATTCGTCTGGCGAACCGCATGGCGAACCGCGCCGTCAAGACAGGCCGCAAGGTTTCTCTGGAGCCCATGAACCCCTACGAGCGCCGCGTGATTCACTCCGCGCTCCAGCCCAACGAGCTGGTGGACACCCACTCCGAGGGCGAAGAACCCAAGCGCCACATCGTCATCACCCTGCGGAAGTAATTCCTACGGACTGTCCTGCAAAACGGGGCAGTCCTTTTCTTTGCCCGCCGCACCCGAAAATTTTCCTCCGCAGCGCAAAACCGCTTGCAAAACCGCCTATTTTATGCTATACTATTTTGTGCTTGCCGGAATGGCGGAATGGCAGACGCGACGGACTCAAAATCCGTTGGCAGCGATGTCGTGTGGGTTCAAGTCCCACTTCCGGCACGACATGAAGAATCCGAATCTGACTTTCCAATTGGAAGCGGGTTCGGATTTTTTCTTGCCTTTCCATCTGGAAATACAGTCATCATCAGGAGGTCAATATGCTGACGCTGTATGAGCCAAAATACGAGGACTTGTGGTTTCGGCAAATGATGCTGGCGGATGAAGATACCATGTCTTACAATCACGCATGGGGCGGGACAATTCCCTTTGGGGAAGATAAATGGCGTGGCTGGTACGATTGCTGGATTACTGACCCTGATGGCAAGCGGTATTACAGGTATCTCAAAAACGAAGATGGTCAGTTTGTTGGCGAAATTGCCTATCACTATGATGCCGAAATGCAGCAGGAAATAGCCAACGTCATGATTTATGCGAAATACAGAAGAAGAGGCTATGGCGGCGAAGCATTGGATTTGCTGTGTTCCGCGGCGAAAAGCAACGGCGTTTCCGTTCTGTATGATGATATTGCCATCGACAATCCGGCTGTCAGCCTTTTTCTGAAACACGGATTTGTGGAAGAATCCCGAACAGAAGAGATAATTCTCCTCAAAAAGGAACTGTGATTGGGTGTGTGCTTCCAGTCGCTCCATACAAAAGAGCCTTGCAGCGTGTGATGCTCCTGCAAGGCTCTTTTTGTTTTTTGGGGGATTTGCCGCTTACTTCCCCCTGTGCTCCTCTTTCCACTGCAAAATCTCCTCCAGCCGCTGTTTATACCGCCCCTCGTTCCCCTGCTCCGTCGGCTGATAGTAGCGCTTCCCCTGCAGCGAATCCGGCAGACACGTCATCGCGGACAGCTTCTCCTGCGTGTCGTGCGCGTACACATAGCCCTTGCCATAGCCGAGGTTCTTCATCAAGCTGGTTTCCGCATTGCGGATTTGCAGCGGCACAGGCTCTGCGATTTGCTCCTGCGCATCCTTTTTCGCCGCCTCATACGCCCTGTACAGCGCGTTCGACTTCGGCGCCATCGCCATGTAGACCACCGCCTGCGTCAGATGCACCGTGCATTCCGGCATCCCCAGAAAGTGACACGCCTGATACGCCGCGACTGCCGTTTCCAGCGCGCGCGAATCCGCCAGCCCAACGTCCTCGCTCGCGAACCGCACGACGCGCCGCGCGATATACAGCGGATCTTCGCCGCCTTCCAGCATCCGTGCCAGCCAATAGACCGCCGCGTCCGGGTCGGAATTGCGCATCGACTTATGCAGTGCGCTGATGAGGTCATAGTGCCCGTCGCCCTTCTTGTCGTAGAGCAGCGACCGCCGCGACGTACACTGCGCGACCGTCTCCGGGGTCACATGCGCCTGACCGTTCTCATCCAAATCGGCATTGAGGATGACCATTTCCAGCGTCGATAGGGCGGTTCGTGCGTCGCCATTGGCGAAAACCGCAATCGCGCGCAGCAAATCCTCCGCCATGTCGATTTTCTGCCCGCCGAAGCCGCGTTCGTCCTGCAAGGCGCGGTGCAGCAGCGTCATGACGTTCTCCTCCGTCAGCGCGTGCAGCACAAACACGCGGCAGCGCGACAGCAAGGCGCTGTTGACTTCAAAGGACGGGTTTTCGGTCGTCGCGCCGATGAGGATAATGCTCCCCTTCTCGACGTAGGGCAGGAAAGCATCCTGCTGCGCCTTATTGAAGCGGTGGATTTCGTCCACGAACACAATCGTGCGGATGCCAAAATGCCGGTCGCTTTCCGCCTGCTCCATCACCTGCCGGATTTCCTTGATGCCGCTGGTGACGGCGGAGAAGTTGATGAAATGGCTCTTCGTTTGATGGGCGATAATCTGCGCGAGCGTGGTTTTCCCCACGCCCGGCGGCCCCCAGAAAATCATGGAGGACACCAAATCGCCCTCAATCATGCGGCGCAGGACTTTGCCCTTGCCGATCAAGTGCTCCTGTCCGGCAAACTCATCGAGGTTCTGCGGACGAAGGCGCTCCGCCAGCGGCGCGGGGGGATTCGCGGCGGTCAGGAAGGTTTCCTGCGGCATTGCTCATCACTTTCCTTTTGGGTTTTCTGTGTTGATTTCTCTTTTGCAGCGGTGTTACCTTAAATTTTATTGTTGCAGAGGGTTTCGCCTCTGCGGAGGCGACAAGGGGGCTTTGCGGTCGCCCCCTTGACCCCTTCGCAGCACACTCCCATGTTTCTTGGTTATTTATGTTGCAGGGAGATTCGCACGCAGCGCGACTGATGCGCTCATTCGCCCCGTTTCGGCAGCAGAATCCAAACTTTCGGCATCAGCAGCACCAGCACGAACAGTACCTTGCAGAGCAATCCATAGGCGCCGCTTGCCTGCGCAATCGCGGGAACGCCCAGAATCGGCAGAAAGGCAAGCGCGAACAACACATCCCAGACAATTCCTGCAAGTTTCAGATTACCGTCATAGCCCGTGCGGAATTTCAGTATCGTCAGCACGGCAAAGGCAAGCAGCAGCATGCAGACGGGAATGCAGTACAGCGCGTCTGCATAGACCACGCCGTGTTCCGTGCTGAAGTCCATGAAAATCAGAGCCGCCGCAGAGACGCAGAAGCACAGCAAGCCCACAATCGTCATCATCAGCTTATCAAGTGTTTTCATGTTTTTCTCCCTTCTTCTGCTTTTTCAGCATCGTCTCAATATTCTCGTTGAGCTTCCCCAGTACCTTCACCGCTTCGGACAGCATCGCGTATTCGCCCAGCGTCGGGTCAACCAGCAGCAGCACGTCCGGGGCGGTGGTCGAGGGCATCAGGCGCTTGTCGGTCATCGCCATCGCGGGAATGAACGCCGCTTGGTCGGGCATGTACTCCGCGTTCAGCTTCATCACGAGGAAGCCGCCGCGCTTGTAGGTCACCAGCGACACACCAAGCTGATTTGCCAGCACGCGCACCTGCGCCACGTCCAGCAGCGTCTCCACCACCGGCGGCACTTCGCCGAAGCGGTCAAGCAGCTCGTCGGTGATGTCCTCGCGGTCTGCCTGCGTCGTCAGGCTCGCAATCCGCTTGTACATCTCCATCCGCTGCCGGTCGTCGTGTACATAGTCGTCCGGCAGATACGCATCCACCTTGATGTCCACGCGCGTTTCGAGGTGCGGTTTCGCGGGCGGCAGACCCTCCTGCTCCGCGCGCGCCTCCTGAAGCGTCTCCTCCATCAGCTTGCAGTACATGTCGTAGCCGACGGTCGCCAGATGCCCGTGCTGTTCCGGCCCCAGAATATTGCCCGCACCGCGGATTTCAAGGTCGCGCATGGCGATACGGAAGCCCGCGCCGAACTCGGTGAACTCGCGGATGGCTTCCAGCCGCTTCTCCGCCGTCTCGGACAGACTCCGCTCCGGGCGGATGGTGAAGTACGCATACGCCTGCCGGTTGCTCCGCCCGACGCGCCCGCGCAGCTGATAAAGCTGGCTCAGCCCGAAACGGTCCGCGTCAAAGACAATCAGTGTGTTCGCCGTCGGCACGTCCAAGCCGCTTTCGATGATGGTCGTGCAGAGCAGCACGTCGTAGCTGCCGCCGTAGAAGTCCATCATCACGTCCTCCAAGCCATGTTCGCGCATCTGCCCGTGCGCCACGCCGATGCGCGCTTCCGGCACAAGCTGCTTCAATCGTTCATAGAACGCGCCGATGGTCTGCACAGAGTTATAGAGGAAGTACACCTGTCCCCCGCGCGACACCTCGCGCAGAATCGCGTCGCGAATCACGCCGTCGTTGTAGTCAATCACGCGCGTCTGCACCGGCAGTCGTTCCTCCGGCGGCGTTTCCAGCACAGACATATCGCGGATGCCGACCATCGACATGTGCAGCGTGCGCGGAATCGGCGTGGCGGAGAGCGTCAGCACATCCACCTGACGCTTCATGTTCTTGATGATTTCCTTATGCTGCACGCCAAATCGCTGCTCCTCGTCCACAATCAGCAGACCGAGGTTCTTGAACTGCACGTCTTTGCCCAGAATGCGGTGCGTACCGACAAGGATGTCGATTTCGCCCTCCTTCACGCGGCGCAGTACGTCCTTGGTTTCCTTCGCCGTGCGGAAGCGGCTCAGCACGTCCACCTTGACCGGGAAGCCCTTGAAGCGTTTCAAGACCGTGTTGTAGTGCTGCTGCGCCAGAATCGTCGTCGGCGCCAGAATCGCAACCTGCTTGGAGTCCATCAGCGCCTTGAACGCCGCGCGCAGGCTGACCTCCGTCTTGCCGTAACCCACGTCGCCGCACAGCAGCCTGTCCATGTTGCGCGGCGATTCCATGTCCGCCGTAATTTCCTTCACGCTCTGCTCTTGATCCGGGGTCAGCTCGTAGGGGAACATGTCCTCAAACTCGCGCTGCCACGGCGTATCCGCGCTGAACGCAAAGCCCGTCTCCTGCGACCGCCGCGCGTAGAGTTTCACAAGGTCAAACGCCATCTTTTTCAGGCCCTCTTTGACCTTCGCCTTCTGCTTCTGCCAGTCGCCGCCGCCGAGCTTGTTCAGCTTCGGGGGATTCGCCGGATTGCCGATGTAGCGCTGCACACGGTTGAGCGCCTCAATCGGCACATAGAGCTTGTCGTTCCCCTGATACTGGATTTGCAGATAATCCCGGCGCGTGCCACCGTTTTTCATCTGCGCCGTGCCGAGATAAATGCCGACGCCATGTTCCTCATGCACCACAAAGTCGCCGGGCTTCAGGTCAGTGAACGCGGCAATCTTTTCACCCGCCGCCTGCCGCTTCTTCGCCTTGCGGTAGCCCGTACCGTACACGTCCGTGTCGCTGACGACAATCAGGCGCGCTTCTTCCCAGATGAAGCCGTGCGTCAGCGTGCCGGGCAGCACCTGCACACATTCTTCCGGCAGTTTGTCGATTTTCTCCGCGAACGACGCGGCGACATCGTGTTCTTCCAGCGCCGCCGCCAGTCGCTGACCGCGCGCCACGCCGCCGCACAGCACCGCCACGCGGTAGCCCTCGCGCAGCCAGCCGTCACAGTCCTCCGCCAGCGGGCGAATCTGCGACGAATACCCTGCCACGCGCTGCACGCCAAGGTCGGCGGCGTCCTTCACCGCCACGCCCGCCATGCCTTCCAGAAACTCTGTCACCGCGACCGTCGCGTACCCCTGCACATGCCGCAGCAGCTCGTCCCAGTCCATCAGCAGGGTTTCCTGCTCCTTGACGGCTTCATCTCGGCTCATCGCGCCTTCGAGATCCTCCGCGAAGCCCGCTCGGCGTTCCTCCGTGCGCTTCCTGAGCAGATTCGGGTCGTTCAGCACGACGATTTCCGGCTCGAACCAGTCCAGCACCGTGTAAGTATCGTCCGTCAGCACGGTCAGCCACGCCCGAATGCGCTTGAACGGCAGCCCCTCCGCCAGCATGTCCGCGTCCGCCATCAGTTGGGCGCGGCGGCGTTCGAGTTCCGCCTTGCGCGCGGCAGTCTGCTGCTTTTCGCGAATCTTCGGGGTGATGTTCTTATCGAAAAAGTCCGGCGCGTCCGCGTCATCCTCCGGCAGCGGCGGCAAATCCGAAAAGAGCGTCGAGCTCGCGGGCGTCAGGTCGCCCCCCTGCCGCTCGATGGTGTCCCGCATCCGCCGCGCTGCCTTTTCCGCATCCACCGGTGGAAGCAATACCTCCGTCGCAGGCGTGAGCGTGCATTTCTCCACCGAATCGAGACTGCGCTGGCTGATGCAGTCAAATTCGCGGATGGAGTCCACCTCGTCGTCGAAGAACTCAATGCGCAAACTCTGGCTGCACGCAGGCGGATACACGTCGATAATGCCGCCGCGCAGGGCGCACTGCCCCTTGCCCTCCACCATGCTGACGCGCTCGTAGCCCATGGCGGTCAGGCGGCGGATGAGGTCATTCAGGTCGATTCGGTCGCCGGGAGCAAGGCGAATCGTCTCTTCGCGGAAGCGGTCGGCGCTGCCCATGCGCTGCAAGGCGGCATCCATACTCGTGCAGAGCAGGCGGATATCCCCCTCCTGCGCCCTTGCCAGCGCTTCCAGCCGCCGCCATGCGCTTTCGTGGCTCGACGCGCCGCGCGTGAGGTCGATTTCGCCCCCCGGCAGACACGCCACACCCGTTTCCAGCAGCTGCTGGCCGTCCTCGGCGTCGTGCGCCGCCTTGAGGTCATTGCCGGAAATCAGCAGCACCTTTTTGCCCGTATCGGCGCAGAGTTTTGACGCGATATACGCCGCCATTGTGTCCGGCAGCCCCGTCACGGCGATGGGCTGTTTGCTTTCCGCTGCTTTCAGCAGCTTGTCATACGCTTTCGACGCAATGCCGGATAATAATGCCTGATTCATATGCGCTCCTTGGGATGAGTCGTGGTACGAAAAATACGCCTGTGCTTACACGGTCTTATTGTATTCCTGCATGGCATGGTCAATACCGTTTTTCACCCAGTCCTCCACGCAGTCCGCCGCGCGCTCGAATGCCTGCTGCATGGCGATTTGCTCTTCGCGGATGGTGTACTTGCTCAATACCCAGTCCGCCAAGTCCCAGCCATCGGGCTTTGCGCCCACGCCGACCCGCACGCGCGGGAAATTCTGCCCCGGCGTATTGGCGATGATGGAGCGCATTCCGTTATGCGTCCCGGCACTGCCGGATTTGCGGACGCGCAGGCGGCTGGCGGGCAAATCAATATCATCATAAATGATAAGCAGATTTTCCAGCGGCACTTTATACCAATTGAGCAGTTCGCTGACGCACTCGCCGGACAGGTTCATGAACGTCTGCGGGGCGCAGAGGACAACGCGCTTGCCGTCCACGATCGTTTCGGTCAGCAGCCCCTTGCACTTGCTCTTGTTCAGCGTCACGCCCCACTTGCGGCAGAGCATTTCCAGCGTATCGAACCCCGCGTTATGGCGGGTATGGGCGTACTGCGTGCCCGGATTCCCCAGCCCCACAACGATCAGTGTTTCCTTTTCCATGATGATTCCTCCAAAACAGGTCTTGGCGGAGAGGATATACACCCCCTCCGCTGACATCATATACCCCCAGAGGCTCTGCCTCTGCAAGGGAGTTCCTCCCTTGACCCTTTCGCGCGATTCAGTTGGCGACATCTGCATAATGTTTTCGCGTGTTTATGCAGGGATTTTGCTTTACTTTTTCAGTCTCTCCACTTCTTCCCGCACCATATCCTTCGTGCAGAAGTTCAGCGGGGAGAAGCGCCCGTCCAGCGCCTTTTCCAGCTTTGCAATCGCCGCTGTCTTGTCGCCCGCTTCCAAATCATAGCGCGATAGGAACCACAGCGTGTCAATCTGCGAATCCTTCTCCGCGTGCGCTTTCTCGAACCATTCCTTCGCCTTGTCCTTCTCGCCCGTCACGCGGTAATATGCCTGACCCAAGTTGTCCAGGCACACCGGGTCTTCGTCGTCATAATCCACCGACTCCTGAATGAAGGCGAACATTTTGTCGATGCCCTCCTGCCATTCGCGGTCAATGTCCTCCTGCGTTTTGACCTTCGGCGGCTCTTCCGCTGCTTCGGTGGATGCTTCCGTGTCGGGCATTTCCAGCGCTTCGGCGGCTTTCTCCGGTACAGCTTCCGCAACCGGCTTTGCGCCCGAATACTTCTCGACGTACATATATCCCAGCGTCTGATAGGTCAGGCCAATCGGCGCGCGGTTGTGCTGCTTTTCCAGCAGGTGAATCGCCTTGTCCAGCTCGCCCTTCTTCATCAAGCACGCCGCATAATCCACAAAAAGCTGACTCTTCTGGTCTGGCGTGAGGTCAGGGCACTTCTGCGCCTTGATGAGCAGGGGCATCGCCTTGTCGTAGCTGCCCTCGCGAATCAGCAGAATCGCATAGCCCAGCATCGGGCGCGCGGACATCAGCCCCTTGTCAATAGCTTCCTCATAGAGCTTCTTTGCCTGTTCCAGATCGCCTTTTCCGTGCGCGCGCATGGCCTGCTGCGCCTTGATGGTCGCCATGAATCCCATTGTCGTTTCTCCTTCAGCGGTTTTTGGCTGCCTTCTTTTTCAGGCGGTCATACCGATATTGTAGCGCATTTTGCTCCTCTTGTACAGAGGGCGGATCGAATAATGACGGTTCGGCGGACAGCGCCATCGCCCGCCGCGTCATGTCCAGCGCGGACTCGTAGTCCCGCTCGTAATGCTCGTAGTGCTTCGCCAGTTCGATGTAGGGCTTCGTTCCGCCCTCGTGCCGCGCAATCATTCCCAGCCAGACCTTTACCGCCTCGTCTCGCTCGCCGCCCCGGCGGTAGCTCTGCGCAAGACGCTCCTGCCCCTGCGCATGAAGATTTCCGCTCGTCAGCTGATAGCACTTCCGCGCTTCCGGCACATGCTGAAAGCGTTCCAGCGCCACGCCCATTGAGAACACATCCTCGTCGTGCCGCACGTTTTCCGGTGCGCGGTACATTTCCACCATCGCCGTCAGCAGCACGCATAGGCTCGCCACGTCCTGCGCGTTGTGTTCCAGCACATCCGTCAGCAGGTCAAAATTTCCCGTCTTGAGGTAGTCGAAGAAGCGCTGCGGCACCTGCGCGCCCGGCAAATCATCAAAGCGCGGAATGCCCAGCACCGCTTCTTCCAGCTTGCCCAGATTGCACCGCTGCAGGCGCAGTTTGAACACCCGCCGCGCCATGTGCAACAGGTCAATGTGCGGCTTGTCAAGGCACGAATCATCCATATGGTTCATCAGGAAGCGGTCGCGCAGCAGCGGCACGTCGAATGTCCGTCCGTTGAAGGTGCAGATCGCGTCGTAACCCATCAGCGTATCCGCAATGGATTGCAGCAGAAACTTTTCCTCCGGATAATCGCGCATCACCAGCTGATGAATCTGGAATCCCGAATCCGTCAGGCAGCCCATGCCGACCTCGAACGCGACAGTCCCCGCGCCCATGAACCCGGTGGTTTCGGTGTCCAGATAGAGGATGTTCTGCGGGTCGAGGTCGTCCGGCAGCGTTTCCTGCGTCATCAGGCGAAGGGCGGACAGATCAAGGTCAAACGCGCCGGGAAATTCGGATAACTCGCGCATTTCCCGCCCGTGGTAGCAGTCCGTGAACTGCTTTTCCGGCGCTTTCGGGGGCGATTTCGGCTTTTCAATCGCTTTGAGTTTATCTCGCAGATTCATTCCGTCAGCGCCTCCAAGAGGGCGATGGCGGTCGCTTTGCCGTCCTCGCCGATTTCACCCACCGGCCCGACGCACCCCGGACAGCCCTGACGGCACGCGCAGTCCCGCACAACTTGCAGCGCCTGCTCCAGCAGGAGCTTCCGCATGGCATACGCCTTCTGCGCCAGCCCGATGCCGCCGGGGATGTTGTCGTACAGCAGCAGCGTCGGCTTGTCCGTCAGCGGGCTTTTCACCTGATAGACGATTGCAATGTCCTGCGGCGCACACATCAGCGACAGCGGCGCAACAATCCGCAGCAGATTCGCCACGCCCATCATGCCATTTTTCAGCGTGTCGCTCTCGAACCGTGCCGCCAGCGTATCCGGCAGCGTCCACCACATGGCGGTTGTGTGCATTTCCGTCTCCGGCAGCCGCACATGCCCGAACCCCAAGGTTTCGTGCGTATCGAGCCTAATCTTCTTGAACATCGTCACCAAGGTCGATACGCGGATTTCGCCCAGCGCCGTCAGCCCGCCGTCCTGCTCTTCCTCTTTTTCCTTGTCCAGCAGGGAGAGCGTCACGTTCAAGTTCGCGTCGGTGTAGTACCCCACGTCCACGCGGCGGATGAACGCTTTGCAGGCATCGAAATCCAGCTTTTCCACCTGATACTGCTGCGCCTCGTGCATGTAAATCGCGTTTTCGTGCAGCAACATCGGCACGGTGTAACGGTCCATTTCGCCGATGACGCGGTGGTTCGCCGGATCGGTCGTGTCGATGATGACGAAATTCTCCTCCGCCCGCGCCGACCGCAGGGAAATCTCGCTTGCCGGGAAATCCTCCGCCGACCAGTGATACCGCCCGCCGACATGCCGCAGGATCCCCGCCTCATCAAGGTATTCCAGCAGCTCCGGCGCACCGGGCGCATTCCCCAAGCCCTCGCCGTCCTCAAACGGCAGCTCAAACGCCGCGCACTTGAAGTGGTTGAGCAGAATATACAAATTATCCGGATTCAGCAGCGCGTTTTCCGGCGAGCGCTTCATCAGATAATCCGGGTGGGACACGATGTACTGGTCAAGCGCCGCCGAGGACGCGACGTAGAACACGATGGACGTTCCCTTGCGGCGTCCGGCGCGTCCCGCCTGCTGCCATGCGCTCGCGATTGTTCCCGGATAGCCGCACAGCACGCACGCATCCAGCGCGCCGATGTCAATGCCCAGCTCCAGCGCGTTCGTGGATACCACCGCGTCCACCCGTCCTGCGCGAAGCCCGCGCTCAATCTCGCGCCGCTCCGTCGGCAAATATCCGCCGCGATAACCGCGCACCCGCCCGGCATTCCCCAGCGGGTCGCGCACCATGTCTTTCAGGTACTTCGTCAGCACCTCAACCGCCAGCCGCGACCGTGCGAACGTAATCGCCTGAATCCCATTCTGCAGCAGCAGCCCCGCAATCCGCCGCGTCTCCTGCAAAACGCCCTTGCGGATGCCCAGCTGCCGATTGACCACCGGCGGATTGTAGAACACGAAGTGCCGCACGCCCATCGGCGCGCCGTTATCATCCACCAAGCTGACTTCGCGCCCCGTCAGCGTTTCCGCCAGTTCCTTCGGGTTCGCAATCGTCGCGCTGCACAGGATGAACTGCGGATGACTGCCGTAGAAATCGCACAAGCGCAGCAGCCGCCGCAGCACGTTCGCCAGATTCGACCCAAACACGCCGCGATAGGTATGAATTTCATCAATCACGATATACCGCAGGTTTTCAAACAGCTTGACCCACTTCGTATGATGCGGCAGGATTCCGCTGTGCAGCATATCCGGGTTCGTCACGACGATATGCCCCGCCTGTCGAACCGCCTTTCGCGCCGCGCCGGGCGTATCGCCGTCATAGGTATACGTCTTGATATCAACGCCCATCGCCTCAATCAGCTCATACAGTTCGCTGACCTGATCAGCAGAGAGCGCTTTCGTCGGGAAGAGATACAATGCCCGTGCGTCATCATTCTGCAAAATGGCAGACAGCACCGGCAGGTTATAGCACATCGTTTTGCCGGAGGCCGTCGGCGTGACAACCACAACATCCCGCCCCGCCAGCACCTCGCGGATTGCGTGCGCCTGATGGCGATACAGCTGATGCACCCCGCGTTTTTCCAGCACAGGAAGCAGCCGCGGATCAAGAGAATCCGGGAACGGCTCATACACCGCCGGACGCGCCGGAAGGACATCCCAGCGGACAACATTTTGCATAAACATAGGGTCACTGCGGAGGGATTCCGCCAGCTGGTCAACATTCATAGGAAGCACCTCCCGACAAGGATTGCATTTCCCCCTCATGATAGCAGATTTCTGTTCGCTTGTAAAGGCGAACAGGGGGAGGGAGAATAGGGGAAAAGAAAAAAGGATAAACACGCGGGCAAAGCAGGGAAAAGCGACCAACTCAATCGCGCGGAGGGGTCAAGGGGCAATTGCCCCTTGCAGGGTGCAGGGACAGCGTCCCTGCTGGGGCTTGGGGCAACGCCCCAACTGTTGGTCGTCTGACCTACTCAAAGAGAAAAGTCAAGCATGGCACCTTGGTCGCAGGCAGCGAAGCGTCCCTGCGCACAAACTCCCGCTCCCGCAGGAGCGGAATCCCCCAGCAACACAAAAAATCAACTATGAAAATGTGCATCCGAAGCAATCCAGAGGGCGACCGCAGACTTCGTCTGTTCTCACTACCCTCTGGTCGCCTCCGCAGAGGCGAAACCCTCTGCAACACAAAAATCAACTTGCTCAAACCCACAAAGCCGCAAACATCATTGCCTTTTGCCCCCAAGGAGGATTTTCCCCATGCAAAAAATCCCCCGCCTGTCGCACAACAGACGGAGGAAATTGATGCAAACTCTACTTGAGAAGTGACGGAACCACCCTTGCGGACGATTACGCTTCCTCGTGGGTCTTGGGGAGCGCACGCATCACATTGCCGCTGCGCAGGCAGCGGGTGCAGACGTTCATACGCTTCGCAGAACCGTTGACCACCACGCGGACACTCTGCACGTTGGGCGCCCAGGTACGGTGGGTCTTACGGTTGGAGTGGCTGACGTTGTTGCCGTTCAGCGTACCCTTTTCGCAGATCTCGCAAAACTTACCCATGGAAATCCACCTCCTTGTTGGAGTATGCACACATCAAGCCTTGACAGTATATCATACTCTGCGGCAAAAAGCAAGGGGTTTCCTCAAAAATTCAGCATTTGGGAATCTGTGAGCATGGGATGGTGATTATCGGAGGAACGTGGGCAGCGCGGGTGGTCGGTCGCGCCCATTTGGCGCGACACAGCACAGATGTTGGAAAGAGCAGCTTGGGGGCGCTCCTGCGGGAGCGCAAAGTTACTGGCAGGGACGCTTCGCTGCCTGCACCTTTGTTGAGCGCGTTTGGCATACTGGTCACCCGCGGAACAGTTGGGGCGTTGCCCCAAACCCTACCAGAGGCGCCGCCTCTGGACTCCGCAAGGGGCAATTGCCCCTTGACCCCTTCGCGCGATTCAGTTGGTCGCTCTTCCTTACTTTGCCCGCGTGTTTATCCTCTTTGTCCTGCCTTAGATGTCACCCGCGATGTCGATATTTTCACCCTTCAGCAGCACCGCTGCGCCCTGCTTCGCTTCCGAGCTATCCGGATGCGCCAGCAGCCACTTATTCCGCGCCCACAGCGTCTTATCCAGCTTATTCGCGCCATCCTCCGGCCGGAAATCCGTATTCGTCTGATCCGGCAGCGCCACCATCACGCGGAAGCCCTTCTTCGCATCCGCATGGCACGGGGCATAGTGCAGCGTCGTCGCGTACACTTCCACCATCACGCCTGCCGGCACCTTGAACGCCTTCACCTTCGCGGTGTCCAGCTCGCCGTCCTCCAAATCGGACAGCGTCGCCAGCAGCAGAATGAAGTCATCCGTGCCGAGGTTGAACTCGCTGTCCCGGTGGAACTCAAGGCAGTTCAGCTTCGTGTTGTGCCCGTTGCAGTAACCCAGCTCATAGGGCATACCGCCGTACAGCCCTTCGCCGATTTTCGCGGCGTTCGGCGCGCTGTGCAGCACTTCCACGCGCGGCAGGTACACCACGCCGTCGGTGCAGGGCGTCGTCGCGAGCGCCTTGACGAGTCCTTCCGTCGGATAGCCCTCCACCACGCGGCCGTAGGGCTTGAAAGCCGAATCATAGACAGACAAAATCTCCATGAGAATACGCCTCCTGTTTTTCTCTGCGGAGGATGCTCCGCGTTTTCTTCTCCTTATATTCGCCGTTTTCCGGGGAAATCCTGCTGCATTAGCGAATAATCCCGTCCTCGACTTCCGGCTGATGATACCACGCCTTCGTCAGTGTGTCCTTGTAGTACGGCAGAATGTTGTACTCGTACCAATATACTTTGTCGCCCTGTGCGGTAATATCCTGCCGGACGCTGAATGAATAGCAGCGGTTGTCACGCAAGTGATCCATGTCCGCGGAAATCGCCAGTGCGAGCGCCTTCAGCACCTTCGGGTCGTTCACACGGTCGAAGCCGCGCTCCTCAAAGACGAAGCGGTACACGCTGTTCATCGGCTTAAAGAGCACAATGCGCACCTCGTCCCGCCGAATCAGCACGCGGTCAACGCAGCAGCGGTTCGCCGTCCGCAGCACGGGATACAGCGCGCGATACAGGTCGGTCGTCCGCGCGCGCTCCACCATTTCCTTCTCCAGTCGATTTCTGCGCCGCTGTGCGTGCAGCAAGGCGATCAGAATGAGCAGCAGCGCCGCTCCCGCCGTCACGATTCCCCAAATCATGTACTTCCGCCCCTCCGCACGATGTTTTTTTCATCATAGCAGGAATGGCGAAATTTGTCAAGTGGTTGCGCAAAAATGCACAAAGTGGGCATCAATGGCGCAAAAACGGCATCTTTCTGTAACTACTTTGAATTTCTTGCGATTTTTCGTGATTTCGCGATAACTTCATTTATTTCTGCTATTGCTTTTTCAAACCAATTGTGTTATGATATAATAATGAAAGACCACACTACTCGACGTCAAATAACAGGAGGTTGTTCCTTACTATGCTCGCGAATTTGAAGGCACTCCGTACCGCTCAGGGTCTGAGCCAGCGCGCTCTGGCTGATTTCGTTAAGGTCAGCCAGCAGTCCATCAACCAGTATGAGAACCGCGATACCGAGCCGGACATTGCCGTTCTGACCCGCATTGCGGACTACTTCGGCGTGTCCATCGACTATCTTGTCGGTCATGACCCGGCGGCAGGCGAACTCATCCCCACGAACCTGACGGATGCAGAACTCCGCCTCATCCTCAACTTCCGCCAGCTGGATGATGACCAGCAGCGCTCAATGAACCTGCTCGTCATGCAGATGACGAAGGATAACAAGCGCAACGCAAAGCCGCAGGAGTAATTCCCGTTTTTCCGCAGCTTAAACGCAAAAGCACTCGCTTTTGCGCTTTTGCTGTGCCATTTATCCAGAATTACGATGCCGACCGCTGCTCCAGCGACAGCTTATCTGCCAGCATAGCAATGAACTCACCGTTCGTCGGCTTATCCTCCTTCGTCGCTACGCGGCAGCCGAACGCCTTGTTGAGCGTATCAATGCGTCCCCTGCTCCACGCGACCTCAATGGCGTGGCGAATGGCGCGCTCCACCTTGCTGGCGGAAGTGTTGTAGCACTTGCCGATGCTCGGATACAGCTCCTTCGTGATGCGGTTGATCATGTCCGGATTGTCCACCACCATCTTCACCGCCGTCCGCAGGAACTGGTAGCCCTTGATGTGCGCCGGAATCCCGATGGTCAGGAGCAGGCTCGCCAGCTTTTCGTCGATGGACAGCGAGCGTGCGCTTGCGTTCAGCGCCGTTCCCAGCGGCACAACGCCCTGCCCGCAGCTTTCCCGGATGCGCGCCGCCAGTGACGCCATGTCAAACGGCTTGACCATGTAGAACCGTGCGCCCAGCTGTACCGCGCGCATGATGAAATCGTCGCGCCCCAGCGCCGATACGACGATAATCTGCGGCGGATTCGCCAGCTGCTGCCGCCGGACTTCCTCCATCAGCGCAAAGCCGTCCATCTGCGGCATGATGAGGTCAAGCACCATCACGTCCACGCGCACCTTGCCCAGCGCTTCGAGCGCCTCCGCACCGGACGGGCATTCCGCCACCACCTTCATGCCCTCCTGCCGCGCCAGATAGTCGCGCATTCCCCGGCGAAGGTCGCCGTTGTCGTCCACCAGCATAATCCGCATATCACCCATTGTTTTTCCTGCTCCCTTCAAACGCTTTTTTTCGGGACGCTCCGGTGCGCTCCGCCATCTTTCCGGCGTCTTTCGCCTTCCGCGCGTCCTTTCGATGGCATTATAGCACGTTGATTTCCGTTTGTGGGGAATCCGACGAAAGCTCCATTCATTCTCACCATCTTTCAAATTTGATTTGTTATTTATCGTTTTTCCACAGTTTCGTTCACGTTTTCGTGATTTTGCCGGAATAATCAGTGCCTTTTCGACGCATTTTCAGGAATCCCCGGCGCTTTTTGCGGTCAACCAAACCTGTGCAGCACGCAAAAACGCTATTACGCAAGTGGATTTTCCGAAAACGTTTCGTGCATAAAAAAGCAGAAGCCTGCATCATGTCGGCTTCTGCTTTTCTTTTTTTGGGAGACAGCATTCTCGTCGCCTCCGCAGGTGCGATTTTCCCTGCGGCGGAGCAAGTCAAGAGACAAAAGCATCCCGCCCCGCGAAGGGAAGGGAAGGGCGGCCGCAAAGCCCTGCCTTACGGCTCATACGACCACCGAATCGCATCCACCGTGCCGCTCGTGTTCAGCTCATAATCCAGCTGCCAAATGTGGCTGTCGCCGGTTTCGACGCGGTAGCGGATGATTTTCGTGCCATCCTCCTGCTTGTAGATTTTGCCCTTGTTGAACTCGCTCTCATACAGCCCGCGGTTGCCCGATGGACTTTCCACCTGTCCGAAATCCTTGTAGACGCTGACGACTTCATCCTCCGTGCTGCCAATTTGCGTCTTGCGCGGCGCGGTGAACTCGTCCCGCGTCATGTACAGTTCCACCAGCACATTCGCTGTCCGCAGGCGCGCAAAGCACGCATAGCCCCAGTCGTAAGTGACTTTCTCCATGTCCATGCCGATGGTGTAGTTGTATACAGTTTCCGTTGCCGAGCCATCGCCGCACTTCTGCGTGAAGGCCTCCTTTGTCGTCGTGCCGAGTTTCCAGTCGCCCAATGTGTCATCCACCGTCATCATCGTTTTCATCCACGGCTTCTTGTTGAACTTGTAGCCGACTTCCTTGATGGTGCTGGACTTGCCATACCCGTTGACGGAAATCGCCTTGAGCGTCACATTACCGCCGGGCATTTTGATTTTTTCGCCCGTGGTGTACAGCGGGCTGTCCTCGTCGGGTGTTGAGCCGTCGATGGTGTAATAGATGGTGATGGTCTGCGCCACTTCGTCCGTGAGCGTGGCGGCATAGCCGGGGTTCTTCTCCAGCTGGTCTTTCGTCAGCGTGCCGGGGCGCAGGGTGATGCTGATGCGTTTGTCGTATGTGCCGGGAGCAAGTGAAACATCCGGCTGCAAGGGCGTCGGCATGTAAATCTGGTAGCTGCCCTTCATCACATCGCTGACCAAATCACCGCTGACGCTCACTGCCCGCAGCGACCAGTCGCCTTCGCCCAATTCAATCGGCCCGGTGTACAGCGTGCCTTCCTCCGGCAGCTGATTCAGGTCGTTGAACGTGTAGTACACGTCATAATCCTCCGCCACGGCAAAGGTAATCGTCTGCTTGGCGGTGTAGTAGCCCGCTGTAACGCTCGCGCCGGGCGTCGGCGGCAGGATGGACGTGCGCTGTGTGTTGAAGGACGTTACGCCCGTGGCCTTGTAGGCGACCGCCAGCAGCTCCGCCGCTTCCTTCTCACGCCCCTGCGCCAGATAGATACGCACCTGATTGCGGTAGGCGTCCGACGCACTGGGCACAATGTCGGTGTACAGGTAGGCGTACACTTCTTCCGCCTTGTCCAGCTCGCCATTGGCCTCGTAGGCATTGCCAAGCATCAGCAGACCGGAGACGTTCGCGTTTTCCTTGCCGTCCTGCTCGTTCGCCTTCACAAAGTAGTCAATCGCGCCGCTCAGGTCGCCGTTGTTCATGCGCTCCTCACCGACCTGCCAGAGCGCGGCGGAGTTCGCCTCCCTGCCCATGCGCGCCATCAGCACCTGACCGGGATCTGTCTTTGTCAGGAACATATACGCGCCAAAGGCAAGGCCAATCATCGCCACAACTGTGCAGACCAGCACAATCATCCAGTTCGTGCCTCGCTGCAAATACTTTGCGGAACGCTTCGGGCCTTTCTCGTGTACGCGCGGGGCACGCTTTCCGTAGGCAATCTCCTCCTCCGGCGCATGGCTGGGGTTGAGGATTTCGCTGTCATAGAACGGCTCATCCTCGCCATAGACGCGCTTTTCCGCGTCATGCGGGGCTGCTTCCTGCGGCGCGTCGGGCATGTCCTCCTCCATGGCACGGGAGGCGTTTCTGCGCCGCCGCTGCTGGGGTTTAGGCGGCTGCGGCGCCTGCTGGTGGGCCGCCAAATGTCTCCCCTGCCGGAAGGAGAGCAGGTCGCTGTCCTCCTGCTTCTCGCCGTCATCGGGCAGATTTACCGGCATCCCGCATCGGGGGCAGCGAACCGCGTCCGACGGCACATAGGCGTGGCAATTGGGGCATAGCATTGTGCTTTTCTCCTTCCATCAGGGGCGATTGTTGATGGTTTGACCGTTGATAACCAAATCAAAGCTGCACTTCAGGAATGCCGCCGCCTGTTCGCACATAACGATGCGGCTCATGTAGATTTGCAGGTATTCCATGACCGAGGACGATTCATCCATCGTCAATTCGTGGCGGATGATACGCTTCACCGGGTCAACAATCACGCGGTTCTCCTGAATGGAGAAGTTCACGCGGTCGTGAATGTCGTTCAGGTCGGGTTTGCCGCCGCGGACGCGCGTTTTGTGCGCATCGGACTTGTCGCCCAGCGCCAGCGCCGCCGAAACCGCGCTGGAGATGAACCCGCTCTGCTCCTCGTGATTGCCCACCGCGGTGATGATTTCCATCACGTCGTCCATTGCCATGCCCGTCTCGCGCAGGATAGGCAGCAGCAGCACCGCGCCCAGCGGCCCGTGGTCATGCCGATTGACGGAGTTGCCCACGTCATGCACCCACCCGGCAATCGCCGCCAGCTCCACCTCGCGCGGCGAAAAGTTCAGCGCTGCCAGAATGCCCGCCGCCGTCCGGCTGACATAGCTGACGTGGCGCGGGCCGTGCTCGGTGAAGCCCATCGCCGCCAAATAGCGGTTGCCCGCGCTGATGAGCGCCTTGATGTCCTCGTTTTTCTGAATATCCGCCAGTGTTACCATGGATGCTCCTTACTGTAGGTTCGTGTCATCGTCCCCGTCGTCCATCGGGTGCAGCGCCTCGTATTCCGGGTCGTCGTAGAACTCGCGCTCCGGCGCTTCGCCACCCAGCTCCTCGATGGCGGCGCGCAGCTCGATAAAGTCCATGTAGCGGCAATTTTCCTCGTTCGCAGCGGCAATCAGCACCGGCAGCGCGCGCGGGTCGCCCAGTTTCGCCAGATAGCTTGCGAACAGGGCGCGGCGGTTCGGGTTCTTCTCGAACAGGCGCACCGCCAGCTGATACACGTTCTCGTGGCCGGGGAAGTTCGCCAGCACATCCAAGAGCGCTTCCTGACCGGCTTCGTTCGCCTTGTTCAGGTTTTCCAGCATCGGCTGAAGGGCTTCCTTGCCCATGTCGCGCAGGCTGTCCAGCGCGTTGTCCGCCAAATCATCCTTCATTTCGCGGTTCAGCTGCCACTGGATGTAGAGGATCTTCGGCAGGGTGCTGCCCATGTCGCGCAGAAGTCCGATAGCGGTCATGCGCGCCTCCTCCGGGATGGCGTCGCTTTCGTCGCGCAGGAGGGTCAGCAGGCGCTTCTCGCACGGGCGGCCCACCGCCTGAATCTGCTCCATCAGCATATCCGGCACGGGGATGTCCTTCTGGCAGTACTGCACCATCCAGTCCACCAAGTCCTTCGCGTCCTCGAACTGCGTGAAGTACGCGCCGGGCGTCACACCGTCGAGCCACTTCGCGGGCATGTTCAGGAACTCCGTGTACACGCGAGGCAGATCGTCCTCCATCTCGTCGTAGGTCTTATATTCGCCGCGGTGCTCCTTCATCCACTTCGCCGTGAAATCCGCGAACCGCTCGTCAAAATTGATGCACTTCATGCTGTATTCTCCTTATTCCCGCGTTGCTTTTTCCAGCAGCTGCTTGAGTTCCTCCGTCGTGAACTGATACTGCTGATGGCAGAAATGGCAGCCGAGCTCCGCGCCGGTATCTTCGTCGATGATGGTCTGCAACTCCTTGCGTCCCAGCGAAATAAGCGCCTTTTCCATGCGCGCGCGGCTGCATCCGCAGTGATAGCGCAGGGGCGTGCGGTCGAGGACGACCGGCTTCATGCCGCGGAACCAGTCTTCCAGCAGCTGCTCCTTGGGCGCTTCGGTCATTTCGCGGCTGATGTCGGCAAACATCGGGCTGCGTAGTTCAAGCTGCTCAAGCGTTTCCTCCTCGCACCCCGGCATCGGCTGAACGAGCAGTCCACCCGCCTTCAGCACCACGTCGCCATTCACCAGCACGCCCAGCGACACCAGCGACGGCTGCTGCTCGGACACGGTGAAATACTGCGCGAAATCAATGCCAAGTTCGCCGCTGACCAGCTCAATCGTGCCGACATACGGCTCTTTCAGTCCCAAGTCTTTGATAACGGTCATGCGCCCGGTATGCCCGATCGCTCCGCCGACGTCAAGTTTGCCATCCGCGCGCAGGGGGAGTTCGACCCGCGCATCATCCGCGCAGACCTTCACGTCGCCGTGATTCGCCACCGCCACGATGGTTCCCATCGGGCCGTCGCCGTGGACATTGACCGTCACGGACTCATTATCGCCCTTCATCATCACGCCGAGCATACTCGTCGCGGTCATCAGCCGCCCCATCGCCGCCGTGCAGACAGGCGTTGCGCCATGAATATCCGCCGCGCGCTGTGCCATCTGCGTCGTTTCGCACATCATCACGCGCACCTGACCATCCATCAGCGTCAGGCGAATCATTTCGTCCCCTTGATGCCGTTCTATCATTTCTTCACTCATAACAAGTACCTCCTACCAGAGGCTCTGCCTCTGGACTCCGGCAGGGGCGCTGCCCCTGCACCCTGCAAGGGAGTTTCTCCCTTGACCCTTTCGCGCGATTCAGTTGCGCGCGTCTGCATACTTCTTCCGCGTGTTTATGCAGGGATTTCGCCTCCGCAGAGGCGATTCCCCCTGCTACATGAAAAATCAAGCAGCACAGACGCTACCTGCGAAGGAAATCCCGCAAAGGGAATCCCTTCCCTTTACTCCGGCTTCCGCGCCGCGATATGCCACCGA
>UMCF01015132.1_pt1 | contig 28746 bp, 20 predicted proteins | sample 1964131 | NCBI WGS metagenome assembly UMCF01 (sample SAMEA4835958, study PRJEB28245) | human gut metagenome | biome: gut microbiome; material: fecal sample | place: Denmark | collected 2008
ACGTGCGGCTTAGTGCGCTCGAATTTTGCCTTTGCCATTTTCTTTCTCCTTCAAAAATAGTTGTTTTTATGTTTATTTGCCTAAAATCTTCTTCGCGACGGCCTCGCTCACCTGCTCGTAATGGTCAAACTGCATTGTGAACGTGCCCCTACCCTGCGTGCGGGACCTAAGGTCCGTTGCGTAGCCAAACATTTCGCTCAGCGGGCATATCGCGTCTACAACCTGCGCATTGCCGCGGCTGTCCGTACCTTCTATGCGGCAGCGGCGGGAGGTCAGGTTGCCTATAACATCGCCCATGTACTCATCAGGCATCACGACTTCAACCTTCATAACGGGTTCAAGCAGCACGCAGCCGGCCTTTTCCAGCGCATCCTTGAGCGCCATGGAAGCGGCGATCTTGTATGCCATTTCGGAAGAGTCAACGTCGTGATAGCTGCCGTCAAGCAGCGTTGCCTTGAAGTCAACAACCTCGAATCCGCCAAGCGAGCCGGTCTTGGAAGCTTCCTCTATGCCGGCCTTGATAGCGGGGATGTATTCCTTGGGAATAACGCCGCCAACGGTCTTGTCCTCGAATTCGAATCCGGCGCCGGGTTCCAGCGGGGAGAATTCCACCACGCAGTGACCGTACTGACCGTGACCGCCGGTCTGGCGAACGTAACGGCCTTCGCTCTTGACGGTGCGGGATATGGTCTCGCGGTATGCGACCTGCGGACGGCCGACCTTGCACTCAACGTGGAACTCGCGTATAAGCCTATCCACGATTATTTCAAGGTGAAGTTCGCCCATGCCGCTTATTATGGTCTGGCCCGTTTCCTTATCGGTAAAGGTACGGAAGGTGGGGTCCTCATCGGCAAGCTTTGCAAGCGCAAGGCCCATCTTTTCCTGGCCGGCCTTGGTTTTGGGCTCTATGGCCACCTGTATAACGGGATCCGGAATCTCTATGGTTTCAAGCAGCAGCGGATGCCTTTCATCGCAAAGCGTATCGCCCGTGCCGGTCTCCTTCAGTCCGCCAAGCGCGGCTATGTCGCCCGCGTGCGCCTCGGGAATTTCGGTACGGCTGGAGGCATGGATAAGGGTTATCTTGCCAACGCGCTCGCGCTTGCCCTTGGAAGCATTGTAAACATAGGAATTTGACTGAAGCGTGCCGCTGTATACGCGGAAGAAGGTCAGCTTGCCAACGAACGGGTCAGCAACAATCTTGAACGCAAGCGCCGCGAACGGTGCATCGTCCCTGCATTCGGTCTTTATTATCTCCGTGCCGTCCACGCTGGTGCCTTCCGCGGGGGGTACGTCCAGCGGAGAGGGCAAAAAGTCCACTATCGCGTTGAGCAGGGGCTGCACGCCCTTGTTCCTGTAAGACGTTCCGCATACAACGGGCACTATCTGGTTGGCTATGGTGCCCTTGCGCAGGGCCTTCATAATATCCTCGTTGCTTACTTCTTCACCGCCGAGGTATCTTTCCATCAGCTCTTCGTCCACGTCCGCCGCGGCTTCAATCATGGCGGTGCGGTACTCTTCGGCCTTTTCCGCCATGTCGGCAGGGATATCCTCTATCCTTATGTCCTTGCCGTCGTTATCGTAATAAACCTCGGCCTTCATAGTTATAAGGTCTATCATGCCGCGGAAATCGGCTTCCGCGCCAATGGGCAGCTGAATAGGCACGGCGTTTGCGCCAAGCCTGTCCTTCATCATCTTTACCACGTTATAAAAGTTCGCGCCTATTATGTCCATCTTGTTGACATAAGCTATGCGCGGCACGCCGTATTTGCTGGCCTGACGCCATACGGTCTCGCTCTGGGGCTCAACGCCGCCCTTTGCGCAGAATACTGCCACAGCGCCGTCCAGTACCCTAAGCGAACGCTCAACTTCCATTGTGAAGTCAACGTGACCCGGGGTATCGATAATGTTGATGCGATGCTGCCGCCAATAGGTGGTGGTGGCAGCGGAAGCGATGGTTATACCGCGCTCCTGCTCCTGCACCATGAAGTCCATTGTGGCTGCGCCCTCGTGTACCTCTCCTACCTTGTGTATCTTGCCGGTATAGTAAAGTATACGCTCGGTAGTGGTGGTCTTTCCGGCATCGATGTGGGCCATGATGCCGATGTTTCTCGTTTTTTCAAGCGGGGTTTCTCTGGCCACTTGCAGCCCTCCTCTACAAAAAATTTTATAAAATCTATATACACGCCGCTTCCGCTTTTTGCAGAAAATCGGACCCAGCCGTTAAGCCGGATCCGTTTTTGCAGCAGTATATTGCCGTTATTACCAGCGATAGTGCGCGAAAGCCTTGTTGGCCTCGGCCATCTTGTGGGTATCTTCCTTCTTCTTGAAGGCGGAACCGGTCTGGTTTGCGGCGTCCATGATTTCGCCGGCAAGGCGCTGCATCATGGTGTGCTCGCTGCGGGCGCGGGCATAGCTTACCAGCCACCTGAGACCGAGAGTCTGGCGCCTTTCGGGCCTTATCTCGATAGGTACCTGATAGGTTGCGCCGCCAACGCGGCGGGCCTTAACCTCAAGCACGGGCATGATGTTGTTCATGGCCTGCTCGAATACTTCCAAAGGTTCGCGGCCGGTCTTTTCGCGAATGATTTCAAACGCGCCGTAGCAAGCCTTCTGCGCGGTACCGCGCTTACCGTCCAGCATGACCTGGTTGACGAGCTTCGTCACCAGCTTGCCGCCGTACATAGGGTCATCAAGAACTTCCCTCTTGGGTACAAATCCACGTCTCGGCATCTTAATTTCCCTCCTTATTTCTTGGGTCTCTTGGCGCCGTAGCGGGAACGGGCCTGCATACGCTTGGCTACGCCCGCGGTATCGAGTGCGCCACGGATGATGTGGTAACGAACACCAGGCAGATCCTTTACGCGGCCGCCCCTGATGAGGACGACGCTGTGCTCCTGCAGATTGTGTCCCACGCCGGGGATGTACGCGGTACCTTCAAGACCATCGGTCAGGCGTACACGCGCTATTTTACGCAGAGCGGAGTTAGGCTTTTTAGGTGTAAGAACACGAACCGCGGTGCAGACACCACGGCGCTGGGGGCACTGCTTGAGGATAGGGGAGTTAGACTTGTAGCTCACCTGCTCACGGCCCTTGCGAACCAACTGGTTAATGGTCGGCATTGAAGAATTTCCTCCAAACAAAATTAATATTCTTTATATTAAGAAAATCCCTTGCAACCCCTTGAAAGGGACATTTTCCGCAACTTAAGTATTGTAGCATTCATTTCGCGGCTTGTCAATCGATATAGCCGGAATTTTTAGGCATTTTCGCTTTTTTCGCCATGAATACCGTCTTTATTTATCATCTCGTCCGGCATTGCGGCAAACAGGCCGTGGCTCATCGGCTTTTTGGAGAATACCAGCCTGCTCACGCCGTGCTCGGCAAACAGCTCAAACCAGCCCTTCTCCTTCAGCTCCGCAAGCATCGGCGCATTCATCACGTTGAGGTACGTCCGCTTTGCGTAGCTGCGCTTCATGCCGCGGTAGGCTATTTCCGCAACCGCTATGCCTATTATTGCCCACGCCGCGAATATATAAAACGGCAGCCCGTGCGTAATAGCCATGAGCGGCTCGTTCACGCTCCTAAGGCTCAGCACTATAAGGCCGCTTAGCAAAAACGCGGCTATTACAAGCCCCTTAACGTAGCTCAGGCGAGTAATGCGCTGCTTGCATTCTTTGCAGCAGCTAACCTGCGCCGGAAGCAATGAGCCGAAGCGCGGCTCCTTTTTCAGCAGGCCCAGCAGCCCCTTCGTCCTGTGCTTGCGCGCACCGGGATGCCCCATATCGAAAAAGGCATAGTATTCCCTTTTGCCCTTTTCGCCTTTGCACAGCACGCACTCTTCGCCGGTAAACAGCTTTGCCATGCCGTCCTCCGGCAGCAGGGCGGCCATGTCCGCAAGGTCCTGCTTCACGCGCGCGGTCTTTTCCTCGTCAGTGCAATCCACCGTGCATTTTTCGCAGCTTTCCATGTTCAGCGCCGCACAATATTCGCTGCCGTAAAGCGGACAGTCCGCGTTTGTATACTTTGGTTGGGTCATATACTGTTCTCCTTACGCGGTTATACATTGGGCCGCAATGGAACTTATGCGCCCACGCGGCCCAAATATGCGTTTGTTTATTACTGTTCGGCGTTCTTGGGCTTCACTTCCACGTTGCGGTAACGTTTCATTCCTATGCCCGCGGGTATCAGCTTGCCGATTATTACGTTTTCCTTCAAACCTACCAGCGGGTCTACCTTGCCCTTTATGGCGGCTTCGGTCAGCACCCTGGTGGTTTCCTGGAAGGATGCGGCGCTCAGGAACGAATCGGTTGCGAGGGCGGCCTTGGTTATACCGAGCAGCTTCCTCTTGGCAACGGCGGGCTGCATGCCCTTCATCACCATTTCCTCGTTCTCGCGCTCGAAGCGGAATATATCCACCAGCTCGCCCGGCAGCATATCCGTATCGCCCGCGTCCTCAATCTGCACCTTGCGCAGCATCTGGCGGATAATTACTTCAATGTGCTTATCCGCTATCTCAACGCCCTGCGAACGGTACACGTCCTGAACTTCCTTGAGCATATAGGCCTGCACGCCCTTTACGCCCTTTATCTTCAGAATGTCGTTGGGGTTGATGGAACCGTCGGTCAGTTCGTCGCCCGCTTCTATCGTGTCGCCGTTCTTCACCTTCAGCTTGGCGCCGAAGGGGATAAGATACTTCACGGCTTCGCCGTCGTCGCCGGTTATGGTGGCTTCGCGGCGCTGGCCTTCGGTTATTTCAACCTTACCGGCGATCTCGCTTATAACTGCCAAGCCCTTCGGCTTACGTGCTTCGAATATTTCAACTACACGGGGAAGACCCTGGGTAATATCCGTTGCGCTTGCAACGCCGCCGGTATGGAAGTTTCGCATGGTCAGCTGGGTACCCGGTTCGCCTATGGCCTGCGCGGCAATTATGCCCACTGCTTCGCCTATGTTCACCTCTCCGCCGGTGGCCAGGTTTGCGCCGTAGCACTTGGTGCATACGCCGTGGTCGCTGCGGCAGGTGAATACGCTCCTGCACTCCATGCTCCTTATGCCCGCATCCACTATCCTGTTGCGGATGTCGTAGGTTATCATGCTGTTGGCGGGGCAAAGTACCTCTCCGGTTTCGGGATGGACAACCTCGTTCACGCTGTAGCGGCCCAGTATACGGTCGCCAAAGCTTTCAACTACCTTGTTGCCGTCCATTATGGCCTCTATCTTCATGCCCTTGGGCGCTTCACCGCGCAGGGCGAAGCAGTCGTCCTCGCGCACTATAACGTCCTGAGAAACGTCAACAAGTCGCCTGGTCAGGTAACCGGAGTCCGCAGTACGCAGAGCCGTATCGGCCAAGCCCTTGCGCGCGCCGTGGGAGCTGATGAAGAACTCAAGCACCGTAAGACCTTCGCGGAAGTTTGCACGTATAGGCACTTCTATGATCTGGCCGTTCGGGTCGGCCATCAGTCCGCGCATACCGGCAAGCTGACGGATCTGGTTGGTGGAACCACGGGCACCGGAGTTTGCCATCATGAATATCGGGTTATACTGATCCAGCGAATCCATAAGGGTCTTGGTGACCTTGTTGGTAGCCTCGTCCCAAATGTGTATTACGTTGGTACGCCTTTCCGCATCGCTGAGGAAACCGCTCCTATACAGGCTGTCTATCTTGTTTACCTCAACCTCGGCCTCGGCCAGTATGGTCTTCTTCTCTTCCGGCACGGTTATGTCCTGGAAGCCTATCGTTATGCCGCCCAGTGTGGAATAACGGAAGCCCATCGCCTTTATGCGGTCCAGCATTTCGCTGGTTTCGGCCGCGCCGTAACGGCGGTAGCACTTGTCTATTATCTTACCTATGTCCTTCTTGACGACCAGTTTATCGACCTCAAGCTTGAACATATCGTCCGCAGTGTTCCTTTCAACGAAGCCAAGGTCCTGCGGTATGGCGTTGTTGAATATAACGCGGCCGATGCTGGTGTCTATAACCTTTCTCAGCTTCTTGCCTTCAAATTCGCGCTCTATGCGGATTTTCACCTTGGCATGCAGCGAGCATTCGCCCGTCTGATACGCCATTATGGCTTCATCCTCGCTGGCAAAGGCCTTGCCCTCGCCCTTTTCGCCGTCGCGCTGCAGGGTAAGGTAGTAGCAGCCCAGAACCATGTCCTGCGTGGGTTCCACAACAGGCTGGCCGCTCTGCGGCTTAAGTATGTTGTTGGATGCAAGCATGAGGAACCTTGCTTCCGCCTGCGCTTCAACGCTGAGCGGAACGTGCACGGCCATCTGGTCGCCGTCGAAGTCCGCGTTGAATGCGGTACATACCAACGGGTGCAGCTTTATGGCGCGGCCTTCAACAAGGATTGGCTCGAACGCCTGTATACCAAGGCGGTGCAGCGTAGGCGCGCGGTTGAGCATAACGGGATGCTCTTTTATGACCACTTCCAGCTCGTCCCATACCTCTGTACGGACGCGCTCCACCATGCGCTTTGCGCTCTTTATGTTGTGCGCAAGGCCGTCGTCAACAAGCTTCTTCATTACGAAGGGCTTGAACAGCTCCAGCGCCATTTCCTTGGGCAGACCGCACTGATACATCTTCAGCTCGGGGCCTACGACTATAACGCTTCGGCCGGAATAGTCAACGCGCTTGCCCAGCAGGTTCTGCCTGAAGCGGCCCTGCTTACCCCTAAGCATATCGGAAAGGGACTTGAGCGGCCTGTTGCCGGGGCCGGTAACGGGGCGTCCGCGGCGGCCGTTATCGATAAGGGCGTCCACCGCTTCCTGAAGCATACGCTTTTCGTTGCGCACTATAATGTCCGGCGCGTGCAGCTCAAGCAGCCTCTTGAGGCGGTTATTTCTGTTTATAACCCTGCGGTAAAGGTCGTTAAGGTCGCTGGTGGCGAACCTGCCGCCGTCCAGCTGAACCATAGGCCTCAGTTCCGGCGGAATTACCGGCACCGCGTCCAGTATTATCCATTCGGGCTTGTTGCCGCTCTTAAGGAAGGCTTCAACAACGTCCAGCCTCTTTATGGCGTTTGCGCGCTTCTGGCCGGAGGAGGAGTTGACCTCGTCCTTAAGCTGCTTTTCAAGCTCCTCTAGGTTAAGGTCCTTGAGCAGTTCCTTTATGGCTTCGGCGCCCATGCCGGCCTTGAAGGCCTTGGGGCCGTATTCGTTCTGCGCATCGCGGTATTCCTTGTCGCTGAGAACCTGCTTATACTGAAGCGGTGTGTTGCCGGGATCGGTAACGACAAACGCCGCAAAGTACAGCACCTTTTCAAGGTTCCTCGGGCTCATGTCCAGCAGCATCTTCATGCGGCAGGGTATGCCCTTGAAATACCATATGTGTGATACGGGGGCGGCCAGCTCAATGTGGCCCATGCGCTCGCGGCGCACCTTTGCGCGGGTAACTTCAACGCCGCACTTATCGCACACCACGCCCTTGTAGCGCACGCGCTTATATCTGCCGCAGTGGCATTCCCAGTCCTTGGTCGGCCCGAATATGCGTTCGCAGAACAGTCCGTCAACTTCCGGTTTGAGCGTGCGGTAATTTATGGTCTCGGGTTTTTTGACCTCTCCGTGCGACCATTCCCTTATTTTTTCCGGGGATGCAAGGCCAATCTGTATAGCGTCAAAATTTGTCAGCTCGAACAATGCTTTTCTCTCCCTTCATCCGCGTTTTATTCGCCGTCGAACTCGCTGAAGTCCGCGTCCGAATCATCGTCATCGTCATCATTGAAATCAAATTCGCTGAAGCGATCGTCGTTCTCCATCGGCGCCATGTCGGGCACGTCCTCAAGCCCGCTCATGTTCACGTCGATAGGCGTTGTGTCGTCATCGTCTATCATTTCGCCGATCTGAATCTCCTCGTTGGTGTCGCTGAGCACCTTTATGTCAAGGCCGAGGGACTGCAGCTCCTTGATAAGCACCTTAAAGGACTCCGGTACGCCGGGCTCGGGCACGTTTTCGCCCTTCACTATGGCTTCGTAGGTCTTTACGCGGCCCACTATATCGTCGCTCTTTACGGTCAGTATCTCCTGCAGCGTATTCGCCGCGCCGTAGGCTTCCAGCGCCCAAACTTCCATTTCGCCGAAGCGCTGTCCGCCGAACTGGGCCTTGCCGCCGAGCGGCTGCTGAGTTACCAGCGAGTACGGGCCGGTGGAGCGGGCGTGAATCTTATCGTCTACCAGGTGATGCAGCTTCAAATAGTACATGTAGCCGACGGATACCCTGTTTTCAAAGGGTTCGCCCGTGCGGCCGTCGTACAGCACCGTCTTACCGTCCGGATCCTTTCCGGCCTTAACAAGCAGATCCTTTATATCCTGCTCGCTCGCGCCGTCGAATACAGGCGTTGCAATGTGCCAGCCCAGCGTTTTTGCCGCCATGCCAAGGTGCAGCTCAAGTACCTGACCTATGTTCATTCGGCTCGGAACGCCCAGCGGGTTAAGCACTATCTGCAGCGGCGTGCCATCCGGCAGGAAGGGCATATCCTCTTCGGGCAGTATCCTTGAAATAACACCCTTGTTGCCGTGGCGGCCTGCCATCTTATCGCCAACGGATATCTTTCTCTTCTGCGCAATGTATACGCGCACCAGTTCGTTCACGCCGGGGGCAAGTTCGTCCTTGTTTTCGCGGGTGAATATCTTCACGTCCACTATAACGCCGCCTTCGCCGTGGGGCACGCGCAGGGAGGTATCCCTCACCTCTCTTGCCTTTTCGCCGAATATGGCGCGCAGCAGGCGCTCTTCCGCGGTCAGCTCGGTTTCGCCCTTGGGCGTTACTTTACCAACCAGTATGTCGCCGCTTCTTACCTCTGCGCCGATGCGGATTATGCCGCGCTCGTCAAGGTCGCTGAGCGCATCCTCGCCAACGTTGGGTATGTCGCGGGTTATTTCTTCCTTGCCCAGCTTGGTGTCGCGGGCTTCGGTTTCATGCTCCTCTATATGTATGGATGTGTATACGTCGTCCTTAACCAGCTTTTCGCTTATAAGTACGGCGTCCTCGTAGTTATAACCCTCCCAGGTCATGAAGCCTATCAGTATGTTGCGGCCAAGGGCTATTTCGCCGTGCTCGGTGCTTGCGCCGTCCGCCAGCACGTCGCCTACCTTCACCTTGTCGCCCACGTTCACTATGGGGCGCTGGTTGATGCAGGTGCCCTGGTTGGAACGCTTGAACTTGATGAGCTTATACGTATGGCGAATGCCGCTTGCATCCTCGGTCACTACCTTATCGGCTGCAACATAGATTACCGTTGCATCCTCGTGCGCAACTACCACAACGCCGGAATCGTGCGCAGCCTTGTATTCCATGCCGGTGCCAACCACGGGCGCTTCTGGCATGAGCAGAGGAACCGCCTGGCGCTGCATGTTCGATCCCATCAGCGCGCGGTTAGCGTCGTCGTTTTCAAGGAAGGGTATCATTGCCGTTGCAACGGATACCAGCTGCTTGGGCGAAACATCCATGTAATGCACCTGCTCGGCAGGCACTTCGATTATTTTATCCAGCCAGCGGGCTACGACGTGATCCTTAGCGAACCAGGTATTGCCCTCCTCTGTGGTAACGGTGGCCTCGTTCGCCTGCGCAACTATGAAGTCGTCCTCTTCGTCCGCAGTCAGGTATACTATGTCGCTGCTGATGGAATGGTTCTTGCCGTCCACCTTCCTGTAAGGCGCCTCTATAAAGCCGTACTTATTGATGCGCGCATATGTGGAAAGCGAGTTTATAAGGCCTATGTTAGGACCTTCAGGGGTTTCAATGGGGCACATGCGTCCGTAATGCGAATAGTGAACGTCTCGCACGTCGAACGTGGCGCGGTCGCGGTTCAAACCGCCGGGACCAAGTGCGCTCAGCCTGCGCTTATGCGTAAGCTCCGCCAGCGGGTTTGTCTGGTCCATGAACTGGGAAAGCTGGCTGGAACCGAAAAATTCCTTTATCGCCGCTGTAACGGGGCGGATATTTATAAGGTTGCTGGGCATGGCGGTTTCCATGTCCTGTATGCTCATGCGCTCGCGCACAACGCGCTCAAGCCTGGTCATACCAACGCGGATCTGGTTCTGCAGCAGCTCGCCTACGCTCCTTATGCGGCGGTTGCCCAGATGGTCAATGTCGTCCGTGCGGCCGATGCCGTAATTCATGCCGATAAGGTAGCTTATGCTGGCTATCATATCATCGGGCAGGATGTGCCTGGGTATAAGGTCGTAAACATGCTCCTTCAGCAGGGCCTTGAGCTCTTCCTCGTCCATGCCCTCGCCTTCCTTGAGCAGCTGCATGAGCGTGGGGTAATGCACCCTTTCGTTAAGGCCTGCTTCTTCGGGATTGAAGCTGAGGAAATGCTTGGCGTCCACGAACAGATTGCCAAGGACCTTTATGCGCTTATCCTCCGCCGTGACGAATATGCCGCGCACGCCGGTGTTCTCTATGCGTTCGGCGGCCTCCGCGCTTATGCGCTTGCCGGCTTCAACTATTATTTCGCCGGTGGCGGGGTCTATAACATCGTCTGCGCTTATGTGTCCGGCTATGCGGGCGGCAAGGCTCAGCTTCTTATTGAACTTATAGCGGCCTACGCGGGCCAGGTCGTAGCGGCGGTCAAAGAACAATGCGTTCAGCAGGCTCCTTGCGCTTTCCTCCGTGGGGGGCTCGCCGGGACGCTGACGCTTGTATATCTCTATAAGACCGTCCTCAACGCTCTTGGTAGTATCCTTATCAAGAGTGTTCATCAGCCTTTCTTCTTCGCCCATCAGTTCGATTATTTCGGCATTGGTGCCGTAGCCCAATGCGCGCAGCAGCGCGGTTATGTAAACCTTGCGCTGGCGGTCTATCTTAACGTGCAGCACTTCGCTGGAATCGGTTTCGTATTCCAGCCATGCGCCGCGGTTAGGTATTACCTGGGCGGAATAAAGATTCTTGCCCAGCTTATCTATGCTGCGGGTATAATATACGCCCGGAGAACGCACAAGCTGGCTGACTATAACCCTTTCAGCGCCGTTTATGATAAAGGTGCCCTGCTCGGTCATGAGCGGGAAATCGCCCATGAACACCGGCTGCTCCTTTACTTCTCCGGTTTCCTTATTGATAAGCCTGACCAGTACCTTCAGGGGCGCGCAGTAATTAACGTCCCTTTCTTTGCATTCCTCAACGGAGTATTTGGGATGGTCAAAATCGATTGAATAATCGACAAACTCCAAAACGAGTTTTTCCGTATAGTCTGTGATCGGGGAAATGTCGTCAAGTACCTCCCTAAGGTCCTCTTCAACAAACCGCTTATAGGAGTTCTTCTGAACCTCTATAAGATCCGGCATGTCGAGAACCTCGCTGATACGGGAGAAACTCATGCGTTTCCTTGTGCCCATCTGCACTTCATGTACCATCGTGTTCACTCCTCTATATCGCGCTTGCGCGGCGTTTATGGCCGATGCGCCGCCCCGGCATGAGCGTTCCCGTATACGCGGGCCTGCATACCCCGCATTTTAGGGAACAGCGCGGCAGTCTCTGGGAAAATGCAGACATTTCCCACAGATTACCATGCTAACGCAGTTTAACATTGTACCAAAGAGAATTAGGCTTGTCAATGCTTTTGACAGGCCGATTTGAGATTTATTCAAGAAAAGTTTGCCATTTGTTTACATTTTGTGCGGGAAACGGCGGCAATTACCGTTTCCCGCACAATGTGTGTTATAGTGTGTATTTTACGCTTCCGCTCCCGCAAGGGCTATTATGGCGTCCGCAATGGTCTTGGTGTCCTCTATCAGATCGTTCACCGGAATGTATTCATCCGGCATATGCGCCCTGCCCGGTTCGCCGGGACGCTCTATGCCGAACGCCACGGAGTTCTTCATGTGCCTTGCGTATGTTCCGCCGCCTATGGCAAGGGGTTCAAGCCTCTGCCCGAAGCGCGCGGCGTAAACGTCCAGCAGCTTCTTCACCAGCTCGTCATCGGGGCTTATATAGTAGCCTTCGCTCCAGCTTATGTCCGTCTGCACAAGGCCGGTCTCCTTTATGCCTTCGGTTATCTTCTTTTCAAGCTCCTCCGCCTTGCTGGATATGGGGGCGCGCACGTCGAAGGTAAGGCGGTGTATGCCCGTTTCGTCCCAGTCAAGTACGCCGGGATTGAGCGTTAGCCTGCCTGATGCATCCTTGCTGTCTATGCCCAGCGTTTCGCCGTGGCAATCGAACTTCAGCGCGTTGGTGAGGGCGTTCACGGTGTGCGCATCCTCGCCTTCAAGGGGCAGTTTATCCAGCAGCGCAAGCATTGCAAGCATAGCGTTCTTGCCGTGTTCCGGCTCGGAGGCATGCGCCGCAAGGCCCTTCATTGTTATCTTTGTATTGTTTTCGTCTATCGCTTCCGCGCTGCACGCAAATTCGCTGCCTTCCATAAACGCTTCCATTATGGGTACTATGCGGGAAAGCGCCAGCGGCACTGTAGCCACGGCCTCGCCCGGCACAACGTTGCGGCGGGTGCCGGCGTGCAGGGTTATGGCGGAATCAAACTTCTTTTCGTATTCCGTGCGGAATATCATCTTTTCGCTGTTCACAACGGGGTATTCGGCATCTGGAGAGAAGGAGAGCGTGGGCGCCTTGGCAACCTGATTATAATGCTTCAGGCAGCTCATGCCGCTTTCCTCGTCGCAGCCGAGAATAAGCCTTACGCTGCGCCTGAGCGGTACGCCGCATTCCTTTATGGCCTTCATGGCGTACAGCGCCGCAAACGCGGGGCCCTTGTCGTCCATGGTGCCGCGGGCATAAAGCTTGCCGTCGTGTATTTCGCCGCCGTAGGGGGGATACGTCCAGCCCGTGCCCTCCGGCACAATGTCCAGATGGCATATAACGCCAAGCTGCTCTTTACCGCCGGGCATATCTATCGCGCCGCAGTAGCCGTCGTAATCCACGGTATCAAACCCAAGCGCCTTGCCGCGCGCAAGCGCATCGTCAAGCGCTTTTCTTATCATCGGCCCAAACGGCGCGCCTTCGCCCGCATGCTCGGTATCCTTTACGCTCGCTATGCTCAGGTTCGCCCTAAGCGCCTCTATCAGTTCTTCCTTATGATCGTCTATCCATTTGTCAACAGCGCGATTCATACCTTTCCTCCATTGCTTTACTATCGTGCAGCATTATGCTGACTACATTACAGCATACCTTATTATGCCGCTTTTTTCAATCTTCGCTTTATATTTTATTTATAAACCTTTCTCATTCCGGCCTTTATATATTTATAAAAAAATGGTAATATGTATAATCAGATAAATACTTATGGAGGGTAAGTTTTATTATGAATATACTTATTGCGGCGCTGCTCGGCCTTGTTCAGGGGCTTTGCGAATTTCTGCCCGTATCAAGCAGCGGCCACCTTGTGCTTTTTCAAAATATTTTCGGCATAAACGAAGGCGCAATGTTCTTCGATACCATGCTGCACCTTGGCACGCTTGCGGCCGTTATAGCCGTTTACTATCGCCAGCTTTGGGCGCTTATCAAAAAGCCTTTTCAAAAGAAGGTATATCTTCTTCTGCTTTCCACCCTTGTTACAACGGTGATAGCGTTTGCATTCAAGGATCTGTTTGATTCCGCATTTGAAGGCAAGTTCTTAGGCATAGGCTTTTTGATAACGGCCGCGATACTTTTCCTCAACGAAAAGCTGTCCCACGGCAAAAAGGACATTGAACACATGAAGTATACAGAATCCCTCGGCGTGGGCCTTATGCAGGGCGTTGCCATATTTCCCGGCGTTTCAAGAAGCGGCTCCACAATCGCGGGCGCGCGCTTCTTCGGCCTTTCTAAAGAGGCGGCGGCGGAGTATTCGTTCATATTGTCCATACCCGCAATACTCGGCTCCCTTGTGCTGCAAATTCCCGATGTTGCTGCGGAGGGACTTCAGGGCACGGATTGGGGCTGCGTTATAGTCGGCACGGTAATTGCTGCCGTAAGCGGCTATTTCGCAATACGCTGGATGCTCAAGCTGATAACGAAAAAGAGCCTGAAGGGCTTTATCATATACGTTGCGGCGCTGGGCGTGCTGGTGCTTTGCGATCAGCTTATATTCAACATTTTCTTCACCAATCCGTTTTAAGCGAGGATAGGCCATGGACCCGAGAGCAAGGGCGGTTTACCGCGTTGACGTGCGCAGCTTTTTCGATACCGATGCCGATGGGCTGGGCGACATAAACGGCGTTGCCGCAAAAATAGATTATATAAAGGAGCTGGGCGCGGATACGCTCATGCTTTCACCCGTGTTTTCGGGCGAAGGCTTTATGATAGACCCTGAAATAGGCACGGCAGATGATCTTGACGCGCTTATAGACAAGGCCGCGTCCCGCATGATAGGCACCGTGCTTGAGATGAGAGCCGATATGCCCCTTAACGATGTTTCTGATATAGACCGCGCCTCTGCCGCCATGCGCTATTGGCTGGACAGGGGCGCAATGGGCATTGCCGTAAATACCGATGCGCTCACCGCATCCGGCGACAAGCGCGCGCTGCACCGGGCTATGTGCGCCCTAAACAGGAATGTTTTTTCGCTGTATCCGGATTGTTTCACGGTGGGCATAGGTAAAAACGTGCCTTTTGAGGACGCCGTGCAGCTTACGCGGACGGAAAACCGCGAACTGCTGATGCAGCTTTATATCCCCGCGCATATGGCGGAGGCTTTCTCCCCCGCTTCCGGCTCCCTCGGCGCGCTGTTCGGCGGCGGGGATGCAAAGCGCTTTAAGCACGATGCGGACTATTATCAGGTGCAGGGCGAGCTGAAGGGCGGCTGGTTCCTGAACGGCATTTCGCTTGCGCAGGGGCAGTTTTCACCGCAGCAGGAGCTTACGCGCCGCCTGCGCTCCAAGGCCGCCTGCCTTTACGTTATGACCGGGCGCGGTACCCCGCTAATACATCAGGGCGACGAAATAGGCCTTTATGCCGAAAACACCCCAATGCAATGGAACAATTCCCGCGCCGCCGGCTTCACACTTGGCACGCTCAGGCTGAAGGGCGATGGTTCGCTGAGCCACATAAACGTTGAGGACGACATGACGCATATGGATTCCGTATGCTCGTTCTATAAGCGCTCAATAGCGCTCCGCCGCGACCACAGCGCGCTTATAGGCGGCGAATACGCGCCCGTTGATTCCGAAAATCCGCGCGTTATGGCATACACCCGTTCGGACTGGGCGGAAAGCCTGCTTGTGGTAATAAACATTACCGACCGCGCGGCAAAGGTTGCGCTTACGGGCTGCAAAAAGGGCGAATGTCTGCTTTTCACCAATTCGCCCAAGCCCATTGCCGAAAGCATGAAGCTTCAGCCGTATGAAGGCTTTGTGTACAGATTAAGGTAAAGCAAAATGGAAGCTGACAGCGCGCGCATATATATAATTGATGAAACAGCGGCTGATGACAGCCGCACGGAGCGGCTTATCCGCCTTGCGCGCCTGTATGCTGCGGAGGAAGCCATGCCGCTTCCGCAAACGCTTTGCATTGCAAAGGGCGAATACGGCAAGCCGTATTTTGAAAACGCGCCGTGGCTGCACTTCTCCGTGTCCCATTCGGGCGGGCTTTGGGTATGCGCATTGTGCCGCTGTGATGTGGGCATAGATATTGAGCAGCATGCCGCGCGCGATCATGCTGCGCTCTCCCGGCGCTTCTTCCACCCGAATGAAATAGAGTATACTCGCCGCGGCGGAACGGAGGCGTTCTATTCCGTTTGGACGGCAAAGGAAAGCTATGTCAAGCTGCTCGGCACGGGTATAGGTGGCAGCTTTTCGCATTTCAGCGTTGTTGAGCGCGGTGAAATATCGGGCGATCGGCTCTTTGCCCGCTTCACGCCCATCCCCGTGCGGGAAGGGTACTCGCTCACCCTCTGCCGGTGGGACGATGAGTGAAAATCCGACAAAATTCGATTTACCGTATGTCGATATACATATCAAATAAAAGGAGACGACACCTATGAAAGTTGACCATACCGACAATTTGGCCGGAAACGGCGCTGAAACGGGCACGGCGAGCGCTCTTTATGCGTCCGCATCCCCGCGCGAGGTGCGCGCGCTCATCCGCGCGGGCGAGATAACCTCCCCCACCGCCGGCATGGCCGCGGGCTATGCGCAGGCCAATTTGGTAATACTACCCGCCGAATACGCCGCGGACTTTGCCGAATATGCCCGCATAAATCCCGCCCCCTGCCCCGTGCTTGAAACGCTTAAAGCTTCGCCCTACACCCGCCTTATGGCAGCGGACGGCAACATATTGACAGACATTCCCAAATACCGCATATATCGTAACGGCGCGCTTGACGCGGAAGTGACCGACGCAAGCGAATATTATCAAAGCGGCATGGTGGGCTTCCTTATAGGGTGCAGCTTTTCATTTGAGGAAGTGCTTATGCGCGCGGGCATAGAGGTGCGCCATATTGCAATGGGGCGCAACGTGCCCATGTATAAAACAAATATTATGACCAAGCCCTGCGGCCCGTTTTCCGGCCCTACGGTATGCTCCATGCGGCCAATGACGCGCGAGCAGGCCGAACTTGCCTATAAAATAACCGCCGCCATGCCAAACGTGCACGGCGCGCCCGTGCACATAGGCGACCCGAAGGACATAGGCATTGCGGACATTATGCGGCCCGATTACGGCGACAGCGTGGAAATACGCGAAGGCGAAGTATGCGTATTCTGGCCCTGCGGCGTTACCCCGCAGGCTGCGATAGAAAACGCCAAGCCGCCCATAGTAATAACCCACAGCCCCGGGCATATGTTCATAACGGACATATTGAACAGCGAGCTGAACGATTTTCTTGAAGCGCACAAGGGCGAATAAGTAAAAAAAGTGGCCGTGAGCCACTTTTTTGTTATGTATAGCGCTTTACTGCTTTCTCAGCTTCGGGCCGGGGTCGCCCTGCTTCCAATGCCTGCGGCAAAGGCTTATGTATTTATCCTCCGCCCCCAGCACCACCTGTTCGCCCTGCTTGGTTATGCCGCCCTTGCCGTCAAGGCGGGCGTTGCAGGTTGCCTTGCGGCCGCACCAGCATATTGTTTTAACCTCCTCTATGCTGTCCGCCCAGGCAAGCAGCCACTTGCTCCCTTCAAAAAGCTCCCCGCGGAAGTCCGCGCGCAGCCCGTAGCATATCACAGGCACATTGTATTCATCCACAATGTCCGTCAGCAGCTCCACCTCCGCCTTGGTAAGGAACTGCGATTCGTCCACAATTATGCAATCATATTCCTTCCGCTTAACGGCTTCCCAGTCCATTTCGTCAAACAGCGTGCATTCATCCATAACGCCGCTGCGGCTTTTCATTATATGCACGCCGTCGCGCGTATCGGTGCGCGGCTTAACGAGCAGCGCCTTCTGCCCCTGCTCTCCGTAATTATACTTTACCATTATGGCGTTTGCGGTCTTGCTGGAGCTCATCGCCCCGTAGCGGAAATATAGCTTTGCCATTTAGGGATATCCTTTCATATATGAGCTGATGGATATATTGTATCAGACATAGTGAAGAATATAAAGTACAAAAACCGCGCATATTATGATAGAATATATTCAATCATTACTAACTTCAGGAGGAACCTATAATGGCAATAAGCGTATTTCAGGTACAAAGCCCGCTTTCTCAGGTAACGCGGGAACGCACGAACGAATATCTTAAAACCGTGGGCAGCGCCGTTGGCGAGGAGCTTGTGCGCGTTGATCTGGACGAATTTGAAAAGGCGCCCTTCGCGCTGGTATTCGTGGCCTCCGGCGGAAGCGAAGGCATATTTAAGGAAGGCTATGAGCGCATATGCAAAAAGCCCTGCTATATACTTACCAGCGGCGAAAGCAACTCCCTTGCCGCCAGTATGGAAATCCTTTCCTTCCTAAAGCAGCAGGGTAAGCGCGGCGAAATACTGCACGGCAGCGTTGAGGACGTGGCAAGGCGCATAAACGCGCTGAAGATGGCCTACGCCGGAATAGAAAAGCTGAAGGGCATGCGGCTTGGCGTTATAGGCGCGCCCTCCGATTGGCTTATCGCAAGCGATACCGACGGCGCGGCGTATCAGGCTAAGCTTGGGCTTACGCTTGTGCATATCCCCATAAGCGAACTGATAGAAGAAACCAAGAAGGGCGGCTACGAGCCGAATCAATATACTCAGCTTCTCATGGCGCAGGGCTACGATAAGGCGGAAATGGAAAAGAGCCTTAACGTATACGGCGCGCTCAAGCGCATAATTGCCAAGTACGATCTTCGCGCGGTCACCGTGCGCTGCTTCGATCTTCTCAATACTGTGTTCACCACCGGCTGCCTTGGCCTTGCCATACTCAATGCGGAAGGTATATACGCCGGCTGCGAAGGCGATATCCCCGCCGCCGTATCCATGGCAATACTCGGCGCGGTATCCGGGCAGGATGTGTTCCTGTGCAACCCCAGCCGCATAGATACCGCCGCGGGCGAAATGGTGCTGGCGCACTGCACGCTGCCCGTAACCATGCCGCGCAGCATCCGCCTTACCACGCATTATGAATCCGACATCGGCGTTGCCATAGCCGGCGAAATTCCCGAAGGCCCCTGCACAATATTCAAGGCCGCGGGCGATCTTTCCCGCTTCTTTGCAAAGCGCGGCGAGATAACCGAAAACCTGCACGAATCCTGCCTCTGTCGCACGCAGATAAAGCTTAAGCTTGACGATTTCTCATACTTCCTCACCAACCCCATCAATAACCATCATCTGGTCTGCTGCGGGGATTATACGGACGCGCTTAACGAATTCTTTGCCCTTATTGGCTAAGGTTATGCCTATACGGCGCATCATACGGCCGGCGGACAGCCCGTTCGCCGGCCTTTTATGCCCACGCGCGGGAATATTTACACATGACGGCATAAATATGGCTCAAAAATGTTATATATAATCAAAATACATCTTTTATTTCACAATTATTTTTGATAGAATAAATAGAACCATGCGGATTAATAATCGGCGTGGTCAAAAAATAAACGGAGGATAAAAGCATAATGAAGAAAATTGCTGCTCTGATGCTGGCTTTGGTTCTTGCCATAGCCGCCATCGGCTGCTCCGCCCCCGCGGATCAGAACCAGGACAACACTCCCGCTAACGACAACAAGGAACCCTATCGCGTAGCCATGGTTACCGATACCGGCGGAATCAACGACCAGTCCTTCAACGCTTCTGCGTGGGCCGGCCTGCAGAGGGCTCAGGAAGAGCTTGGCTGCGAAGTTAAGTACTTCGAATCCAAGACCGACGCCGACTATGCCCCCAACCTTGAGACCGCCGTTGACGAAGGTTACGACCTTATCCTGTGCATCGGCTTCCTGATGGCCGACACCCTTAAGGAAGTTGCCGCCAACTATCCCGATCAGACCTTTGCCATCGTTGACAATTCCAGCGTTGGTGATAACGTTATCGGCGTTAACTTTGCCACCGAGCAGTGCTCCTATCTGGTAGGCGTTGCCGCTGCCACCATGACCCAGACCAACAACGTCGGCTTCGTTATCGGCATGGTCAGCCCCGTCATGAACACCTTCGGCTACGGTTTCTATGCCGGCGTGCGTGACACCAACCCCGATTGCCAGATTCAGTGCTACAATGCCAACAGCTTCGGCGATGCCGCGGGCGGTAAGGCTGCCACCATCAATATGTACACCAACGGCGCGGACGTCGTTTACCATGCCGCCGGTGCCACCGGCCTTGGCGTAATCGAAGCCGGCAAGGAACAGGGCAAGCTGGTAATAGGCGTTGACCAGGACCAGTCCTCTCTGGCCCCCGAAGCCGTGCTGACCAGCGCCGTAAAGCGCGTTGACAACGGCGTATTCGCCCTGTGCAAGGACGGCGTTGAAGGCACCCTCAAGCCCGGCAGCGATGTCAACTACGACATCACCTCCGGCGCTGTTGACGTAGCCCCCACCGACACCCTGATGAGCGACGAGTGCAAGGCTGCCGTTGCCGCCGCCAAGGAAAAGATCCTCTCCGGCGAAATCAAGGTTCCCGCCACTACCGAGGCCTTTGATGCCGCCTACGGTTCCGATTACTACACCCTGGATGACTAATAGCTGAATAAGCGCATCCCTGCCCGAAGCATATCGGGCAGGGATTTGTTATAACAAATCCATTATCACATCACGCAAACACATTTTTTTATTTTAAGGAGGTGAGCCGGCTTGGAGGAAAACGGGCGCATAGACATGAGCCGCCCCACGGTTGAAATGAAGAACATAGTTAAAATGTTCGGCTCCTTCAAAGCAAACGACGGGATTAACCTGACCGTTCACAAGGGCGAAATACACGCCATATTGGGCGAAAACGGCGCGGGCAAATCCACGCTTATGAACATATTATACGGGCTGTATCATCCCACATCCGGCCAAATATTCATAAACGGCAAAGAGGTTTCCATATCCGGCCCCAATAAGGCGATAGAGCTGGGCATAGGCATGGTGCATCAGCACTTTATGCTCGTGCAGCCGTTCACCGTGGCCGAAAACATAATACTCGGCATGGAGCCCATGCTCCCCGGCGGGCGGGTGAACATGAAGGCGGCGCGTGCGAAGGTGAACGAAATATCCGCCCGCTACGGCCTGCAGGTGAATGCCGATGCCAAGATTGAGGACATATCCGTAGGCATGCAGCAACGGGCAGAAATACTGAAGGTGCTGTACCGCGGCGCAGATATATTGATACTGGATGAGCCCACGGCCTCCCTTACCCCGCAGGAGATAGAAGAACTTATCGAAATAATGCATAACCTTGCGCGCGAAGGGAAAACCGTTATACTCATAACCCACAAGCTAAAGGAAATAAAAGCCGCTGCGGATTACTGCACGATCATCCGCCAGGGCAAATATATAAACACCGTAAGCGTTGCGGACACTACGGAGCAGCAGCTTGCCGCCATGATGGTCGGCCGCAGCGTTGAGTTCAAGGTGGACAAGGCCGCCATAGAACCGGGCGAGGTTGCGCTGGAGGTGCATGATCTGCACGCCAAGGATTACAGGAACGTTGAAGTTCTCCGCGGGCTTGACCTTACCGTTAGGAAAGGCGAAATAGTAGGCATAGCGGGCATAGACGGCAACGGCCAAACCGAATTGGTGGAAATTCTTACCGGCCTAAAGAAAGCAACTCACGGCGCAATCACCATGAACGGCCACGATGCTTACAACAAAACGCCGCGCCAGCTTTTCGACATGGGCATTTCAAGCATACCGGCGGACAGGCATAAGCACGGGCTGGTGCTGGATTTCTCGGTTGAGGATAATCTTATTCTGCAAAACGCGGACGAAAAGCCGTATTCCAATCACGGCGCGCTCAATTTCAAGGCCATTGACGAGCACGCCAGGGAGCTTATTGAAAAATACGATATTCGCCCCCGCGGCTGCGAGCATGAACCGGCGGGCGACCTTTCCGGCGGCAACCAGCAAAAGGTGATAATTGCAAGGGAGGTTACAAACGACAAGGATTTGCTTATCGCCGTTAACCCCACGCGCGGGCTTGACGTTGGTGCGATTGAGTATGTGCATAAGTACATTGTGGATCAGCGCAACAAGCACAAGGCCGTGCTGCTGGTAAGCTTTGAGCTGGACGAGGTAATGAGCCTTTCGGACAGGATAGACGTTATATTCGAAGGCAAGATAGTCGGCAGCATGAGCGGAAGCGAGGCGGACGAGAAAAAGCTGGGCCTTATGATGGCGGGAGGATCGGCGCATGAAGAATAGCATAAACACAAAGCGCTTTGTTGAAAAGCTGCAGGAAAGCGCGTTCACCTATACGCTTATCTCCATTATAATCGGCTTTATAGTTGGCGCTATCGCCCTGCTTATCGCCGGCTATAACCCCATCGAGTCATATGGCAAGCTGTTCGGCGTTATATTCCGCTCCACAAAGAATATTTCGTATAGCTTCATTGAATATTCCGTGCCGTATATACTCACCGGCCTTTCCGTCGCCTTCGCATTCAAAACAGGCGTGTTCAATATAGGTGCGGAAGGTCAATACGTTATGGGCAGCGTTGCTGCAATGCTGGTTGGCGCGTTTGTAAAGGCCCCCGCGTATATACACATTCCCCTCTGCATAATCGCCGCGCTTGCTGCGGGCGCGCTCTGGGGCGGACTGGTAGGCTTTTTGAAAATCCGTTTCGGCGCGCACGAAGTGCTGTGCATGATAATGTTCAACTGGATAGCCTACTATTTTTCAAACTTTATCGTAAATCTTGACGGCGTGAACGTAGGCGGCGGCAAAACCTGGTCCGTACCCATTGCGGATACGGCAAAGATAACCATATCCGATTGGCTGCCCGGCCTTTCGCCCAAAGCGCACTTCGGCGTGTTTATAGCGCTTATATGCGTTGTGGTGATCTATTATATAATCAACCGCACAACGCTTGGCTTCAAGCTTAAGGCAGTTGGCTTCAATCGCTCCGCCGCGGAATATGCGGGCATAAACGCCAACGGTTCCGTACTTACGGCGCTGAGCATATCCGGCATGCTCGCTTCCCTTGCGGGCGCGCTGCAGGTTATGGGCGTAACGTATAAGGTCAGTCAGTTTGCCGGGCAGGAAGGCTACGGCTTCCAGGGCATAACCGTTGCGCTTATAGGCGGCACCAATCCTTTCGGCGTGCTGCTGGGCGCAGAGTTCTTCGGCGCGATGAAGTTCGGCGGCACGCGCTTTGATGCCCCAAGCGAGATAGTTGACATAATAATGGGCTGCATAGTGCTGTGCATCGCCATATCAAGCCTGCTCAGGATGATGATAAGCAGCAACAAAAAGAATAAGGGAGGCGTATAACATGGACCAGTTGCTTAAAACGCTCGGCATTGTGCTTAATGCCACGCTTATGTATACTCCCCCGCTGCTGTTTGCGGCGCTCGGCTCCTGCTGCTCCGAAAAATCCGGCGTTATAAACATCGGTATAGAGGGCATGATGACAATAGGCGCCTTCACCGGCGCTGCCGTGGGCTATTTTTCCGGCGATCCTTGGCTGGCGTTCATCTGCGCGGGCCTTGCGGGCATGGTTTTCGCGCTGATACACGGCTTTGCCTGCATAACCTGCAAGGCGGATCAAACCATATCCGGCACGGCAATAAACTTCCTTGCCAGCGGCATTGCCGTTTACGTTTGCCGCCTGCTCTTTGCAGGCAATACGGAAACGCACCCAGTGCCCAATAAGCTCCCCCGCATATTCAATGGGCTTTTTGAATGGTGCAACGCCAACCTTGGCGGCAAATGGGGCGAAGCGTTTGCAAAGAACGGCTTTCTTGACAACGTGTTCAACACATACGCTTCCGCGTATGTAGCGTTCATATTGGTGCTTGTGATATGGTTCGTGTTCTATAAAACGCGCTTCGGGCTCAGGCTCCGCGCCGTGGGCGAGCATCCGCAGGCGGCGGATACGCTGGGCGTAAACGTTTCCCTCGTGCGCTATATCTGCGTTGCGCTTTCCGGCTTCCTTGCTGGCCTTGGCGGGGCGAGCATAACGCTTGCAACGGTTTCCGTGTATCGCCCGTCCATAGTTATAGGCCAGGGCTTCATAGCCATTGCCGCGGTAATATTCGGCAAGTTCAAGCCGCAGGGCGCTATGCTTGGCTGCATACTGTTCGGCTTCTGCAACGGGCTGAAGGTAGTCGTCGGCTCAAGCGGCTCCATACCGGTGAACATAATATCCATGATACCGTATGTTGTCACTATAGTCGCGCTTATACTCTTCGTTGGCAAGGCGCATGTTCCCGCCGCGAACGGCAAGCCGTATATAAAATCAAAATAGGGTATATTCACAAGGCGGGCGCAGCAGCTCGCCTTTGTAAATTCAGTCAAAACATGTAGGTGTTCGGATAATGATTCGGGAGGCAATTTTGAAGCGGGATAAAAAGAGCCGTGCGCTTTTCATACTTTGCATGGCACTGTATGCTGCGGCATTCGCAGGTGCTATACGCTCGTTAATTGTTTTTCACTGGATGGGCGCATTTGTTATGTTTATCCGGCTTGTTAAAACCGTGCTGATGGTTCCCCTGCCTATGCTTTTAGCCACCATCATAATGCTTCGTATATGCAACAGCGCGCCTTGGCGCAGAGCAGCCGCCAACATATGCTGGTGGTATCTGTTTTCGGTTTACTTCATAATTCTTTGCTTCGTACTGCTCGGCGGCTTTAGACGCGAATATGACTACACTTATCTTGCGCCTAATTATATCCCGTTCGCTACGCTGCACTCTCAGTTTGCAAACCTGTTCACGGACAGCTATTTCTTTGCCAGCATATTGGGCAACGCGCTGCTGTTTTCGCCGCTTGCGCTGTTGCTGCCGTGGAAGATACACGCGAAACATAACCTTGCCGTATCGGCCGCAATACTTATAGGCATGGTAATACTGTTTGAAACCGTGCAGCAGCTTTCCCATGTCGGCGTTTTCGATATTGATGATATTCTGCTCAATTCTCTCGGCATAGCGGCGGGAACCGTGCTGCATATACCAATAGACAGGCTGATAAAGACGCATTTTGCCATTCGGTAAAACAGGAATATCAAAGGGCGAGCCTTTTCGGTTCGCCCTTCTTTTATTCTGCAAAGATTTAGCTGCGCTTGCGGCTGCGCGCTGCAACGAACGCGGCGGCGGCCATCACGCAAAGCGCTATGCCCATGTACGCCGTGTCGGAATCGCCGGTCTGCGGGGGCAGGGGCTTGGTGGGAGGAATCACGGGAACGTAGTCATGGTAATCATAATAGTAGCTGTTGGTTACGGCAACGCTCGCTGTGCCGTTTTCGCCCGTGCTGACATATATTCCGTTTGTCCTGGGCAGATCGTACCCTGCCACGGCCCTGCCGGTGCTTACGGCGGAATAATTCGCGCCGGTGAACACATAGCCGCTCAGGTTCGGGTTCTGCTCCGTCACTTCATATACGTTATAGCCAACCTCTATCGTTGCGGAATAGGTATTGTCGCTGTTGCGGTTAAGCACAACGGCCATTGCGCTGCCCAGCGTCATGCCGTCATCGTTCATGGGGCGCACATACACGGTGAAGCTGCGGGGCAGGTCGTAAGCGTAAACGCCGCGGAAGCTCTTGGTTATGGTCAGCTTGCCGTTCTGGGGCTTCTGCTCGGCATACCTGTTGGTTATTTCAACATGGCCCTCCGCCATGTTCTCAAGCACTATTTCCTGCGTAGGCTTGCCGTTTATGGTTATGGTGGTGGCTTCGCAGTAGTAGCCGTTTATTTCGGTGCAGCCCTTCTCCTCTATAGTGTATTTGCCGGGGGCCACTTCAATATCAAGCCTGAACTGATTACCCTTATTCAGCTTGTACTCGGTGCCGTTCACGGCAACGGTAACCACATAGCCTTCGGGTATATCCACGCCCTCAACGGTTTTCTTGATGGTCAATTTCGCCTTAGGCTCTTGCTTTTTGGAGTAGGTATTGGTCACGGTAACGGCGGCTTCGTCGCCCTCGGCAAGCGTTATGCCGTTATTCGCGTCAAGTTTGCTGTATTCGGTCTTTACGAAGTCGTAACCATCTATGTTGGACATATCTGTCTCGCGCACGGTGTAAGTGCCCGCGTCGAGCGATATAGTCTTGCTGAGTTCGTTCTTAGTCAGGGTTATGGTCTGATTGCCGACGGCCACGGTAACTTCGTAATCATCGGGCAGTTCAACGCCATCCTCAAGCCCTTCAACCTTCTTTATCACGGTCAGCTTGGCCTTTTCGGGAACACGCTCGTATTTGTTGATGATGGTGATATCGGCCTTGCTGTTGTCCGATACAGACATGCGGAATATTTTGTTTATACCGGTTCCTTCATCATAAGGACGGTGTTCCAGAGTATCCATGCCTGTAAGCTGATAGCCGTTTATATCGGTGAAATCAACTTCCTCTATGTAGTAACGGTCTTCTTCAAGCTCAAGCGTATGGGAGAAGCTGTTCGCCTTGTTCAGCTTGAAGGTCCGGTCAACCGACTTATCCGCGTTATACACGTTCACGGTAACTTCGTAATTATCGGGAACGTCAACGCCTTTAACGGTTTTCTTTATGGTAAGCTTACCGGGCTTGATTACCGTGCCATGCTTGACATATTTGTTTGTGATAATAATAATCCTGCCGTCGTCGTCCTCATCAAATGTTATCTTGAAGCCCTTGTCTATATTCCGCTCCCAAATCGTTGCTTTTACGAAATCGTAATTTGGAATATCGGACTTATCGGTTTCGCTTATAGTATATTCCTTGCCAACCTCAACCTCGAACTCTACCTCCATAAGGTTCGCTATGCTCATGGTCTTTTCTTCGTCGCCGACCTTCACCTTTATAGTGTAATTCTCCGGAAGCTCTCTTATGCCGTCGCCATCTATGGCCTTACATATTTTAATCTTTATCTTCCCCGGTTCGGGAGTGGGGGTAGGCGTGGTGTCGATTTCCCACTTGGCGACAAGCTTTGCGTGGGTATACACGTTAAGGCTCTGTCCTTCGCCTATATTGCTGCTCGTACCTACCTGCTCGGAGAAGGTCAGTTCATTGCCGCTCTTTGTGCATTTTGCATAATAGGTCACTTCCCAGCCGAGGAAATTTACTTTCCATTCGTCGGCAACAACCGACTTCACATTGGTAGTCACGCTGTTGGTGGTATGCTTCCAGTTCTGTATGTCGGATGGTTGGCTATAATTATAAGCGAATTTGGTATATTCCACGAAATTGCCCTCGCCACTGCCGTATGCGTTGCCGCTGCCCACGGTTGTCCACCATGCGCTGTTATTAAGCGCTTCGGCAAGCTTGGCGTTATTCCCGCACAGGGTCAGCACATTGCCGTAGTCGTATTCAACATAAACGGGCTTCGGTATGGGCGCAACCTGAATAAGTATGTAGTAACCATGGTTGCCATTGCTGTTGCTGCTGTGGCAGAAATTCTTGCTGTTAAGCTGAGTGGACAGCTTGAACGTGCCGTCATTCTGCTTTACAGAATCCGCAAGGCTGAAGGGAACGTTATAGGCATTGCCCGCGCTCCATGTTTGGCAGCTGTACGGGCTCCAGCCTTGCGGGTCTATGCAGGCCACAACTATTCTGGATACATAGTAGCCCTTCTCTGCAGTTATGGCAAGCTCCACGCTCTGCTCCGTTTGGCTGCTTGCGGAAGTATAATAGCTGCTCAGCGCCGCGCCGCTGGCTGCGCCTGTTGTGTTGGAATCCTGATGCGTAACGGCGGCGCCGTTCAGCGTCACCGCGGTCACGCCCGTGCCGTTATTGCCGGTTTTTGTAGTCCCGCTACCCGTAAACGTATCCCAAACGACCTTTTTGTTGCCATTCCATATTCTTTGATCGAGGTAGCCGCCCTGCTGCCCTCCGCCGGGTCCGCCGCCGCCACCGGGTCCGCCGCCGCCACCGGGTCCGCCCTTATCCGCGAGTGCGATGCCCGGAATAAGCGCAAGCGCCATGAACAGCGCCAGTGCAAACGCCAAATACTTTTTCATTTTTACCTCCTGTTTTTCTATGTTTTTTCACCACTCACACGCATCCGTGTTTTTCTGTACCGGCATACACGGATACTCGTGTGTACATTATAGCATGCCGTCTCTTGTCCTCTCAACCTAATCTTTTATTATTCAATCATTATATATTTTTAGTTTGATTAATTAAGCAAGCGCATGGCATAGCACCATGCGCCCGTGTGTCTCGCTTTTTTCAGCCTTCCATCTGCTTCCCCAGGAAATTCGCCGCCGTTTCCGTGGCCTTTTGCTCCGCACGGCCTATGCCTGCGTTCTCGTCGCGGCTGAGCAGCATCACCGCGCCTATCGGATCCCCGGCGCAGATTATCGTGGCTATCGCCGCCGCGGCAAACGGCTGCGCTTCATCCGCGGTAATGTGCGGCACCGTACCGCCGTCCGCCCCAACACAAAGCCTGCCGCGCCTGTCCATCAGCTCCTCAAGGTCGCTGTGTATGGGTTTATCCATCAGTTCCCTGCGGCATGGCCCGCTCGCGGCTATCACCGTGTCCTTGTCGCACACGGCCGCCGTCATCCCAAGCGCCAGCTGCAGCGATTCCGCGTATTCCTTCGCAAAGTCCCCCAGCTCCCCTATCGGCGAATACTTTTTCAGTATCACTTCGCCCTCGCGGTCGGTAAATATCTCCAGCGGGTCGCCGTTACTGATAACATTGACACGGAAAACCTTGTCCTCATGGTTTTTGGAGGACTGAATCAGCGTGTTTTCGATATTTTCCGTGCCTAACTTAAAATTTGCGGCGTCCTCCGTTTCTGCGGGGAGCGTGCCGCAGCGCAGCAGCGTGTCGATGTCGGATTGAAGCCTGATTTCCAAGTGATCTTCAAAGACGAGAATCTTGTCAATCAGCAGCTCCAGATCATTTCGTTCCAGCTTATCCTTTTCCAGAATGTCGCGGAACACGTCGATGGCGGTCTTTGCCACGCGGTTCACCTGAATGATGGTGTTGCGCTTGTCGCTCAGCAGGTCGATCTGGTGGTGGATGCCGTCGATCTTTTTTTGCAGGTCTGCTTCCATCTCGTCATACAGCGCCTCGATGGAAGCCTCCTGCTCCGGCTTTTTCATAATCTCCCGGATGCGCTGGCGCTTTGTGACCTTCAGCTCCTCGGTGAGATCGGCCAGCACCTCGGCGAGATTGCCCGCGGACTGCTCCGTTTCCGCCACCTGCTCGGTCTCGCGCTTCAGCTCCTCGTTGAGCCGTTCCAGCATGGCGGCAGAGCCGTCCGCGAGCTTGCGCACATAGCTTTTCAGCAGCTCGTCCAGCCGGTCAACACGGACATGGTGGCTGGTGCAGCCCTTGAGACCGCGCCGGTGATACGTCCCGCAGGTGTAGGC
>UMCF01044141.1_pt1 | contig 28091 bp, 32 predicted proteins | sample 1964131 | NCBI WGS metagenome assembly UMCF01 (sample SAMEA4835958, study PRJEB28245) | human gut metagenome | biome: gut microbiome; material: fecal sample | place: Denmark | collected 2008
GACCGGGGCACTACCTTATATATGCGATACCTTTTCACCTGAAAAAAAAGTTTCAGAAAAGTTGCGATACCTATTGACAATTCCCGTTGCGTTCGCTATCTTGTACTTAACGAAACGGGGGAACTCCCCCGGTTCCGGGGGCTTGCGCCTATTGCGCGGGTCTTGGCTCCTTGACAATCTCAGCTCATGCTTATGAGCAAGCAAGCGCGGCACTTTTGCTTGTCACTTATGATAGCAGAGACGCTTGCGAGTACATAGAGAAAAGCGAGAACTGCAACGATCTTAGATAGATAGCCGTTGCCGATTAGATTCTAAGCAGGAGTAGTGCGCCTTATGAAAAGGAGTACATACTATGCAAGCTACTACTATTGATATGCTTCCTGTTGTTTCCCCCATTCATGCCCGCGCTACTCAAGCTGATCCGGAATCCGCTTATGCTTCCTACGATCCGGCACACCTTGACAACATCCAATTCGATAGTCTTTGTCAATCATTGCCATTGCTTAGGTCAAGCGTGACAAAGGTTTTCGACATACTGATCAAGGCGGGACTTCATCAGGTTTTTGCGGACAAGGATTGCACGCGCTTGACGCGGCTTGCTAAGATATGTGATCCGCAATCACACGAATGGCGTCAGGCTTTACAAGCGATTCGGATCATGGCGGGCGGATACATCCGGGATAGCATAACCGGAAAGCTCTATCCCCCGGACGACCGGGAAGCTGTAACCGCTGTTCGGTACATAGCAAAGGATAACGTTTTCGTTATGAACCGCATTGGCAAAAACATCTGGCGCGCCGCTAAGTCTCGGTTCATCAAGACTTTTCAGCACCAGATATATACGGCACTTACCCTTGAGCGCCGCCCAACGGCAAACAGCATAGGGCTTGACCGTATCTATAACGTGGTCAAGTTCTATCGTAAGCACGAAGCCGATTGGTCAAGTGCTGACCTTGCCAAGATCAGAGCGTGCATCAACACGCTTGAAAACATCCTGAACAATGCCCAATAAAAAAACCTAGCGTGCTACTCCTGCTTAGAATCTAATCGGCAACGGATAATAAACACAAGGAGAGATATACAATGACGATTGAGTTTCTTAATGGGAAAAGTGAAGTCATGCGGGCCATGCCCTGTATAGACTTCGGGAGTAAGTATGTTACAGTACCTGTAGCGTTGGCTATGTTACGGTATTACTGCGCAACAGAAGACTTTATTGGATTTAGGTTCCGCATCGGCAGCGCTCGAACGTCTGTTGTCATGGTGTTGTAGTGACACAAGAAAAGTAACACGCGCCTCTCTGTGCGTGCTACTTTATTTTTCTTTTTTGCCGTGCCCGTAAGGTGTACACGATGGGAATAATACCGACTTTTCTCCATAAGAACAACATAGGTTGACACTGACATAATCTCGAAAGTGTAACACATTACACATATACGTCAGTGATTTTTCTATCGGCTCGAAAAAATGCCCTCGACTTATGCATTTGACACACACACCCCTCATTTTAAATGTGTAAGTAGTACAGTATGAACTGTCACTATATACTCTTTAGGCTAGAACAGCTTGTTATACGCTAGAAATTTCAAGCTCAATTCTTACTTGGAACTGGTAGCGGATTACACGTTTAACAGAAACGGTTGTATGAACTCATATAAATACGTCACTGTAAGCAGTTATACAACCCAGTACACTTTACACTTACTACATGGTAAGTGCCCGCAATGCCCGCACTATTTTATGTGGGAAAAGTTTTGCCGTACTACCCTGATCAGAGTGATCATGTGTGTCTCAAATTTCTTGCAACAGTGGTTTTGTCTCGCCCGCACTACCCGCACACAGTAAGAAAAGTAAATAAAAATAAATAACTTATATAAAAATTATTTATTATTTATTTTCTTTACTTAGTCCTGAACATTTCGGCTTTTTTTTTGCGATCCGCGAAAATAAAAGCCCTATAGGATTTGAAAACCCTAGGGCCGTGTTTTTCGGCGGATCACAATTTTTGGCGCGAAAATTTCGGCACTTTGTGCAGCGGGCCTCGCCCTCTCTGCATCAACAGATTGCTATCAATCTTGGTAAGTTACAGCTCAATGTGCCGCCAGCCGAACCATTCACTTAGGTTGTTGCAAGAAATTTGATCACCAAAGTGATCACCGCTGATCATAAAAAATTTTAGCAGCCCCGTTGACAATGTACGTCCAGTAAGTTATTACTACTTCCATAGGAGGTTCATTATGTTCGCAGTAAAAAGTTATAAACATCAGACACTTCCGTTCAGTTTCCTTGTGGTGTTTGCCGATGGCGGGGCCTACTACCGGGCAACCGACTTGCAGCGGGCTTTTCAGGTGACGAACATCAGTCGCCCGCTGGCGAGTTGTCAGGGTGAGACTGTCCGGTTCCGTATGCTGCGGGATCGGTATGCTATTCCGGCGGCGGCGTATTCGGGTGTCATTGGTGCCGAGGCATCGTTGCTTACCCTTGCGGGCCTCAAGACTTTCGCCAACTACGGCACCCTGAGTTTGTCGCCTGTGTACAAGTGGGTTACTGAGGAACTGCCGCGTCTGGTAGAAGCTGACATGGGCAAGTATCCTAATGTGCCTGACAGTATACCGCCGAACTCATCCCGCCGCACGGCACGAGTGCAGTTGCTTGAGGAGAAGCTGGAGAATCAGGCGGATGTGCTCCGTCAGATTTTGCTGATGCTTGATGCAGTTGGGAAGCGCCTCGATATGCTCGAACGGAGGATGCAGTAATGGCGGCTATTTTAAAAAGAGTTTTCCACCATAATGTGGATGTGCCGATTCGTTTCTTATGGACACAGAAGGAACCGTGGTATCAGGCAAAGTCCATTGCCCTGTTCTTGGGGATTTCCAATTTGCCCCGTGCGCTTTCCATGTGCCCGCCGGATAGCGCGAAGACCTTGTACGAACTGAGCCTTATTTATGGTGGGCCGTCCCGCTATGGGCGCACCATCCCGCCGCAGACGTTCTTTATAAACGACGCCGGGGTTGAATCGTTTACGAACTACAACCAGCGTGTGCCCATTATTACAACCCGTGTGCCGTGGCTTCTCAATGAACTGATCCCGCTGGCGCACAAGCCCATACTTCCGGGCGACCCGGACATCATCACGGCAGACAGTCCTTACTACAACAAGAACTATCGTCTTCGCCTGACGAAAGCCGATCTTGAAAAACGGTTGTATGGCATGGGGGAAGACATCAGCAAGTTGCAGGATATTCTTGCCGACATGCGCGTTGGATTGGATGTCGGGAAGAACGCCCCCGAATTGCAGAACATATATCTTGAGTTTGCCGAAATGCGCACCGGCATGGAGGCATTGCGGGCCGAGCTTGGCAAGACGAAGGACGCCCTGCGCACCCTTGCGCAGTTGGTTGCCCCCATCCTTGATAAGCACAATTAATCTGGGAGTGTGAAGAGAGATGATCTACAGCTTCAACTACAAGCGGGGCACTCAGTCATTCGACAGGGTAAAGTCTCTGGTTGGCGCCATTGACTTTGAGCTCCCCCGCAATTGGGATTGCAGCGGCGAGATGAACAGGAAGGCAGATGAGATCAATGCTTTCATGCAGAAGAAGGTGTCGTGTGCCCACCTTGGCGTGGTGGGCCTCTTCGATTCGTACACGCCGCATATGTCGACCACAATGCTGGAAGCGACGTGGTATTGTGCCGTGTCCGCATACAACAAGCCATACAAGAACATGCACTGCGCAGTGCGTATGCACACGGGGTATGACTATCCCTATGCTGTGGGCATCGGTACATCGCTTGCCGCCAGCAGGAAGCCGGGCAATATGGAATCCTTCCTCAACGCATTGTGGGATATGGGGGCGTCCGTCCCGGAATCCGTTGTCGAGTATATATCTGACCTTGCCGTGGCAATGGTGCTCGTAAGACAGAAGGCATTGCAGGACAAGGGCGTCTTCTCTGCCGCTTCTTCAAGGCCGGATATGTTCATCGCTACAACCACCATGAGTTGATGCCCGCAGGCCCGGCATTGCGCCGTCAGTGCCGGGCAGTATGGGTGCCGTAAATGAAACCCTCAACCACAGGAGAATGGGAAATGGAAAGGTATGCCGTATCGTGGCCTGATGCCAGCGACACTTTTGATGGTATTGGTACCGCAAGGTTTGCTACCCTGCGTGAAGCCATACCGTGCGCCGTGAGGCACAGCGGGGTCATCCGCAACATGAAGGAGCGCCCCGCCGATGGGGGGAAGACGAGATTCTACAATGAACCGGGTGAGTGGTCGGCAACTGGCGTGCCGTGGGGCTATGCCCGCGATTGCTTCATTGCCGCGGCCTATACTGCCCTGCTCGATTTTGATCTTGTGAAGGGCGAAACCCTCAATGCCGCAGGCTACAGCCGCAGCGACGTGGATTACCGCGACGGCGCACGGTTCGAGTATGAATGCACCCGCTTCTACTGCGACATGCTGCGTATCTTCCCCTCTGTGTCCGCCCTTGCCGCCCGTGCAGGTGAGCTGTTCATCCATACCCGGTGCGGCACGGGCCTTGGCTTCATGGATGAGGATAAGCTGTTCGGCGGGCACGGCAAGGCCCGGCTGTTTACCGAGTACGCCCGGACATACGAGGCCCTTGTGCCCTTCCTCTCCGGGGAAACCATCTCTATCCTCTGGAACGGGAGGGTGCAGCAATGAGGTCGATAGGCCACCACGAGGCGATGGCGGAACTCGTGCGCCAGCACGATAAGGAGCGCCCCTATGCCCCGGAGAACGGGCATCCCCTTGCCTTCGCTCCGGGTGGCAAGGTGACGTTCGTCAATGGCTACGGCGTGCGCTTTCCGGGGCATGTCGTGGTTCGCATCATGCAGAGGGATGAAGATGAATGGCTCTACTGCGCAGGCCGCAGGTACTTCATCGACAGCGACAGCCCTTGGTTCCCCGTGTGTGAAGAAAACCTTTTGCCGGAATAAGGAGAGAAGAGATGTACGAAGTCACAAGAACCTACAAGGTGTATCCGTTTAACGAATTGCCTGAGAAGCTGAAGGACAAGGCACGCGACCAGTTTCGTAACGACCTCGTAAATCAGGCCCTCAATGATGCGCAGGACAGCATCTATTGGGAATACATGCCCGGTGAGTTCGGCATGGAAATGAATCTGAAGGAAGGCTTGTACTTCGATTTGTTTTACAACACCGTGTCGTTCGTCGCCAATCCCGTGGACTACCTCACCCTGTACGAAGAGTTCCTTCTCCCCCGGATGCGGGCGTGGCGGGTGCCGCCTACCCCGTGGGCCGAGAAGTATATCCGGCACATCATCAAGGCCGGGTGGGGATGCTTCACTTGGAAGATTGAACACGGGCGGCTTGGGCTTAGGGACTACGCCCATGTCGTTGCCGAGTACGACGACAGCCACCCCGTTGCCGAGTTCAGGCAATCGCGGCTGGAAGCTCAGGCGGATGAGGCATTACGCCAAGTGTGCCGCGCCTTCGAGGAACTCGGTGCCGATATGATCGGTGCTGTCCTGAAGATGCTGGAGACTATCCGTAACGATGCGGAACAGGATTCCTATGTGGATGAGTTCTTTAATTTCAATGAATACGAGTTCGAGGTTGACGAAGACGGTTGCTATGTGGGGGTACACTGATGAGCTACGCTATGATTCCCGACGACAGCATCAACTACGAAGAGGGCGCTATCCTTTGTGACTTCGACGACATCATCATTCTGGTGCCGGATCACTACGGGCAGTACATGCTTCAGGAATTGGTGTGCCGCTACACCATCAAGGGGGTGGAAGAGGAGGCGCTCTCCATTGCGGCGGACGGCCCGGACAACCCGCACTATCTGGAAGTCTGGGATGAGATTGTGGACAACGGATACATCGAGGTGGACGGCAAGCGGTTCAACCTCTGGGTAGGGGAGAACGACATTTGCGCCGTGCGTGAAGGCTCCAACTTTGAAAAGTATTTAGGTATGTAAAGGAGAGATGTTATGGATAAGAGCTACGTTACCTTGGCGACGAAGTATTGCCCCATGTGCGGGAAGGAATGGGAGACGGGCGAGATTCTTATGGACAGGCAGTTGAAGAACAGGTTCGACCGCCACACCATGACCGGGATTGCTTTGTGCGAGGAACACGCGGCGCTCCAGCGGGAGCGTGACCTCATCCTGATCATGGAGGGTGTCGATGAGGGCAAGGCGTGCTTCGGGAATGCCCTGATGATTCCCCGTGACCTTTGCCATAGCTTGCTGAAGCACCTCTTCGCCAAGGCTGAGGACATCCCGCAGTCGTTCGTCACCGAGCCGGAAGGGTACAAGATGATCCTCAATGTCGCTGAGGCAATCAGGGACAGTGCGGAATCCAAGGACTAACAGCAATCAGCACGATGCCGGGCCGTGCCTGCTGAAAGGGCGCGGCCCTTGTCATAAACCTGAAAGGAGAGAACCATGAACAACATTGAAGAACGCCGCCTTGTGAACGATGCCGCCATCAGTGACCTTACCGAAGAGGAACGCAACAATCCTACGGAAGCTATCCTCACCAACTTCCTCAACAAAGACTGGCCCAAGCTGGAACAGTTCCTGCGGGATAACCTTGGGGGCATGAGCCACATTATCTTCAACGTGAACGCCGGGTTCGACAAGAAGGAAAACGAGGAGAAGAATCCGTGGCACTGCCTGTTCGCCGTTATCGGCAAGGCGAGCCCCAACGCCCTGTTCTCCGCAACGATGACCTCCCTTGAGGCTGCCTCCAAGAGCATGGCTACGCTGACGCAGGACAGCGGCGAAGACTACGAGGTTCTGAGGGCTGGTTTCTATATGGTGCTTATGCAGAAAATCATTGGCAAGATGAGGGAACTCGGTGTGGAGGAAGATGCCATCGTGATGGGGATTAAGGAAGTCCTGCATGGCGACGATTTCGAGAACGCGGAACCGGATGAAAATCAGGTCTGGCAGTAACATGGACGGGGGGCGCAAGCCCCCCTTGTTGGAGGTGCAGTATGGCAGATGAAGCAAAGGTGAAGCTGTTCGCAACGCACATGCTGAACATGGCTATGTCCATTGCCCATGATGAATTGCCGAGGGAGTACGGCTATGCCCCCTCGGAATCCAAGGACTACATAGACCCAAGGGATATGGAGATTGCCCTTGAAGAAGCGAGGGAGTTCGCTCACCACATGCAGCAATGCGGGCTCGACATGGATAGCTGGAGCCCCCAAACCCTGATGCTTGCGGGCCTCTCCTTCTGGTGCGTGCGCAATGGGTACGGCACCTCGTTCTCAGGGTACCCGGCGTACTTCACAGACAGCGAGGCCCGTGCGCTTGAGAACATTTCCTTCCTCTTCCCCGCAGTCTTCCCCTACATGAACGATGGCAAGGTACGAATCTACTAGGAGGCAATGAGATGAGCAGCGAGATTGTGATGTTTGATGCTGGCGAATTGTTTACGAAGAACCCTTCGGGCGTGAAGCTCCCCGGCTGGTCTGAGCCGAGCGCCTTCACCCCGACAATCAATCCCTACTACCACTTCCCTGCGTGGTCTGTGGATGTCGTCATGTGGATCATCCATGTGCGGGAACCCCTGTTCCTCTTCGGCCCGACCGGGTGCGGCAAGACGACCTGCATTAAGCAGGTGGTGGCGAAGCTCAACTACCCCGTCTATGAAATCACCGGGCACAGCAGGTTGGAGTTCCCCGATCTCGTGGGGCATCATGTCGTGATTGATGGGGATATGTCCTACGAGTACGGCCCGTTGGCTAAGGCCATGCGGGATGGCGGGCTCTTCCTTCTCAACGAGATTGACTTGCTCGACCCGTCCACAGCCGCAGGCTTGAACTCCATCCTTGACGGAAGTCCGCTTGTCATCCCGGAGAACGGGGGCGAGATCATCAAGCCAAGCCCCATGTTCCGGTTTGCCTGCACTGCGAACTCGAACGGCAACGGCGACGAGACGGGCATGTATCAGGGCGTCCTGCGCCAGAACATGGCCCTGCTCGACCGCATGATGGCGGTCAGGGCGGACTACCTCTCGCCGGATATTGAAGAGTCCCTTCTCCAATATGCCGTGCCGCAACTGCCCAAGGAACTGGTCGGCAAGATGGTGGAGTATGCCGGGGCAGTGCGGAACCTGTTCGTCGGGAAGGAAACGAACGGCATGGATGAGCCGCTTGACATCACCCTTTCGACCCGCGCCCTTATCCGGTGGGCTCAGTTCATCGTCATGTACAAGCCTATCAGTGCTAATGGGATTGACCTTGTGGAGTACGCCTTTGACCGGGCGCTCGGATTCCGGGCGAGCACGGCGGGCAGTATCGTTCTGGCGGAACTGCGCCAGAGAATCTTCGGTTAACAATGGAGGTACACCATGAACACGACAGTCGTTAACAACTCCGGTTGCGTACATCTTGACGTAAGCATCTGGTCGGCACGCGCTAGGCTCCGCAGGGAAGACATCCCCGATGCCGACAAGCTCCCGCCCGAAGACTTGGCGACGATGGGATCGAAGCGCCTCTTCGACCCCGCCAAGATGCGCATCTTCAACACGTTAAAGGCCCGCGCCTTGTGCGGCCTCGACAAGATGGGCGTCCGGTTCCTCGGCGGCTGGCTCATGCACGAGGACAAGATGGACGAAGCCAACCAGATGCTGGAGGGCGTTGCATCCGAGTTCAACGCCGCCGTGCAGGACTTCCTTGCAAGTTACGATGCCGAAACCGAGGAGTGGCTCAAGGCGTTCCCGCAATGGGCGGGCATCCTGCGCAATGCCCTGCCCTCTAAGGATGCCCTGCGTGGCAAGTTCAAGTTCCACTGGCAACTGTTCAAGGTCGAGCCCATTGCCGTGGCGACGACCAGCAACGGGAACAACCTTGGCGCAACCATCGGTTGCTTGGGAGACACGGCGCTTGAAGAAGTGGCGGGCATGATTCGGGACATCTACGAGGAAGTCTTCAAGGGCAAGGCCACCGTCACCCGCAAGTCCCTGCGCCCGGTGCGCACCGTCCTGCAAAAGCTGGATGGTTTGTCCTACCTGCATCCCGATGTCGGCGCAGCCCATGCCTTCCTGCGGGATGCCTTCATGTCTGTGGATGATACGGAGAAGCTGAAGAACCCGGACATCGTGCGCATGTTCTCCGGGCTCCTGTCCGCCATGTCGAGTGCCGAGGCGATCAAGGCCCTGTGTGCCCGCCGCCAGACGGAACAGAAGACGGACGTTCTCAGCATGTTCGATGCCGCAACGGGGCGCAGGGAGGAACCCGCTGTACCCGTTGAGCCCGATGAGATGAACGACTTGCTTGAGAAGTTCAAGGCTACGGCTGGCATCATCAACGCCCGTGGATTGTTCTAGGAAAAGGAGGAGAGATGAGGTGCGGCAATCTGGAATGCGCAACCTTGGCGATGGTCGCCAAGGCTGTATCCCTGAACTACAATGTTGATGTGGACATCAGCGGCAGCAATGCAATGACATACCAAAAGCAAGACCCGTATACGGGGAAGACATCCTACAGCATCACCATCCCGACCGTGGATGTGCTGGACAAACAGCACATGCGGATGGTGCGGGGATACCTCGACCACGAAGCGGGCCATGTCCGGTTCACTGACTTTACCCTTTTGGAATCGTTGCGTGACGACCCTGCATATGTGATGTCGCTCATAAACATAGCTGAGGATATTTACGTTGAGCGTGAAATGGGGAAGCGATATGTTGGATGCGAGAAGAACTTGCGCTGGTTGTCCAAGCATCTGTTTACAGAGAACTATGAGAAACCCAATCTTGTTCAGTTAAGAAAGTTGCAGAACAATTTGGAACGGCATTTCCAAATGTTTGTTGTACACACCATGAATTACATTCTGTACTACATGCGGGCGAAGCTGGTCGCTGACTTGTCTCCATTCATCCCGTCCGAGCAACAGGCCGTGGAGTGCTTGGCTCCCGGCCTGACCAAGAACCTTGTGCCGATTATGGAGAAGTGGTTCCCCATACTTACTTCAACGTATGCTAGTTGCCAGTTCAGTAAGGAAATGTACGAAGCCATCAAGCAGTACATTCAACGCCCGTATGCCGGGCATGACCCTGCCGATTCGCACTCGTTCAAGAAGAGTCTACAGGACAAGGTAAAGAACTACGTCAACAGTCCAAAGAAAATTGCCGAAGAGATGAAGGACATGCTGCGGGAAGCAGCGGAGTTTTCTTTTCGCGAGAACGCTGACGCGGGGAAACAGGCAACTTTTACGGACATCGGCAAGAGTGCGGGCGCTGAATTGCAGGCAATGCACAACAAGTTTATGAATATGTTTGAGGACAGGAGCCGCAGGGCATTCATAACGCATTCCGTCCCGCCGCTGTCCCTCTTTGCGAAGGGTGATCGAATGCCCTTCAGCTTTGTTACGAAGGCCATGAGCATCACGGCGCAACTGGATGCCCAACTGTCCGGGTTGATGCAGTCCATTGTGTTGAACCGCGGCGGGTATACCTCCCGTGGCAAGCTCGACCCCCGGAAAGTCTATCGCCTGAACGTCAACAATCCGCGGGTGTTCTACCGCAAGGAGGAACGGCTGAAGTTCAACGCTCAGGTTGTCATCCTAGCCGACTGCTCTGGTTCCATGCAGGGGCAGCGGGAAATGATGGCGAGCATTTCTACTTACGCGCTGGCCCGAAGCCTGCGCAAAATCCCCGGCATCAGGACGGACGTTTATTATTACAGTGCGGTGACGTTCGAGCGGGCGCTGTCTCAGTCGGATCACATCTCCCGGTTCAGCAGGATGCAGGCGAGCGGCGGCACGCCCACGGGTTCGGCGGTCGAAAATGCCCTGAGCTTCTTCAACTATTGGGATGATTCCCGAAAGATTATCCTGCTCGTCACCGATGGCGAGGCGCAGGATATGGAGTACCTTCGGTACGTGTTGCAAGTGGCGGCCCGGAACAACGTGGAGGTGTTCGGCGTCGGGATAGATTGTGGCGCAATAGAGGAAGTGTCCGAACAGATTAAGGATTGCAAGGTCATTAAGCACATTAGGGAACTTCCTGCGGCGATGTTCGCCATGCTCAGGAAGGCGTTGGTGAGGTAGGCGATGGCTCGGTATGTGAACAACAAGGACATGGACAAGTTCATTGTGGGGCTTGTCAATGACGGCTGGACGTTTCAGTATAGGAAGAAACATATGCGCCTGCTGTCGCCGGATGGGGAGAAGATTATCACGGTGAGCACAAGCACCAGTGATCAAAGGGCTATCAAAAATACGCAGGCTATCCTGCGGCAGTGGCAAAGGAGCAAGCCTGATGTCGCGATGGAGGGAAACGCCGGAACCTAGGTGCCAGTATTGCAGCCACTACCGCAGCGGGGACAACGTGTGCATCATGTGCGTGCTGAACCCAGACGCCCCCCCCGCTGCGGTTCATTCGCTCTTCGAGAAGGCGGATGGGCTGCCCAATGTCCCGAACATCCGGGACGAAATCGGGTACCGCCGTGTGGATAACGGGCGGTGCTCGACATGCAGGTACTTGCGGAACGTGAGCCCCAACAAGGGGAAGCACGTTTATGTTTGCGACAAGTTCAGATTCTTTGTTAAGTCCGCCCGGTATACGGTATGTTCCTACTGGAGCGGGCGCTACGGTACCTTGTGGGAGGACAACGATGATGGGTACTAAGATTGCGTACTTCCTATGGTTCCTTGTGATGGTCATGATCCTTCTGGTCAACTCGTGCGAGAGCTACGAGCACCACCAGTGGAGGATGAACATGGAGCATAGGGTGGACGCTTTGGAACATTTACTTTCTAAGTGATAGCTTTACAACACTTAGGATAAATGTTATAAGCAAGCTAATGTTTAATTACGGAGGTTTATATGAGCGACGAAGTACAGAGCAATCCGTTGGACGTGTTGTTGAACCAGCTTCTGCCCACCATCATCAAGCGGCTGAAGGATGCGGAAGCCACGCTCCACCAGATGGGCGGCGATGTGGACAGGCTTGAGCGCCGTTGTACGGCACTGGAACAGATGGTTCTCCAGCAGGGCGGCGGCACCGACAAGGCCACGCTTGAGAACATCCTCGACCGCCTTGCCGCATTGGAAGCGGCGGAACGCCCCGCCCCCAAGAAGCGGGCCTCCAAGAAGAAGGCGGCGGAATCCATGCCTGAAGTTGCCGAGCCTGCCCCCGCGCCCGCTGCGCAGGGTGCGCCCGTGAAGCCGAGCCTGTTCTCGGTGGACGACATCGGCGTTGACCGTGCGTCCGTCATCGTAAAGCATGATGTCGTCATGACGGGCGACCTGCTTCGCTATGTATTGTCCTTCGTTCAGGCTGGCGTCAACACCATTGAAGACCTCGTGGCGAAGAGCGAGCTCCCGCAGGAAGTGCTGGTCGATGTCCTGTCCCTGACCCCGCAGGAACAGGCACAGATCATGGCTGTGTTCCACTGAGCAGAGCGGCCCCCTTCGGGGGGCCATAAACCGGAGCGACATTGTGCATATAATCACAATTGATTTCGAGTCCTTCTGGAATCACAAGGACTATACCCTGAGCAAGATGGGGCCGATTGAATACATTCGCGACCCCCGGTTTGAAGTCCAGCTCATGGGCATCCGCATTGACCGGGGCAAGACTGAGGTGTTCGAGACGCATGAGATACCCGCCGTGCTCCAAGCCCTCGACCTTGCGAACCGCAAGGACTGCATCGTTGTGGGGCACAACCTCAACGGGTTCGACGCGCTCATCCTCTCCGAGCATTACGGGATTGTGCCGTACCTGTGCCTCGACACAATGACCATCTCCCGATGGATTGGCCTGTCCCGATTGGGGAACGAGAGCCACGCCCGGTTGACGAAGTTGCTCGGCACCGGGGAGAAGAAGGCGGGCACTGTGGTCAGTGACGGAAAGCATTGGCCCCATGACTTCACGCCCGAAGAACGGAAGTTCTTCAAGCAATACTGCGCCGACGATGTGACGCAGTGCTCCGAGAACATGCACACCATGCTGGAGTCGGGGCTGGTTACGAAGGATGCCATCCTGTTTTCCAACATCATCTGCCGGATGGGGACGCAACCCATCTTCCGTTTGGTGCCGAGCCTGCTCGATACCTACGTTAAGGAGCTGGAGGAACGGGCTGAACGGGCGCGGCTTGACCTGTCTCGCATCTTCCATTTCCACACGAAGGAAGAGTTCCTCCAGAACATCCGCAGTGCGGACAAGTTCTGCTCCATGATGCGGACGCTCGGCATGGAGCCGCCCATGAAGGTGAGCGCAGCGAGGACGAAGACGGAACGGGCGAAGCTGGAGGCAGAGTATGTTTCGCTCTCCGGTGCAGGTTATGCTGTCGTCAATGGATACGCTGGCGACGATGCGAAACAGCAGCGCATCAACGAGGTCGTCGGGATGCTGGCGAATCCGGCATCCTATGAAGTGCTGGCCCCGGCTTTGTCAAAGAACGATTACGAGTTCGTGAACTTGCAGAACCATGAGGACGACCGCATTGCCCTGCTGGTACAGTCTCGGCTGGAGAACAACAGTTCCATCCAGATGAGTCGGGCGCTTCGGTTCGTCACCCTCGCCAAGTCGGGCAAGGCTCTGCCCGTGATGCTGAACTGCTTCAAGGCTCACACGAGCCGACTGACGGCGGGGAACTCAGAAGGTGCTAGTGATTCCACGAACTTGCAGAATCTTAGTAAACGCAACCCGAAGATGCTTACGCTTCGCCGGGCCATCATTGCCCCGAAGGGGTACAAGGTCGTCGCCGCCGACTCAAGTCAGATTGAGGCGCGCCTGCTGGCATACATTGCCCGGCAGGACGACCTCTTGGATAAGTTCCGTAATGGGGAAGACCCCTATTCACAACTGGCGGAAAAGATATTTGATGTGCCGTGGAAGGAAATCAAGGCCGGGAACAAGGCGGGCGACCCCCGCATGACCATGTACCGGAATGTTGGTAAGAAGGCCATCTTGTCCGCCGGGTATTCTGTAGGCGCTGTCCGCTTTAGCAACTCGCTTCTGAATGACGGCGTGAAGCTCCATGCCGATTTGGAACAGCACCACCAGATGGCGAAGCACGCCCACAGCGTCTACCGTCTGACGCATGGCAACATCGTCCAGTTCTGGGGCCGTTGTCTTGAAGTTATCCGGGCGCTGTACCTAGGTTCCGAAGGGACATTTGGCGGGCCGAACGATGATTACTTCCAGTTCGGGGCAATGCCCTTCATTAAGGGCAGCCTGCATGATGGTGCGGAGAACATGGCCCCTAGCGTCAAGATGCCGTCAGGGTATATCCTTCGGTATCCCGGCCTGCATGTGCAGACGGATGGGCGGCGGGAGGAGTTCTTCTACAAGCGCCCGTTCGGGAAGAACATGGTGGACACCAAAATCTATGGCGGCCTGCTGTGCGAGAACCTGATCCAAGGCTTGGCTTTCCAGTTGCTGATGTGGCAGGCGTGCCGGATGTATGAGCACGGCATCCCGCTCAAGGCCAATGTGCATGACGCATGGATTACCGTGGTGCCGGAAGCCGATGCCGAGCGGGTGCAGTCGCTCATGGAAGCGGATATGTCGAGTGTTCCCGATTGGCTCCCCGGTTTCCCCGTGGCCTGTGATTCCAAAGTCGGTGACGACTACACAATAGCGTAGAGGGTTGATGATGTTTGTATTCTCTCCATCCAACATGATGAACTACAGGCTGTGCCCGCGTCGGTTCGAGGGGCAGTCCATCACGAAGGAGATCAAGTGGAAGGCTTCAGTGGCGAAGAGCCGGGGGAGCCTTGTCCATAAGGCTCTGGAAGAAGCCATGTCTGATGGTTACGATTCGGTAACGAAGTGGCCTGATGATTTGTGCCAAGGGTATGTACAGGAACAAATCCTTTGGGGCCGTGAACTTGTGGAGACTATGGAGCACAGGCTCTATATCGAAAAGGAACTCACGGTATCCCGGCAGTGGGCGAAGACTGGATGGTGGGATGATGATGCCTACCTGCGGGCCAAGGCCGATATGATCCTTGTCCCCCCGCTGAAGTACCCGGACATGCCTGTGCATGTGGTGGACTTCAAGACGGGCAAGAAGTGGGATACGGACGACTTCCAGCTTAGGGTGGAAGCCCTGCTGTGCCATATCCTTTTCGACCGCCCGGTTGTTTCCTATGCCTACTGGTATGTGGATGCAGGCGAGACGGTGGACATGACCATTGATTTCCGCAACGGCATCCAGCTTGTGCAGGATGTCGTGGAGCTGATGTCCGAGATGGACAAGGCCATTGCCAACAAGGATTTCCCTAGCAGGAAGAACAGGTTCTGCAAGTATTGCGACTTCTACAATACGCCGTTGTGCGGGCTGTGAGGGTATCGCTATGGCGACGACGCCGGAAGGCAAGGTTAAGACTGCCATCAAGTCTGTGCTCAAGGATGAAGGCGTTTACTATTTCATGCCGAGGGGCACGCTGTTGGGCCGCCGCGGGGTATCCGATTTCATCTGCTGTGTGAACGGCAAGTTCCTCGCCATTGAAGCCAAGGCCGGAACGAACAAGCTCTCGCCCACCCAGATGCTGGAGAAGGATGCCGTTACGAAAGCGGGTGGCGTCGCCCTTGTGATCAACGAAAGCAACCTTGATCAACTCCGGTTGATCATTCAGGGGATGAGATTGTAAGTCATGTTTGTTGTTGGGAATAACATCGTCGTCTTTGAAGACCACGGGCAAATGGTGGTGAAGGTCACTGACCCCGCGCAACGCCGGGCCGTAGTGAACTTGCCGTATGCCGTGGTCAAGGAAGGCGAGGGCCAGACATTGGTTCAGTTGCCGTGGTGTGAGGATGCTTGCCGCCTGTTGCAGAACGTGGGCATCTCCACGGTTGACGCGGCCCCGGTATTCCACAAGAGCCAGCTCTTGGTGGAGGGGGTGTACAAACCGATGTGGCACCAGCTTTTCACGGCGGCATTCATCACGCTGAACCCGCGGTGCTATGTCCTGTCTGACCCCCGCACGGGGAAGACGGGGTGCCTTCTCATAGCAATGGACTATATGCAGAGGTACGGCATCGTGCCCGGCGCGTTCCTCATCATCACCACGGTGACGACCATGCGGAACGTGTGGGAGAACGGCATAACTTCCACCCTGCCGGGGGTTCGGGTTCAGTTGGTGAACGGCAAGGGGAGAGAGAAGCAACTGGAGAACCCGGCGGATTACTACGTCACCAACTACGATTCCATCCGGCTGTCTCAGGAAGCCTTTGCCAAGGCGGTGCGGGACGGGCGGATTGCCGGGGTTGTCATTGATGAGCTGACCCATGTCGGGAATGTTTCCAGCCAGCGGTATCAGGCCATTAATGCAATAGTGAATCGGTTGAACGTGAAGCATGTTATCGGCATAACGGGTTCGCCCGCCGAGAACAACGTGAAGACTGTGTTCGGCATGTGCAAGATGATCAACGCCACGAGGTTGCCCTGCACTACCCAGAAGGCATGGATTGGAATGACGACCTATGCCTACGGGACGGAACCTTTCATGCGGCAAATCTCAAGCGCGGCCCCGAAGATTATCCACGAGGCCATGCAACCAGCGGTGCGCTTCAACAAGAAGGACATCATAGACTTGCCGCCAGTCGTTACCCAAACCCGGTCGTGCTCATTGAGTTCCGAGCAGATGAAGCTGAGGCTTTCACTGCGGCAACAGGCTATAGCCCTGCTGGATTCCGGTGAGGTTATCACTGCCGCCAACGGCGGGGTGCTGTACCAGAAGTTGATGCAGGTGTCGCAGGGCATCGCCATTGGAGAGGACGGCACCGTCCACCAGATTGACAGCAAGGACAGGACGAACACCATCCTTGAAGCAATAGGGGAGACGTACCGCAAGGTGGTTGTCTTCTGCTGTTACAAGGGCGTCATTGCAAAGCTGGCATCGGACATTGCCAATGCAGGGTATACGGTGGGTGTCGTGGACGGGAGCATCACCGGGGAGCGCCGGGCAAAGGTACTGCACTCTTTCCAGTACGAGAAAGACCCGCATGTCCTCATCTGCCACCCGACGACTACAGCATACGGGGTGGAGCTGTCCGCCGCCGACACGCTCATCTTCAACGGGCCGCCCCCGCTCGGCGGGTTCATCTATGCGCAGGCTCTGGAGCGGTTGAGTTCCGCAAAACAAACTGCTGACAAGATTAGCATTATTCGCATCGTCGCATCGCCCGAAGAAAAAAAGTTCTTCAAAAGTCTTGACATGGGCCGGGATATGGGTAGCTTTATATCAACACTGTTTGAAGACTTTCGCAGGGGGTTAGCATGAGCGACGCGGTTTTTGATCGAATCGAGAAGCAGTTGCCTGAGTTCTTTGACCGGGCTCAGGCTGAAAAATATACCAACGGTTTGGTAAGTGTGCAGTCGCTGCGGCAACTTGCGCACCGCAGACAAGGGCCGAAGGTTCACTACTTCGGGCAGAAGGTGGTGTACCTCAAGGAAGAATTTATGGAATGGGTAAGGAGTTACTATGCCGCCACAAAGTACCGCGCCGACCCTTGGGGCGCTGGCTCGGATGTATGCGGAGACGAAGAACATCCGGCAGCAGTTGGAGAGCAAGGTGAAGGAACTGAAGGATGCAGAAATGCAACTTCAGAAAAGGATTCTGCTGGAGATGTCGGCAGAAGGATTGACGACCAGCAGGTATGAAGGCATCGGGCGTTTGTCGATAACGAACCGGAGCCATTATGAAATTGCAGACATCGAGGTTCTTATCAAGAAGATGGTTCAGACCATTGGTGAGGCGGTGCAGAACAACCGCCCGTGGGCAGACGGGTTGCTGTTGCAACAGCGTGTCCATGCCGGGAACCTCGACGATTATATTGCGGACATGAAGGCGGCCTCGCCCGGACTGACGGATGAAGATTTGTACAAGCAGTTCGGTGTCCGCAAGGTTACGGAAAAGGTTGTATCTTTAACCAAGAATTAGGAGAGAATGTGATGTCTCAGTTCCCCGTAGTTCAGCCCGTGTCTCAGCTTCCCATCCTTAACAGCGATGTGTTGCAGACGTTTACGAATGTGTTCGACGATGCGTTCAATGGGTTCGGCGGTGCCAACTTCCGGCGCATTAAGGTGCGCAAGCTGGACTTCGCCCTGTGCGAGAACGGAGCGCAGGAAGTCGTGCCTGCCAATGGCTTGTATGCCGTCCTCGTGGGCGCGGCCCCTGTCAACCATTGCGTGTGGTACTCCCGTGTGTACGCCCCCGGACAGGAACCCGAAGCGCCTGACCTGACGTGGATTCAGCATACGCCCGACACGTTCCCCGATGCGCTCCCCGTTGAGGTCAGACGGAAGCAGAACGTTAACGGTCAGGAGCGTTGGGCCTTCCAGATTTGCCGCCGTACCGTTTGGTGCGTGGCCCGCATCGTCAACGGACAGCTCTTCCTCGATACGGAAAAGCCCTACATCTTTGACCTCACCTCCAGCTCCCTGTTCGGGAAGTCCATCCCGGAACAGAATATGTACAAGTGGGGCGGGCTCCGGGATGTGTGCCGCCAGTATTCCACGGCTACGTTCACTTGCACGCCGTCCATGTTCCTGACCCAGATTGTCCTTGACGTGAACTCCCCCGTGCAGGGCGTGGTCATGTTCAAGCCCATGCGGGACAACAACGGCAACATGCTGTTCCTTGACGAATCGAATCTGTATCAGGTTCAGGAATGCGCCATGCGGCAGTCCACACAGGACTTGGCGGTTGTCCGGGAAAAGCTGACCTATGGTGATGCCCCGGTGCAGGCACAGCCCACGGTGACGACGACACCCGCGGCAACGGTTCATCAGGTACAGACCCCCGTTCAGCCCACGGTGTCTGTGACCCCGGCTCAGTCTCCGGTGCAGGCTCCGGTGCAGGCTCCGGTGCAGACTGTGGAACAGGCCGCCCCGCTCCTGTCGGGACTGATGCAGGAAATCCAGACCGTGCCGCCCGTTGCACCGTCCGCGCCCGCCCCGGCGCAGCAGCCCACGATTTCCGCTGAGGCTTTCGGGAACTTGCTGGATGCGGCAGACTCCATCTTGGGCTCTGTGGGCGGCGCGTTGGATACCCCGTCCGCCATGCCGGAAGCGATGGAAGCGCCTGTTACTGCCGCGGCTCCCGAACAGCCTGAGCCCGTGCAGACCGCAGCACCCGCTGGACAGCCTGTGGCTGGCATGGTAAGTTCCACCACGCAGTCCACTATTGCAAACCTTATGTCGCAGTTGGGGTAGTTTTTAGTTGACAAGGTGAGGTGAGAAGCGTATGGTTCTTCTCACCTCACTGAGAAAACCTTCTTGCTCAGGCTGTTGCGAGGGGAGTTGCCGGGTGTAGTTCCGCCCGGAGTTCAACTGTGGTGCCTTTCGCAACAGCACTGAACAAGAAGGTTTTTTAACAGGCTGCACCACACAGCCGAGGAACTTCTATGCAAGAACATTTCCTTTCGAGAGTTCTCCCTTCGTTACCCGCTCCCGATCTTTTCGGGACTGCTCCCGTTTATTTCTCTCTTGGCCTGAGCAAGAACAAGGGCCAGTATCCAGATCAGAAAGCGTGCAGCTCGTTGTTCTCTATCATGCAGCATTGTGCCTCTGCCGTTGCTGCGGGATACGACAGCTACTTCGCTCTGGCTTCCTTCAAGGATGTCCTTGCCGGGCGCAAGCAAGCCAATGTCCACGAGATCAAATCCTTCTGGGCGGACATTGATGCGGGCAAGCCCAACAGCAAGTACCGTGACTGGAAGGAAGCCCTTGCCGCCGTGCGGGACTTTCAGATCGCAACGGGCCTCAAGGCTACATTCATTGTCTTCTCCGGCCGGGGGCTTCACGTTTACTGGACGTTGACGAAGGCGCTGACGCCTGAACTGTGGCGTCCTATCGCCCGCCTCTTCCATAAGCTCTGCGGGCAATACGGGCTCGACGTAGACCCTGCTCGTGCGGAAGACCCCGCCAGCGTGCTCCGCATCCCCGGTTCCCGGCACACGTCCAGCGGCAACCCTGTCGTTGTCCTGCGGGAAGAACCGTTCGATTATGACCCCAAGGAATTTCTGCGGCTCATCGGCGCTTCCTTAAAGGAAGATGCCGTAGCCGCACCGATTGCCCCTACCCATACCCCTCAGACCAAGGCGGCAGACCCGCTCGCCGTGGCTCTTGGGATGGGGCCGCAACCGCCTTCGGCAAAGGCGTTGCCCATCATCCAAGGCTGCCCCGCCGTCCGGGTGATGGGGCTCGCGTCCTACCCTCACTGGTTCGCGGGCATGTCCGTATTGCGGCGCTGCGTTGACGGCTTGGAGTGGGCTCACAAGTTGTCCGCTTTTGATGCTGCGCGGTATACCCCTGAAGATACGGAACGCAAGTTCTATGCGGCGGCACAAGATGCCCCGGCCCTCTGTAGCACATTTGAAAGAATGAACCCTGAGCTGTGCCAATCGTGCAAGTACAGAGGGCAGGTCAAGTCTCCCGTGCAGTTGCACAGGCTGGCGGTCAATGCCGCCTCAGCGCCCGTAGCTTCACCGCAAGCAACGGCTGTACCTGTACCACCGCAGGCGACGAAGGAACCCACAGTCCTGCCGATGCCCGCGCCGCAAGCCAATGTGGAAGCCGTGTCCGCACCGCAGTTCATGACCGCCGCGCAAGTCGCGACGATGGTGGATGCGGTTGCCGGGCACGGCACACATTTGCGTTTCCCGGAAACGTGGGAGCATCCCCGCCTGACGCTCAACCACCCGAACTTCAAGGTGGATACGCGGGGGATGATCCATGTTGTTGCCGAGAAAGATGAGACGACAGGGGCATACGTCTACAAGGAACACGTCATTTGCAAGACGCAACTGTACTACCTCTATTCCGTCTATGAGCGGGTGGACGACAAGCCCAAGCGGAACTTCATGTTCGAGCTTGTCCATCCCAATGGGCAGATAGAGATCGTAAAGTTCTGCCCCGATGTGGATCATGGGGAACAGAACATCATGAAGTGGATGTTCAACGCCCGCATGTTCCCCGTGCATACGGGGTATACGGGGAAGCTCTTTATGTCTTTCATCAATGCTTATCTGCAACAGGTAGTCTTTGACGTAGAGGAACTCTATACGTTCCAGAAGTTCGGATGGAACAAGTGCATTGACCAGAGCACCCGGCAGGAAACGACAGGGTTTGTCGTGGGCAAGGGCGTCGTCACGGCGTCCGGGCTCCATGCCGTGAACCATGCAAAGGGTGCCCAGAAGATTGCCGACAACGAACTGAAGGTAAAGGGGAACCTTGAGAACTGGAAGCGGGTTCCGCAAATGTACCGCATCTTGCGCCAGCCTGCGGGCCAGCTCGCCATGTGTTTCTCGCTGGCGGCTCCCTTCATGAAGTACGGATCGGGCGAGGCCCGGAGCGCCATCTATTCCCTCTGGTCAAGCGAACCGGGGCTCGGCAAGTCGCAAGTCCTGCGTGCCGCCGCAAGCGTGTGGGGCGACCCGATGGAACAGTTCGTCGCCCGCGATACGTCAACCGTGGCCCGCACCCGGCGCATGACCATCCTCAATAACCTGCCTGTATTCTTTGACGAACTCACCGACATGAAGCCGGAAGATATGTACTCGCTGGCTTACACGCTGGTGGCCTGCAAGGAAAAGGAAAAGCTGAAGTCTTCCGGTCAGGAGTTTGTCGATACCGGGTCATGGACAACGGTGTCATTCGCCACATCGAACCGCTCCTTCAAGGAAGCCATCGCCCTGCACGCCGGGGATTCTGACGCCTCGCTCCAGCGTGTGATGGAATACGAATGCGACTTCCCCTCGTATGCGCACATGCCGAAAGTGCAGGCTTACATCAACGCCTGCATTGACGAATGCAAGAACAACTACGGGATAGCCGGGCCTGAGTTCATGTATCAGGTTCTGCAACGCCCGGAACGTCTGGCGACCCTGACGAAGCAGGTGGAGCACTGGTGCTCCGCGCATGGGTTCGAGAACGCCGAACGCTTCATGGGGTATCCCTTGGCTATTGCGCTGAAGGTTGCTCGGTGGGCTGTGGAGTTCGGCCTCCTCGACTACGACATAGACGCACTGGAACGGTGGGTTCTGGAAGTCTTTGTGCCGCACAACCGCAAGCGCACGAAGCAACACGCCCCCGACTTTGAAGGGAGCATCCGGGACTACTTGGCTGATCGCCAGCTCCACACGCTGACGGTCGTTGCCGAGGATCGCCCGCCGCATATGGCAGACCCGCACTTCAAGGGGGTAGGGGACAAGTACGTCATCAACCTGCCGCCCAAGGAAATCTATGTGCGGGCCATACAGGATGAGGGCGTCGTGTTCATATCCAAGTCAGACTTCACGGCATGGTGTCGGTTACGGCATATGTCCCCCTCGGTTATTATCAGCAAGCTACAGGCTTCCGGGTTGGGAGTTAAGGAGGTAGTCCGCAACTTGGGCAGGGGCTTGTCCTACCTCTCAATGCCGAGGGTGAGATGCTACATGCTGGAAGCAAATACGGTGGCGGCGCTAGGCTATTCATTCGCCACAACACAGGAACAACCAATAGAGAAGGTGGAGTAAAGCTATGAGAGAAAGGTCAGTATTCGACAACGCCCGTGCGAATTTCCTTCTTACCGAACTGCGGGAACTGACGGAGCAGTATGTGGATTTGGCACAGCAGATCAGTACCATCCAGAAGGACATCGCGTATTGGTCGTCGCCCTACGAACAAGGCGATGTGATCATTGGCTGGAATCATTCGACCCCGAAAAAGGAAGCCGTGGTGATTGACGTGCTCTTTGATGAGGATGAGCCGCACTACGCCCTCAAGGTCTGCCCCTACAACCAGCAGGGGGAACGCTCCAAGGTGTTCCGGTACATCCCGGCGAACTTCCCCATCCAGTTTGTGCGGAGGGAAAGATGAGCAGTAAGACAATGCACACCATCAGTTTCTTTCTGCTCCTCATGGGGAGCCTCATGCTGTTGTTTAATCTCCTTACCGTTGTGGTGCCGGAAAGCCTGACGATCTTCAACGTGTACTGCGCCATGACCATTGTCTTTATCGTTATGGCTGTGTTTATCGCGGGTGTATTCTTCGCCCTGTCGCGCATCACGTTGTCGGTAACACATGCGGCTATCGACGAAGAGGGCAACAAGGGCCTTGCCTTTTCACTGAAGATATTCGGCTTCAACCACATCTACATCCTGAGAGCAGATGATGCAGACGAATGACGACACATACGACTTGGCTGGCTATGTTATGCGTTTGCAGAAGGACTTATCGGATTACAAACATACCGCAGTAGTTCTGCAACAGCGTCTGGTGGCGGCACGGGAGGAGTGTGAAGCTCTGCGGGCCAAGCTCAATGGCGAACTCGAAGAACGTGATGAACGGATACGGGTACTGAATGACCGCATATCGTTCCTGTCTACGGAGAACATGACCCTTCGTGCGAGCCAGTACAAGTGCCAGCAGGAAGTGGAAGAGCTGAGGTGCAAACTGCATGGGCAGAAAGCATCGGATGCAGGGCCTGAGCTGGTGTGGAGATAGGGTACTAGGCGAAGACGAAAAGATTATCCTCAGCAATCTTGACGGTAATCCAAGGGTCAGAGCTAATGCTGGATGAAGATGAACTTTTAACCTACCCCGTACAGTATACGGATCAGGTGTAAAACTAATTGGTGCTGAAGTAATTTAACTGAGCGCAAAATTGCGCTCAGTTAAATTATCAATAAAATCACCCGATAACCTGATTGAAGTAAACGGGTGTATTTATAGTGTAACCCTGCAAAATTATTTAAACCCGGTGAAACGCCGGGTTTAAAAATTGTCAATAAAATCAGCTACGGTAATTTACCGCAGATTTAAAAAACTTAATTAAATCACCCAAGTTGGTGATTCACACCATGCGGACAAAAAGACCCCCGTGTAGCTGGAGCGAAGTCTACACGGGGGTTTTCTTGTCATGAGGGTTTGGCCCTGCATGATAAGAATATGTTACACAATGCTAAGGGAGTTGCTTGGCATTGATGGTAAGCGATTCCGTAACGATGTGCGTTCCGTTGCAGTTGGTTGCCGCTACGCTGAAGTGTACGGCCTCACTGGATGTCGGCGTACCGGACAGCTTGATGATGTTGTTCGAGGTCGTGGCCTCCATCCAGCCGGGCGCATTGCTGATACCGATGGTCATGGGCAGGTCGCCGGAAAATACCACGGCACCTTCCCATGCGACACCCTCCTGCAAGTCGGGCAACGATGCGCCGCCGAATGCGACGGGGTCGCACGGGCACTCTTCCTCACAGCAGGTATAGTTGCAGATCAAGTCTTTCACTACAGCCGCAACCAGAGGAGAGACTGCGGAAACGCATGTGCCGTAGTGATGCAGTACGGCAGTCGTCCCTTCCTGCGCCCGCTCAATGAGGATAGTACCGCCAGCGTTGTACGCCCGCACAACTTCATAGTGCGAATCCCCCTTGAGCGCAAGGTAAATATAGTCGTCTTCATCCGGCATGAGCGCCAGCAGATCGGCAACCGCTGAGTTGCAGATCGGCAAGTCCGTACCTTCAGGCTCAAGCCTGTCGGTCAGATAGGTGGCGAAGTATTCAATCTGCATCATACTGCCAGCCGCCGTTCCAGATCATTGATGCGGTTCTCCAGCAGGGTGATGTAGTTCCAGAGTTCATCGACCATCTGTGCCGAGGCGAACCCGGTATGCCCGCTGGATTCATAGTCGAGGTTGCTCAACTTGCTGTGGACGGACGGCCCCGCCGGGCCTACAGGCCCTTGCGGGCCTTGCAATCCGGGAGCTCCATCCCTTCCACGCGGCCCCATCGGGCCTTCAGGCCCCGGCTCGCCGCGATCTCCCTTGTCTCCCTTCTCACCTTTCGGGCCGCGCTCGCCCGTCTCTCCCTTAAACCCACGCTCGCCACGAGGCCCCATTGGGCCAGTCGCGCCCGTCTCGCCCTTCTCTCCCTGATCCCCTTTCTCGCCTCGAATACCCTGTAAACCGCGAATACCTTGCGGGCCAGTGTCACCTTTATCCCCCTTGTCGCCCTTCTCACCACGGGCACCAGTGTTGCCACGAGGCCCCTGCGGGCCGGGCACGCCCTGCTCGCCCTGCTTACCCTGCGGGCCTTGCGGCCCCGCCGGGCCGGGCACGCCTTGGTTCCCCTGCTTACCCTGCAAGCCCTGCTTACCCTGCGGGCCTTGCGCGCCCGTCGCGCCCGTGTCGCCCTTCTCACCCTTGGCAACACAACCCCACCGCACAAGGCAGGGGGATGAGCTGTCATAGATAAGCAACTGCCCGTCCACGGCATCGACCGGGACGGGGATATACATCACGCCTTCCGGCGGCACGGCACCGGGGGTTCTACAATCGAAATGTTTTGCCATCATTCATCTCCGCATGAAGCCAGTGAGAAATCTACCGAAGCCTGATCAATAAAATGGTCAACGCACATTGGCCCAAGGTCAATGTCAAACTCTGCCAGTATGCAGTATGGCGGCGGCGCGGGCGGCGGTGGCGGTGTGGAGAAGTCTACGTTGCAGTCCTGCGCCCCGACAAGATATTCGGGGGGGATAACTTTCCCATCCGGCTTGATGGGGAATGGCTTGAGCACCGGGCCGGGCGGCAAGGGTTTGCAGGATGACCCGCACAAATCATGCGGGTCGTAAGGAGGCACCTGCCTAGGCGTTACACGAATGACTCCCGTGTATCGACCGGGCGGTAAGCTGTGAATCCTATCGTCTATGCGGAAGACAACCGCACCGTCAGCGTCCAGCGTGAAGGCGGGGCAGATGAGGGCCGGGAAATCCGGCCTCCAGTTGGCGACATCCACGTTAGTACGCTTGCCGGGCCAGCACCCGGTAAGAATCCAAGGAGACCCGTTAGGCCCGCATTGATCCATCATGTCCCGCTGTCCGGGGAGGATGAGCAGTTGCAGACGCTGCCAGTCCGTAAGCTGCCGCCCCTCCCACGAGTCCCTTATCCGAAGGGCCAGACGGGTCATGTCTTGGGTAAGCCGAAGGATCATCTTGCACCCGCGTAGAAGTTAAGATTCGCAACGGCTTCATCGTAAATGGAACTCGTTTGATTTGCAAGCTCATCGAATGCAGAACGCAGTTCTTCCGAATCATCGGAGTTCAGCCAGATGGCTTTCGTCCTCTTGCCCATCTCGGAGTCCGCACGCTTTCTGGCGCGCAGTGCCGCATCGAGAACGAACCAGTCCTGAATCTTGTCCTCATCCCATCCGATGGATTCAAGCTGCGCCCGCTGGTAATCCATCCGTTTGTCCGGGTCGTTCTTGTAGCTGGTGTCCGTCATTTTTACCCCGGCCCGGCGCAGCTCCGCTTGGTATGCGTCAAGGGCACGGTAGAACAGCCGCTGGCTTGCGTTGTTGACGGTGCCGAACAGCATTGTCCCGCCAAGGGTGGAGAGGAACTCGCCCATCCGCTCGGATGCAGGCGGCTGTGCTCCATGCTTGCGCGGGGTGTCGCCCTCCAGCCAGCCTTTGATGAACCGGAATGGCCCCGTGGCGAAGCCCTCGATGATAGACTGAATCTGTTCGGGGGCAAGGTCTGGCCCGTGCATGTTGCGGTACAGGTACTTTGCCGCATCATGGTAGAACTTGGGCGTAGACGAAGAGCCTTGGTCTGCCATCGCCTTGGTGCCGCCACGTTCCGCCCACGTCAGCTTCTGCCCCGCCCAACCCGTGTTGGTAACGGATTCGGCAAAGGGGCTCAACAACTGCGGCATGAACGCCTGCGTGAAGAAAGCCATCGGGTTCTCGGTCATGGAGAACTCAGGCCAGTTGCCGGGCGACATATTCTTGACAAGGGTGTAGACCATCTCGAACCCGTAGTCGGCAGGGGCCATCAGCCCGCGCTCCACCCTGTCGGCACCAACCATCATCGTGGCGACAATCTGGGGGATGCCGTAGTCGAGCGGCAGTTTGATGTAGTCCCCATCGCCAAGGCCAATGGGAATGCCGCGCTGAAGCTCTGACAAACTCATTGCGTCGAAGTAGCTGTTGCCGTTCTCGTCGGTGCCCATCGAATCCTTCATGATGGGAAGCAACATGGAGTAGGCCCCGGCAAGGCCAGCCACAGTGAGCATCCCCTTGCGGGTAGCGCGGTACACGCCGCGCTGATCCGGCACAAAACCCATCGTCCGCATGATGTTTGCGGCACCCTGCATCGTCGGGATGATGAACGGGTAAAGGCATTGCAGAGCGGGCGTTGCCGTCCCGCGCTGGTAGAGGTTCATCATCTCAAGCGTAGCGTGCGCCGCGCTGTCCACGCTCAACCCGGCGTCACGCAGGGTGACGAACTGGTTGAAGCTGGCGATATTGTTGAAGTAATCGTTCCAACCATCCAGTACGGCAAGGGCTTGATCCTTGCGGTCGCCGAGCCCGTTCAGCATCTCGGCAAACTTCTTCCCCTTGGGGTCTTTCGGATTTGTCAGGTACTTACGAACAAATCCCGTGGGGTTGTCCCGTGCCTCAATGACATCCGCAAGAGTGCGCCGGATTTCATTCTGCCCACGGGTGTACTGCTGGTGCAACCCCGCGCTCACGTATTCATTCCACAGCCGCCGGGCATCGGAGTCCGGTGCGGCAGTATCCCGCACCAGCGTATCCATAAGCATACGGGCGGCGCGGGGCGTGTTCGTGAGATAGTTCGATACGAGCGACGACCCGGCAATCATTGTTCCGTCAGGGCGGTAGTAGTCACGGGCCAGCATCCCCGTTGACCGCATCATGAGGTCGCGCCCGCAGTTGATGAAAGCAAAGGTAGGACGGAACCGGGTGAACAACTGCCCGGTGCGGCTTGTCCAGCGGGCGACGCCTTTGCCGAACGAGGTGGCGTGCTTTGGTGCCGCAACAAGGGCGTCGTTCAACTGCATACCCGTAAGGCCCGTCTTGGGGTCTTTCCAGTTCGGGTCGAACGTAACCAGCATCTTGGTGGAGCCGATGGGTTCCCCGGTCTGTGGGTCGAACTGGCTAGGGATGTCGGCAATGAGGCACCCGCGTTCTTCCAAGTTCTCTGCCCATCGGCGGATTTGCGGTTCTCCGTTCATCTTCCACTGCTTCAACTGAGCCACGTTGAACATTAACAGCCCGTTGTTCTTTCCGGATACTTCCGCATCCTTTGCTGCGGCTGCCATGCGCAGGGGGAAGTCCTGCATCCC
>UMCF01110231.1_pt1 | contig 27664 bp, 24 predicted proteins | sample 1964131 | NCBI WGS metagenome assembly UMCF01 (sample SAMEA4835958, study PRJEB28245) | human gut metagenome | biome: gut microbiome; material: fecal sample | place: Denmark | collected 2008
GCCGTCGGTTTCGCGGTTGCACTTGCAGTTGGTTTCGTGGTCGGCTTCGTGCTTGCGCTCGCTGTCGGCTTCGCGGTCGCACTTGCAGTTGGTTTTGTGGTCGGCTTCGTGCTTGCGCTCGCTGTCGGTTTCGCACTTGGACTGGCAGATGGTGTACTCGTTGCCTTTTTGTTCCAGTTTGCGATGTATTTCTTATTTCCTGTGCTTCCCTTTGCAATGACCACATTTACCTGCGGCTCTGTGCCATTATTGCCAATCCAGCCGGAGAATGTATAGCCATCCCGAACCGGAACCGGCAATGCAATGTCCCCGCTCTCAATCGTATATGCACTCATTGGAGTCAGACTGCCCCAGCTTCCTCCGTCAAGATCATACTCAATCTTATATTCTGTAGCCTTCCAGACTGCCTGATAGCTCTTATCTCCTGTATTGCCCTGAGATATGGTAATGGAGGTCTGTGGTGTATTACCATTGTCTCCAGCCCAGCCCTCAAAGGTGTAGCCCCTTTTCACCGGGATCTTGTCGGAATAATAACCTGTCTCAATGGTGTATGTCTTATCCGGAAGCTGTCCCTGGACAAAAACGCCTCCATTCAGTTCATAATCAATAGAATACTGTGTTATTTCCCAGACCGCCTTCAACGTCATATCAGATGCCGGCATTTTCTCTCCGTCTACAACCGGCAGATCATTCTGCTTCAGCCAGCTTTTGCAGTGATATCCTGCTTTTAATATATCTGTTGGTGCCACAAGAGTCTGACCATACAGTATATTTTCCCGAATCGCGGTCTGCTGATCTTTGCTGCCACCGTTCAGCTCCCATGTCAGTGTATAGCTTTTTCTCTTATAGTAGAAACGGGCAACTGTGTTCTCTCCCTTTTTTACAGATACATCTTCATTTTTGGAATCATCAGGCTCAAAACCAGATTGGGGATAGTCAGACGCTCTCACAATAGCATCTGACAAAGCACTGATTCCTTCCTGCGTTTTGGTTGGTACTGCAGAATATGTACCATCCAGATTCTCCAGATAATATTCTGCTGTATATACTGTGCTTGCCCCTGAATATACCCATTCGATCATCAGACTGGTTGTCTTTGTGACTTCCTGATCAAAATCATACAACTCCGGCTCAGTATCCAGTTCTTCATCCGCATACCAGTACCAGCCCTTGAAGGAATAATTATCTTTTCCCGGCGTAAAATCAGGTTCCGCAGCCTTTTGTCCCTTACGGACCACCTGCTTCTCCACGTTTCTCAGCAGAGAACCGCCCTCATCATTAAAGCTGACGGTGTAATAATCAACATATGCTTTCTTAAGATGCTTGCCATCTACCGTTACATCCTCTCCGGTATCCTCTGTGGTCTCTCCATCGAAAACATAAATATCGTATGTACCTGCCTGAACTTCCATCCCATCTTCAAAGAAATCTTCTCCCTGCTTTCTGAGATAGTATGTATTGACCGGGCCGTCCCATGCGCTGACATCAACCGTTACTCCGTCCTTCCGGGTAATGATCTGTACCTCAGAGGTATATGGATTCGGTGTCTCTGTCGCCTCAACCGGTTCCGGTTCCTCCGTCTCCACAATAATCGGCTCTCTGGAAGCAGTAACCTCCGGTGTCCCTGATGCGCCCGGTATAACAGTTGCTTCCGGACTGCCTGCCGGGTCTGTGCCGGCAGAAGCAGACGGCTTTACATCTGCACCGGATGTCGGATCAACATCTGTGGAAGCGGACGGCTGCACATCTGCACCGGATGTCGGATCAACGCCTGCGGAAGCGGACGGCTGCACATCGGAGCTGCCGGTTGGAGAAACGGACGCTCCCGGATTACCGGATGGGCCCGGCTTCTGGCTTGCTCCCGGACTTACCTTGGCTGATGTCTTTGGTGTGCCTGTTGCTGCCACACGGCTTGTCGGCAAAGGAGTCACCGGAACCGCAGACGAAACATCTGCCGAAGGCATACTGTCGATCGGATTTCTGACTGTAACGCGGCATTTGAGAACCTTACCGCCCACTTTTGCCTTGATCACGGTTTTTCCGGGATTTTGCGCCTTTACGATTCCCTTTTTATTGACAGTTGCAATTTTTTTCTTGCTGCTGGACCATTTGACCTTCTTTTTGCCCGCATTTTTTACCCGAAGCCGGATGGTTTTGCCGACCCGGAGCGTTGCTTTCTTACGATTAAGCTTCGGCTTCCTCGCCGCCGTTACCGATACCGGAATCTCCACACCGGTCACTACCATCGTAAATGCCATAGCCCAGGCTGCAGCTTTCAATACCTTTTTGTTTCTCCTCATTTTTACACCTCATTTTCTAATCAATCTCCCTCAACGAAAATCATTTCGTAACATTTTGCAGATAATAACATAATATAGTATATAAGCAATTTTTTCAATCTTTTTAGAATTTTTGCATAATTTTTATAAAATTTGCCATACTATTTGTTGCAACAATCACAATACTGTCGGAGAGAATATTCCGACAGATTCATTATCACTCAGAAAAGAGGTAATATTATGGCAAAAAATTCATCAAATTCAACAAATTTCGACAACAGCTACAATTCTTCAAAAAATGCAAGCAACACTTCAAAGAACACAAGCAATTCTTCCAATGCTACTAACAAAGCAAAGAACAGCAGCAAGAATTCTACGAAGAACTGCCACAACGCTTCTGACGAGTCAGACTGCTACTAAATATCATCCGGGGCTTTGGCCCCATTACATAAACACGGAATCAGGGGGCGGTCCCATGAATTATCAGGTTATATCAGAAAAAACATTATCCCGCTATCTGGAAATGCCCGGACTTCTTCTGGTGGATCTCCGCAGCCGGGAGGATTACGGCAAAAATCATATCCCCGGTGCCATCTGGCAGGACTGGGAACACATTGTTGATGAGTTTTCCGGTCTTCTTGCCGATTTCGAGACAGATCACGGTACACTCCCTGCGCATATTGTCCTGTACTGTGATTCCGGACACATCAGCCTGATCACCGCAAGAGATCTGGCCGTCCGGGGATATCCGGTCATGAGTCTGAACGGCGGCTTCCACCGCTGGCACGGTCAGACCGTTTCTTGAAAATCAGGCTTTCTTCTGCTAAAATTGGGGCGGAGGAAAATACAATGGATAGTTTTATTTTTAGTATAAATGCAACCGTACCTATATTTGCTATGATGATCCTTGGAAATATTTTTAAGCGGATCGGCATCATTGATGACCACTTTGCCTCTGTGGCAAACCGCTTTGTTTTCAAGGTCTGCCTGCCATGTCTGGTGTTTCTGGATCTAGCTGATACAGACATCCGGCATCATTTTAATTTTAAATATGTGGGATTTTGTTTTGTGGCAACGCTTTTTTCGATTGTATCCATATGGGTTCTGGCTAAGCTGTTTCTGAAGGATAAGCACTCCGTAGGTGCTTTCGTACAGGGTTCCTACCGCAGCAGTGCCGCTATTCTCGGTGTTGCTTTTATTCAGAATATTTATGGGACTTCCGGAATGGCTCCGCTGATGATCATCGGTTCCGTTCCTCTTTATAATATCTTTGCCGTGATCGTGCTGACCTTTGAGAGTGGTCATGACAGTACGGATTCCTCTGCCAATATCCGCAGAGCCTTTATCAATATTTTAAAAAATCCGATCATCATTGGTATTTTTGCCGGACTTGTGGCATCCTATGTGAATCTTACCCTGCCGGGCATGGTCACGAAATCCATCAACAATCTGGCAGTTATGACATCGCCTTTGGCACTGCTTTCCATTGGTGCAGGCTTTGAGGGCCGCAAGGCACTTGCCAAGCTGAAGCCTACCTTTGTGGCTTCCTTTATGAAGCTTTTAGGCTGGGCCGGGATCTTCCTGCCTATCGCCGTATGGCTGGGATTCCGGGATCAGGAGCTGATCGCCCTTCTTATTATGCTGGCTTCTCCGTGTACACCCGCCGCCTACATTATGGCAAAAAATATGGATGGTGACGACATTCTGGCCTCCAGTATCGTTGTCGCCACCACCCTGTTATCCTCTGTTACTCTGACCTTCTGGATCTTTATACTGCGTACGATGAGCTATATTCATTGACAAAAACTTACCATACCAAACATCCCGGCACGCCCGTAATATTTCTTATGCCAGAGCATCATTTCATTAACTTGTTTAACTGATCTGCCTGGGCGAAGCTGCTCATCTCATAAAGCACCAGCACTTCGTCCGCAGGATTTTCTTCCAGATATTTCTTGACGGATTTCTTAAAATAACGCAGATCGATCATCCGGATCTGTGCGTAATCCTTCATCAAAAACGGCACCATGCTGTTGGCAAAGGAGTCTTTAACGATCAGAAGCGTCCGGTCATTGTCCGGATTTTTTATTTTGATCTCTACTTCTCCGTAATTTCCGCCAAAGTAAACCGCATATTTGTCTTTTTGATCCTTTTTGGTCATATCATACACATCATCCCTTGTCTGACCATCACAGGTAATCTCTGCCTCCGGCAGCTTTTCCGGAATCTCTATGGTATCCGGCACGGCATCCCGGTCCAGTGCCTTGGAATATAATGTTCCATAAAAATCATCGCTGATATTTTGAATGCCAAAGGAAGCATAGGAGGCTGTTTTTGTTCCCACGCTCTCACAGTATGCCCGGTATCCCACATACGCCCCATACTGGGTCCAATGGTGATCCGTGCGATAATAAACCTGCGTTTCCTTCTCCTTCTTTCCGTTGTCCTTTGTGCCCTTGTCTGCTTTTCTCGCCCGCTGCAGCTCCGGGCGGATATCTAACAGCTTTGCCCCCTGCAACGTCTCCGCTGCCGTTTTGTACATCGCATCGGCATCATACAGAGAAGCATGCGCCGGCAGCTTATCCTTCAAAATCCTGCCCGGCGGCGGCACCAGCATCACGGTAGTCTGTGCTCCCCGCCCCAATGATGCCAGACGGTTTACAAACCGCAGATTCTGAAAATAATCTGTCCGGGAAATATCCTGATTCATAATCTTTTCAAAATAATAATGATCTTTTCCCAGATAAACGCCACCGATATCCTTCATTCCGATCCACTTTTTGACTCTGGTGGAAAGCCCGGTCCAGCCGTCTCTCCCCGGAAACTGATCATTAAATGCATTGGTAAGCTCCTCCTGTGTCTCGCCTGCCATGACATCCTCCACATTGACCGGGGGAAACTGCGTCAGATAGCGGTTTTCATTGTCAGAATATTCTTTCTGTCCCTGTGCCGCCGCAACTCCGCCGGCCGCCAGCACTGCCGTAAAAAGTACGACGGATATGAATTCTTTCTTTGCCATTGCTTTCTCCTGTCCATAAACGATTGCTTAAAAACGGAAATATAAAAACGGATTATAACTGCCGCTGACCAGTAATGCCACACTGACCAACAGAAGCATTGCCAGCCACACAAGCCGGATAACAAATGCAATGCTGTCTCCCCATACCGGCGATACTGCCAGAAGTTTTTGCTGCAGCCGGTCATACAGTCTGTCTGCTGCTTTCTTCGGCAGCTTCAGACTTCCCAACAGCAAAATTATCAAAAACAATCCATAAGTACTCCAGTAATAGAGTGATATTTTATTTCCTGCCACGGTATCCACGCCAAACATGGTTCCCAGATAGGTGAGTAACCGGTTCATATCATCACATGCAAAAACCGCCCAGCCAACGACAATAAAAAACAGGGCATACAGATGGCGGAATATCTCCGGCCATCTCTCCATCTCCCGCAGCAAAAACAGCTTTTCCACCAGCAGCAGAACAAAAAAGTAAAGTCCCCACAAAATGAAATTCCAGCCGGCACCATGCCACAAACCTGTAAGGAACCAGACTACCAGCAGATTAAAGATCTGACGGATCATCCCTTTCCGGTTGCCTCCCAGGGGAATATAAACATACTCCCGAAACCATGTGCTCAGGGTAATATGCCAGCGTCTCCAGAACTCCGTAATGCTTTGGGAAATATAAGGATAATTGAAGTTCTCCGGGAAACGGAATCCAAACAGGTATCCCAGTCCGATCGCCATATCGGAATATCCGGAAAAGTCAAAGTATATCTGAAAAGTATAGGCGATTGCCCCCAGCCATGCCGATGCCATGCTCATATCTCCAGGCTGCAGCACGGAAATCTGATTCCATAATGCACCGATCTGATTCGCCAGAAGCACCTTTTTGGCAAGTCCCAGAATAAATCGCTGCACTCCGTAGAAACGCTCCTCCCAGTTTCCCTTGCGCCCTTTGATCTGGTCCTGGATATCACTGTAGCGCACAATAGGCCCCGCAATAAGCTGCGGAAAAAGGCACACATACATGCCAAAGTCAATGATATTATGCTGTACCTCTACCTCGCGGCGGTATACGTCAATAGTGTAGGATAACGTCTGAAATGTGTAAAAAGAAATACCGATGGGAAGTGCCAGCTTCAAAAGATGTGCCGGATTTCCTGTGAGCTGCGATATACTCTGCAGTACAAAATCTGTATATTTGAAAAAACATAAAATGCCAATATTTATCACAACAGAAAGAACAAGTACCCATTTCCGGTATTGTGGTCTCCCTTTGCGGTCCAGGTACTCCATCAGCAGACCGTTGCAAAAATCAAATACTGTGGAAAACAGCATGATAACAATATACCGCGGTTCCCCCCAGGCATAAAAAAACAGACTTGCGACAAACAAAAAGAAATTGCGGTATTTTGCCGGACAGATCGCATAACCGATCAGCACAGCCGGCAAAAATCCGCAAAGAAATACCATACTGCTAAAAACCATTTTTTACCCCTTATATCTACTTGATCTGTGAAATCTTTCCAATCAGATATGCATTTCGTGTCATGGAAATATTATTGATAAAAATAACATCCTGCACTTTCTGCTGCTTTGCCAGACTGGAAATACTTCCCTTCCAATAACGGTAATCAATCACATAAATCTTCTCATAATGATCGGCCAGATACGGCACAAAAGCATTACCATAGGATTCTTTTACAACAACGCAGCCGGAACCATCCTTGATCTTTTTGTTATGGATCACGGTATACGGATTATCTCCTGCCAGAAAAGCACAATATTTTAACTGAAGGCTGTACTTTTTGCCATTGGCGATCACAGAAGACTTATACTTACCACCATTCTGATCGTGATATGTCATAGTCATCTTTTTATGATCTACCGGAAAATACGCCTTTACGTTATCTCTGCGCAGAGACTTGTTATGATCAGTATCCAGATAAAAGGAACCCAAAAAGCTGCCAAAACCCTCCTGATGATAATCAGAAAGCTCATGCCCCTGTATTCCCTTCGCCTCACAGAACTGGCGGTACGCATAATACGCCCCTTTACTGGTCCAGTGATGATCCGTCCGGAAATAAATATATTCCTTCCGGTGACTCATCAGCGTATCATACAGAGACACCGTCTTTACCTGACGATTCATTTTTTTGTATATGGAATGAATGGATTTCTTCTGATTCGTAGAATTAACCTTTGAGGTCTTATTGTCCGGAAATGTAATGCCTACACTGGTGGGCACCACGATATCATAAACATCTGCCTTGCCCTTCAGACCGGCTGCAACATGATTGACCACAGAGGCATAGTTTTTGGCAGAGCTGTCCACATAATTGTACAGCTCATATGCACTGTCCCCCACCTTTACCGTACCTCCAAAACTCTCTACTTTGGCAGTTGAGGTAATTTTGGCATAAGATTTTTTGGTTTTCACCGCCGGTGTCTGCGTTGCCGTTTCCTCTTTCTTTTTGCCCTCGGATGTCTCTGCTCCCGCAGATTTTTTGTTTCCGTCAATGGAGATTTCTCTCACCGCATCTGACGAACTGCTTTTGTCTGTGACATTGTTCTGTCCACATGCTGATAAGCTGACAACACACCCCACCGTTATCATAAAAAGTGCAAACCCTTTTTTCATATTGTTCCTCCGCCGCAACACACTGGTATCTTATTTTTTCCCTTTTAACTGCTCTCTGATCACGCTGCCTGCCGTGTCCTTGTCTCCGGACACACATGCTACAATGTACTTTCCACTCTGAAGAATCACCGCATCGTCAATCTTTTTGGCCTCCTTCGGCAGGTAATCCTGAAAAGACTGCCGCATATCTGTCAGATGCTTCTGTACATTTTCAATCTCCTGATCCATCTGATCCTCATCCTCCACTGTGACGATCAGAAGCTCATCCGCACTTGTTCCTTCTCCCATATACAGCTCGGTCCTGGTATTCTCTGATGCCGTCGTTATCATACTCTGTGCAACGGAATCTTCCATCTTCTCCAGCTTTGTATCAAAGTCAACCTTTTTGATCACGGTACCTGCAAATGCCCCGGTATCCAGTGTACCGTCCGCCTGCTTTGCCTTGTCCTTATCATCCTGTCCCGAAGTAAAGCTGCGGTCCTCTATCTCTGCCGATACCATCATGCCAGTGCTTTTCTCCATACGAAATGCCCAGATGGAAACAGCCAGTGCCAGCACACCGCACGCCAGCAGTATATAAAGCTGTTTCTTCTCTTTATTTATAATCATGGTAACCCTCATTTCAATATTTCTCTTTTGCGCTTACAAACAAAGCACCAATATGATTATATATTCGTCATTTCCTATAAGTCAATACATTTTCACGTTTTTGCGCAATTATGTTGTTCTGTATTGTCAAAATGCGCAGATTTCTGTTTTCTAGCGGGTGGTCAGCCGCTCTAATGCCTTCTGCGGGATCGTTGTGTGACAGGCAATATTTAATACGCTTTCTGTCTCATTCGCCGCATTATAATACCACATTGCCGCCTCCTGATCCTCTCCACATGACTCATAATAGGCTCCCAGCTCACAGCACAGCTCCGCACAGCCTCCCATTGCGGTTCCCTTCAGAGCATATGTCATGAAATGATGGATATCGCCCTTGAGCCGGTAAATATGCGTCAATACACAAAGCGCTTCCAGAATCTCATCCGTACTGCGGGACGGCTGCTCTACCGATTCCAGAAAGCTCTCCTCTGCTGCCAGAAAATCCGCATCCTCTCCCGCAATAAAAAGCTCCATGGCATACATATGATGAAGCTTTGACGACAGGACAATCCCCTTCTCATGGAGCCGTTTCAATGCCGACAGATCTCTTGATCCGTGACTTTCTTCCGGCCGGTGAATGATCTCGATCTCACTGTCAAAAACCACCGGGTCCAGACGCAACGTTTCATGAATGGGATCGATCCAGGTAAAGGAACGTTGTCTGCGGTAAAGCTTTGGCCGGAGCTCTCTTTCAAAATTACCTGTGGTATTGTAGTCTCCCAGATCATTGCAGTAATACATCTGCACGATCTCCACCTCCGGCAGAAGAACCTCCTTCAACTGTCTGATCTGCCGGTGATTTTCCGGATCCACAAACTCATCCGCATCTGCCGTGTAAATATACTCCATCGTCGCTTTCGATGCCGCAAAATTCCTTGCTGCCGCAAAATCATCGATCCATGTGAAATCATAAATCCTATCTGTATACCTTGCCGCAATCTCTTTGGTTTTGTCCGTCGAACCGGTATCCACAATAATGATCTCATCCATCAGATCAGCCAGAGAATCCAGACAGCGTGCCAATACATTTTCTTCATTTTTTACGATCATACATAAACTGAATGTAGTCATCTTCTCCCTCACTTTTCTTGTCTATAAAAGCATCTGGACCAGTTCCATCAGAAATGCTGCGGCACATGCCCCCACAGCCACCTGCAAAAGCCCTTTCCGCCGATACGAAAGAATCAGTGCCACAATCGTTCCTGCTGTCCCGGAAACAACAGATCCGGTAGATGTAAAAATAGCCGGAAATGTCATGGCTCCCAACACCGCATAAGGCACATAGAATAAAAAAGAACGGACAAATTGATTTTCCAGCCTGCCCCTGCACAACACAAAGGGAATCATCCGGATCAGATATGTCACTCCTGCACAGATCAGCAGGTATATAAAAAATTGCATTGTGTCCATATGTAAACCTGCCTTTCTTTATTCGTCAACGGGATACAGCCACGCCCCCATTGCAGAAGCCGCTACCGCACAAATAATAATTACAAATCCGGAGGATATGTTCTTCAAAAACGGAATCCAGCGGAAACAACAGCTCATTGCCACTGCTGCCAGTATCACCTTCAGACAGGCACTGTCCGCCCTTGCCTGCGGGATAATAATGGCAAGAAACATACCATAGATCGCAATGCCCAGTGCATCGCTTACCATTGCCGGCAGCACACCTCCCAGCAGTGCACCAAACAGCGTCCCTGCCTGCCAGCCAATAAACGGAATACTGATCAGACCGTACAGATAATACTTGCTGACCTCTCCGCTGCGGCTGGATGCCACGCCAAAAATCTCATCTGTAATACCAAAGCTTGTGGCAAAACGGTGAGGCAGTGTCATGGAGCTGTCCAGCTTCTGGGACAGAGACAATGACATCAACGCATAACGCAGATTAATAATAAACTGCGTCAATGCCATTTCCATATATGCTCCGCCCGCCACCATAATATCCAGTCCGGCAAACTGTCCGGCTGACGTAAGATTGGTCACAGAGATCAACAGTGCCTGCCACCATGTCATCCCTGCCGAGACCGCCATCAGCCCAAATGTAAAGCTTACCGGTACATATCCCATAGCAATGGGGATGCCGTCATGCATCCCCCGTTTAAAATCATCCATTGTATTCCTTCCTGCCCCTTTGCAGAACTCCTGTTATTGTATTATATCCGGCCACATATTGTATACTTCATCACCGCAAACGCTTCCCGCACATACATATTCGGTGCGGTATACCATTTGACTTCAGAACCCAGTCCCTGCACATGGCTCAGACCTTTCTTGCGTGCAATGCCCAGCGCCCGGTACAAATGGAACCGGTTACTGATAATCACAACCTTCTCTTTGGAACCGGTCATTTTGGCAATGCTGTATCCCAGATTCTGATCTGTATTTACCGACCGGTCCTCCAGGATCAGACGATCCCCGGAAATGCCTCGCCCCGTGAGATATTCATACATTGCCTGTGCCTCGCTGATATCCTCCCCCGGTCCCTTGCCTCCTGACAATACAGCCTTCGTGTCCGGACTTTCCTGCAGATAATTATACGCCTTTTCCAGTCTTTTTTCCAGATTATATGACGGTTTCTTTCCAATAACTCTGGCTCCCAGCACCACCGCATAGTCCGCTCCCGGATCCGGTTTGCTCCTGCCGTAACCTACAATAATCCCCTCTATGACGAGGAATCCAAGAAGTCCAATACCACATACTGACAATATACATAGCTGCAGCTTTCCCGGCACCTCATATCCATGATGATGCAGCACAGCCAACAGCCCATCGGCTCCAAGAAGTCCTGCTCCCATCAGCAGCCAGAACCATGTGAATTTGTTCGTCATATCTACAGCTGTAATATATAGAATGAAATATCCTATACATAACACCCCTAAAATAAATACTGCTGCCATGCCGTACCGTTTCCTTTTCATAGCTATACTCCATTCTCTGCCCCGGCCGCTGCCTGTTGACAGATCTCTCCGGCCATCCGCCGGAAGGCGCATGGATATCCATCTGCACATTTTTATTATTCCACGACATCCTCCACCGTAGTCTCCTGCCCTACATCATCAAGATTCGTGTCATCCCGGGCAGGCTTCTGTGGCTTTGTCGTAGCCTGGGTATTGTCGTTATTATTGTTATCGCCCTGTGTATCATCCGGATTTGACGGATCATTCACTTCATCGCCCTGAGGTTTCTCTGTGACCACAGGATCTGTATCTTCTGTCTCTGTCTTAGTCGCACTCGGATCAATGGTCTCCTCCGGCTTTTTCGTTGCCTTCGGATCCTCTGTGGTCGTGGTATACGTCTGATCACTGCTGTCAGAGCTTCCGGTATCGTATACAAAGTCCGCATATTCCAGACCGCTGTGGAGATCCTCCATAAACTCATGCCAGATATACAGCGGATAAGTGCTTCCATAAAGATTACTTACGGCTCTCGGATTGTCATAACCTACCCATACAGCCGTAGAATAATACGGTGTATATCCACAGAACCAGCCATCCTTCTTATCACTGGTGGTTCCTGTCTTTCCGGCACATGCCATATTACTGAGCTGCTTGCCGGCTGCCGTACCGCGAACAAGTACCCCTTTCAGGATATCCGTCATGGCCTCTGCCGCCTCCGGCTTATAGACCTGCTTCTGTCTTGTGAGCTTATTCATATTGACGATCACATTGCCGTCATAATCCGTAATCTTTGTGATACATGTCGGATTGCGGAATTTACCGTTATTTGCAATCGTTGCATACGCCGATGCCATCTCCACGGTACTGGCACCGTTTGTCAGACCGCCCAGAGATGCGGCAGGTACATAATCGCTGTCCACAATCTTGGAGAAATTCATTTTCTTGACGTAGCTTAAGCCCACAGCCGGAGTCAGCTCCTGAAAAATCCTCCAGGCAACAACGTTTTTGGACTTCTCTACCGCTGTGCGCAGTGGGATCTTGCCAAGATAACGGCCATCTGCATTTCTCGGTCCATCCTTAAAATACGTGTCATCCACAATGCTGTTGGCGGTGTAGCCGTGCTCCAGTGCCGGCGTATATACTGCGATCGGCTTAAAACAGCTTCCCGGCTGGCGATAACTCTGGAAACCGCGGTTGATCGTATAGCCCGTGGTAGATTTCTGCTTTCGTCCACCCACAATGGCAACGACTTTTCCGTTTTTGTTATTGATACATGTGGCCGCCCCCTGCATTGCATAGACGCCCTTTGTCTTCTCGGTAAAGCCTGCAAGCTGCTCATTGACTGCCTTCTGAAGCTTTGCCTGTATCTTTTTGTTTAACGACGTATAAATATTGTATCCGGCTGAATGCAGCAGCTTGTAGCACTCCTCATAGGAATCCTTATATTCTGCATCATAGTTTGCTCTGTCTGCATCCGATGAAAACTCGTACCGGAACTCAAAGCCCTGCTTCTGCATCAATGCCTTCGTGGCGCAGCTCACCGCATAGGTGGTGAGATAGTTCTGATTCTTGATCTCCTTCGCCGGTTTCATCACAATATCGGAATAGTAGGCATCACTGTACTCTGCCGCTGTGATCAGCTTCTGGGACAGCATCTGGTCAAGAATACGGTTTTTACGCTTGACTGTATTGTCAAAATGTTCCAGCGGATCGTAGCTCTGAGGGCGGTTTGGAATGGAACATACAAATGCCACCTCTGCCAGATTCAGGTCAGATGCCGACTTACTGAAATATCCCCGGCTCGCTGCCTCAATACCATAATATCCATTGGCAAAAAAGACATTATTGATATAGAACTCCAGAATCTGATCTTTAGAATATTTCTTTTCCATCTCTGTGGCCACGAAAATCTCCTTGACCTTACGGGAATAAGACTTATCCGTATACGGCAGATAGTCCGTAAAGATATTACGGGCAAGCTGCTGTGTAATAGTACTGGCACCTCTGGTCGCATCCTCTCCCCTCAGTTTGTTAAGGAACAGGGTCACCCCTGCACTGACCAGTGCCTTCGGATCATATCCGGCATGCTTGTAAAAGTCGCGATCCTCTGTAACCACAAACGCATCCTTTACATACTGCGGGATCTTGTCAAAGGTAAGATAATAGGAATCATGATCTCCCTTGAGCTTTGCCAGAACCTTGCCCTTGGAATCATAAATAAAGCTTGCCTCAGAGGACTTAAAAGTATCCTCCGTGGAAGCCTGCACCATCTTTTTTGCCTCTGACTGCCATTTCAACAGGGTATTGCCATATTTAAAATAAAACAATCCCACGACTGCCAGTATTGCCAGCAGGATCAGCAAAAATAATATCTTAAAGAACAAACGAAGCTTTGGATGCTTCTTTTTGCGTTTTGCCTTGCGTCCTTTGCCTGTCTGCGCTGCCGGAACCGGTCTTCTGGCAGACGGATTCGATGCACTCTTTCCGGAGGATGTACCATAGGAAGATGTGCTTCTTCTTGCAGAGCTTCCTGATGCTCTGCCTCTTTCTGAATAATTCATACTTTTATCACGCCTTTCTAATGTGGTTATCATAGCATATTTCATTCAAAATTGCATCATTATACTGTCGTTTTCATAAATTCATAAGATTCTTGTCATATTTATTTCCTAAAAAATTAAATACTTCAAACTTTCCACACCAAATAGCGGCATGTTCGCCATAATATTTCTCCTCATTTTGATTCCCGCTGTATATTTTTCGGCAATCGGGCAAAAATCTTCATATCAATCAACAAAATGTTTCGCGGACATCCACTAAAACGGAAAGGATTTATAAATATGTATCGTATATCAAATAACACCAAAAATAACAAAAAAGTGCGCTGGGTGCTTTTGGAACAGCTCCCAACTATATTATCTCCCAAAATAATGATTTTGATCTTTCTTTATGCTATGGCTTTTACTCTGCTTTTGCTGGGATTGCGGATTCTTCACTGTGAGACGTCTCTGTCCCAAAGTGTTTCCACTGTTACATCAACTGCCGGCTCTGACACCTCCCTGATCTATCATCAGGAATCTCCGGAAAAGATCCAGAAAAATATTGCTTCGCAGGTCATTCGTCTCCATGTCATTGCCAACAGCGATACCGCACAAGACCAGGCTTTGAAGCTCAAGGTGCGCAATGCCATTATCGAGGAACTCCAAAGCAGTCTGACAGACACCGGTTCCGTACAGGATGCCAGAAACCAGATCCTCGCCCGGATTCCTTCTGTCCGGCAGAAAGCGCAAAAAACCGTTGCCATGGAAGGATATTCCTATCCGGTCAAGGTCACTCTGGGGAATCAGTATTTTCCCGTAAAGGATTATGGTGATCTGCGTTTTCCGGCCGGCAATTATGAAGCCCTGTGCGTCCGTATCGGTGCCGCCTCCGGCCATAACTGGTGGTGTGTCCTTTTTCCAAGTCTTTGCTTTGTGGACGAGACCCGCGCTGTCGTTCCGGCAGACTCCAAGGAAAAGCTGCAAAGCTCTCTTTCCAAAGAGGAATATGAGTCTCTGGAGATCCATTCCGCCGCCTGTGACTGGATCACAGAGAAGCTGAACAAGCAGACTGGACATTCCTGTGATCATCCCGTACAATAGCAGGGAGGGCGGCCGGTATCCGGTCTGCCCGGAATACCATGGGAAATGAGGATTACTATGAACGAAAATGTACTGATCTCCATTGTCGGCCGCCATCTGACAGACAATGATGAAAATACCATCGAAACAAAACAGCCCGGAAAATATGCCTTTTTTCAGGGAAAACATATTATCCGGTACGATGAATATCTGGAGCTTGATGAAAACACGCCTCCCGTGGCAGTTTCCTGTATGCTGAAAATTGATAAAAATAATGTAATCTTAAGCAAAAAAGGAGCTGCCCCGGTAAAAATGCATTTTTCACCTGGTACAGCTCACAATACGCTTTATCAGACACCCCTTGGATCATTGCCGCTGAGCATTGACACCTCCGATCTGAAGATTACAGAGGAGGATGGGGCAATTTCTGTGGATCTGTCATACGAGCTTCACATGAACGGAACCCCTGTCAGTGAATGCAGTATGTCCATCTCTATCGTAGAAACACCTTGATCATTTCTTTTTGGTTTTGTCCACTTCCGCCTGGGCTTTTGCCTGCATGCCGGTCAGCTTGTCCTGCATCTTTGCGCGGAAGGAACGCTTCTTGGTCGGTGCCTCCAGTGTAGAACGGAGTCCATGCACCTCCAAAATATAGATACCGCTTACCTTCGCCTTGACCGATTTCTTTACCGGAATCTGCTCAAAGATCTTCTCATCACACATCAGAGACATAATCTGATTTCCAATCTTTGCCTTGACGATCGGCACCTTCTGTCCACGAAAACGCTTCGGTGTCTGGTCAATAACCAGCTGTGGAAGCCCTGATTCCTTTAGTTTCATTTTCTTTTTATCGATAACAAGAAATGATGCATTCTGTGCTGCTGCCTGAAGCTGCTTCTGTGACTCCTCCTGACGGGTCTGAAGCTTTTTGCCGTAAATGCTCAGTGCCACCAGACCTGCAACCAGTGCAATGATAACAATAATTGTAACAATCAGCCATGCCTTTACTGCAAATACCGGCATGATCATCATCCATTCATTCATATTCTTTAACCAAACCTTTCTTCAAACTGTTCATAAGAATACCACATTTTTGCCAAGTTGAAAATACCTAACTACAACTCTGCGGCATTTTTCTTTACAGTTTCTCCGATAATCTCCCGTACCTTTTCTGCCACATGCTTTTTCTCTGTCTTTTCCAGCTCGTCCATATAGATCGGCTTGCAATATTCTACGATCACATGGGTACTGTGAATCCATGGAAAGTGATTTTCAAAGGCATCATCTGTATTGTTCATCGCTACCGGCACAATAGGACGGTGGGATTTGTCTGCCAGCTTGAAGCTCGCCTGATGAAATTCCAGCAGCTCTTCGCCGTGGTTTCTGGTTCCCTCCGGAGCAATAAAAACAGAATGACCTGATTTTAACAGCTCGATTCCCTCCAGAATCGTCTGCAGTCCCTTTTTAATATCGTTACGATCCAGAAACAGACATTTCATATACTTCATCCAACGGGTGATCAGCGGAATGTGAGCCAGATCATCTTTGGAGACAAACGCCAGTGGCATCGGCCCCGTGGTATAGCCTACCAGAATATCAAAATAGCTTCTGTGGTTGAACGCATACATTGCGGACTCCCCCTGAAGAATGTTCTCCTGTCCCTTCACTGTCACCTTCACACCGGAAATAAACAAAATATCCTTAAATGCTCTCCGGATCAATGTCTGTGCATATCTCGGCTTCATGTCCGGGTTGATCTTTCCGATCACCCAGCCCACGATCCATGCCGGTATACTGAAAATATAATAAAGTATCAGATAAATTACAACAATAACTGTTCTCATTCGATTCTCCATTTCTGCACTGTGCTTATATCGGACTATTTGGTTCCCAGATCAATATCCTCGTCGGTATTCTGCTGTGATGCAGCATCCTCTGTGGTAGTTTCCACTCCGTCCTGTTCCGGGATGCTTCCATCCGGTGTAGATGGCGTATCGGTGGTATTGGCCGCCGGGTCGGATGCCGGTGTGGTTACCGGCTTTTTCGTCGGCTCCGGTGCCGGTTTCCTTGTCGGCTTAGCTGCCGGCTTTTTCACCGGCTTTTTCGTCGGCTTCGGTGTCGGTTTCCAGGTGACAACAGGCTTCTTTGTCGCTGTCACCGGCTTTACAGAGCTGATCTTGTGACCTGGCTTTGGTGTCGGTGCCGCCGTCATAACAGGCTCGTTCTTATCGTCGTCAGGCACGTCCCGTATCTTGCCCTCCGGCTCCCTGATCTGCTGATCTACAGTTGTAGTCTTATAATATTCCTCCAACGTCATATTCTTTTTGTAAAGATATGTCGCCAGCTTTCTTCCAACATAACGGATATGCCAAGGCTCATAAGAGTATCCTGTGATCTTCGTCTTATCCTTCGGATAACGTATGATGAAGCCATACTTATGACAGTTCTTTGCCAGCCATTTTCCATCGGAAGTATCACCGAAGCTTTCCTCCAGTGCGCAGCCCACCGACTCGCTGGATACATCCAGAGTAAGCCCCGTCTGATGCTCGCTGCTGCCCGGCTTTGCCGATACCAGATCCGTTGCTGACTTGCCACGGCTCCGGACATTCCGGTCATAAATCTCCTTCTGGCGTGCATACGAACGATATCCGGACACCGCCTTCAGGATCACATCATCCCTCTCTGCCGCCGCAAAAAGCTTCTCCAGAGCATCTGCCGTCACCTGACGTACATAGCTCTTCTCATAGGTACCGTAAAAGCTGAAACGTACATTTGGTACCACCAGGTCAGCAGGAATATAATCCGCACTCATACGATACTGCCGGTTTACCAGAACCGTAACGCTGTCCTCTTTGGTATCCACCTTGATCAGCGGACTTTTTTTCTGTCTGGCTGTCTTCTTCACACCGGAGTTCTCCTCAGACTGATCTTCTCCGGTATAATATTCATATCCGGTGTCTGAGGTGTCTGTCTGCCCCTCAGAACCTGCTTTTATATTTCCCAGCTGATGCGACAATAAGCCCGCAAAAACTGTTATCAATGCAATAAATACAACTACCGCACGTTTCATTTGTATTCTCCCCCATTGTTATGTTAAAGCAAAAGTATCCTGATCTTATTGTATGATATTACGGATTACTGCACACTTTCCGCAATCTTTGTCCGTAGACGTACTTTATATATTATTCCATATCTTGTTTTTATTTTCAAGAGAATACACCATATCTTGTAAAAAAAAATACTTAATTTTTTCTTAAGGAATCTGCTCGCGTTGCGGTATACTCCATACGGTGTACTTTCTGCCCATTTGCTGTTATACTTAACATAATGACAATGCAGGGAAGCAATGGCTCTTTACGAAATCCTTCAAGCCATGTTCCCGCCACCGAAAGGAGTATCTGTTTATGAGCGATTCACTGACAATAAAAGCACCCGCAAAAATCAATCTGTCTCTGGATGTGACCGGCCGCCGGGAAAACGGCTACCATGATCTTCGGATGATCATGCAGACCATTGATCTTTATGATGAGCTGACGATCCGCAAAACCGCCGATCCGGGGATTCATTTTTCCATGAATAAGGAGCTACCGGATCGTATCCCGCCGGAAAAGAATCTGGTCTGGAAGGCTGCAAAACTTCTGCAGGAACGCTGCCATATCACAGACGGACTTGACATTTATCTGGAAAAGAATATCCCCGCCGCTGCCGGACTGGCCGGAGGAAGCTCGGACTGTGCCGCTACGCTGCTGGGCGTCAATGAGCTTTGTGAACTGGGACTGACTCTCGGAGAGCTTTGTGATATTGGAGTTTCTCTGGGCGCTGATGTGCCATTCTGCCTTCAGAAGGGAACTATGCTTTCCGAGGGAATCGGGGAAATCCTTACCCGGCTGCCGGACCTGTCTCCTTTATGGGCACTGTTGATCAAACCGGATATTTCTGTCAGTACCGGCTATGTATATACTCATCTGAAGCTTGACGAGATCAAAGACCGCCCGGATACCGAGCATCTGATCGACTGCATCCACCGCCACGACGACGCCTCTCTTGCCCGCCGGTTGTCCAATGTACTGGAAACCGTTACCATTCCGGAATATCCTGTTTTGGAGGAATTAAAGCAGTTTTTGAAGGATAATGGTGCGATCGGCTCTCTGATGAGTGGCAGCGGTCCTACCACATACGGACTTTATCAGGATGAAATCCTTGCCCGCATGGCATTAAAAAAAGCACAGGAAAGATATCCTGACTACGATATCATCCTGTGCCGTACCCGGCTTCCGGAGGCGTAAGCCGCCTCATAAGCTCTGCAATAAAATCATAACGGCAGTAATAATAGTTCAATGCCTGTGCATAACTGTCAAAGGCAGACTGCAGGTTCCGTTCCGATCAGCACCTTTTTCCCTTCAAATGCAAATCCATAATGCCGGATTCGGTCTGCCGGAATCCCCTGCGACAGCAGCTCTGCATCGTAATTCTTCTCTGCAATCTGCTTCAAAGCAGACTGCACGGCATCTTCCATGGTTTCCTTTTTCATCCGTCCACATACCTTAAATTCAATGATGATCGCCGGATATTTTCTGATATCCTTTGGTATCATCATAATGTCGTACCTTCCAAAGCCACTTTCTCTGTTGGACCGTATTTCATAATCCTCTGCTCTCTCCGCAATCAGCCCCAGCACAAATCCATGATAAAATCTCTCTGGCTCAACGCTTTCCTTATTTCCACTTCCAACATCGAAATAACTAAACGTTGCCATCGAAATTTTATTCATATAATAATTCATTGCATCCAGATCATTCTCCACCAATGCTTTAATAAAATCTCCATATTTCGCATCGCTGCTTGTAAACCATCCGCGAAACATGTTCATAAACATACTCAGCGTCTCGATATTGGTAATGCTCAAATTATACCATGGCTCCCTTGTGATCCCCCGGTAATCCACATCCTCCACCCTTAGATAGCCACTGGCAAGCAGAAGACTCCAGATCGCATTTTCATTGTGATCCAGCTGATTATAGACAATCTGCTCGTCAAAATTCACCGTGATCTGCTTCCCCTGCAGCAGATCCTCCATCTTCTCCTTTACATCTGCCGACGCCGTCCGTATCAGTTTCCCTGCCAAACTGTTGGAGCTGGTCGATGCCCAGTATGGGTGAAGTTCTCTCTTTCGCAGATAATTCGTGATCGACCATGGATTATAGATATCGTGATGCTTTCCAAAGGTAAACCCATCATACCACTGCTTTACCTCGTCTTTTTTATCCGACATTCCAAACTCATCCAGTGACGTAAATACCTCCGTTTCTGTAAATCCAAAACAGTCTGAATACGGCTCTGAAGTCGTTGTGACAACCTCCAGATTATTCAGATCTGAAAAAATAGATTCCTTGGACACTCTTGTGATACCTGTCATAACTGCCCGCTCCAGATAGGGATTCGTCTTGAATGTGGCATTGAACAGACTCCGGATAAACGAGGTAAACTCATCCCAGTATCCCTGCACATATGCCTCCTGCATCGGCGTGTCATATTCATCCAAAAGGATGATCGTCTTCCTGCCATAATAACGTTCCATCCATGCCGACATATTTTTCAGCGCATTTTGTGCCGCAGCATCTCCCATGGTAACCGTCGTTCCATCATATATTTTCCGTTCATTATCACTCAAGATATCCTTTTGTAACAGATATCGGTTTTCTTCATACAGTCTCACGATCTCCTGCTTGATCTGCGTTTTTGCATCCTCCAGATTTCCTGCTTTCACGGAAGCGAAGCTTAAAAAGATCACCGGATACGTTCCCTGCAGATTTCGGTATTTCTCCTCCTCCCAGATGGAAAGACCTTCAAACAAATCTGCCCTGTTTGCATACTTATTCGAAAAGAAACATTCCAACATACTCATATTCAACGTCTTGCCAAAACGTCGGGGACGAGCGATCAGGGTAATGTCATCCCCCTTCTCCCACCATTCCTTGATCAAATTGGTCTTATCTACGAAAAAATAATCCTGTTCTCTTAAAGCCGAAAAGCTCTGCTTTCCAATGCTTATCACCTTTGCCATACGCTCACCTGCTTTCCCGGATGCTGCACTCTCCGCCTTTGCGTGTTGCTATTCACGACCGCCAGAACCCACAGAAAACTGCTGTGAATAGTAACCTTTGCGTATATTATAACAATATCCTCCCCTTGACACAAGGCATTCCACAGTGTCATTTATAGGATTTTCTCCAAAAAGTCATCCCCTTTTTCATTCATATAGCCATATACACTAAGTCCCATATTTAGTACAGTATCCTCCGCCCTCTTTCTTCTCTCCTGTGTTTCCAGCAATCTGCTTTCTGCCTCCTCCACATATGCAAGCAATTCATTTTCTGCCTCGTTGATCTCCCCCCGGTCGATCTGCTGCAGAAGCCTCTGATAAAAATCCTCCTGTGCCGCATTTTCCACAAACCTCGGCTGCTTATATTTATCATTCCACGCTCCTGACAGCAGTATTCCGACTAATCGCAGGGTTCCGGCAATGCTGTTTTTTAACCCGTTATTTTCAAATTCCACACTACTCTCCATTCCGCCCTTCACAAAAACCGGCATAATCAATTTTTCCATTGTCACAGTAAGGAAATTCCCGAACCTTCCGAACCTGACACTGTCCTTTCGTTATCCCAAGCTGCCGCAGATATCCCTCCAGTTCCACCCGATCAAGGTTTCCAAAATCCTCTGTACGTATAAACAGTGTCAACTGCTCATTGGAAACCTTTGCAATACACACCACCGGTACCTTCCATCTGTTTTCTATGCTTCTTTCCAACTCGTCTAAACTGATCCGCACGCCATTACATTTTATAAATCTCTTTTTCCTGCCGGTAATATAAAGATATCCTTCATCGTCCAGTCTCCCTACATCCCCCGTGTCCAAAAGCCCGGCACTCTGTCTCCATATAGCTGCATTTCCCGACAGATCTGCCCTTTCCATCACATACCCCAGACACACATTCGCTCCACGGTAGTAAATATCGCCGGCTCCTGTATGATCTCCGTTTTTTATCTGAAAGACCCCACCCGGAACAGCTCTTCCCACACTATCCAGCTTATCCGGATGCTGATCCAAAAAGAATGTACTCATCCTTGCTGTCGCCTCCGTCTGCCCATACATCACTGCCAGATGTGTCGTAATACCCTGATGCCTCCTATCATAGATCCACTCCAGCAGCTTCTGTTTCATATCCCGGCTCATGGCTCCTCCTGCCTGCGTCAAAAGTCTCAGTTTCTTCCATGGTCTGGATAATATCCTTAACCAGTCTAAGATTTCATAAGTATAAGGAACACCGCAGAAGGACGTCACACCACAGGCCTCCAAAAAGTCCCAGTATCCCCTCTGAAACATACTTCCTGCGGGAAGCAGAAGACTTCCGCCTGCCAGCAGATGGCTGTTTACCACCGACAGTCCATACACATAGGATACCGGGAGCAGCACGCCTGCGCTGTCATTTTCATCAATTTCCAGCGATTTAATAATTGCCTGCGCATTACTTTCGAGATTGTCATAAGATAATGCCACAAGCTTTCCATTTCCAACGCTGCCGGAAGTCACCATCAGTAATGCCAGATCATCATATAATGCATCGGGCATCCTCTGCTTCCTTCGAAACCGCACATACTGATAATACGGAAAACACGCCTGATATTCCTCCTCCATTGAGCTGTGCATATCCGGCTCTGCCTCCGCATCCCTCACTTTCTTTCGATTCATAAATATCTCATCCGGCATAAATTGTCTGATCAACGCCCCGATATCTGAAACCTTCTTATCTCCCACCAACAGCACTGTATTTCTCTTCGTCATATGATAACAGTACAGAGCGATGGTCTCCAATGAATTGTCACTGACCAACAGGATCAGTTTTTTCTGCGAAGTCGTCTCCGGGTATATCCTGTTTATATGCTCTGCTTCTCTGCGTATCACAGTTTTATCAATTACTGATCCTGTCATTTAAGCACTCCAATATGTATTATAACGGCACCACCCTGCATTTCACACAATCACGATACTTCGACACCATTTTTGCCGGAACATGCAGTGTCACCTTCTTCGCCGACAAATCCACCTGACGAAGCGACTTTTGGTGAATCTTGTCATTATAAATGTAAATGTCAACTTTTTGATTTTTCCTTAACGCATTCTGCTCCAGTCCGACTTCCAAATAAAACTCTCCGCTTGTGCGCATATCCTTTCCCCAGATAATTCTTTCCTTTGAAGTTATTTTAATTTTTTTCAGATTTTTATTTCTATCAAAGCATCCTGTCGGAATTATTTTAATTCCTTTTCCTAAAACAATTTCTTCTGCCTGACTACCAGCCATAGCATAATTCTCCAATTTCTTTACATTTTCTAATGTAATCTTCTTGGCTCTGCTGGATTGAAATGCATTCTCCAATATTTTATTTACCTTTTGTCCCCGAACAGCAATTTTTCTCGCATTATCCCCCGCATTCACGAAACATTTTTTGTAAACTATCCCACCATTTTTATCCTTATGTTCTATCCACCAATTCAGAGTTTTCAAGCCATCCGCATTACGCATATTGGAGAATTTATCAAATGTAATATTCTTTAAGTTATTACATCCTTGAAAAGTCTTACTCCCTATCCATTCTACATCTTTGGGTATTCTAACAAAACCTAACGCCTTACAATCCTTAAAATCCCCCTCGGATAGTGTTCGTATACCCATAGGCAGTTCGTAATACTCCAGACTGGTACATCCACTGACAGATGCTACATGGGCTTCCTGGCTCTGCGACAAAACAAGATTAGAATAACTGCTGTACATCGATTCCACACGTAAACTTTTAATTTCATAATGTCCTGCGAAACTTTTGCAATCCACAACAGGAATATCATCTATTTCTTTAGGGACCACAATATCTGTATATTTTGCATTCCCCTTCTCATCAAACTCCTGTTCAAATGCCACAAGCTGATATACCGGATCATCATATTCAAACCCCAGTTTCTCCGGGTAATCCCAGATTTCCACTGCTGTCGTTTTATTATAACACAACCCCTCTTTTTTTAAGGCAATCCATTTATTATTATCATCTGGAGACAAGGTGCTAAAAGGGCTCTTTTCTTTCATTGCTGCACCGGCTCTCTTTGTATCGGAAATAATCTCAGTTTTTTCTTTACAACCAATACCGTCATATATTATGAGTCCTCCACCAATGAACAGAATTGCAATCAAAAAATATTCTATTTTTTTCAAACTATCCCCCCTAACAGATATAATAATCATATAGATAGTAATCATTTTCATTGTCAAAAACTGCTTTGCTATAATCCTCATGATTTCTATTTACACGGTACACATTTGTACTAATTCCCTCTAAGCCTTCATTGCTATAACCATTACTTTCCGCATACGCCCTAAGATTATTTAATTTTAAATCAAAGGCTGTATAATTTGTAAATATATCTCTTGGCGAAAATGATCGGCTGTTATTATATAAATATAACATAGCTCCTATACTACCTCTTGATGCACCATATCTTTGACTATAAAACCGTGTATTATCTTCATATTCAGATGTAGGTAATAAAAATTTTTTCAAATCTCTTGTTTCAATTAAAAAATGTATTTTTTTCCAATTAAACGTTAACCATAAATCATTGCTAAATAACCCCGATTGTATACTAGTATCATCCTTAGGAATCATTGTTCTATGCGCAAACGTATCTCCCAACTCATGTGATGCCAACCCAATAATATATGCTGCTTTTTCACTATTATTCTTTGTCAATGCATAGTTATATAAACAATCTGCTACAACGATTTTTAATTTATCTATATCCGTTTTACCAATTTCTCCATCCTTGATATTCGTGGTGCTAATATTCGATATAAATGTCACAATCTTGTTCTTTGTATTAATAGTAGCATTACTTTCCTTAATCTTCCTTGCTGTCATATATAAAAAATGAAGATTCCTTACATAATTGTGCTGCGCATGTAACATTTTATATTCACTATAATCGTCGTCAGCAATATATGCCCCTTGAGAAATTAAATGGATATAATTTCCAGAACATACCTCTTTTACGATATTTTCATGGGTTCCTTTTCCCCAGCACCCCGACACAATATTATCAACATCGTAATGAACATCTTTTTTTATATTTCTTGCATCAATATCCACATTGATATCACTATTTGTTTCGGTTATTTGAAGCATATTCTTTACACTCAATACACCAACTTTTTGTGACTCATCTTCCCGTGTAGTACTTACCCTCAACAGCTTTCGGATATATGCTGCATCCGCATCTTTTTTTACCTGTAAAACTCTGGCAACAGCTCCTGTAACCTGGGCGGTTGCGATACTTGTGCCATCAACTGCCATATAGCCGCCTAACATACTATAAGTCCATATCTTTTCTCCCGGTGCCATCACATCAATCTGATTCTTTCCAGAAGTAAAAGTCGAAACGTGATTATGTTCATCACTAGATCCGACTGCTACAACCTCATTATAGGCAGCCGGATACTCTAATTGTCCATTGTCCTCACCGGCATTGCCCGCAGCAGCAACTAAAATAATGCCTGCATTTATAGCATCCCGAACTGCAGTTGATAGAATTTCAGTATCATATTTACATCCTAAACTCAGATTAATAACATCTATCCCATTATTAATACACCAATAAATCCCTTCTACAATCCGACTAACAGGAGCAACATTATTTTGATCTAAAACCTGTACCGAATACAATGCAATATCGTTTGATACTCCATCAAGCCCCCCTTTTTCTTTGTTGCCCACAATCATTCCTGCAATTCCAGTTCCATGTCCTGTTGCATCCTCAAAGCAAGGATTTATATTACTCTCATTTACTAAATTAACCCTCTGACACACATCAATCCCTTCATTATAACTAACTCCAGAATCTAAAACAGCCACTTTAACCTTTTCCCGAGATGTCTCCTCCTTATCTTGGGTTCCACAATCGATCTCCTTTTCCACACAATCAATCGCCTTTAAATTCCACTGATCAAGCTGAAATTCCCGTTTCTCCTTTACCACTTGGTCAACCTCTTCCTTATTAACCGGAACTACCTCATTTGCCGTAACCTGCACATCTTTTTCAACAGTTTCAACATCCTTCATTTGATCAATTTGTTCTGCTTCTTCCTTTGTAAGATTCATAACAAGAATTTTTTCATTTTCAAAAATAGACTCTTGCTTATACATCTCGCTTTCTAATTTTTCGTTTTGAAGATTTTTCTTTATTCCTTCATACGCTTTCTGACTTTTTGTCGTTACAATATATCCCTCCCTTTCTCCTTGATCATCTACACGAATCTGATATGTATTACCTGAAAACAAGCCACCGACAAATCCCTTTGCTGTTTTTATTTCCTGAGTACAGGAAACCGTTGCAACAACCATTGATAACGCAATTGATATTCCCTTAATAAAGTTCTTCTTCATTGATTTCCTCCTTTTGCATCAACTGAATATGTAATATTATTTTTAATTATCATTTGCAATAATTCCTCTAAATTTAATAAAACTTTCCGCTCCTCCTTTTGTGCATTTTTAACCATGTTCCCAATACGATTATTTACCTCCTTTGAATATACTCTTTGTATTTCTCCCACCTCATATCCATCTTCTTGATACAACTGTTTTAAATATACAAGACGGATATCTCTAAATCTATCTACAATTTGTTCATAATCCTCTTTTACTTTTAATAATTCATTAAGGTGATATTTATCCATGATAAAGGATATTCGATCCCTTATCACTATTTTTTGTTCATAAAGTAAATGAAAGGTGCGAAGATCTACCGTTTTTAGTTCATCTGTAGAATCTGTCAATTCCCTACATATTTTTTCATATATATTACTTCCATAAATGTGAATATCTCCCTCAACCTGTTCTGTCTTTTTGGGATGTAGAAACTCATTTAATTTTTCTAAAAAAAGTTCTATTGTGAATTCCATCTTTTCTCTTTGTTTTGCACAATATAACGAAAACGGATAGTAACCTGGCTGTTCTAAATATTTTGCTCCGTGACGATAAAAAATACGCCCATTTTTATATGCTTTTTTTAACTCATCATATGTTATATAAAAGCAGGTGGTCTTCTGTCTTTTTGCAAATCCAAATGCCATAAAACTTTTTTTATTATCATCAAAACCATAAATTAAATTTTCATGTACAAAATGACTTTTCTCATACCTGTCTTTTTCTGACAAATAATAATCATCTAAATGAATATTAACATATAAACCACCTCGTATTTGTTCCTTAATATATTTAACAATATTATTGGGCAATTCCCTATACAATTTCCCATTTATATACATAGAATCTTCAAATTTTTCATCAAAATAATAAAAATTAGTATACGATTTATTATATATTACGGCTATATGAATCATATACTGTTTTAACCATTCCTTGTAGTTTTCTGTTGCCTGCAAAATTGCTAATCTTGTACTATAAAACAAATACGTTGTTGATTTGGTCCTATGTCAAGATTTAGTACAAGTTAAAATGAG
>UMCF01032586.1_pt1 | contig 26853 bp, 22 predicted proteins | sample 1964131 | NCBI WGS metagenome assembly UMCF01 (sample SAMEA4835958, study PRJEB28245) | human gut metagenome | biome: gut microbiome; material: fecal sample | place: Denmark | collected 2008
AGATGGTAGAGTGTTGCATTTCTGTGAATACTCTGCTATCATGATATATAATGACAGTATGTATCAAAAATCACAATTTTTATACATGCTTATGTAAAAATTGGAATTTTAGGAGGAAAAGATGAAAAAACAAGTATTAAGCCTGCTGCTTGTGATGCTTATGGTCGTGAGTCTGGTGCCTATGAGCGCACTGGCGGCAACAAACGGACATACGGCAAATGAAGCCATAGGGTGGGTGCAATCACAAGTTGGCAAGGCGCTCGACTATGACGGAGTTTATGGCGCCCAGTGTGTAGACCTTATTAAATACTATTATGATTACCTCGGATGTGCCTCGTATGCAAGGGGCAACGGCTCGGACTATGCAACAAATGCCCTGCCGAGCGGATGGACACGCCTTAAAGGCGCTCAGCCCCGACTTGGCGACATTCTCGTATATACCGGAGGATACAATAATTACGGTCATGTTGCGATATATGAATCCGATTATGTTTCCTACCATCAGAATTTTAACGGAAAGCAATATGTTGTACGAGCAACATGCAAGTATAACGCTCTCAACAATCCGTACTGGGGCGTTATCAGACCGGACTTCGGAGGATCAGCGCCGGTATCGGCGGCATCATGGGAAGGGCCGAGCGCAACAAATATTACGGAAAGCAACGCATATCTGTCCGGCAAGGTCAATTTCAGCCAGACAATGAACACGACACAGGTTGGTGTTCGGATATATGACAGCAGCAATACTCGCATAGCATTAAAAGACGAATACGTCAATTACAATACCACATATGTGAATATATGGTATGATGTTACGGGAGAGCTCGGAATATATCTCAAATCCGGACAAAGCTATAAGTTCCAGTTTTATACTATTTCGAACGGGAAAGAATACTGGTCTCCGATCATAAGCTTTGCCACGGCGCATACTCATAACTATGCAAGCAAGGTTGTGCAGCCGACATGCACAGCTCAGGGCTATACCATGCACACCTGCTCATGTGGAAACAGCTACAAAGACAGCTATGTCAATGCCCATGGGCATAGCTATTCAGGCGGAGCGTGCACACGCTGCGGCCAGAAAGACCCCAACTATACACAAACAAGCGGAGTCAGCTATGTGCTTTCCGACGGAGTCCTGACAGTGTCTGGATCTGGTGAGTGTACAAATGCATGGATGAATAACTATAGTCCGAATAATGTCACGAAAATAGTTATAGGCAGCGGAATAACGAGCATCGGCAGAGCGGCTTTTCAGGGCTGCGCTTATGTCAAATCGGTTGATATAGCAAACGGAGTAACAAAAATTTGCAGAGGCGCATTCACTCAGTGCTGGGCTCTTGAATCTGTAATTATTCCGACCAGCGTTAATACGATAGAAATGACGGCTTTTGGTAATGCAATATCAGGGTCGACTATGAATGATGTCTATTATTGCGGCAGCGCTGCACAATGGGGAAGAATAAGTATCGGCGAGCATAATGACAGCCTGTTAAAAGCCTCATTCCATTATAATTATGATCCGAATATGAGCTTCACCGACGTAGCGGCCGGTTCGTACTGCTATGACGCGGTGCAGTGGGCAGTCGCAAACGGCATTACGAATGGCACCGATGCGACGCACTTCTCGCCGAACGCAGGCTGCACACGCGGCCAGGTCGTGACCTTCCTCTGGCGCGCAGCCGGTGAGCCGACCGTCGGCGGAAACGTCGGATTTGTTGACGTGGCGCCCGGCTCGTACTGCTACGAGGCCGTCAAATGGGCAGTCGCAAACGGCATAACGAAGGGAACCGACGCAACTCACTTCTCCCCGAACGCGACCTGCACTCGCGGTCAGGTGGTAACGTTCATGTATCGCGCCGAAGGTGAACCGGCAGTCGGCGGAAACGTCGGATTTGTTGACGTAGCGGCAGGTTCGTATTGCTACAACGCCGTGCAGTGGGCAGTCGCAAACGGCATAACGAAAGGCACGGATGCAACGCACTTCTCACCGAACGCGACCTGCACACGCGGCCAGGTCGTAACGTTCCTGTACAGAGCACAGTAAATAAAAAAATAGCACCCCGAGGGGTGCTATTTTTGACTTTATTACTCTTCCCAGTTGTGCCACACGTTCTGCACGTCGTCGTTATCCTCGAACATGTCGAGCATTTTCTGCATGTTCTTGATATCGTCCTCGTTGGTGAGCTTTATGTAGCCGTTCTGGGGCAGCATTTCGACCTGAGCAGACAGGAGCTTGTATCCGGCCGCGCTGATCTTCTCGGCAACAGGGGAAACATCGTCGGGAGCGGTGTAGACAACGAAGGTCTCGCCGTCGGGCTCAAAATCGTCAGCCCCGGCATCGAGAACTTCCATCATCACTTCATCTTCGTCAAGATCATAGTCCTCGTTGTCGATGACGATGACGCCCTTTTTATCGAACGACCAGGAAACGCAGTTTGCAGCGCCCATGTTTCCGCCGTACTTATCGAAGTAGTGGCGGATCTCGCCTGCGGTACGGTTGCGGTTATCGGTCATGGTCTCGACAATGACTGCAACGCCGGAGGGACCGTAGCCTTCATAGACGATCTTCTCGTAGTTATCGGTGTTGCCGGCGCCCAGCGCCTTGTCGATCGTGCGCTTTATGTTATCGTTGGGCATGTTCGCGGCCTTCGCCTTGGTTATTACCGCGGCCAGACGCGAGTTGTTGTTGGGATCGCCGCTGCCGCCCTCTTTAACGGCAACGATCATTTCACGGGCGATCTTGGTGAATGCCTGCGCACGCTTTGCGTCGGCTGCGCCCTTAGTTTTCTGTATATTATGCCATTTGGAATGTCCGGACATATAAAAACAGCTCCTCTAATAGTATTATTGCGAATTAACGGCAATTATTTTACCACAATTCCTTGCCCATTACAAGGGTAAATTACCTGATTTCGCGGCACTCAAGGTAGTAGCGCTTATCGTTGCCGTGGCCGATGGAAAAGCTTTTCTTCGGGAACGGGCCGCTTTTCATGACGGATGAAAACAGCTCCGATTTTTCCATGCGCGGCAAGAGAATGCCGGCGCAGCCGAAGCGCTGCGACATTTCAACGCCCTCGCAGTCGCCGTGGATATAGTCGATATATCCGCCGTGGCGCTCGGTGAATGCCTTGCAGAAGTCCTCGCATTTTCCGATAAGCTCGCCGATCGTAAGCCCCGATATATTAAGCCGCTCGATGCCCTCGCCGGTGACAAGATCAATGCTCCGGCCTTCGCCGATATTATCGGCGAAAAAGGCCTTGGCCTCGGCAAAAAAGGTCTCCGGCTCCGTGTCGAACACGACCTTGTGTATAGGCTCAAAGGTAATTGCCGCATCGTGGATGTTAACAAGCTCGGCAAGCGCATAGCGCGCAGGTGCGGTTTCGTATTCCGACTCCGGCAGAGCTTTTTTGACCTCTTCCCAGTGCCGCTTTGCAGCGGCAAGACTGTGATTTCCGTCGCCCATGGCAAAGATTATCGCGTTATCCGCCGAGCCGTACTTGCGCTGTAAAACGGCTTCGTCGCCGAGCTTTTCGGCAGCCTTTGCAAGCTTTTCGGTGTCGGCTACGAGCCAGCCGGTGATGCTGCCGCCGTCCTGCATCAGCTCAAAGTCATAGACCTTTTCGCCTTTCGTGACGGAGGAGAAAACGATGTTATCCGCATCATCCATGAATATCATGATGTGCGGCATCTCAAGCGGCGCGTTCCGGCGGATGCGGATGCGCGGCGGCAGCCTGTCCTCAACGGTGTGCTCGGTAGCGCGTATCGGGCTGTGCGTACCCTCGGCCCAGTCATAGGCCTCAAGATCGAACATGCCCATTATGCCGCGGCGCACCGCACCGCTTTTGAGCGTGCGCTCAAGGTAAATATAGCTGTCGCGGTATGTTTTGAAAACGCCCTCGTCGATATAGCGCTGCATCGCTGCGTTTATCTTAACGCTTTCGGCTTCGGGGTCTTTTAAGCCAAGCTCGGCCTCGGGCAGCATCATATGAAGTGTTGACGGAGCATCGCCGACTATGCTGCGCACCTGCTGCCAGTATTCCGGCTCGGAGGTGAACTGATCGCAGGCGACGACGCTCCAGCGATGCATGTCACAGCTCGGCAGCATTATATCCGCCGGTTTGAATATCTTCATATCACAGCACCTCCAGTGCGATCTGCGTCCATGTTTCCATACTGTCGTAATTATCTTTCAGCTCGGCCTTGGTCATCCACAGACCCTCGAGCTTTTCGGTCTCCTTGACGGAGACCTCGCCCTCGACGGGGAGGGTAAAGCATGCGCCGAGGTGAACGCTGCCGACGGCGTTCGAGTCATCGTTTATAAATCCGCAGGGGCTAAGCTCGCCGTGCTTGTCAAGCTCGACCTCCTCGTGGATCTCGCGCCAAAGGCCGCGCATGAGAAGATCGCCCTGCTCGTCAACGGGGTTTATATGTCCGCCGATGCCGATAGAAATTTTGCCGTGCAGGCGCGCTTCGCCGCCTTTGCTGAGCCTTCGCGTGACGAATATTTCATCACCCCGGCGCAGTATAACATAGGGGATTATCTGCTTATAGTCCGGCCGCTGCTCGGCCTCGGGACGCGGCATGAACTCGTGCTCGGCTTTTATGATCTCGAAAAGCTCCTGCGCGCACTCTGTTATAAGGCCGTTGCGGCCGGATATGTAACGCTCAATTTTTTTGCGTTCTACAACCAATACCTGTTCCATTATTCTTCCCACTTTGCAGCTCTTTCAACTGCGCGCAGCCACTTTTTGTGCAGCGCGGCAGCTTCGGTGACATCCATCTCGGGCGTAAACACGCGGTCGGATTCGCGAATGCTGGCAATGTCGCCGATGTCCTTCCACACGCCCACTGCAAGACCGGCGAGGAACGCCGCGCCGAATGCCGTGGTCTCGACCATCTTGGGACGGTCAATGGGCTTGCGGAGAATATCCGACTGGAACTGCATCATAAAATTGTTTACCGATGCGCCGCCGTCAACGCGCAGAACGCTCAGCGGCTCGCCGGCGTCCTTCTCCATTGCGTCGAGCAGATCCTTGACCTGATAGGCGATGCCCTCGAGCGCCGGGCGTGCGATGTGCGCTCTTGTTGAGCCGCGAGTCAGACCGACTATCGCGCCGCGCGCGTACATATCCCAGCGCGGTGCGCCGAGACCTGTGAACGCCGAAACGAGATACACTCCGCCGTTATCGGGAACGGAGGTAGCAAGCGTTTCGCACTCGGAGCTTGTGCTCAGAAGTCCGACCTCGTCGCGCAGCCACTGAATGGAGCTGCCGGCATTGAATACGCTGCCCTCAAGCGCGTAGGTGGTTTTGCCGCCGATCGACCACGCAACGCTCGTAACAAGGCCGCTTGCGCTGCGAACGGACTGATCGCCGGTGTTGAGGAGAGTAAAGCAGCCTGTTCCGTAGGTGTTCTTTGCCTGCCCCTTTTCTATGCAGCCCTGGCCGATGAGCGCTGCTGCCTGGTCGCCTGCGCTGCCGCAAACGGGAACGCCTGCGAGCATCTCAAGCCCGGTTATTCCGGGCGCGACCTTGCCGTAGATCATCGAGGACGGCACGGGCGTCGGGAGCATCGACATGGGGATGCCGAGCTTTTCGCAAAGTATCTTGTCCCATTTGAGCTCGTTTATGTCAAACAGCATCGTGCGCGAGCAGTTGGAGTAGTCGGAAACATGCGCCTTGCCGCCGGTGAGATTCCAGATCAGCCACGAATCGACGTTGCCGAAAAGCAGCTCGCCGCGCTCGGCGCGCTCGCGCGCACCCTCGACGTTGTCGAGTATCCACTTGATCTTGGTGCCGGAAAAATATGCGTCTATAAGAAGCCCGGTCTTGTCGCGAACATAGTCGCCGATGCCGTCGGCGGCAAGCTTATCGCAGATGGGCGCTGTGCGTCTGCACTGCCAGACGATGGCGTTATACACAGGCTTGCCTGTGTTTTTATCCCAAACGATCGTAGTCTCACGCTGGTTTGTTATGCCTATGCCGGCTATGTCCGTAGGGGAAAGCTCGCTTTTTTCAAATGCCTCGGCAAGGGCGCGAAACTGCGTTTCCAATATGACCATCGGGTCGTGTTCGACCCAGCCGGGCTTGGGATATATCTGTGGAAAAGGATACTGCGCTATAGTTACAGGCTTACCCTTTGCATCAAAAATTATCGCTCTTGAGCTGGTCGTTCCCTGATCGAGCGCGACAACATAACCGTTCATATGATTACCTCCATACTGATTTTGCTAATTCCGTTGCATTTTGCTGCAAGTATGCTATAATTCATATAATAACATATACGGAGGTCGTTTTCCATGCCTAGTTTCAATGATTTTTATTTTAATTCAAGCACGGGCAAAAACCGCATCCATGTACGCAGGTGCGTTCCGGACGGCGAAGTGCGCGCAGTCGTGCAGATAATGCACGGCATTGCCGAGCACATAAGCCGCTATGATGATTTTATGGCGTTTCTTGCGTCTAACGGTTTCGTTGCCGTCGGCACAGACCATCTCGGCCACGGTCAGAGCATTGAAAAGCCCGAGCAGATGGGCTTTTTCGCCGAGAAAAACGGTTGGGATTATATCTTAAAGGACGAGGAGATACTTCGTCTTGCAATGAAGCAGACCTATCCGAATGTTCCGTTTGTCCTGTTCGGACACAGCATGGGCAGTTTCATGGCGCGCACGCACATTATCCGTTATCCCGGCGGTTTTGATGCGGCAATAATAAGCGGCACGGGCAATCAGGGCGCGGCGCTTGTAAACGGCGGCCTTTTTATGGGAAATCTCGTCACGGCTCTCAAGGGCGCGCATCATTACAGCAAGTTCCTCAATAACCTCGCCTTCGGAAGCTATAATAAGATATATGAAAATCCGCGCACCGAGTATGATTGGCTCACGCGTGATACGGAGGTTGTGGATAAATATATTGCCGATCCTCTCTGCGGATTTATCCCCTCGTGCAGCCTGTTCAGGGATATGATGACGGGCGTTAAGTTCATTACAAACGTCAATAATCTCAAGTCAATGAAGAAGGATATGCCCGTTTACTTTATGTCCGGCGATAAGGATCCCGTCGGGGAATGCGGCAAGGGCGTTAAGCTTGCGTACGAAAACTTCAAAAAGGCCGGCATGAAGGATGTCTCCATAAAACTATATAAGGACGGCCGCCACGAAATGCTCAACGAGATAAACAAGGCTGAAGTCTATGCCGATATCCTCGCTTGGATAAACAGCAGGATCTGATATTTTATTATAAATTAATATGCAAACACCGCACGGTTCATTTTCCGTGCGGTGTTTTTTTACTTTCTGCGTCTGTTTCTGCGCTTTCTGATCTTCCTCGGATCGGGGATGAGCACGCCCACGGCAATGTAGCCGATAACAAACAGCAGTATGACTGATATAACAAGAACAACACTTTCAATGTCCATAACGGCACCTCATCTCTTGGTCCAAAGCTGCGGAGACAGCAGCAGAAGCAGGGGGTATATCTCAAGCCTGCCGAGCAGCATGGCAAATGACAAAACAAGCTTTGAAAACGCCGAATAACCGGCAAAGCTCAAGCTCGGGCCGACTTGCCCGAAGCCGGGGCCGATGTTGTTCACGCAGCTCACGGTAGCCGAGAAATTGGTCTCTATCCCGAACGGCTCAAAGCTTATGAGCAAAAATACGGCTCCTATGACCGCAATATACAGCGCAAAGTAAGAAAGTATCTGCCTTTCGCCCTGCGCGTCAACGCGCCGGCCGTTTAAAATAACAGAGCTTACCTCGCGCGGACGCAGAGCACGGCGCAGGTCGTTGCGCGCTATCTGCGCAAGCACTGTAACGCGGCTCATTTTAAGACCGCCTGCCGTTGAACCCATGCAGCCGCCAAAGAACATAAGGATGAGCAAAACGGCCTTTGCAAGACTCGGCCAGGCATCAAAATCCGCGGTGGCATAGCCTGTCGTCGTGACGATGGAGGATACCTGAAATGCGGAAAGCCTCACCGCGTCGGCAATGCTGCCGTACAGCGGCATGATGCTCAGCGCGATGATTATCATTGCCGCAAGGCTTATGCCCAGATAGCATTTAAGCTCGTTTGACTTGAGCACCTCGCGCCATCTTTTGATAAGCAGCAGATAGTACATGTTAAAGCTCACGCCGAACAGCAGCATAAACACGGTTATCACCCATTGGCAGAAGTGCGAGTATGACGCGATACTGTCGGCCTTGATCCCAAATCCGCCGGTGCCGGCCGTGCCGAGCGCGTGAACGATGCTGTCAAACAGCGGCATGCCGCCGCATAAAAGGAGCAACGCTTCGAGCACGGTGAGGGCAAGATATATGTAATACAGGATCTTTGCCGTTCCGCTTGCCCGGGGGGTGAGTTTATCCACGTTGTGCCCCGGCATCTCAGCGCGGAGAATGTTCACCGAGCGCTCCGGCGTTTTTTCCATTACGGCCATTATGAATACAAGCACGCCCATGCCGCCGACCCAGTGCGTGAAGCTGCGCCAGAATAACAGACCGTGGCCGAGCGCTTCAACATCCGTGAGGATCGATGCGCCCGTTGTCGTAAAGCCGGAAACGGTTTCAAAAAACGCATCTATAAACGACGGTATACTGCCGCTTATGACAAACGGCAATGCGCCGAACAGCGATATTCCTATCCATGACAGAGCCACTATCGCAAGCCCGTCGCGAGTGTACAGGTTCTTGCTCTCGCTGCGGCAGAAACGTTTGAGCGCCGCTCCTATAGCGGCGGAGGAAGCGGCAGATATCGCAAATGCAAGTGCGCAGCTTTCTCCGTAGATCAGCGAAACGGCAAGCGGAAGCAGCATAAGCGCGGCCTCGAGAAGAAGCACTCTGCCGACTGTATGAAAAACAAGCTTTATCTTCATTTTGCTATCACATCCGAAAGATCGTACAGCTTTCTGCCGGCAGCAATTATTATCACGCGGTCGTCGGGCAATATAACGTCGTCGCCGCAGGGGATGATGTTCTTGCCGCCGCGGATTATTCCGGCCAACAGAATGTCGGGCTTGAGGTCAAGCTGCTTTACGGGAATGCCCGTGTAGCCGAAATCGGGAGAAACGATAAATTCAAGCGCCTCGACCTTGCCGTTCATGAGGCTGTAAAGCGTTTCTACTCTGCTGCCCATGGAGTTTTGCAGCGCACGGGCGTATCTAAGCAGAACGTCGGCAGTTATGTGCTTTGGCGATACGGTGCACTCAACGCCCAGATGCTCCGAAAGCTCGTGGTATGCGTCCTGGTTGAGCTTGGCGATAACCTTCGGCACGCCGCGGTCGAGCGCGTAGTACGAAAGCAGCAGGTTTTCCTCGTCCATTCCCGTGAGCGCAACGAACGCATCGGCACCGTCCAGCCCCTCCTCGTCGAGAAGATCGTGCTGCGAACCGTCGCCGTGAATGACCACGGCGCTGCCGCCGAGCGCGGCGGATATATCGTCGCAGCGCTTTGCGTCCTTTTCAATTATTTTTACGCCGTTTCCGCTGCGGATAAGCTCATCGCTCAAGTATTCCGCTATGCGGCTTGCACCGAGCAGCATCACGTGCTTTGTGCGCTTTTGCAGTATGCCCATGTTGCCGAGCAGCTTCTGCATATCCTCGGGCGCGGCTATAAGGCCGAGCTTATCTCCTGCACGCAGCACAAAGCTTCCGCGTGGGATGTGTGCGGTTTTGTCGCGCAGCACGGCGCACACGAGAAACGATGCGCCGCTTTTTGCTCTCAGCGCCGAAAGCTCAACTCCATCGAGCGCAGAGCCGGGCTTTACGCTCATTTCGGCCATCTCAAAGCGGCTTCTTGTAAAGCTCTCTGATTTTACGGCCGAGGGAAACTTCAGAATATTGTATATGGCCTTTGCCGTGAGCCTTTCGGGGTTGATGACCATCGAAAGCTCAAGCTGATTTTTGATAAAGTTAAGATTTTCACTGGTGTATTCGCTGCCGCGTATGCGCGCAACGGTGTGCTTTGCACCCATTCGCTTTGCAAGAAAGCAGCTTAGCATGTTTATCTCGTCCGAGCCAGTTGCCGCGATGAAAAGCTCGGCGCTGTCGGCTCCTGCGTCCGACAGAGTTTTGAAATGCGTGCCGGCAGCGCATATGCCCATGACATCGTAGTTTGTGCTGACGCTGTCTATGACCTCACGGTTGGAGTCAACAACAACGATCTCATGTCCCTCGCTTATAAGGCTTTGCAGAATGCTTTGGCCAATTTTACCGCAGCCGACTATAATGATTTTCATAAATCGCGCCTCGTTTGATCTTTTTGTGATTAGACTATAGCATTGTGATTAAACTATAGCACCGGCGGCATTATAATGGGATTAGAGGATCGCCCAAAACATTAAAGTTTCATTAAAACACAGACTAAAAATGGGAAAACGGTTTTCTGGCGCCGTTTAATATGCTATAATTGCGGCAGAAATGAGGTGGAAGAATGCAGCGCGAGGAAAAAATACTTGTATGCCTGTCCGGTTCGCCGACGAATGCGCGTGTCGTCAGAGCGGCTGCCAAAATAGCCGAGGCATTCCACGGAACGCTCACGGCGCTTTTTGTTGAGCCTGCAAATTATGCTGCCGAGCCTGACAGCCGCCTTGCGGAAAATATTCGCCTTGCAAAGCAGCTCGGAGCACAGATCAGAACGCTTTACGGAGATGATGCCGCGGCAGTCATAGCCGAGTATGCGCGTGTTTCAGGCTCAACAAAGATAGTGATAGGACGAAGCCCGGGTAAGCGCGGCTTTTTTTCAAAAAAGAGCATAGTCGATCGCTTGGGTGAGCTTGCGTCCGATATAGACATATATATAATCCCCGACAAAAGCGAGACCTCGGATACGCCGCGCGGCTCGGCATGCAGTCAGGAGCGGCTCAGTCTTCGCGATGCGCTTATAACCGCCGTTATGCTTGCTTTCTGCACAGGCATAGGCTATTTGTTCTCCGATCTTGGATTTTCTACGGCAAACGTTATAGTCATTTATATAATCGGCGTTCTCGGCATTGCCATGCTCACCGCCGGACGCAGCTACAGTCTTGCCGCGTCAATACTCTCGGTCCTGATATGCAACTTCTTTTTCACGGAACCGTATTTTTCGCTGTTTTCGGACCCGAGCCATATTATGACGTTCATCGTCATGTTTGCAGCGGCGTTTTTCATATCGTCTATAACGGCGAGGATAAAGCGCCAAACGCATCAGACGGCGCTGAGAGTGTACAGAACCGAAATACTTCTCGAAACAAGCCAGAAGCTTCAGCAGGCTATCGGCACGGAGCAAATACTTACGGTGACTGCCGGGCAGCTTGTCAAGCTGCTTGAGCGCAGCGTTCTGATATACCCCGTTGAAAACGGCGCATTGAGCGAGCCTATGCTGTTTCCCGTGAACGAAAACGCCGGCTTTGACGATTATCTTACGCAGTATGACCGCGACAGCGCACGGTGGGTGCTCGAAAACGACCGCCGCGCCGGAAACGGAACTGACACACGTCAGAAGTCAAACGGCATCTACATGGCCATCCACGCAAACGGCAGAGTGTTTGCCGTTGCGGGCGTGGCAATGAAAGCCTCCCCGATGCTTGAAAGCTTTGAAAAGACATTGACTGTTGCGATACTTGACGAGTGCGGTCTTGTGCTTGAAAATGAGTATAACCGTATCGAAAAGCGCAGGATCGAAGAAAAAGCCAGAGCCGAGGAGCTGAGATCAAACCTTCTGCGAGCCATATCTCACGATCTGCGCACGCCGCTGACGAATATATCCGGCACTGCGGCGCTGCTTATGGAAAACGAGCTTCCCGAGGAAAAGCGCAGACAGATGTATGTATCGGTATACGATGACGCGCACTGGCTCATAGACCTTGTTGAGAATCTTCTCTCAATAACTCGCATGGAGGGCGGCAGCAGAATCGAGGATCTGCAGCCGGAGCTTCTGGACGATATCTTCCGCGAGGCGGTTTCGCATTCGGACAGGCTGCTGTCGGAGCACGAGCTGGAAATCAGACTTGACGATGAGTTGCTGATGGCGCATATGGACGCAAGGCTTATAGTTCAGGTCGTAATTAATCTTATAAACAACGCAGTGAAATACACGCCTCGAGGCTCACATATCTGCCTTGAAGCGTCGGCACGGGATGACAGAGTGCTCATAAGTGTTGCCGACGACGGAAACGGCATAAGTGACGAGGCAAAAGGAAAGATATTTGATATGTTTTACACAGGAAACAAAGCAAGCAGCGACGCAAGACGCGGCCTCGGACTCGGGCTTGCACTGTGCAAGAGCATTGTCCAAGCGCACGGCGGCAGCATAGCGGTTTCCGACAACACACCGTACGGAGCAGTGTTTACATTTGATCTTAAAAGGGCGGAGGTGCAGCCTGATGAATAAACCGCAGATACTTATAGTTGAGGATGATAATGCCGTTGCAAATCTTATCTCGGCAACTCTTGAAACGCAGGACTACGCCTATAAGCGCGCAGCCACCGGAGCGGTCGCCGTCATGGAGGCACTGTCGTGCAAGCCGGATGTTGTTCTGCTTGACCTCGGCCTGCCGGATATGGACGGGGTCGAGATAATAAAAAAGATCCGCTCGTGGAGCAATATGCCGATCATAGTGGTCTCGGCGCGCAGTGAGGATTTTGACAAGGTATCGGCACTCGACGCCGGAGCGGACGATTATCTGACAAAGCCGTTTTCCGTAGATGAGCTGCTTGCGCGCCTGCGCGTTGCGCTCAGACGCGTCAGATACGACGGCGACCGGCTCGGCGAGGAGTCCAGCACATACGAAAACGGCGATATGCGTATCGACTATTCGGCCGGCTGCGTGTATATATCCGACGCCGAAATACACCTGACCCCGATAGAGTACAAGCTCCTGTGCCTTCTCGCGAAAAACACCGGCAAGGTGCTCACGCACAATTACATTTTAAAAGAGGTATGGGGAAGCCCCACTGCGTCTGACGTATCGTCGCTTCGCGTTTACATGGCAACATTGCGCCGAAAGCTTGAAAAAAACTCAAACGGTGTTCAGTATATCCAGACGCATGTCGGCATCGGATACAGAATGCTCAGAATAACGAACAAATAATCAAATAGTGTATGCTAATGCATAAAACTATTAACAAAAATTTCGTGAAATATTGCTGCCTGCGGTGTTAAACTATACACAATATATATTTTGATGGGAGTAAAATACATGAACGAAGTTAAATCCCCCAAAAAGCCGCTGATGTATTACTATACGATAGTGCTCATCCTTTTGCTGGTGTTCAATTTTGTTGCAATGCCGTGGATAAGCGAGCATCAGATCAAGGAAGTTGACTACAACACTTTTATCAATATGGTAGATAACGGCGAGGTCAGCACAGTTGAGATCCAGCAGCAGAACAACCGCATTCTTTTCCAGGGAAATGACAACAGAAAAATTTACAAGACTGCCATGCTGCCTGATAACGACCTCGTTTCGCATCTGCTTGACGCCAATGTTTCCACGACCGGCGAGGAGATCGAGCAGACCTCGGCATTGGTGAGCATCCTTGCGTGGGTGCTGCCGATCATACTGTTTGTCGCTCTCGGGCAGTTTATGTCACGCAAGATGATGGAAAAGATGTGCGGCGGGAACTCCATGATGTTCAACATGGGAAAGTCCAACGCCAGGGTCTATGTAAAATCTGCGGAAGGCATTAAATTTGCCGATGTCGCAGGTGAAGACGAGGCAAAGGAAAACCTCTCCGAGATAGTTGACTATCTGCACGATCCCGGCAAATACCGCGAGATCGGTGCATCGATGCCAAAAGGTATACTGCTTGTCGGCCCTCCGGGAACGGGTAAAACAATGCTCGCAAAGGCCGTCGCCGGCGAAGCGGATGTTCCGTTTTTCTCGATGTCCGGCTCCGAGTTTGTCGAGATGTTCGTCGGTATGGGTGCAAGCAAGGTGCGCGATCTGTTCAAACAGGCGAAGGAAAAAGCGCCCTGCATAGTTTTCATCGACGAGATCGACGCTATCGGCAAAAAGCGTGACGGTCAGCTCGGAGGAAACGACGAGCGCGAGCAGACATTGAACCAACTTTTGACCGAAATGGACGGCTTTGAGGGCAATAACGGCGTAATAATCCTTGCCGCAACAAACCGCCCCGAGTCGCTTGACCCGGCGCTTACGCGCCCAGGCCGCTTTGACCGCCGCGTTCCGGTTGAGCTTCCCGACCTCAAGGGCAGGGAGGAGATACTCAAGGTCCACGCCAAAAAGATAAGAATAGCCGAGGACGTTGACTTTAACAAGATCGCGCGCATGGCCTCCGGCGCATCGGGCGCCGAGCTTGCAAATATCGTCAATGAAGCGGCTCTGCGCGCCGTGCGCGACGGACGGCGCTTTGCGACTCAGGCAGACCTTGAGGAGAGCATCGAGGTCGTCATAGCCGGCTACCAGAAGAAAAATGCTATTATGACCGACCACGAAAAGCACATAGTTGCATATCACGAGATAGGCCATGCCCTTGTCGCCGCAAAGCAGACAAATTCCGCGCCCGTGCAGAAGATCACCATCGTTCCGCGCACCTCCGGCGCGTTGGGCTACACCATGCAGGTCGAAGAGGGCAACCATTATCTTATGAGCAAGTCGGAGATAGAAAATAAGATAGCGACCTTTACAGGCGGACGCGCTGCCGAGGAGGTAGTGTTCGGCTCTGTAACGACCGGTGCATCTAACGATATTGAGCAGGCGACAAAGCTCGCCAGAGCTATGATAACGCGCTACGGCATGAGTGATGATTTCGATATGGTCGCAATGGAAACCGTCAATAACCAGTATCTCGGCGGCGACACATCGCTTGCATGCTCTGCCGATACTCAGGCCGAGATCGACCGGCAGGTCGTTGCGCTTGTCAAAAAGCAGCACGATAAGGCGATAAAGATCCTTACCGATAACCGCGATAAGCTCGACGAGCTTGCAAAATTCCTCTATGAGAAGGAAACCATAACCGGCGAGGAATTTATGGAGATATTAAATAAGTAAACAGCACATGAAAACGTAAGAAGCCGGGAAGCCCGGCTCCTTGCGTTTTCACCGTTTATCAGGCATGCGATGCTAATGCATGGCAAATGCAAAATGCCGAAACGATGCTGAAATGAAAACCGACAATCACGCAAAAATTGTACAATTATTAAAAAATGCTTAAAAACGCTCAAAAACACGTTGCATTTCGCGTTAATTTGTTGTTAAATAATAATGTTATAAAATAGTTTGACCTGTTGCTTAAATGAGGAAGGCTTATGAACCTTACGGACATTTTATCGGTTATCGGCGGTGCGGTGCTAGGCGCTGCGGTGGCGTATATCAACATGCGCATAAGCAAAGCGAACATGAATGCGTCGAATATGGCTGCTGTAATGGGCGTTAATATGCTGCGGCTGCTGCTTGACGCGGCGGCTCTTGCCGTGTGTTTTTTTGCTTGCAGGGCTTATGAGCTTCCAATGATGGCAACCCTCATTGCGGCGGCCGTCGGTCTGTCCGGCGGCGGAATGCTGTTTTTGAAGATGATGGTCAACGAAACTCAGCCGCAAAGTAAAGATACGGCGGACGGAGGTGAAAAATAATTGAAAGAATTCTTTGAAAACTTTTTGATGCCGACCAAGACTATCTATTCTATGTGGGTGATAATGGCGGTCATTTTGCTGTTTAGCATAATAGCGACGCGCAAGATGAAAGACGTGCCCGGCCCGCTGCAAAATATTGCGGAAATGGCTGTGGGCGGACTTTTGAACTTCTTTGCCGGAGTCCTGGGAGAGAAGAAGGCACGGCACTATTTCCCGATGCTGGGCTCATTTTTTGTCCTTATCATCGTGTGTAACTATTCCGGACTTATTCCCGGATCGGGAGATCTGTTCACGGTCCCTACATCGGTGCTGACGGTAACGGCGGCGCTGTCGACCATATCTTTTGTCGCCATCCAGTCGTCCGGCATAAAAAAGCGCGGCCTCGGCAAATACCTCGGCACGTTCTTCAAGCCATTTGCGTTCCTGTTCCCGATCCTGATCCTCGAACAGTTTACGCGTCCGCTTTCCATGGCATTGCGACTTTACGGCAATATCTACGGCGAAGAGCTTGCAGCGGAAACGCTGTTTGAACTGTTCCCGGTAGGATTGCCTATAGTCATGCACATACTTAGTCTTCTGTTCTGCTTCATTCAGGCAATGGTATTTACTATGCTGCTTGCAGTATTCATCAATGAAGCGACCGAAGACGAAGAATAAACAAGTAAACACATACACAATTATAGGAGGAAACACAAATGTCAATAGCACAGGGTCTTATCGCAATAGGCGTTGCACTGGCCATCGGCCTGAGCACGATCGGCGTCGGTATCGGCCAGGGTCTTGCAGCCTCGAAGGCACTTGAGGGTATGGCACGTCAGCCGGATATGAAAGGTCAGCTTCAGTCTGTCATGATCCTTGCAATGGGCTTTATGGAAGCGCTGGCCATCTATGGTCTGGTCATCGCATTCATGCTTATTGCCAAGATGTAAGAATAGAAATAGCATCTTGAAAGGGGGAGACCAGATTGATTTTAGACATAGTTGGACTGCAGATCAGCGTACCTGAGTTCATACTTACTATTATCAGCTTCTTCCTGTTTATGTTCCTGTTGAACAAATTCCTTTTCAAGCCCGTTCTCAGCTTTATGGACGCGCGCAAGGCACGCATTGACGAAGGCCTTGCCGAGGGAAAGAAAGCCGAGACCGCACTTGAAGAGAACAAGGCACAGCTTGCACAGGAGCTTGCTCAGACCGGCGCTGAAGCCCGCGGCGTTATAAACGCGGCGCGCAGCGATGCCGAAAAGGCAAAGGGCGAGGTGCTCAATGCCGCCCATGCCGAGGCCGAGCAGCTTCATAAAAACGTCCGTGAGCGAGTGAAAAGCGAGGAAAAGGCCGCCGTCGGCGAAATTGACGGCAGCATGCCCGAGCTTGTAGCTCTGCTGTCCGACCGTCTTGTCGGCGGCGGCGCAGAGGATAACAAGGCGCTCATCGACGATTGTGTCAGCAAAACCAAGGAATGATCCCGATGTATAACAGGAATTACGGGAAAGGAGGGATAGTTCTTAAGTGGATATCATATGGAAAATAGTTAACTTTATCATACTGTTCGGCGCTTTGTATCTCATCTGCCGAAAGATGAATCTTTTCGACAAAATGTTCGGCAGCCGCAGACGCGGCATAGGCGAGGAGATCGAAAACTCCGAAAAAGCCAAGGCTCAGGCCAAAGCCCTCGGAGAGGATATCGAAAAAGCCAGAGCCGAAAACGAAGAGCGCAAGCAGCAGCTTCTCAAGGATGCCGAGGCCCAGGCCGAAGCTGACGGAGCGGCAATAGCGGCTGCCGGAGAACAAGAGGCAAAAAGCCTTGTCGAGAATGCCGAAAAGAGCGAAGCTCAGCTTATGGCTCAGATGCGTGACAGAGTGTCGTCCGACGCTGTGCGCCGCGTGGCCGAGATAACCGCAGAGGTACTTCGCAACGGCAATTTTGAGGACTCCAAGCAGGCGCTGAATGATAAGTTTATCGAACAAATTAAAGAATTGGTATCGGCAATGCCGAGTGACATTTTGAACATGAACGAACTTAAAAAACTTGACATTTCAATAAAGAGCGCGCAGCCGCTGAGCGACGAGGAAATGAAGAAGCTCACGCAGATAATATGCGAGACCTTTATCTCATGCCACAATGAGGTCGATTCCGATGTTATAGGCGGCGTGCGTATGCAGGTGGGCGATACCGTTTATGACGGCACCCTTGCCCACACGCTCGACAGGCTCAGCCAGGATGTTGAAGACAACACCCGCCAGAGCGACAGTCAGATGAGATCTATCGCCGACGGAATCAAGCAGCAGCTTGAGAAGGTCAACGGCGATATAGACGTATTCCAGACCGGCGAGGTCATCACCCTCGGCGACGGTATCTGCCGCGTATCCGGCCTTGCCGACGTTATGGCAGGCGAGATGCTCGAGTTCCCCGGCGGACTCAAGGGCATGGTACAGGATCTGGATAAAAACAATGTCGGCGTAGTCCTGCTCGGACCGTTCGGCCATCTTCAGGAGGGCGACAGCGTCCGCCGCACAGGCAGGATCGTTGAAGTTCCTGTCGGTGACGCGCTTATCGGCCGCGTTGTTGACGCAATGGGCAGCCCCATCGACGGCAAAGGCCCCATCAAGACAGACTCCTTCCGTCCGGTCGAGAGCCCCGCTCCGAGCGTGCTTTCAAGGCAGCCGGTTTCCGTGCCTCTGCAGACCGGCCTGAAGGCTATCGACGCGCTTGTTCCTATCGGCCGCGGCCAGCGTGAGCTTATCATCGGCGACCGCCAGACCGGTAAGACCGCGATCGCGCTCGACGCTATCATCAACCAGAAGGGCAAGGATGTTATCTGCATCTACGTTGCCATCGGCCAGAAGGAATCCACCGTATCGAGCGTTGTCGAAAAGCTGCGCAGTCACGGCGCTATGGATTACACGATCGTTGTTGCCGCAACGGCATCCGAGCCTGCTCCCATGCTGTATATCGCTCCTTATGCCGGTGCTGCAATGGGCGAGTACTTCATGTACAACGGCAAGGATGTTCTTATCGTATACGACGACCTGAGCAAGCAGGCCACCGCTTACCGCGAGATCTCTCTGCTGCTCCAGAGACCGCCCGGACGTGAAGCATACCCCGGCGATGTTTTCTACCTGCACTCCAGACTGCTTGAAAGAGCGGCTCGACTCAACGCTGAATCCGGCGGCGGCAGCATGACCGCACTGCCGATCATCGAAACCCAGGCAGGCGACATCTCCGCTTACATCCCGACAAACGTCATTTCCATTACCGATGGTCAGATCTTCCTCGAGAGCGATCTGTTCCATTCCGGTGTCCGTCCGGCAATAAACGTAGGCCTCTCGGTATCCCGTGTCGGCGGTGCAGCCCAGCTCGGTGCCATGAAGCAGGTCGCAGGCCGCCTGCGCGTTGACCTTGCTCAGTATCGCGAGCTTGCATCGTTTGCACAGTTCGGATCGGATCTGGATAAGTCCACTCGCGATACGCTGCATCGCGGCGCTCGCATGACCGAGATCCTCAAGCAGGGACAGTATGTGCCTATGAGCGCAGCCGATCAGGTAATTGCGATCTTCGCAGTTTCCGAGGGCTATGCCGACGACCTCGAGCTTTCGGACATCGCACGTTTCGAGTCTGAGCTTATTGATTATGTAAACCGCAGCTACCCTGAATTCCAGGGTGAAGTGCTCAGCGGCAAGAAGCTGAGTGCAGATCAGCAGGCTAAGCTTAAAGAATGTATCGTAAATTTCAAGAAAACTTTCTGAGAAGCAGAGAAGGGAGGGGCATAAATGGCTAATATGCGCGCCATACGCACGCGAATCAAAAGCGTGAAGAATACTGAGCAGATAACCAAGGCCATGAAAATGGTTGCGGTCTCAAAGCTGCGCAGAACTCAGAGCAGCATGCAGGCCATGCGCCCCTTCTCCGAAAAGAGTCAGGAAGTCATGGACACATTGCTGTCGGCCTCGTCGGGGCTTGATAACCGCTTCATAAAGCCTCATAAAGAGGTCAAAAAGGTCTGCTATGTCCTGTTTTTGGGCAACCGCGGCCTTTGCGGAGCGTATAACAGCTCGATACTGCACTATGCAAATTCGGTCATCAAGCAGGGCGGCAAGGACTACGGTCTTGTTGTCTGCGGCCGCTGGGGCAAGGATGTTCTTGCAAACAGCAGGCTCAACGTAATAAAGACCTTTGCAGAGCTGAGCGATACGCCGAATATTGATGAGGCGCTTGAGGTAGCCGATTACCTCAAGGGGCTGTTCACAAGCGGCGAATATGACGAGGTCCACCTTATCTATCAGCACTATGTAACGGCTCTGCGTCAGGACGCTACCTGCGTGCAGTATCTTCCTGCCGCGCCGGAGAAGAGCGAAAATCAGGGTCACGGCCGAATATTCATCTTCGAGCCGGACACGAACAGCGTTCTTGAAAGCGTAATGCAGCTTTATCTTAACAACAAGATAATGAGCGTTCTGCTCGACTCCAAGTGCGGTGAGCACTCGGCGCGCATGACCGCAATGACCGCCGCTGCCGACAGCACCAAGAGCCTCATTTCCGAGCTTGATCTCAAGCTCAACCGCGCGCGCCAGGCCGCGATCACGACCGAGATATCCGAGATCGTCGGCGGTGCATCCGCGCTTAAAAAGAAAAAGTAATCATCCCTTTAAAACCCCTTAAACAGGAGGTATGTCAATGGAAAACGGAATAATCAGAAGGGTCATAGGCCCTGTTGTTGACGTCCAGTTTCCCTCCGGTAAACTGCCGGATATTTATAATGCGATCGAGGTAAAGCTCGAGGACAAGAAGATCGTCATGGAGGCTGTGCAGCACATCGGCGATAACAGCGTAAGATGCATCTCGCTGTTTTCCACCGACGGACTGTCTCGCGGCTGCCCGGCGGTCGATACGGGAGCACCCATTAAAATGCCGGTCGGTGAAGCGACGCTCGGCCGCATGTTCAATGTCGTCGGCGAGCCTATCGACGGCAAGGGCGCAGTAAACGCCGAAGAGTATATGCCAATTCACAGGCAGGCGCCTGCGTTTACGGATATTGCTCCGTCTACCGAAATACTCGAAACCGGCATCAAGGTCGTTGACCTGCTTGCACCTTACTCCAAGGGCGGCAAGATCGGCCTGTTCGGCGGTGCAGGCGTCGGTAAGACCGTGCTTATCATGGAGCTTATCCGCAACGTAGCTTACGAGCACGGCGGCTACTCCGTGTTTGCAGGCGTCGGCGAGCGCAGCCGTGAGGGCAATGACCTCTGGCATGAAATGACCGAGTCCGGCGTTATCAACAAAACGGCGCTCGTATTCGGCCAGATGAATGAGCCGCCCGGAGCGCGTCTGCGTGTTCCTCTGTCGGGCCTTACCATTGCGGAAAACTTCCGTGATGAGTCCGGCCAGGACGTGCTGCTGTTCATCGACAACATATTCAGATTCACTCAGGCAGGCTCCGAGGTTTCGGCACTGCTCGGACGTATGCCCTCCGCCGTCGGCTATCAGCCGACTCTGGCAACCGAAATGGGTTCGCTGCAGGAGCGTATAACCTCCACACGCAACGGCTCGGTAACCTCGGTTCAGGCGATCTACGTTCCTGCCGACGACCTTACCGACCCTGCTCCGGCAACGGCGTTTGCTCACCTTGACGCAACCACCGTTCTGTCAAGAAGCATCTCAGAGCTCGGTATTTACCCGGCTGTCGATCCGCTCGAATCCACATCGCGTATCCTTGATCCGAACATCCTCGGCAAGGAGCATTACGAAACTGCGCGCGCGGTTCAGGCTGTGCTCCAGAAGTACAAGGAGCTGCAGGATATCATTGCAGTTCTCGGTATGGATGAGCTGAGCGTTGAGGATAAGGCCACCGTCAGCCGCGCAAGAAGGATCCAGCGCTTCCTTTCGCAGCCGTTCCACGTTGCCGAAAACTTCACCGGCGTAAAGGGCGCATATGTCAAGATGGAGGACACCATCCGCGGCTTCCAGGCTATCTTGGGCGGCGAGTGCGACGATCTGCCCGAGCAGGCGTTCCTCATGTGCGGAACTATCGACGAAGTGCTCGCAAAGCGCGATCAGTTCAGGTAAAGCGCCATGGCAGATAAGATCCATTTTCAGATCGCAACGGCAGACGGTGTGGTCTGCGATTCGATGGCAAGCTATGCGCTCATACCGCTTTCCGACGGCGACGTCGGCGTGCTTTCCGACCATGCTCCAATGATCGGGGCGCTCAAGGAGGGCGTTGTCAGATATGTCTGCGAGGGTGAGGATCATTTTGCCGCAATAAGCGGCGGTGTTCTCAGCGTCGTCGATAATGAGGTCATCCTGCTTGCGCGCACGGCTGAGAGAGCAGAGAGCATTGACCTTGCCCGTGCTCAGGCTTCCGAGCGCAGAGCGCGTCAGCGCATTGAAGCACATGCCGCGAACACTGATATGAAGCGAGCCGAGCTTTCGCTCCAGCGCGCCATAGCCCGTGAAAAAGCATATACTATGCTTCATAAATAATTTAAAGCCACGGCGCACAGCCGTGGCTTTTGCATATCAAAAAGTACGCTCCGAGGGAGCGTGCTTTAGTTTTATTCGGTTCGCAGAGCGACGACGGGATCCTTGTTTGCCGCAACGCGCGAGGGAATAAGTCCGGCAACGACCGTCAGCAGCATGCTGATGGCAATAAGCGCTATGGCCGCAAGCGGCGGAAGTACGGCGTTTATCGAGTAAATGCCGGTAAGGTGGTGGACAACGGCGTTTATCGGGATGCACAGCAGTATCGTTGCCAGAATGCCGATAAGTCCGGCGCCGAAGCCGACTATAACGGTCTCGGCGTTAAACACGCTCGAGATATCCTTCTTAGAAGCGCCGATAGCGCGCAGAATGCCGATCTCCTTCGTACGCTCGAGAACGCTGATATAGGTGATAATACCTATCATTATGCTCGAAACAACGAGGCTTATTGCGACAAATGCGATGAGAACATAGGATATGACATCGATTATCGTAGTGACGGAGCTCATTATAAGCGCTACATAGTCGGTGTAGTTTATCTGATCTTCGGGGTCGACTGTCGAGTTATAATCTTCTATAACCTCCGCGACGGCATCCTTTGCGGCGAATGTTGCAACATAGATGTTGACACCGGAGGGCGAGTCGAGATCAACATAGCCCAGCGTGCGCAGATTCTTCTCATAGCTTGAATCGGAGAAGGTCTCCGGCATCAGCTCGTCGTAAATAAGCCTGTAGCCTGCGTCGGTGAGATAGCAGTTATCAAACGCCTCGGCAAGGGAAGCGGTCGAGAGCTGGCTCATCTGCTTTTTCACCTCGTCGGCATAGGCCGTTTTTATCTGCTCTGTCATCATTTCGCGCATGTAGCTAAACAGCGTGTCGTCATCCATTGCCGAAAGCATGTCGGCGTATTCTGGATAGCTTTCAACGACCTGTTTTTCTATATCCTCGCGCGATACGCCGTCAAGCTTTTCATCAATCATTGAGCTTACATACGAATCCGGAGCAAGCGACATGTAAGCTACATAAAGCTCGGCTTTCTTCGCCTGATCTATGCCGGCGCAGTAATCCTCAACGGCCTTTTTGATATCGTCAGAGGATAGCGCCTTGTCGTTTTCTTTAAACGGCAGCCCGGTGAACACATCGTGCTGCGCATCGTCAAGCTGCTGCTTGACAAGCTCCTTCTGCGCCGTCTGCTCGACAACGTATTTTGTCAGCGCGTTTGTATAGCCTATCGCACCGTTCATCATGCCGGTGACGGCATCCGCGCTCTGGCGAACTACGCCTACTATTTTAAGCTCAATCCCGTTGGCGTACAGTGTTTTAAGGCCAAGCTCATCGCTGCTGATATCCTTATATTTGCCCGTTTCGGGGTCCTTCTGCCAGCAGTCGGCAGGGAGGATGAGGCTGAATGTCTTTTTGCAGACGTCGGCATAGCTCCAGCTTTCGAGCTTTGTTGTGTCAACTTCCTCGCCGCTCATGTAGCCCGTCATGGCCGACAGCATGTCGTTTGAGGACTTAAGACCCAGCGCGTACAGCACCATGTCCGATACCTCGTTGTTTTCGTCAACGATCAGAACGACCTCGTCATAGTTTTTTGGCCAGCTGCCGTACAGCACGTCGTACTGGTTTTGCAGCATGGGGCTTATCATCCCGTCGTCACCGGGCAGCATCTCCTGCCAAACGACAAACTGACTTTGTGTGCTGCTCATGCCGGAGGAGGAGAACATGTTGTTCATTGACTGGTTCACCGATTGCTCTGCCTCGTCGCCGATCACGCCGGCGCGCATTTTGCTCATAAGGCTCATGACGTCGGATTTGACGATCTTGCCGTCGGCGTCCTTGGTGTAAAGGTTCATCGGCAGATTGTAGGTATACTGGATGTTCGTCGCGTTTTGACTGAGCTTTGAATCCTTGCTCATCTGCTCGTCGAGAAACACCTTGAGATCGGTAACATTGTTTTCCTGGATCTCGGCACTTGTCATGGCGTTCATCATTTCGTACATGATGGTGTTGCCGTAAACCGCGTCCTTGTCGTGCTTGTTCTCGGCGTTTTCGGAGTTTATGCCCATGAGCGTGGTCATGAGCGACGACATGTCAACCGACTCTGCCTGTATCGAGATCGGGTAGGATGACAAGGTGTCCTCCTGAACACGGTCGATATAGTTGTTGACGCCGGTCGAGATCGACAGTATCAGCGCGATGCCGATTATGCCGATGCTGCCGGCAAAGGCGGTGAGTATCGTGCGGCCCTTTTTGGTCATGAGGTTATTCAGCGACAGCGAGAGTGCGGTGATATAGCTCATCGCGGTTTTGCGCTGCACAGGCTCCGCAGCCTCGTCATCCTGCGCAGAATACGGCATCGTATCGCCGGTTATAAGGCCGTCCTTGAGCCTGATTATGCGCGAGGCGTAGCTGTCTGCAAGCTCGGGATTGTGCGTGACCATGATGATGAGCTTATCCTTAGATATCTCCTTGAGTATCTCCATGATCTGCACGCTTGTTTCCGAATCGAGCGCACCAGTCGGCTCATCGGCAAGCAGAATATCGGGATCATTCACCAGCGCACGGGCAATCGCAACGCGCTGCATCTGGCCGCCGGACATCTGGTTCGGCTTCTTGCCGAGCTGATCGCCAAGTCCTACCTGTTCAAGCGCCTTGACGGCACGCTCGCGCCGCTCTGATTTGCTCACGCCCGAGAGGGTGAGGGCAAGCTCGACGTTTGCAAGCACTGTCTGATGCGGAATGAGGTTGTAGGACTGAAAAACAAAGCCTATCGAGTGGTTGCGGTAAGTGTCCCAGTCGCGGTCGGTGTACTCTTTGGTAGATCGGCCGTTTATTATAAGGTCGCCGTCTGTGTACTGATCCAGACCGCCGATGATATTCAGCAGCGTTGTTTTGCCGCAGCCGGAGTGGCCGAGCACGGCGACAAACTCGGATTTTCTGAACTCAAGATCGATCCCCTTGAGCGCATGCACAGTCTCGTCGCCGACAGCATAGTCCTTGGTTATGCCTTTTAATTTGAGCATTCAGCACTTCTCCTATTTTAAATGTACAATGGTATGATTATCGGCTTTTTTGAAATCAAAGTCAAGTGCTGTAACAAAAAGTTCAGAAACTGGATGCATTTTTGCAGTGTTGACATTTATGACACCATGGGTTAAAATAACCCTGTTATGCCTCCGTAGCTCACCAGGATAGAGCGTGCGCCTCCTAAGCGCAAGGTAGTGAGTTCGAGTCTCGCCGGGGGTGCCATGTCGGAGCAAGCACAGTGTTGCTTGCTCTGATTTTTTAGTATATTATAGTGTAGCATCAACCGAATATAAGGAGGGGCAGAATGAAAACCGCAGCAATAATACTGGCAGCAGGCAAGCCCTCGGATATAAAAACTCCGAAGCCGCTTATCCATATCGGCGGAAAAAGTATGCTCGCGTATGAGATAGACACGCTCGACTCCGTTCCGGTGGACGAGATCGCCGTTGTGGTCGGATATAAGGACAGCATCGTTAAGAAGCATCTTGAGAACTACCGCGTGACCATCGCGGCGAACCGCCATTTCAGCGAGACCGAGATGCTCGATTCCGTCCTGCTCGGCGTTGAAAAGCTCAGCGTTAAGCCGGGCAGGCTGCTTGTCCTGCCGGCCGACACGCCGCTTGTCAGCGAGAAAACGTGCAGCACGCTTTTGGAAGCCAAATGCGATATCGCCGCGATACCGAGATACAACGGCTTGTCCGGCCACCCGATAATGTTCACGGCCAAGGCGCTCAGGCTCCTTGCCGATTACGACGGAACCAACGGAATGCGCGGCTTTGTCGCCAACAATGCGGACGGAATTCAATACATCGACGTGCCCGATCCGGCAATATGCATGCGCGCAAGGGGAGATAAGTTCATCGAGCAGCTCACAGCTTACGAGATCGAGCGCCGCACCAATGGCAGACTGCACGCCGAGATCGAGGCAAATCTTGCACTGAGCATGCCCGTTATGAATGCCGAACTCAGCCGCGTTTTAAACCTCGTTGAGAGCACCGGATCGCTGCAAATGGCGAGCGACTGCGTCGGAATTTCTTACTCAAAGAGCTGGAAGAGCATCAAAAACCTTGAGCTTGCGCTCGGCGTCAGCATAATCGAAAGCACCGTCGGCGGCAAAAGCGGCGGCAACTCGCAGCTCACCGCAGCAGGGAAGTACTTTTTACGTCAATACGACGAAATGCTCAAAGATGCCGAAAAACTGGGTAAATGGCTGTTTTCTCAGTATTTTTCTGACGAAACTATGCAAAAGATACAAAAACTCGGCTGATTTTTCTACACTCTTTACCCACCTAAACTGCGCTCTGTTTTCAAAAATATAACGAGTGGGGCAGCGTTTTATATTAATTATTGATAAATAATTAATTTATATCGCGAAATATTAGAATCGTGAGGAACGAAAGTTTTCGATCCTCGCGATTTTTGCTATTTTAATGACAAAAACCGCGAACTTGTTTAATCACGAAGATTTATCAATCAGCACGACACAATTTGTTTATTTTTAAACGATTAATAATTGCAAAATAGCACTTGTCCGAATCAGTCATAAAAATACCAATTTCACGAGTTTTTCGAGATTTTTAGTCCTTGACTTTGCTCAAAAGTTAGTTTACTTTTTAACTTGTCAGCAGGAGGGCGCAGCAAATTGAATCCTCTCTGCACTCAGATCGGCCATCTGTGAATCAGAAAAGAAAAAAGGTGATCCGATGGAAAAAACAAATAAGATCCAGCTTTCCACAGCCCTGAAGCTCGGCGGCGCCCTTATGGGCACCTGCATCGGCTCC
>UMCF01069329.1_pt1 | contig 26699 bp, 36 predicted proteins | sample 1964131 | NCBI WGS metagenome assembly UMCF01 (sample SAMEA4835958, study PRJEB28245) | human gut metagenome | biome: gut microbiome; material: fecal sample | place: Denmark | collected 2008
TTTTGATAGGCACGACTGAAAACGCTTTCCAGCCTTGCCCGGTGGTTATTCAATCTTTGCGACCAGTCTTGCAACTGAGCCAGCGAGGGGCGAGAAGCCAGCAGCCCATCCACCTCGGAAGGGGTGAGCACTGGCAGGTATTTCTCGTAGGCGAGAAGAACACTAAGATACTTCATTCAAACACGAATTGCCGAGGTTGTTTCTTTCTTTTAATTTCATCAAAGCCACCTTTGGCAACATCAGCTAGACTTTTGTAGGTATAGAATGATGAGGATGGAAGAAACCCTTTTTTGTTTTCGATGGTAACACCTTCTGCGGATGGGATAAAGAGGAAACCTTCTACCTTTCCAGTTGTTACCTTGTTTCCGTCTATCGTGTCGTCAAGCCTGTAAGTCCTACCCTTTTCTTCACCTTCAAGTGAGACAAGAAATTTGAGCGTTCTTTGCAGTTCGTTTCTTCCACGAAACCTAAGATAGAAAGATTCAATCATCTTAGCTGAATTAACATTGTTTATCTGCCAGTAATACACCGTGTCTTTTTGCGGCTCAAAAACGGTGTAGCTAATAACTGGAGAAACGTCATAACTCCTAGATAAAAGAGTTTGCGAACGCACACCCACGCACGCAAGCGCAAGCACGAATAACATTATTATCTTTTTCATATTACTTTTCGTTTAAATGATTAATATTTCTTTCATAGAACTCATTCCAAGCCTTTTTCTTGATGAAGACGAAGAAGAGCAGCAGCCCTAGGGCGACCATCTGCAGGTGCAGCGGCTGGCGCAAGACACCGAACCCGAAAGAACGCTGAAAGTCGATGCAGAATGAAATCAGCACTCCGTAGGTAATGAATGCCCGATGCACCCAGCAGAAGCCATAGGCTAGGCTGATGATGATCCAGACAATGAAGCCGAAGAGCGAGCAGTCGAATATCCACTCCGTGAGTTTTACCCGAATGCCGAACGAGAGCAGAGTGCAGTGAACCAGCATTACAAGCGCACCCACTGGAGGGATGATGCCTATTATCAACCTGCTGGCTTTCCATAGCCAGCTTTTCCCGAGGGCGGCAAGAAGAACCTTCTCCTTCCGCTCTATGAAATCCTCATCTTTCATCGTTACTTAGAATTTTAGTTGATATTGTACCTGGAGCGAGAACTAAAGTTCACGCAGCCATTTCTCGCCAGATTTCGTCTTAGACCAAATCACGAGACCTGTGCCTATAACCGCACCTATGAACATAAATAAAGTTGCTAGTTCCATAATCTAAACATTTGAATTATTATACTTCATTACATTATTAGCGAAATAAGCGAAGGCGAATGACGCTATGACACCGAAGGCAATAAAAAGGATATTATACAATCCTATCTCATCTCCAGTAATCAATGGTGAGAACCCACCAATGCCCGTTCCGCTTATAAACAGATTAGAGACACCGTACAGATACGTAGCAAGCAGCGTCCTGCGGTCGTGCTCTTTAATTAACTTACTAACCATACCTTATAATTCACGCAGCCACTTCTGACCTTTCTTTGATTTCAAGAAAATGCCAAATGCAATGGTCATTCCCAATGCCATCACGTTAAATAACAAGAATGCATCCATAGGCTAAAGCAAGTTATTTTGTCTAAGCCATTTTTTCCCGTTTCTAGTGAGACAGAATGCGAGGAACACCATACAAGGCACTCCCACAAACAAGAAAGCTAAATATACTCCCATAACTTATTTCTCCTTTTCCTTTTTGCCCTTTCCATCCTTTTTGTTGCTGAGTACGAGACCCACGACCAAGCAGAGGAAGGCTAGGGCGATTCCAACTATATAAATTAATACTTTATCCTCGAAATCCTTGAATAGCGAACTAATCACGACACCAGTCAAGATATATTTCGACACATCAACGAAGTACGAGCCTAATTTTTCTATCCACATTGTGCTGCAAAGTTACTAAATTATTTTTGCCCGACAATGGCAAGCAGCGTTTTTACTTGACTTTGCAGGAACTCATTCTGTTCTCGCAGCAGTTTATTCTCAGCAGCCAAGGCAGCATCACTACCAAGCGACTGGGAGACATTAGGACTGTTCGAACCATTAACATTTGAGCCTATAACAGCCTCTTCCATCTCGGCAGGGAGTGGAGGGGCACATCTATCGGTGATTGCCTTTATTGCAGATATAAAGTCCGATTTCAGACTTTTAGCCTTTAACTTGCCATTCAGATTTTGTGGGCTTGTGCCCAGTTCTTCAGCAACAGAAGCAAGAGATAACCCTCTCTGCTTCAAATATGTTTTCATTTCTTCACCAGTCATAGTTAATTCTAAATAAATTAAAACTAAAGTAAACAATTTCTAAATAAAACACAAATGTTTGTGAATATAAATATTTTATTGTATCTTTGCAAACGATTTCAGAAACGAGTTTAAAAACTCATTTGCAAAGATAAAGAAAATAATTTAAAATACAAATAAAATGGGAGAAAATTTTAATTATGATTTTCGAACACCGTTGCAGAAGCAGCAGGACGAAAGAAAGAAGAACATCATAGCGATGTTTGCAGATTTCCGAGCAAAAGCACCTGCCGAGACCTCAGACAGCAGAATTATGCTCGCAGTATCACAGCGTGTTGGTTGCACCCAGCAGAACGTGCGTGTTATCCTCATAAAGGCTGGATTGATAACACCAAAGAAGAGACGTGCAGCCGTGCGCAAGTAATCAAGTCGAACCAATTTAAACATTCAGAGCGTATGAAGAAGTTTATCGAGATTATCACAAGTGACGAAGTATTATCCCTGGCAGTTGCCATCGCATTAGTAACTTTAATTTTCTGGAGGGCTTAGTTATGACGAACGAAGAACCAAAGGTAGCAGACGCAGGCAGATACACCATGACAGAAACCTGCAAGGTGCTGGGCATCCATCGCAACACCCTGCGCAGATGGTTGCAGGCTGGTAAGATTAAGGTCAAGTTTCGCAGAATCGACAACCGCAAGGTTTTCGAGGGCAGCGAGATAAAAAAAGTCTGGAGGATTGCCCTATGATGAAGGTCTACGAAAAAGCGAAGCAGCTTACCGCAAAGTGGGAGCAGGAGCGAAAGGACAGCAAGCGACTGGCAACCATGAAGGAAGCGGAAAGACGCATTCAGGTAAGGGAGTTCGACAATATGCTTTGTCTTTCACTGGACGGAGTTCCGGTGCTCCCGATGAGCGATTTCAACAAGCAGACGCTTGCGGACGCACGTCTGACATTCTTTAACTATTTAATCAGACGGTAAGAACGTATGGAACCAAGAATTATTGAGGAGTGCAGGAAGGCAATGTACGATGCAGTTTGGCTGGAGATAGAACGAGATCCACAGCGACCAGCGGTTGCAAGGGTAGACATCAAGACAAAGGCAGGCGACATCTGCGTATGGTGCGACAGAACCGGGAACACAGCGGTCGTGTCGCACAAGAATAACAACAACGACAGCGAGCGTCTGGAGGAAGCCATCGAGGGCTGCGTCAACTATCAGGACGTGATGGACGACTGGCTGGAGGAGAACAGCCAATACGCAGACCAAGACCCGATGGACGCCTTCGAGGAAAGCAGGCTCGACAGCCTTATGGCTCAACTGGTTTGACCACATAAGTTTTTGCTTAGTTTATATGCTGAAACCCTGCAGCGGCAGGGCAAAGGGCGCGCGCTAAACTCATTTCAAAGGTTATCTAATTAGTTGTTTTTACCATGTAATATGCGGAAACGACAGCGTGCGCCCTTAAACGGAAGGGCATCCCTCGGCAGCTGGCAAGGGTGGTGTAGCAATCAACTGGGGTTCGAACCCCCAGCCTTCCACTAGAGTTAATGAACAATAAGTTGAACAATAAAAAGAACGAATTATGGAAAATGAAATTATTCAAGTGAGCGGTGGCGAAATGCTGGAAGCTATCAACCGCTCGGAGATTGACGGACAGATTGCCACAGCGCACAAGTTCCCTCGAGACATCATGCAATGCAAGAAGAACATGATAGCACTGGCAGCGATGGACGATGATGTGGCATACAACTGCTTCTACCACCTTGAGCGCACTAGCAAGGACGGAAAAACTACTGTTATCGAGGGTCCTAGTGTTAGGTTCACGGAAATCATTTCTGCCTGCTGGCAGAACCTGCGCATCGCTGGCCGCATCATCGCAAACGATGGCAAGACCATCACGGCACAAGGCGTATGCCATGATCTAGAGAGCAACGTTGCCTACTCTATCGAAGTGAAGCGCAGCATTCTGACATCGAAAGGTTACACATTCTCGCAGGATATGCAGGTGGTGGTTGGCAATGCGGCAGTTGCTATTGCTCAACGCAACGCAATATGCAAGGTCGTGCCGCAGGTATTGATTGCAAGCGTAGTGAAGGAAGTGCAGGCAAAGGCACTGGAACACATCAAGCAGACTGGCGTACAGAGCCAGTGGAAGAGCTGTGTAGCCTGCTTTCAAGCCTATCAGGTAACAGACCTTATGCTTCTTGACTACATCGGGAAGAAGTCAGCCGAGGAAGTTACGGCAGAGGACATTCAGAAGCTGGGTGGTGTGTACAACGCCATCAAAGAAGGTACGACCACAGTAGAGGAGACCTTCAAGAAGCCAAAGCAGCAGGATGCCATCGCACAGCAGGCGCAGGCAGCAGCCGATGATGCCAAGAACAAGGCGCAGAAGGCAATGAGCCGCAGCCAAGGCAAGACTGGCACAGCAGCGAAAAAGTAGTTTAGTTTATAAAGTTATAACGTTTGCCCGAACCGCCACGGCACAACCTATGGGGTGGGCTCCCATCATAACCTACCAAGGGAAGCCGTGGCAACTATAAACATTCAGTAAATCAATGAAGAAACAGAACGAAACAGACAATCAGAGACAAGAGAACACCATTGATAATTACTTCGAGAAGACCTCAAAGGAATTCGATGTATGGGCACAGGAAAACTATGAGGGTAGAAGCTATTTGCAGATTGCAGCTGAGTTCACTGGAGATGTAGACGAAAAGGGAAGTCCAGGCTACGATTTCCTTGTGAGTTACGCAGGCAATACCAAACTCCTCGTAGACGGAATTTATCATGATATGAAAAATAATAAGTTCCTCCGCTCGATTGTTATTAGAGCAGCTAAAAAATTCTTAATGGATAAATATAAACATTCAGACAATGAAACAGATTATTAAGTACAAAAGCAGAGAGGAGTGGTTGCAGAACCGCTCAAAGGGAATAGGTGCATCAGAGGCAGGCACAGTACTGGGACTGAACCCATGGGAAACACCATACCAGCTGTGGAGACGCAAGAAGGGTATCGACCCACCAAAGGTTGAGAACTTTGCGATGGTTGCAGGACACCTGCTGGAGGATGCCGTTGCACAGTTCTTCAAGCGAGAGAGCCACTGCCACATCATCAAGGCGAGTACGGACGACTACACCATCACGAACACCGATACTCCGTATCTGAGAGTAAGTCCAGACCGCACCTTCTGGAGAGCCGGAGCAACGCACAACGAAGCGAGCAAGAGCATCCTCGAGTGCAAGACCACGCAGATGCAGATAGATGCAGACGACCTCCCGAAACATTGGTTCTGCCAGCTACAGATGAACCTCGGAGTGGGCGAATACAAGGATGGAGCACTTGCCTGGCTGACAGCAGGCAGGGAGTTCGGCTACCGTGACATCGATTTCGACCCCGAGTTCTTCGGATGGATGCGTGACGAGATAACCAAGTTCTGGCTTGACTACATCGTGGGCAACCAAGAGCCGCCAGCCTACAGCGCACAAGACGTTCTCCTAAAGTCTCCTCTACATGTAGCTGGCAAGGAAGTGACTGCAACGAAGGAGATACTCGAACAGATTGCTAGGCTCAAGGAACTCAAGGTTCAGAACAAGAAACTGGAGACCGAGCAGGATGAGATTGAGGACAACTTGAAGCTGTTCTTCGGGGACGCAGAAAGCATCGTGGACGGAAACGGAAAGATGCTGGCAACGTGGAAAGCACCGAAGGCAAGCGAGAAGTTCGATGCCAAGGCTTTTCAGGCAGACCATCCTAAAGTGTGCGCCAAGTACATCAAGCAGGTGCAAGGCGCACGGAGATTGCTAATTAAGTAAAGGCAGGGCTTATGGATGTTCCTATATCAAAAACCGACCTAAGGAATATAATTTCCCAACTGGAGAATTATATTTCCCTAGGTGGGAAAGTGACAGCACCGACCGACACAAGCCAGCGGAACAAAATCCGGATGGCTACAGTCTTAAAACGGAAGCTGGAAAAGAAACTATCATTATCAGAATAAAACATCATGAGTGATTCATTTATCATATATACATCATATTTAAAAATCTTCGAGCAACTGACCGATGCACAACTCGGGCAGCTAACAAGGCACATGCTTTCTTTTGCTAAGACTGGCGAAGAACCTAACATTGAAGATCCTATCGTTAAGTTATCATTCGCATTCATCAAAGATGATATGGAGCGAAATAAGCATAAATACGAAGAAAAGTGCGAGCGACTTCGTGCAAATGCACGAAAACGCTGGGATAAAAAGCAATTGGATTCAGAAGCAAGCGAAGACATACAAAAGCATACAAACGTATGCAAAAGCATGCAAATGCATGCAAATGCACAAATTGCAATGCATAATGATAATGTAAATGATAATGTAGATGTTAATGATGTTTCTAAAGAAACAAATATATTAGAACCTTCTAAAGAAGCTTCTATGCAAAGTTTTTCCGAGAAAAACGTTTGCGCTGCAGAAGAACCGCAAAAAAGTTCTGAGAAGAAGAAATCCAAGAAAGGCGAAATCGACTACGCAGCCATTAAGGACTACTGGAACGAGCAGCACGACAAGACCAACAGCGCAATGCGAAGGCTGACGCTGATGACGGACAACCGCAAGGAGGCAATCAGAGGAAGGCTCAAGGACTGCAAGGGAGATATTTCCAAGATTTACCTGGCCATCGACAAGGCTATGGCCAGCGACTATCTGAACGCAGGGCATTCCTGGGCATCATACGACTGGGTAATGACAAGGAAGTATTTCCCGAAGGTGCTGGAAGGCAACTACGACAACACCAAGCCAGCCACAAGCCAGCAGCCGCAATCGGCAGCAGTCAAGGCGCAGGATCCTGCGGCAACGGCAAGACCGAGCATCGGGGAACTCTACGAGCAAGCCAAGCACCAGCAGCCAGCGAGCCAGCAGAGCCAAGACAGCAAGTTCCGCTGGGTAATCCAGCAGAACCTTGAAGACTTGAAGAAGAACCCGAACAACAAGCCTGCCAAGGATTCGCTGACAAGATACTACGAACGTGGAGTTCTGCAGCGGCTGGGCATCGACTGGAAGCCCGAAAAATAACGTATGAGGGTAAAATAAGCCGCTCTGGGACGTTTTCACGCTTCGGGCGGTAAATTATAAGGCAAACAGATTTTAAGCACTTAAAACAAAAGAATTATGGCAGAATACAATAATCAGAGCATTGATATCGACCTAGAGGAAATGTTCAACGGTCTATCAGATGAAGACCAAGAGGAATTTTTGGTCGACATGTTCCAAAACTTATCAGTCGAAGAAACCAGAAAGAATGTTGTAAAAGACAATATCTGGTATTTAGATGCTGACTCAACTATCGAAATCATTGAGGATGCATTCAATACGTTGAACAGTTCAAGTAGACAAGAAGCAGCAGAGCGCATCGCAGACGCACTGACACCTGAGCAGCGTGAAGCACTTGTCGAGTACATCAAGGAGGAATAGATATGGCAAAAGAAGTATGTATTGTAAACAACGAGTGCTTCAAGACAGAATACCCGGTAGGGTCGACAATTAGCATTGAAGGTGTAAATTGCAAGGTGGTTGAGGATATAGGTCTAACTGGATATAACTGCAACGAGTGCATCTTGAACAGTAAGAGAGAAGGCATTACGTGCAGGAATCTTGCTTGCCTGGACACCGAAAGGGAAGACCGCAAGGACGTACACTTCATAAAGATTAAAGACCATGAATGAGTTATTTTTCCACGAATGCAGAGCCGCAGGGCTCGTATTCAAGACATCGAACGATTGGTTCAAGTGGCTGACCGAAAACAGCTACGACATCAAGAAGCCGGTCGCAGAGCATGAAGGCTTCAAGTACAACATCAAGGATGAGTGCATCAATCCGCACGTAATCGGGTATTCCGTAGAGGGTGCAGACAACTGGGGATGGAAGGTAATGACCGCCAACACCCAGTTCGGCTGGATATGGGGCTATAGCATTCAGAAGGGAAAGCATGAGTACGACAGCCCGGTAGCCTACCCGAGTAGATATGACACTCTCAGCATCTTCTACGGTAATGAGAAGGAAGCGGAGCACGATGCCTTGACCTGCATCATCAGAGACCTCGAGAAGAATGCTGGAACCAAGAACACCAACCTCCTCCTATGGGCGGCTAAGAAGAAGAGGGCAGACATCATTCATCCACAGCAGGAACTTTTTAAATAACGAAAAATATGAAAAAGATAGAAATCATCACGGACGAACACCGACATCACGTATACGTTGGCAACACCGACTTCTGGCTCGACACTCAGGAACTGGTGGAACTGTACAAGAAACTCGGACGAGTGAAGTTGTAAACAATAAAAAACATTCAGATTATGAAAGTGAGAATAGAAAACAATAAAAACATTCAGACAATGGAACAGAAAGATATTGATATTTACGAGATACTCAAAGATGAAGAGTACGGTACAGAATTGTACACGCCAAAATGCGGAAAGGTATGGCACAGTGGAATGGCAAACGACAAGGACAGTGCGAAAGCAATCTGGACTGAGGACGAAGCTGGAAGAGAACACTTTTTCGACAAGAACGGAAAAATCTATAAAGAAGGAGAAATTCTGCTCTTCCCTTCCAACGAAATGAGAGATTGGAGCAAGTTTTTCAAGAAGGGAGACGTGCTCGTTCATAGAAACGGAGACGTACATGTTATCTTTGAAGGGTTTAAAGATAATTGCTACACAAGATTTAATTGCAAGCATTATCTTTGGAAAGAATGTTTCGAAGATTATAGCAAAGAAAAATCCGAAATGATAACTTTTCTGTTTAATAAAGTTAGCGATGATGAAGCCAAGACCTACATCAACACTATTGAGAAATTTTTGGGTGGCAAGTTGAACCGTGATACTCTGGAGATAGAGAAGCCAGAGTTCAAGGATGGAGATGTTTTGTTCGTGAAATGTAAGGGCGGTACTTTTATCGAAATCTTTAATTACTATAAAAGGAATGGTGAATTATACGACCACGCTTCACTAGATATTACAACACAGGAATTAGATATTAGCGGTAAATATAAAATATCCAAAGAGAATATCGTAGAAATTCGCCTTGCTACAGAAGAAGAGAAAAAACAGTTCTTCTCATCTCTCGCAAAGAAAGGCAAGGCTTGGGATGCTGAGAAGAAGCAAGTTGTTGACTTGAAGCCAGTGAAACTTACGTTTGAAATTGGCAAACTCTACGTCTTCAATGAGGATGATGAGGACGGAGAGTTGACAATCATCGGCAAGCTCATCGACAAGAACGAAAGCGAAGATACGCTAACATTCGGCAACCAGTATGAGATTGAGACCGAGAAGTTCGTGACCGACCAAGCCTTCGACCTGCGTATAAGCGTTAACAAGGAACTTCGAGAAGCGACAGAGAACGAAGTCGAACTGTTCAATAAACATTACGCCATCTGGAAGAAAGAGAAGGAAGCGAAGGAACATCGAGCCTTCAAGCCTTTCGATAAGGTGCTGGTGAGGAGCGGAGATAACTACAAGTGGCTTCCTGCGTTATTTATTCGTGACCGTGGAGTGGGGTTTGAGAGTAGACACACCGCATTGCCTATCCATAGTGGAGAACCAGCGAGCTTCGCTCAGTGTATCTCATACGATGGCAATGAGTACCTCGCCTTCACGTCAGACCCATTCTAGGACGTATGGCGAGTGAATTATGCAAGGCTTGCGATGCCGGGCGAAACTGCTTAAATGGGCTATACTGCCCGGCACGCAAGCAATATGTAGAACATCAGGTAATACTTGAATGCAATGAGCGATTTCGCAACAAGGGAGAAGAACAGAACGTACTACCAGGAGCACCGGGAACAGATTCTGAAAGCCACGAAGGAATGGCGAAAGAGAAACAGAGAAAAGTACCGGGCGTATCAAAAGGAGTACTGGAGTAAGCACTACCGGAACTACGGTACGAAGAACCGGGTAGCAGACAGAGCGATGCGTGGTGAGAGGAAGAAGCCGGACACAGAGAAGGCTCTTTCCATGTTCAAGAATCCGCAGCAGGCAGCGCATCTGGCATGGCTGCTCGAAAACAAAAAGAATAATCGGTCGTGAGTTCAATAATAGAGTTTTTAACCAGCGAGGACAGAAGGGGATGGCTCCCTATCAAAACAAATAAACTTATAACATCTTGAAATTACGATATGAGAGCCGGAAACGCATCTCCCGAAGTCTGACAGCAAACAAAGAAAGCGAGGTGGTACATGAAGAAGTAAGAAAAAGAAATCGTTAGAAATTATGCTTTTATTCATTCGGCTGGCGGTGGAAGAAGGAAGAACCCTGCAACATATACATTTTGTTATTCATTATTTTGCCCGCAGGCGCAACTTCCGGAATCCCTGCCAGCTTTCTCTATCGCAACCGAAAAGAAGGGAAAGAAAGGGGTAGGGGATAGATAGGGATAATAACGCATGTGCGCACGTATATGCGCACGTAAAGTGTGCTGGATAATAAACTACACCAGCAAAACAAAATAAACGCTTATACGCGAAATTTGAACAAAATAAGTAATTCAAAGAAAAAAAATGGAAAAAGGAACAGTTATAATTGGAATCGACCCCGACAACCAGGAAAGCGGTGTCGGTGCAGTATATGACGACAAGAAGTTTCTCGCCTATAAAATGAACTTCCCAGCTTTGATAGATTACCTAAGAGCAATGAACGAGAGTTGCAAGAAGATTAAGGTCGTTATTGAAGGCGGCTGGCTCAACAAAAGCAACTGGCATGTGCTTAATCGGTTCATGACAGCAGTCAAGGCAGCAGCCATCGGACGATCCACCGGAATGAACCATCAGACCGGAATTCTTATCGTAGAGTGCTGCAAACACTACAATATCCCCTGCGAAATCATCAAGCCACTAAAGAAGTGCTGGAAGGGTAAAGACGGAAAAATCACGCAGGACGAAATTGCTTATTTTGTAAGCGCAGGAGAGAAATTGCCTCGAATGAACCAAGACCAGAGAGACGCACTTCTCCTCGCATGGGTCTGTGCAGGATACCCGGTCAGAGTGATGCCGAAGAAACCACAGACAACGCTGCAGAAGACCATCAGAGCCTTTGATGGATAAAATAAAAGCAAAGTGTTGGAAAAAGTTAAAAGTATGCAAAGAACAAACAACTAAAGCAAAAAAGTAGTATCTTTGCGCCAGTGTTTATCATATAAGCACGTATTTCGAACTTAAAACAAGAAGAAAATGAAAACAGAAGAAATCGCACTATCGAGGGTCAGCGAGAACGAAGCGAACCCGAGAACCATAACTGAGGCGAACTTCCAAAAGCTGGTCAAGAGCATTCTCGTCTTCCCTAAGATGCTTCAGCTTCGCCCAATAGTCGTGGATGAGACCTACAAGGCACTGGGTGGAAATATGAGAACGAGGGCACTCTGCCACATCGTGAGCATGACACCCGAAGCCATCATGGACGTTCTCGACACAGACCAGCGGCTGACAGATGCAGAGAAGCTGGCAATCGCCAACTACTGGAGCCAGTGGAAGGAGCAGCCAACTGCAACGATCGTCAAGGCATCAGACCTCACGGAAGGACAGAAGAAAGAATTCATCATCAAGGATAATGCAGGCTTCGGAGACTGGGACACCGATGCACTGGCGAACCAGTGGAATACCGACCTCTTGAAGGACTGGGGTATTCAAGACTGGCAGCTGCAAGGGTGGATGAGTCCTGATTCATTGAAGAATGGAGAGCAGGCAGACGAGGATCAGAAGGAGGCAAAGGATGATGAGTTCGATGAGGATGCAGAGAAAATCCCACAGCGGTGCAAGGAATGCGAACTGTGGCAACTCGGAAAGCATCGCCTTATGTGTGGTGACTCCACGGATGCAGAGCAGGTCAAGTTCCTTATGGGGGGCAAGTGGTTAATCTGTATCTTACAGACCCACCGTATAATGTGGCTTACGGTTATGATGGCGCAGCAACAGAAGGACATCGCAAGGATGGACTGGTCGTCTTAAATGACAAGATGGACAACGATAAATTCGAGGGATTCTTGACAAACGCATTTAACGCTGCCAATGCTAACATGGAGAAAGGTGCTTCGTTCTATATATTCCACAGCGATGGCTACTCATATTGGTTTCGGAAAGCCCTTATCAATACGGTAGACCTGGAGCTGCGAGAGAATTTGGTATGGGTAAAGAACTCCATGGTATTAGGAAGGCAAGACTATCAATGGAGACATGAACCTTGCTTGTATGGATGGAAGAAGGGAGCAAGCCACAATTGGTTTAGCGACCGAAAGCAGACGACCGTTATGGAGTTTGACCGACCGACAAAGAGTGTTGAACATCCGACCATGAAGCCTATTCCACTTTTCGCATATCTTATTCAGAACTCATCGCAGGAAGGCTGGAATGTCTACGACAGCTTCGGTGGTAGTGGCACAACGCTTATCGCAGCCGAGCAGTTAAACCGCAATGCGTTCTTGATGGAGCTCGACCCGCATTATTGCGATGTCATCATTGCCCGCTGGGAAAAGCTGACTGGCGAGAAAGCGGTCAAGATAGACGAGTTTAAGAAGCAGGGCGAATAGTTGCGATGTGTCGGCTCTTCTCTTCAAGGTTGATAAACTACACCAGTTTGCGGAAAGAGCGGCACACACGCAAAATTCGCACAAAATAACTCCAAGGGAGCGGAAACGAAAAAGGCAGGAGATTAACCCCTGCCAATCGCTTTGAGAATACACTGGTTGATGAAGTCGCTGCGGTCTTTCTTATCGACCCCTGCCAAGATGTTAGCCACGTCCTCGGTAGCACCGAAATAGAATGTTGCAGCGTATTTCTTCGTTCGCCCTGCACCCTTGCGAGCACCTCCCCAAGATTTGGAGGTAGTTTCATTCGTAGTACTCATAATGTTAAAAATTTGGTGATATGAAAATTAATTCGTAAATTTGCAAACGAAATCCCAAAGTGGGGTGGTGGTTCGAGCACCACCCCTTGGAACTTAGAATAATCTAATCGTAAATGATAAGATTTCTATTTTCCAAATCTTTAATGAAATTTTCAGTACGTTCATAAGACTTTGGGATTTCATTTTACTTTTCCCTCATCCTCGGAGGGTTTCAGTAAGTAAGGACACTTCCCTTATTACGTTTGCAAAGATACGAAATTTATTTGAAATATGCAAGTTTTTCAAGTAGAATTTTTATAAAAAATCAAATAAATTTCAAGAAATCAAAAATATGCCACAAGGTAATAACAACAAGTTAAGGGCACAGCGCATCGACATAGAGAACCGCCTGCAGATTATCGCACCGCTATACCGCAGAGGGTGGACGGAGCGAGAAATCACGGCAGAGGTTCGCAAGCGGCTCGACAGACCGAAATACAATCAAGCGCACTGCGACATTCAGCGGTTATTGAAGGAGTGGAGGGAAGAGCGGCTGACCGACACGGACGAGAAAATAACCAGCGAGGTGGCAAGGTTGAAGCTGGTAATACGTGAAGCGTGGGAAGCGTGGGAGAAGTCCAAGGAAGACTACCACGAAAAGAAATCGAACCAGCAGGGACTTCCAGTCGTAGATGAGCGAGGGAGGATGGTTTCTATCGAGACCGTCAAGACGATGATGTACGATGCCGAGAAGCGAGGATTCGGAGAACCACGCTACCTCGACATCATCATCAAGGCAGAGACGCAGATTTGCAAGCTGCTCGGACTGGATAAGGTCGTGCTCGACCTGAACGCAGGCTTCCAAGGCGGTATCGAGGTACGCTACATCAACTCTGGACACCAGTGTGCATCCAGCGAGCAGGAAGTAATCGAGCGTGAGGGATTGGATAAAGAATAATTTTACCATAATTTTGTTTTAAGTTTTATTGTTTGAAAGTATGGCACTATTTGACGTTATTGGTGAACTGTATGACCCGAATGCGGACGTGAAGCCGAGATTCCTTGTGAACCAGGGCGGCACGTCCTCGGGGAAGACATACACCATCATGCAGCGTCTTATAGTGCTTTCTTTTGAGCATCCGATGGCAATTATCACGGTGTGCGGTCAAGACCTCCCGAACTTGAAAGTTGGAGCCATGCGAGACCTCGACACCATCCTGCACTCAAGGGCAGAGTTGCTGGACTGGTTCAAGAATAACAAGAGCGACAGCAGCTACCGAGGAAAGAACGGCTCCATCATCGAGTTCAAGAGTTATCAAGATGCGCAGGACGCAAAGAACGGTAAGCGAGACTACCTGTTCGTGAACGAGGCGAACGGTGTGCCCTACGAAGTGTTCTGGCAGCTAGCAATCCGAACCCGAAAGCAGGTGTTCATCGACTACAACCCAAGCGCAAGGTTCTGGGTGCACAACAACATCATCGGAAGGGATGACTGCAGATTAATCCTGAGCGACCACCGAAACAACAGATTCCTTACAGAGAGCGAGCACAAGAAAATTGAAGAGATTGACGACCCCGAACTTTGGAGAGTATATGCGCGTGGACTGACCGGAAAGATAACCGGGCTTATCTTCACCAACTGGGGCATCGTTGACAAGCTGCCACCAAGGGAGGAGTGGAAGATGGATTGCAGGGGTATGGACTTCGGATTCACCAACGACCCAACTGCGCTGGAGCACGTTATATTGGCGCACGGAGAGTTATGGGTGGACGAAGAAATCTACCAGCCTGGAATGACGAACGATGACATCGCAGACCGATGCAAGGAACAAGGACGGACGAAACGTGACCTTATCATTGCGGATTCGGCAGAGCCTAAGAGCATTCAGGAGATACACAACCGAGGGCTGTGGATAATCGGCAGCACCAAGGGAGCGGACAGTATCAACAACGGCATCGACATTCTCAAGCGTTTCCGCATCAACATAACCAGACGCAGCCACGGCATCATCGGGAACATGCAGCAATACAAGTGGAAGAAGTCAAGGGATGGAGAGACCACGAACCAGCCTATAGACGCATTCAACCACGGCATAGACGCAATAAGATACGTAGCCTTGAAGAAGTTATCAGTAGCAAGCCATGGAACGGCTAGGGCGCACGTATTGAGACAAAGATAACGACAAAATTATAAAGCGTATGGATAATAACACTACATTCAAGTATTGGCTGGCAGTTGCTAGGCACACCAGCTATAAAATCGGCAAGCAGCCACGACCAGCTTTCGTTGGAGGAAAGCAAGTGCCCGACAATCTCAACCAGCTATCCATCGGGCAGCTAATAGACCTTTCCCAGCTATCAGACAGCGAAGAAAGTCTGTATCAGATAGTGACAACCGTCCTCGGTCTGAGCCACAAGGAAGTGGAGCAGGCTAGGGCGGTTGATGTTGTTATGCTCATCGGTTGGGTAACATCAGAGGTGGAGCGCATCAACAAGCTATTCGAAAGTACAGACACAGCGAAGCCAACGAGACTGGAGAAGGAGGCAGGCATCGATACCCTGCGGTTCGGACTGTTCGGCATGCTGGACTGGTATGCGGTAAGGATGGGCATCAGCGACCACGACCAGGTTCTAAAAACTCCATGGCTTCGCATCTACAAGTGCATGGAAATGGATAACAAGAGAAGCGTATACGAGCGGAACCTGCAGAAGTTGCAGGCAGAGGAAATGAAACGTAAATCCAGATAATTATGGCAACAATCAGAGAAACATTAAAGCAGCTGGCAGCAGACACGCTACCAGACTATACCTACCTATTCGAGGACTGGGACACAGCAGACACCAAGCTGGAGAAACTGAACTATCCGGCAATCGTGTGCATCATCCCAGCCAGCGGCACGACAGAGATACGCAACGGCAGGGTATACGATACCGTGAACGTTGCCCTGGCTTATCTCGACACCGTACCGAGGGGAGCGGAAGGAGAAGACAACGGAGAGTGCATCGACCGAATGAAGGTGGCAGGGGCAAGGATGATACGAGCCATCAACCAGTCGCACCAGTTCGAACCGCTGGAGGGGAAGCAGTACTACGAGACAATCATCGAGCGCTTGAGCACGATCGTGTCGGGCGTAATGTACTCCCTTCAGCTGACACAGAGCATAGGAGGGTGTGAGGTATGAGCAAGGGAGGCATTCAATTCGACCCCAAGGCGGCATCGCTCATCATGCGTGAGGAAGTGGAGCGAGCACGGCAGCTTATCATCAACCACATTCGTATCAACGGACAGAACGCATCGGGGCGCACCATAGCGAGCCTAAAGGTGGAGCAGCCCAGCGAGGAAGAAACCATCCTCTGGGGACACAAGCCATTCGGGGTGCTTGAGACCGGACGAAGGGCAGGAAAGATACCATACGGCTTCCGTAGCATCATCCGGCAGTGGATGAAGGACAAGGGGCTGCACGGTACACCTATACCCTACAAGACCGACCGGGCACACAAGTATACACCACAAGAGCGTGGCGACATGAGCATGGCAGGAGCAATCGCACACACCATCGCCAACAAGGGGTCTAAGCTGCACCGGACTGGCGGCAGGGCTGACGTATACAGCAACGTCGTTCCAGACACAATGAAGCGGCTTGGGCAGCGACTTATTTTCTTAATCCACCAGTCGGTGGGAAGTATAAAACTTAACAATGAGACGGTATGAGACAGACGACAAAAAACAATATCACGATTCAATACCCGGACGCTGTAGGATTCGCATTCTTGCCTTGCATCATCAAGGCGAGCGGAAGCAACCTATCGTGGATTGAGGTAATAATTAGAGAGTACAACATAGAACGTTCCTACAATGTGGAAGCGTTCAACGAAAAGTGCATAACGGACTTCAAGACATACGTGCAAGCTCTCTTTGACGGACATATCAATGCAGCCTACGATTGGACAATAGACTATGATTCCAGCGTTCTACAACGTCTAGTGAGAATCAAGGTCAATGCATACGATGACAGAGACGAACAGCTTGTGAGCATCGACTTCACCACGAACATTGTTTGGGGCGCACCAAAGTATGGGGAGACGTGGAACGGCTACAAACGGATTACATGGTTTACTCATTATCCGTTCACCTTTGGCATATACTTAAGCAAGTTGAACGCCAACCTACTAATCGGTTACGAGGGAGTACCAAATAATCTACTGAAGATTCCGATTAACGGTATGGTGGACTTCTACGCAGGCATATTGCCTAGTGGTGCAAAATACTGGAACATCTACGACTATGATGGAGAGATTCAGCAGGGAACTTTCGACAATACTTTCGACCTTACTTTCAGTCTAGCCACCGGTGGCAAGCAGTCTCTATTGCTTCGCATCGACAGAGATGATGCCGAGAGCGGTATCTATTTACGTTGGATTGACCGACACGGATTTATCCGCTATTGGCTCTTTGCGGCTGGGGAGGGAACGAGGGAAATAGCCAGCGACCTGAGTTTCATACGCAACAATTTAGACGATTATCTATACGGCTACTATGGCGATAATGGAAGAAGGCAGGGATACGATCGTACGGACTCCATTAAACTTTGTGCTCCTTTGGTAGACCGAGATACGTTTGATATGCTGCAAGACTTAACCAGCAGCCCAGTTGTTGACATGTACCTCGGTGGAGACTGGACGCAAGAGGAAGATGAGTGGATGAGCGTGACAATCAAGGCAGGAAGCTACACGAAGAGCACAGCTTGCTTGCAGGATTTCGTGTGCGAAATGATTATTAACAACATTAACGTTCAGAGACTATGACAGACCAGCAACTTTACATTGACGGTGTTTTGATTGACTTGCCGGAGAACACCGATGTGGTGCTCGACATCAAGAGCAACCTTTTTCGTGACGTCACGAAAATGACCTCGAACTACACGTACACCATCCAGTTGCCACGGACTGTTCACAACCTTTCAGTTTTGCAGCAAGCGGACAGACCGAAGAGCGGCAGCAGATACCCCTATATTTTCCATAAGTGCAGTTTTTTCCGTGGAGGTGTACAAATTATCAAGGACGGACGTTTGAACGTTCTGAGCATCGAGGAAAATATCGATGTCTCAATCTATTGGGGTATAATGCCAGCGTTCACGAAGCTACTAGAGAGCGGAATGAAACTGAACGAACTGGGAGTGACAGACAGAGTGCTTTTTGAAAAGTACAACACTCCAAACACCAGGGAGGAAGCCGTGAGCAATGGGATATTCTTTGCTTATTACAATCCATACCGAATTGAGAGCAAAGATAACTTTGGCATTAATTTGGTGCAGAGGAATAAATATACCACGACACAATACTCGCCTAGCCGTGGACGCATCAGAACAGGTACAGAGGTCGGAAAGTATATAAGCGGAAATATAGAGAGCGCATCGAACATGATCTGTGCTCTTATCCCTTTCTTGCCATCATCAACGGCAAATGTGCAAGCGCAAGGAAAGGGCGATTACAGAAGCTATGCAGTACTGGATAAGTACATGCGGGTTATATCCGTGAGCGGAGAAGATGAGACGCTGGAAGTATACACCATCAGAGGAGAGGCTAGAGCTGCATACCTCGTAGTGAATGCACCTGCCGAATATTACAGCACTCTGTCGCTATCAGTTACCGGGCTGACACCTATGCACGAAATGATAGATGGCGATAATAAGGAGGATTTCGTAGGCGATGATGTGGCGGTGGATGAATATAAAACGTCCCCAAAATTCTTGCAGCCATGTGTGACCGTGAACTGGCTATTGTCAAGGATAGCGAGGAAGTCGGGCGTATCTTTCGTGTGGCAGGATGATGAAGCAAAGAAGATGTTGAACAACCTAGTTGTGCCTATAATCAACAACAAGGCAGACGACAAGACAATCATCGGTAATCTGACCGCAGACGTTAAGAGCCGTGACGGACTGGGAGCACTCACCCTTTCCATAAGCAACTCCATAACTTCCGTATCGCCAAGCACTGGCGAAGACGTGCAGAAACTGACGATAACAAAGGATTGCGAACTGGCCTTTGATGTGCAAGTGCAATACTACGTCAGACATCAGTTTGAAGACGCAGCGGAGATTCAGTTGCCTATGGGCGTGAAAATGACCGTTACAACGCCAAGCACTACTGGAGGTGAGGCATCCACGCAGGAATACGAGTTCGGAGATTTGAAGTACGAGGATGGACAGGTTAAGTACCCAGTCGTACTACGCAGATATGCTATCGATGGCTATCTTTATTTGCTTTCGGCAGGGACAAACACTATATCGCTAAAGAAGGACGATGTATTGACGTTTGAGACTATCATGCACGGAATAAATACAGTCAACATTCCTTCCGTTTATGGCGGCAAAATCACTGCGAGCGTCAAGAGTGGGGACAGCGTTCCGATTGGTGGAAGTTTCCCTATCGGCATAAACCTGCCTGAAATCGAGGTAACAAACTTCATTAAGTTTCTGGCTTTGATAACTGGCTCGTTCCCTAGGCAACTGACCAACAGCACGCAAGTGCAGTTTATCATGTTTACCAGAGTTTGGGCAAACAAGGCGAACGCCTACGACTGGAGCGGAAAACTCATTCCGTATGACCGCCAAGGTGCACCACGGAAAAGCGAGTATTCCGTTTCAGACTTTATGCAACACAACCGCTACAAGTGGAAGGAAGACGAAGAGACAACCGGGGACTATGATGCAGACCTCGTAATCAGCAACACAACTTTGGACTACGAACAGGACACGTGGACGCTACCTTTTGCAGCCAGCGATGACAACCGGATACCGATAAGAACGCTGGATTCATTCGGCATGAAAAACGGTGGTGAGTATAAGGGATGCAAGGAGCGAATAATGACGCTAAGAGATGATAAGGAGCAAGCTGCACTTCGATTTGGTATTGACCTTCAGAACATATTCGATACGAAGTACAAGCAGCTTGCAGCAAGTATCGCCAGGGCGCATGTAATCACGGAACGGCTCAATCTGTCGGACTTGGATATACTAGATTTTGACGAAACGAAGCCAGTGTACCTTGCACAGTATGGCGCATATTTCGCGGTTCTCGAAATCAAGACAACAAACAGCGGATATTGCGAGGTTACAATGATAGAGTTGAACAGCTAAAAAGAAAAAACTATGGTAAGTGAAGACAAACAGCAGATTCTTGACATCAAGGTCAAGTACGAGGATGCAATCTATGGCATCATCAGATACAAAGAGAAGATAGACCAGCTAAAGGCAAGTATCAAGGACTTGAAGCAGCAGGAAAAAGACAAGACCATCACGACAAACGAAATGAAGGTACAGACGGAAGCCATCAACGCAACCATCAAGGAGTATCAGTACAATGTGCGTGCCCTGCAGAAGGAGATACAGAACAACGTTCGCACAGAAAACGAGCAGGAGGGCAGCTTGAAGCAGCTGCGTGCCCAGCTTTCCAATGCAACCAAGGCTTACGATGAGATGAGCCGTGCCGAGCGTGATAGCTCCAAGGGTCAGGAGATGCAGGAGCATATCCAAGACTTGATAGAGGAGCTGAAAGAGGCAGAGGAGGCTACTGGAAGATTTCAGCGCAGTGTTGGCAGCTATTACGATTCCATGATGAAGGCGGCTGACGACCTGCAGAACACCGAGTTTTTCGGTTTTGATGTTGTTGATGATACTGGAATCGGAAAGGTTATGGAAATGGGAAAGTCCGTGGAAGACCTAAAGGTAAAGTTTGGTGCGTTGAAAAATACGGCTCTTTCCTTATTGACCAACCCTTATTTCCTCGCCATGGCAGGTGTGGCTGGTGTTGGAATGGCATTCAAGTGGTGGTATGACTACAACAAGGGATTGATGGAAGCCACACGACTGACGAAGCAGTTCACCGGATTGACCGGAAACGAGATGAAATCCGTGCGCAACGAGGTTCTTGCGGTATCCAATACATTCGGTTTGGAATTCACGGAGACGGTGCAGTCTGCTAATACGATGAGCAAGGCTTTCGGCATTTCCGTTTCTGATAGTTTGAAAATTATGCAGGACGGACTTGTGAGCGGTGCAAACGCCAACGGAGAATTCCTCGATACGATTAAGGAATACCCGAGATACTTCAAGGAAGCCGGACTGAGTGCTGAGGAAATGGTGGCAATCTCAACGCAAGCGACCAAGGAGGGAATTTTCAGCGACAAGGGTGTTGATACCATCAAGGAAGGAAATATACGACTTCGAGAAATGACAACCGCTACGGCTGCCGCACTTGACGGAATAGGTATTTCTTCCAAGCAAGTTCAGAAGGACTTGCAGGACGGAAGCAAGACCACATTCCAGGTTATGCAAGAGGTGGCTAATAAGTTGAAGAAACTCCCACAGTCAAGTGCTGCTGTAGGTAGCGCAATTGCCAACATCTTCGGTGGTCCTGGAGAGGATGCCGGACTTGCTTATATCGAGATGCTCGGTAATATCGAACTTGATATGGACAAAGTGAAGGCAAAGTCCGGTGATCTCGCAAAGGCACAAGAAGACGAATTGAACGCAACCAAGGAATTGCAGGACGCAATGGCTTCTCTGTTTGATTACACAGGGGGTGGCTTCGAGAACATGAAGGCTCAGTTGTCAACGATTGCAAAGAAATCACTTACGGCAGTTATCAAGGGAGTTGTGCAGGCAATCAACTACTTCATCGACTGGTACAATGACAGCCTTCTGTTGCGAGGGATAATCAATGCACTCGGGACAAGTTTCCGCTTGATGTGGAACGCAATCAAACTCGTATGTAATCTCGGAATAGACGCATTCAAGAGGATGGGCTTTGCAGCCAAGGGCATGCTTGATATTCTCGAAGGTATCGTGACTTTCGACCTATCAAAGGCACAGAAGGGATTCAAGGAGATATTCGACATTTCCGGCACAATCAAGGAAGCTTGGCACGACATCAAGAACGCTGGCATAGAGATAGGCAATTCCTTCGCTGACGGATTCGAGAACACCGTGAACGGAAGACTAGAGCACATAAAGCTAGCCAGCGTGAACGGTGGAGCGACCAGCAGCGAGCCAGCGAGCGGAAACAAGGGAACGACACCAGCAGCCAAGGGCAGCACTGCCAAGACCAAGGCACAGAGAGCCAAGGAAGAAGCGGAAGCCAAGGCAGAGGCAGAGCGCAGGAAGAAGCAGGAAAAGGAATTGCAGGAAGCGATTGCGCTTATACAGCACAAGTACAACGAGCAAGTAATGGACGCAAAGAAGCGATACCTTGCAGGTATGTACGACAACGAGCGAGACTACAGCAACGACCTCGAACAGCTGGAGAAGAACATGGTAGCGAGGAGCATTGACGCATACGTGGCGGCAGGGCAAATCGGAGCGGAAAAGGCGCAGGAAATGCAGGCTAAGCTACTCGACATCATGATAAAGGCGAAAGCGGACTTGAAGAACCAAGCGAAGGAGATTGTGGACGAACTCAACAAGGAGTTCGAGGAAGCAGAGAAGAAGCGAAGGGATGCGGACATCATGAACGGTGGCACTGGAGAGGAAGACGATGCAGCCAAGCTGGAGAGATACAAGGCTTTTCTAGACAGCAAGATACAAGCCTACAAGGACTATGCAGCCGTGCAGGAACAGCTCCAGAAAGGCCTGAGCGATACTAACGTGGAAATACAAAAGAATGAGAATGATAAAAAGAAGCAGTTGACAGAAGAACAACTTCAAAACATGAAAAACTATATTTTGGCAGTTGGAGATGCTTTTGTCGATTTCTTTAATAGTGAAGATAAATCTTTTCATTCTTTTCTGAAATCTTTACTTAGCTCTTTGCTTGATGCCGTAGAGATAGCCATGGAGGCACAATACATTGAAATCCTAGGAAGAGGCTTAGCTAAACTCGGATGGGCAGGCGTGGCAGACGCAGCAGCGAAACTCGCATTGCTTAAAGCAGCATTCGCAGGAGCGAAAGCACTCGTCAAGGGCTTCTCCACTGGTGGCTACGTCCAAGGCTCGGGCACTGGAACGAGCGACAGCATCCCGGCAAGGCTTTCCAATGGCGAGAGCGTAATGACCGCCAAGGCGACATCGATGTTCAGCCCGATATTATCCGCATTCAACCAGCTAGGAGGTGGCGTGCCTATCGTAGTAAATAACGGAGGCAGCAACATCGGCATGGATATGCTGGCGGCAGCTGTAGCAAGAGGGTATCAGATGGCTCCTCAGCCAGTAGTGAGCGTGGAGGAGATAAACAGAACCCAGCGTAGAGTGCAGACGATAGAGAATATCGGCAGGATTTAAAGGGTAGTTATTTCTTCAAGATTTGCGTTCTGAGCGGTTTTCGCTTAAAGGTGGTAAAGTTACACACCCAAGGCAATAAAAGCCGCTTAGAGCGCAAAATTTGGGCTTGTTTAGAAAAATTAACTGCTTACGAGATAAACATATCGAAAAATATCGTATCTTTGCAGCGTTTTAAAACTTAAAAAATCACGATTCAATGGCAAAACTCAGAATATACAACGACATCGACAGCCAAGACAACAAGTTCTGGTATCAATGGTGGGGAGGTGATTGCGTGTGTTTTCAAGACATAGATGCTTTTGCAGCAAGCATACCGAAAGACGATGATACCATCGATATGCGCATCTTCTGCAATGGCGGCTCTGTGGTCGAAGGTTGGGCGATTTATGACCGACTGCGGCAGAGCGGTAAGAAGATTTCCTGCACCGTTGAGGGCAAGGCGGCATCCATGGCAACAATCATCATGCTCGCAGCACCAAAGGAGAGCCGCAAGGCATACGAGAACGCTGCCTTCCTCCTGCACAACCCTTGGGTTCCTGGCTGGGGGTTGGGCGACCAGCTGAACGCAAAGGACTTGGAGAACTTGGGCGAGGAAATGCAGATGTGGCAGGATAAGATGGTGGACGCATACGTAGAGCGGTGCGAGTGCGACCGAGAAGAGATACAAGCCTTGATGGATAAGGACATCTTCATCAGCACCAGCGAGGCTATGCGCCTAGGTCTTATCAGCAGCACCGTTGCACCAATCAGCGCAAGCGCATCGAAACGCAATATCGAAAATTTTATTAATTCAAAACAACAAAATCCAAAAGCAATGGAGAAGAAAACAGAAGTAAAGGCTTCTCTCCTCGACAAGATTCTCGCCAAGTTGGGCGTGAAGACACTGGAGGAAGCAGAGCAGGCGGTGGCAGAGCCACAAGCCAAGGCAGAGCCAAAGGCGATGGAGCTCAACACAGCAGACGGACAGACACTGACCGTTGAGCGTGAAGAGGGAGATCCACAAGTTGGCGACAAGGCAAGTCCGGACGGAACGTTTGAAATGCCGGACGGTAAGACAATTGTTGTCGAGGACGGTGTAATTACCGACATTCAGACCGCAGACAACACCGACAACGACACTGTAGCCAAGTTGAAGCAGCAGGTAGCAGCACTCAAACAGCAGTTGAACGAAACCAAGGCGCAGCTGGCAGGCGCACAGAAACTCGCAAAGAGCAAGGAAGACATGCGCATCCTGAATGCCGTGAAGATGGCAGGCGGTGCTGAGAAGGTGTTGGCAGGCTACAGCAGCCACTACCAGCCAGCGCAGCGACAGCCAAGCGGCAAGGGCGCAGGCGACAACGTGAACGCTGTCGAGGAAGGCAAGAACGCCATCAAGGAGAGACTTGCCAAGCTCCACAAAAAGGGCAAGAAGTAACCAAGTATTAACCCATTAAACCAAAAGAAAATAATGGCAGGATTTACAAAACAGCAGCTTGAGAACCTTAAACTCGAGCCAGAAAACCTCGCAAGCATCAAGGATGCCGTGCAGGAAACCTTCTACAACGATGAAGACTTCTCTTCATTCGTGAACATTCAGAAGGTCAAAGAGAAAGACCCTATCGCTCTTCTCGGAGAGATGGAAATGGTCGGTAAGAAGGGTGGCGGTTGCGACCCTACCTATGAGGAGAAGGGTATCGCAAACTCTCAGAAGCATTGGGAATTCGGACAGTGGGAAATCCCAGTCAAGATTTGCTACGATGCAATAAAGGGAACCATCGGAGAGTATTCACTGAAGACTGGTACAGCCATTGGCGACCTCACCAGCACCGACTTTATGGCAATCTATGCAGATGCACTCCAGCGAGCCATGGAGCAGATGATTTGGCGTTTCGGCTGGCTTGGTGACAAGGAGGCAGCATTGTCAGGTGAAGGTGGCGGCAAGCTGACAGCAGGCTTAGATGTCAGTAATTTCAATGTATGCGATGGTCTCTTCAAGCGCATCTTTACAGCCACAGCGACAAAGAACCATACCGCCATCGCAGCCAACAGTAAGGCTACGGCAGCAGAGCAGATTTCTGAATTGCGCAAGAGTGGTGCGGCTACTACACTTGTAGACACCATCCTGATGGATGCAGACACACGTATCGTAGACGATAGCGATGCCGTATTGCTCATGACACGCTCGCTTGCTGACGCATTGACCTACGACCTCAAGAAGACCTACCACGACATTATGCCATGGGAGAAGTTGTTCGATGGATTCGAAGTAGCGACCTACAACGGAGTGAAGATTGCACGTGTCGGCATCTGGGACAGAATGATTAAGGCATACGAGAAGGGCGAGGCTACAATCAACCTTCCACACCGTGCGGTATTCTGCAATCCTAAGCACCTTATGATTGGTACAGACGCAGACAATCTCATCAGCGACCTCGACATCTGGTTCGACAAGAAGGAGCGCAGAAACTATCTCTATGCTACCGGTAAGATTGGCACGGCTCTCCTCGAAGAGGACATGATCCATGCAGCTTACTAATCGCTTCAAATTTTCAGTTTAGTATTAAGTTATTTTGACAATCCTCAACACCCACAAAACGGTGTTGGGGATATAACAATTTAAAACGAATTAATATGGCAACAACTTGCGAGAGCCTTATCGCCCAGGACATCATAATCCCTTGCGAAGACCAGGTAACGAAGGGACTGGAGGGCGATGGACTTATCATCAACCGAGACGACATCGACTTCACCAAGTCCGTTGTAGCGGGCAATACAATTAAGACATTAGTTTTGAAGACTGGCAAGAAAGCATACGCTATCCGGCAGGAAGGCAGCAAGCCATTCACTGGAACCAAGACCGAGCTGACCGTTGGCACGTATCGCAACAGCTGGAAGAACACCGTAGCAGTCGTGGTATTGGCTAACACACCTGACGTTTGCGCCAATATCATTGACGGACTGGCGAATGGAAAGTTCGTTATCATCCTTCGCAACCTCTCTAAGGGAGCGGACGGAAAGGCAGAGTATCAGGTGTTCGGATATGCGCAGGCACTGAAGGCAAGTGCAGGCGAGAACGACAAGTACTCAGACGACACCGAGGGTGGCTGGCTTATCACGCTGGAAGAGGAGAGCGTACCGAAGGCAGCTTATTTCTTCTTCGACACAGACAGCGAGACCACAGCAGCCAAGTATAAGAGCCTTCTGACGGAAGCATCAGAGTAGCCTATGACATACAAGGAAGCAACAGCCAAGGTCTGGGAGTTGAAGGCACGTTTCGACAGTCCCTTT
>UMCF01001749.1_pt1 | contig 26234 bp, 32 predicted proteins | sample 1964131 | NCBI WGS metagenome assembly UMCF01 (sample SAMEA4835958, study PRJEB28245) | human gut metagenome | biome: gut microbiome; material: fecal sample | place: Denmark | collected 2008
GAGGTTCATCCGGTGCATGACGCAAAGTTAGACGCGCTGGAAGAACTCATGGAAGGTTTGCAGGGACAACCGGCGCTTGTGTTTTACTCATTCAAACATGATATTGACCGCATCGTTGACCGGCTCGGCAAAAAGTACAAAGTCCGTGTCTACAAGGACAGCAAGGACGCAGACGACTGGAACGCCGGTAAGCTCGATGTCCTGCTTGCCCATCCGGCAAGCACGGCATACGGCTTGAACCTGCAAGCAGGTGGACATAACGTTGTCTGGTTCGGGTTGAACTGGTCACTGGAACTGTACCAGCAGGCGAATGCCCGATTGTACAGACAAGGACAGGAAAAGCCAGTGGTCGTGCATCACCTTGTCGTGCAAGACAGCATCGACATGGACGTAATTGACGCACTGGACGCTAAGAAAGACGGGCAAGACGCGCTGCTGGACGCTATCAAGGCGCGTGTAGACAAGATTAGGAGGAATGGATAATGGATAAACAGGTAATTAAACCAGATAACGTTAATCACCCAAGCCATTATTCTTGCGGCAAATTTGAGTGCATCGACGTTATGACAGAAACACAGGGCAAAGATGCCGTGTACGAGTTCTGCGTCTGCAATGCGTTCAAGTACCTTTACAGACACCGCCGCAAGAATAATGCGGAGGACATTAAGAAAGCCATCTGGTACCTGAACAAGGCGCTGGAACTGAGTGGGGAGGATAAGTAATGGCACCGAATGAGTACCAGAAACTTGCCATGCGCACGTGTAATCTGCTGCATTTTCCGCTGGACGGTATGGCGTGTCATGCCGTGTTCGGTCTTACGTCCGAAGCGGGCGAGGTTGCGGGGCTGTTTCAGAAATGGTATCAGGGACACGAGCTTGACGAAGAACATCTGATGAAGGAACTTGGAGACTGCCTTTGGATGATTGCGGAGCTGTGCACCGCGTATGGCTTCAGCCTTGAGGATGTGATGCAGCTGAATATTGATAAGCTCCGTGCCCGCTATCCTGATGGGTTCGATACAGAAAAGTCGTTACACAGAGCAGAAGGAGATGTATAATATGATTAAGATTACAAACGCAGAGGTATTCGGTTGGGATGCAGCTATCCGGGGAATGCGCAACCCCATGAACAGCTGGAACAAGTCTGACTCGTTTTTGTGCAACGTAGAGTGTGATGAGTGCCCAGAAAGAGGTAATCATTGCCAACGTCACAACTACCTTGATTATGTGGTTGGTGACAACGACCTCACGCTCATGAAGAAGCTGGTCAAGGCTGGTTCTGACCACGCCAAGTTTATGCGCATGATTAACGTAACGATGGACGTTACCGCACCGCTGTATTGGTGGAAAGAATGGGATACTTACAAAGTTGGCACGGTGGCGAATAGCTGCTCTACCATGCACAAGATTGCGGATAAGGAATTTACGCTGGAAGATTTCAGCTACGAGCACCTGACCCCTGCGGCGATTGCAACAATCAGAACCGTGATTGAACGTTTGAATTTTGCCAGAAAAGAATTTCTGAAAGGCAGAAAAGGTTCTGAGTTTGGAATGCCGTCTGCAAAGGAATATTGGTGGGACATGATTCAGCTGCTCCCGTCCAGCTACAACCAGAAGCGCACTGTGCAGCTGAACTATGCTGTCCTGAGAAACATGTCCCCCGCCCGCCGGAATCACAAGCTGGACGAGTGGCGCGACTTCCGCTCGTGGGTGGAATCCCTGCCGTATGCCGAGCTGATTACATTAGGAGGAAATGACAATGGCAAAGATTAAGTACCTTCCGTTCCCTGAATTTTGGGAGACGATGCTTCAGACCGTATATAAGGACAAGACCATCACCGGACTTTCGGTGGTGGTCAACCACGGCAAGGGCAACGCGGAGATTTACCACACCGGAGATATGGACGAGATGGAGCTTATGGAGCTGTCGTTCCACGCAGCCACGAACCACCTGCATGGCTTGCTCGACAAGGTCAGGGAAGAACACGAGGACGAAGGCTACACGTGGGACGACTACGAGAGGGGCATGCAGGGTGACGACGATGACGACGACTGAGGCGCAGGGTTACCGCTTGACGTACTACCGCGTAGCAGCTAACGTATCACGGCTTGACCTCGCAGCGCAGACCGGCATCACGCCGAACACACTGCGCTGCTGGGAGCGCGGGGACACGACAATCAAGTGCTCCGTACTGCCTGATCTGTGCACGGCGCTGGGCGTCACGCCGAATGACCTCGTGGCGCCCAAGCTGTTCGACCCAGCAGAGCGCATGCGCATGGTAGCGGAGACCTCCCGCCTCGCACGTAAGGACGCTGCCGCGTGCGCCGAGCTGACGGGATGGCTGACCTGCGTTCGGCAGCGTCGCGGGCTGACCCGTGAGGCGCTTGCCCAGCGCGCTCAAGCCTGCCCATCTGACATTACGGCTTACGAACGACAGGGCTACAGGGTGCGTCCCGACACGCTGCTCCGGCTGTATGCCGCATTGGATATTCACTTTGACCCCAGAGAGGGGAGATGGGTTGCGTGAGGAAACTGTACATCGACGGGCACTATGATTTCGTGGAGGATTTGGCGGACGCCCTTGGCTGGGTTGAGACGAAGTGCGGGTATGATCTGAGAGAGTACCTTGAGGAATACATGGACGATGCCATCTCGGACGAAGTAGAGAAGCGCGTGCGGGACGTAGTGGGTTGTGTCGAACGGGCGCAAACCGCGATAGAAAAAGCGATTATGAAATTAGAAAGAAGGTAATATATGTGGGCAGAGGGAAGGACAAGCAGCCGAGAAAGATTCGGCAAGACCACCCTGTACCGGCGAACAACCGCGACCCCGTTGTGCCGGTAGGGTACAACGGCGAATTGGTATCCAACATTGCGGCACTTATCCAGCCGCCGGAATTGACAGACCCGGATTGCATTGAGCGGTGGGAAAAGTTTACGGCGTATCTCCGTATGTGCGCTGAGAAGGATATGAAAGTTGGCAATTTGGCGGCTTACATGGCTATCGGTATTGATAAAACCATAGCTTGGAAATGGGAAAACGAGCAATTGAGCAAAGACCGGCGGAACTTGATAAAATCAATTCGGCAAGTTTGCGCTGTGTATCGTGAGCAGTTGATGCAGGATGGCAAGGTAAATCCGGTCGTCGGCATCTTCTGGCAGAAGAACTACGACGGCATGAGAGATCAGACGGAAACTGTCATCACCGCCCACGCGCCATTAGGCGAAGAAGTAACCGGTAGAGATGCAGAACGGCTTGCCGAGACATACCTCAGCAATGCAAAGGGAGCGCTCCCGCCAGCGGAAAATATGAACAAAAACGATACGGAATAACGGACGAAAAGGTAAAGCCCCGATGTGCAAATCTGCATGTCGGGGCTTTTGGAAAATGGGTGGCATTACGGGGTGGCATTAGGGCAAAAGGGTGGCATTAACTTTTGTGCGGGTGGCATTAGGTGGCATCAGGGTGGCATTAGAAATTCGGGTTTGATGCCACCCGATAACATACCAAATCGCAATTTATCCAGCATTGAATACTGCGATTTTATACCATTATCTTATCTACACCCTTGTGGGGTGGCATTAAGACATTAAAATACGGGGAAAACACTGAATTATAGAAATTATAGATTTTATAGACCGGAATATTTTCTATAAATTCTATAATTTCTATAATACGCCCCCTCTAAACGATTTTTGCGATTTTGATGCCACCTAATGCCACCCGCCAGTATCTTGTGCTCCCGCCAGCACGTGAGGTAAGCACACAAAGAAGGGCAGAACCGCCGGTATGTAGTCCTGCCCTTATGTGATATTCTGTTTTATTCTCCTGTCAAAATCCATCTGAGCACGCTGCCTTTGCGGCGCTCCAACGGAACTGTGTGTTTGACGGGCTGGCAATTCGCCTTGACGGACGACACCAGCTTTTCGATGTCCTCCACCGGTGTATACGCCGCTTGGAATCTTGTCTCACCGACCGAACCGGGGCGACGGATAAGCGCATCACCGGCACCCAGCAGCTTTTCCGCGCCGCCGTGGTCGAGAACAATCATAGATTCCCGCACGCCGTTGCAGGTCAACGCGATCTTGCAAGGCATGTTGGCACGGATAAGACCGGTTACCACTGCGGCGCGTGGGGATTGCGTCGCAACTACGAGATGGATTCCCGCCGCTCTGCCGAGCTGTGCGATGCGGACGATATTGTTTTCGACCGATTTCTTGCTGACCATCATGAGGTCTGCCAGCTCGTCAATGACGCAGACTATGCGGTTCATACCCGCCTCAGCGGCGGTTTTCACGCCCATGGAGGACATCTTCTCGTACCGGCTGTCCATCTCATCTGCAAGGCTCTCAAGCGCCTGTACGGCGTTCTCCGAGCCTTGGACGATAGGGCAACGCAGGTGAGGGATGCCCGCCCATGCGTCGAACTCGACCCGTTTTGGGTCGATAAGTACCAGCTCGCAGGCTTGTGGCTCATTCTTATAGACAAGACCGGCGATAATGGTGTTCAGCAGCACGGATTTGCCGCTGCCTGTCGTACCGGCGATGAGGACATGCGGCGCTTTGCCGATGTCCAGCATTTCCGGTTCGCCGGTCATGCCTACACCGATAGACACGGATACGCCAAGACTTGCGTGCACGATGTCGCCGAGATACACGGAGCCGCGCGGATTGCGTTCAATTTCAACGCCGAAGTCGCCGCTTGGGCAATCTTCGATGAACCGCGCAGCCACGTGGCTGCGCGTTCCTACGAGCCGCACAAGCCGTTTTGCGAGTGTCGGCTTGTACGAATATATGTCCGTGCACTCAAAGCCGTACACAGCACTCTGGGGCGCAATATCCTGCTTTACGCAGGTGCAGGCAAGCCCGCCGCCTGTTATGAATTGGGCGATACTGTCACCCGCCAGAATGGCGGCATGGTTGTTTTCCGATTTTGTGAAATCCATGTTGTAAAACCTCCTGTTGACCTGTCATCATCAGTGGTGGGAGGTCATCCCCGCCAGACCGCCCGCGATGGGCGGTTTCGACTTTTTTAGTTCACTGTGAGCCGATTCGATTCGACTTCCTTTGTGACCTTTTCGGCGATTTCGGGATACTCCCGCCGGAGCTTTGCCGCGTCGATACGCGCGGAGCGTACCGATTTGTACATAACCTTGTAATCGTCGCCGATTACAGTGTTTTCGCCGTGCATTTCTGCAATAATCTGAGGCTTGAGCTTGTCCAGCTCGGCTTTCGCCTCATCGGCGATACGCTTGTACCGGCGGTATTCCTTAATTAAATTGTCCATATTCTTCATGATTCATTTCCTCCTTGACCTGTCTCATCAGTGGCAGTAGGTCATCCCTGCCAGACCGCCCGCGATGGGCGGTTTCGACCCTCCTTACATATTTTCCGGGACGATGAAAACCATCCGGTAACCGTTGTTCTGCGTGATGATAATCGTCTGCGTGCCATCGTAGTTGTTCACGCGCTTAATTCGCGTAATGTATGTGCAATGGTTCAACTTCTTTTCGATAAGCATACCTGCCAAACGTTCATAGACTGTTTTCTTATCAGTGCAGATGTACTGGTCGCATACCCATTTTTTACCTTCTTTTCTTTCGGAAAACATTCTGATTTGTCTTTCCATACTTGACAACTCCTTTTCTGCCTGTTATAATACAGGCACGACATAATTTGATTTGTGCGTGGTATGTTTTACAACCGCCACGCCGGTTATCAGTGGCTATAGCTCGTCATATGAATCAGTGGTGCGGATTACACCATCTGACCACATCCAGCCATAGCCGGTATTGTAGAGAGGTACAGGAGTACCCATAGGTTTCACCCCCTCTCTATAGAGCCTTTGCAATGCTAGTGCTTAGGCTCTTTTCTTTTTAGTTATTTGAGAGGGGCTTTTCTTTGTTGTGTCCCTCTCTCTTAACTGTCTATATTATATCAGATATTTCTGACTATGTAAAGATATATCTGACTAAAATACATACAAAATCGTCAGTAATAAATGACTATTGTTTGTGCAAAAGTAACAGTGCACCGGTGGGGGACTATGCCGCAGCGACCGCGGCGGGTAAACCTGAAAATTTCTCGCAAAATAAAAAAGTCCTCTTGACAGTCAGAAATATCTGTGTTATATTTTTCAATGTTAGGAGAGGTGATTCAGATGAAAGCTACAGCCGCCGTGAAAGAAGTTATGCAGTTGACTAATACGAGGATGGCAGACCTGCAAAAGGCACTTGACCTAGGGAGTAACACACTATCAGGAAGATTAAAGCAAGAGAATATTAGCGTTTCGAAACTATCCGAGATGCTATCCGTTATGGGGTATAAAGTATCTATACTACCGCAAAGTGCGCAAACCCCCGAAGATGGATTTGACATCGAATAGTCACAACAGCGGCTATTTCAGACACGGAGTAGCCGCTGTTTTCATATTTTGACGTACACAATACATGAATACGTGTGCACCGGTGGGGGACTATGCCGCAGCGACCGCGGCGGGTAAACCCGAAAATTTCTCGCAAAACAAAAAAGTCTATTGACATAAGCACCCTTATATACTATCCTGTACTCAAGACAGGAGGTTCGGACATGAGCAAAGAATCAGACGCAAGAAAAAGACAGTTGAATGGTGAGGTAGACAGGAAAATCGCAGTTAGAGAAAGTGTAAAACGCTATAACTCTAAATTGGATGACATCAAATTCCGCGTTCCCAAAGGCGAGCGCGAGAAATGGAAAGAATTCGCTGCGCAGAACGATACCAGTCTGCAACAGCTCATTATCGGCATGATGCACGACGCAATGGATGCAGTGGGGTTTGACTACTCGGTAGGGGATGAGTAAATGGTAACGAGCAGCATGCCGGAACGAAAGAAGCTGGACGAAAGAATCCATGCAGCTCTTTCTTATGCTAATGTGCATCCCGATATGGAAGCATACAAGCGTGGGCTTGAATCACAAGCCGAATTTGATGCAGCAGTTGTAGAAATAACGGAAATTGATGGCTGCTTTGAGATAGATATTCCGTCGCTGCCATGTAAAAATGGAGAGCCTTGTTGCCGCGAGCCAGTCAAAACAGAATAAAGCAGTTAAGCCCTCAGCACATTTGCTGGGGGCTTTTTTATAACAAAAAAATAACAGATGCGAATAGGTGTAAATAAATAGTGGAAAACTATGTGGAAAATGCACCTAGACAAAATGAAAAACCTTGCATATAATTAACTAAGGCAAGGGATAATCGGGAGGAGGTAACACACATGGCTACGAAAAGCATATACAAAAACATAAAGGTTGATAAACACATGTGTAAGCATTTGGTTTCGGCTTTGGAAAATGCCCATCGGAAGCAGTCCGTTACCGTTAAGATGCAACGAAGCGTTTCTGATGTTCGCGGCGAAGATATTAAAAAATTATTTGGAGAAAAATAAAGGATGCCAAAAGTACAGGGATACAAGCAGGTATACTTGAATGAAATGATGGAAATGTTAGACGACGGAGAGAATCGAGCGAAAGAGATTCTCTCTAGTTTTTCTTGTCCTCTTAATCCAGATGTAGAAGATTTTTTGCGTCATAAGGCTATCGACTTTGCTCGACAGGGGATTGCACAAACCGTTTTAGTATTTGCATCGCATAAGCAAGAGCTGGCGCTACTAGGGTACTATACCCTTGCAAACAAAGTAATTTTTGTGCCCAAAAAAGCGGTAAGCAGAACTATGGGTAAAAGAGTGGCAAAATTTGGTGTGTATAATGATGACCGTAGAGGATATACCATAGCGGCTCCGCTGATCGCCCAACTGGGAAAGAATTTTACGGACGGCTTGAATAAGGTCATGCATGGCGACGAGTTATTAAACATGGCATGCAATAAAATTATGGAGACACAGTTAGTTCTGGGCGGTCGATTTACATATGTCGAGTGTGAAGATAAGCCACAACTGATAGAGTTCTACACACGAAATGGCTTTTGTGATTTTGCGAAAAGAAATTTGGATAAGGATGAGACAGACACACTATCGGGCTCATATTTGGTTCAACTACTGAAATACATACACCGTAAATAGAAAACGATTAAGCCCTCAGCATATTGGCTGGGGGCTATTTTTGTGCTTGTGAAATGCCACCGAAACCAAAATTTGTTTCTGACAAGCGACAATTCGACGAAAACTGAGAAAATTTTGTTCGACAAAACTTAAAAAAGTGTTGTAAGAAGGTAGCAAACCGTGTACAATAGACCTACAGGAGGGAATGAGCAATGCTACTGAATTACAGCGTCACAAATTATGGAGGGTTCAAAGATACCGCCACGCTGTCAATGATGCCCGGAGTGGAAATGCAGCGTTATGAAGATAACGAGGTTGATTTTGAAAATGGCATTAAAGTATTGAAATCCGCTGTTATCGTTGGCGAGAATGGTGGCGGAAAGACCACCTTAGCAAGAAGCATGCGAACACTGCAAGACTTAGTGTCCGCATCAAATAAAGTGCTGAAAGCCCAGTACGGAACGGTAAATGCTAACTTACAGCACCTGTACCCAGCCGCAAGCCAGAAATATGAGCTTGAAGCGGTCATTGAGATTAACGGTGAGATTTACACTTACCACTTTCTCCTTGAGCTTGACGGGGAGGGCATTGTACAAGAATTTTTATTCCGTAGAAAGTCTACAAGCAAGAAAGAGGAACTTATTTACTCAACCAATAGAAAAAATGGCATAGAGCTGAACTCAAAATATTTTCCTGACGCGAAGAAATTTGACAAGAGCATACAAGATTTTCCAATGGGCACTGTTCTAAGTCGAGTGGGCGTTTTTGGTCAAGAAGTGGTAACGCCCTTTATCGAATGGATGGCAAATTCGTTGGTGGTTAAATGCACCGAATTTGCAGGCCTGTCTATCTATTCCGCCCTTGAAGCAGACGAGCAAACACTAACAATTATTCAGAGCGAGGGCTTCGCTGAGCTATTCCGTCTTGCAGATTCGTCTATTGTGCGCATAGAGATAGACAAGAAAGACCCATATAGGGCGACTAAAGTTATCCGCATGGATGAAAATGGAGAGGAATACGGTATCCCGCTGATTGCTGAATCGACCGGTATTCGAGAGTTCTTCTGCTGGTCAGAACAGATTTGGAAGATTCTTTATGAGAACAAAACTGTATTTGCCGATGAAGTAGATCGCGTACTGAATCCGGTTCTTGCCTCACGCTTAATAGCGTATGTCAATAACAGTACCCATAAGGGACAGTTTATCTTTACCACACACAATGCTCTGCATCTGAACTTCGACGATTTCCGCAAGGAGCAGATGTGGATTGTGTCGAAGGGCAAAGAACCATTGACCGCAGAGTTGTACTCTATTGCGGAGTTTGGAAATAACATCCGATACAACAACAAGCATCTGTATGAAGCGTATCTGAGCGGTTTTCTGGGAGGAATCGGAAATGCGTAGACCGAAGAACCGCCGGAACGTGACCCTGAGCATTGAAGTGTTCGTTGAAGGGCACGATGAGAAAGTATATTTTGACCGGATGAAGCAGGACGCGCAATTCCGGTCAGTTGCAATGACTATCAAGCCGGAGAACATGAGCGGCGGAGGGTACAGTGCGTTTCTGGAATACGTGAAGAAGAATGGTGCTACGCAAGGCTGTATTGCTCGATTCATCGTCATAGATTACGACCGATATTTGAGTATGAGTGGAGAAAAAGCACCTTTTCGTGAGCTTATCCAGTATTGCAAAGATAAGAATGAGCATTCCGGCACTCCGCATTTCTTAATTGTGGCGAACCCAAATCTGGAACTTCTGCTGTGTTTGCACATGGACGGGTATCAAATCTCGAAAGACCCAGACCGGTTCTTGCAAGACCAGTTCAAATGTCAAAACATTGGTGAATTTAAGAAAAAATTCATCAAAGAAAACCAGATATTTGACCGGATTATGCAGCCGGACATCAAAACGGCGGTTGAAAGAGCTTGTCAGTATATGCGGGCTAAGCCTAAAGTGGTGTCCAATGCTCCGAAGTGCAAAGGCACCGGTGTAAAAATTAAGTTCAAGAATGACAAAATCACGTGGGATGAGAACAATCAATCCCACAAGAATGTCAACATGGACGAGTTCTTCAAAGTCGTGTTCGCCGCGATAGAAGGGTTAAAAGAAAAATAACAAGCACCTGCGCGATTGGCACAGGTAGACCTAAAGAGGTTATCAGATTAGTCTGGTAGCCTCTTTTATGCTTTTCGGAGGATAAAAATGGACAATTTCAAACTGATTTACAAGATTTTGAAGATTCTGGACAAATACAAAGGCAGGGAAGATTTTGACCCGTCATTGGTGTCTGCACAGGCTCTACACAGCGATTTTGCCTGTTGGGAAAGTATCATGATTGAATTACAGAACGAGGGCTATATTCGCGGTCTGGTGTGCACACAGACACAAGCAAATATGTACTCGCATATCGTAGAGCCGATTCATCCGGCGATTACGCTCAAAGGCATGGAGTACCTTGCGGAGAATGGCATGATGGCAAAGGCGAAAGAAGCCCTGAAGCTGGTAGGTGACATCTTATGAATTACTCAAAAACCGCTTCTGAAATACTGAAGCATGTCAAAAAAGACCCGTTTGACGACCAGCCACGGCAGGACTATTTTGAGCTGTGCCGCGCATGGTTTGCTGAATGGGAGGCGGCATCACGTAAAAAGATGTTTCACCAGTATCAGATCACCGGAGCAACAAACAAAGTCGGAAGATACACAGAGTTCAACCACCCAGCGCAGCTGCATAACCGCAAGGATTTTCGTCCGCTGCTGACAACAGCGTTACAGCGGGCGGTAGAAAACCGCGATTGGGCGGCGGCAGAGCGGCTTGACAGCATGTTGTTCAAGTCCCTGCTATTCGGTGCACCACACTTCTTTGAAGATTACCTGAACGCCGTAGAGTACGGAAAACCGTATGACAAGCGTTTCTACGCGCCGCGGCAACACTATCTGCACCGGTACACACAGGCGTATCAGGATGTCTTGGAGGGAAAGCTGCATTTTCTGTCTGTTTCTATGCCCAAACGAGCGGGAAAAGCTGTCACCTTAGACACCCTGCTACCAACCCCAACCGGATTTAAGCGAATGGGGGACGTTCATGTTGGTGATACCGTTATCGGTGCAGACGGGTATGAGACTTTGGTTACACACGTGTTTCCACAGGGCAAAGTTCCAATATATGAGGTAAAATTTACTGATGGCGCAAGTGTGAAAACATGCGGAAACCACCTCTGGGAAGTGAAGATGCATAACGTGAATTCTCCATCAGGGAAAAGCGGATACAGTACACAAATCATTACCACAAAACAGATGTTTGAAAGCGGGGTAAAAGGTGGCAAAAATAAACACAGCATTTATGCTGTTAAATTTACCGAACCCGTAGAATTTGCCTTTCAGGATGTGCCGCTTGACCCGTACATTTTTGGTGCGCTTTTGGGCGACGGATGCCTGCGCGGCGGTTCTGTGGAGTTGACATCATTCGACCATGAGGTTACCGACTACATAGCAGACAATCTTCCGGGGGATGATGTTCTACGATTGCAGGACGCAGAACGCGGACGATATTTTATCCTATCCGGTAGTGGGCATGACCAGTCAATCACGATAAACACACTGCGCAGCATGGGAGCTTACGGGCACAGAGCGTGGGAGAAATTTATTCCGCGAGAGTACCTATTCAACACGTCTGTGATGCGCTGGGAACTGCTTTGCGGATTGCTGGATACGGATGGCAGCTGCTCTAACCGATTGATTGAGTATTCAACAACTTCGCCAATGCTGCGGGATGATGTCATCTTCCTTGCTCGCTCATTGGGGGGCAAAGCGAATTATACGGAGAGGATGGGACGGTACAAGAAAAACGGAGAGGTTATCTACACTCGTACGAATTATCGTGTTCACATTCAGTTCCCCGCGGGGGCTGCGCCCTTTAAGATTGCTCGTAAACGAGATGTATATAAACCAAAGCGAGATATGTTGTACCACTACATTGACAGCATTACGCCGGCTGGTGAAGATTACGCGCAGTGTATTTGCGTAGACAATAAAGATCATCTCTTTCTGGTGTCTGATATGTTTATCCCTACACATAATTCACAGATGGGTATAAATTTTGTAAACATGCTCTCCGGCAGAAAACCGAACCATTCAACGCTGATGGAGGGCACCGGCGATGACCTTGTGCAATCTTTCTACAAAGGCTGTCTGGAATACTTGGACGCAGAATCGGAGTACCACTTCTACGACATTTTCCCAAACGCCAAGTTGGTACAGACATATGCAGACCGCAAGACGTTCAATCTGGACAAGAAGTCACGATTCCCGACGGTAATGTGCCGTTCCATCGACGCCCGGCAGGTCGGCTTGTCCGAAGCAACGAACCTGCTATATCTGGATGACTGTGTGGAAGGTCGAGAAGAAGCCAAGAACCGGCAGCGGCTTGACGACAAATGGGAGGTTATCTCCGGTGATATTATCGGTCGAGCGATTGAAGGCACGCCAATCGTCATCTGCGGCACACGGTATTCCTTGTATGACCCAATCGGACGACTGCAAGAGACCGCACGCAAGTCTGGCTGGAAATGGAAAGCTATCGAGACACCGGCGCTTGACCCTGTGACCGACGAGACAAATTTTGAATACATGCGCGACGGCAAGCCTGTGTTTACGACAGCATTCTTCCGCGAACAGCGTGAAATCCTGTGCGCAGAACAGTGGGAATCTGAGTTCCAGCAGCAGCCGTTTGAAGCAAAGGGTTTACTGTTCAACAAAGACGAACTGAATTATTTCTTTGAGTTGCCGGTCGGCAGAGAGCCAGACACCATCTTTGCGGCATGCGATACTGCTGACAAGGGCGCCGACTTTACATCCATGCCAATCGTGGCGATCTACGACCAAGAAGCATATCTAATCGACGTAGTTTTTGACGATGCGCCGCCGACGGTCACAAAGCCGGAATGCGCAAAGGCGCTGCGGGATAACCATGTAGCATCTGCCGTATTTGAATCCAACAATGCGGGCAGCTACTTTGCGCGCGATGTGGAACAGCTGTTAAAGGGCATGGGATACACGTGCAGTATTCGCACGAAGCGGACAATCTCAAACAAAGAGACCCGCATTGAATTTGCGTCGGACAATATCATCAAGAAGTTTTACTTCCGGCATCCGTCCACCTACAAAGCGGGCAGCCAATATGACCAGTTCTTTAAGCAGCTGACCACGTATGTCCGGCAGGGAAAAGTGCCGCACGACGACGCGCCGGACAGCTTAGCAATGCTGGAAAACGAGATTCGTATGCGTATCGGCTCTCAGATTGAAGTAGTCAATCGTACATTCTGAGGAAAGATGACAAAAACTACGCAATATATCTTGTGTATTGTGTTGATTGAAACACAAGATATGGTATAATTATACGTGGGGTATCCTCTGTTTTATCCTAAGAAGTATTCGAAGGGAGGGCGCTGCATGCGTGATGATTTTTCTGCCGGTCTGTATCACGGACGGCGTGTTATACTGACCGACGCCGAAGAAGTCACTCCGGCAAATGTGCTGGATGTGCTGCATGCAGCGACCATCCAACACGACCTGAACCGCGTAGACATTCAGTATTTGTGGAACGTGTACCGCGGACATCAGCGCATCGAGAACCGCGAGAAGGAAGTCAGACCTGAAATCTGTAACAAAATCGTGGAGAACCGTGCGGCTGAGATTGTCACATTCAAGACCGGATACTTCCTTGGGGAACCCGTGCAGTATGTGTCCGCCTCTGCCGATTCCGACGACGACGGGATTAAGCAGTTGAATGAATACATGGTTGAAGTGGATAAAGCCGCAAAAGACCATGAATTGGTCGACTGGATGCACATTGCCGGTGTGGGATACCGAATCGTTTTACCGAACACCGACCCGACATATGATTCGCCATTCGATGTGATGACGCTCGACCCGCGCAACACTTTTGTTGTGTATAACTCCGGTTTCTCACATGCGCCCGTGTTGGGCGTTACCTATGTGACCCGAGAAAACGGCGACATTGTATACAACTGCTATTCGCAAACACACTTTTTCACCATCATCAATGAAAAGGTACAGGCAGAGCCGAATTTTCTGGGCGGAATCCCGATCATCGAATACGCGCTGAACACAGCTCGGCTTGGCTCTTTTGAAGTCGTCTTGCCTTTGCTCGACGCAATCAACACTGTCGACAGCAACCGTGTAGACGCGGTCGAACAGTTTGTACAGGCATATCTGCTGTTCAAGAACATGGACATCAGCCCTGACGACTATGACCAGTTCCGCGCACGCGGCGCTATTAAGTTTGGAGACCGGTCAGAGACCATGAAGGCAGAGATTAGTTACATCACTGCGGAGCTGGGACAGAGCGAGACGCAGACACTTGTTGACCACATGTACAATGTGGTGCTGACTATCTGCGGCATGCCGAACCGTAATGGTGGTTCGTCCACATCGGACACTGGCGCGGCGGTAATCTTCCGCGACGGCTGGTCGGACGCAGAAGCACGAGCGAAGAACACAGAGCTGATGTTCCGTCCTGCCGAGAAGCGATTCCTGCGCGTGGCACTGAACATAGCAAAGTATCTCGCAGGACTGAACTTGTCCGCATCGGCAGTAGAAATCAACCTGCCGAGAACGAACAGTTCCGACAAGCAGTCAAAGGTACAAGTCTTGACCACCTTGCTTGCCAGCAGCAGCGTTCATCCGCTTCTGGCATTTAAGACATGCGGCTTGTTTGCTGACGCTCAGTTGGCATATGACATGTCTATGAAGTACAAGGAAGAACAGGAACAGAAGGCGCGAGAGCAGCAACAGCAGATGGGAGCAACGGATGAAAGCAACAATGACCCCGAAGCTGGCAGCGGAAATCGAGAAACAGTTGAACAAGACCGGTCTGCTGGAACTGAAACTTGAAAACGGCAGAATTGTTGTCATCACAGTAAAACGAACCGCAACAGCTAAGTTTTGAATAATATGCACCCGCGCAAGAGGCACGGGCTGTCCAAAGGGACGCTGAACCAGAAAGGTTTGGTGTCCCTTTTATATTTTTCGCGGCAGAGAAGCCGCGTAAACAAACCACACATGAACAGAGAGAACTGTAAACGCAAGGAGCTATATTATGAGTTATTTATCTGACCTGCTCAGAGAGCAGTACAAGGAAGGTATGTCCATGGACGAACTGTCCGCAGCACTTGAAGTAGCGGTACCAGAAATGATGGCAGCAGCTACTAAGAAAGTCGAGGCAAAGTGGAAAGGCGCAGTCGACAAGGCAACCGCGGAAGCAGCAGCGCGAAAGCGCGAGTTGAGAGAACACAACTCTCAGGAGCAGAACCAGATTGCAGACCTGACCGAACAGCTGAACGCAGCAACCGGCAAGGTGGCAGAGCTGGAAAGAAGCGCTGCGCTGAATCGACACGTTACCGATTACATCAAGCTCGGCTATGAAGAAAAGCTGGCAAAGGCAACTGCAAAGGCGCTCGTTGACGGCGATTTTGACACCGTTACAAAGAACCAGCAGGCTTTCCTGAGTTCCTACAAGGACGCAATCATTGCAGACCAGATGAAGCACATGTCCAAGCCGACCGGTGGCACAATCGGCAGCGTGGACTACAACAAGAAAATTGAAGAAGCAAACGCAGCTGGCGACGTTGCCGCCGTGGCGTACTACACACGCCTTGCGGGGCAGGCAGCTGCAACCGAATAAAGGAGGTATGACTGATGGCAGACCAGTTTGCTACCAGCTTCGGCGTACTGGAATACTCCGGTATGCTGTTCAATAAGGGCAACACCCAGTGCCCGTTCTCTACTGCAATCGGCAGCAGAGCAAAGACCACCAATCACGTAGAGTTCGTGGTAGGTCAGGAGTACAACACCGACAAAACGCTGGCGCAGCCGAGCATTTCCGAAACTGCATCTCTGACTGCACCGGACGCAACAGTTGTTACTCGCAAGCAGACAACCAACGTGACCCAGATTTTCATGGATTCCGTGGGTATCTCTTACGCGAAGCAGTCCAACATGGGCACCTTGTCTGGCATTAACATTGCGAACCAGTCCGGCAATCCGATTAACGAACTGGATTTTCAGGTGGCTGCGCACATGCAGCAGATTCGCAATCAGATCGAGTACACCTTCATCAACGGTGTGTATGCCAAGGCAACGACTGACGCGACAGCAAACAAGACTTGCGGCATGGTTTCCGCTATTAAGACCAACGAAATCAAGATGGCATCCAAGGAACTGTCCGTGTGGGATGTGGCGGACATGCTCAAGAAGATTCAGGACGCACACGCGCCGACTTCTGGTCTGACCCTCTGGGTGGACGGCATCACCCGATTGCAGCTGAACGCAAGCGCGGTACAGAACAACCTGACCATTGTGCCGTCTGATAGAACCATCAACGGTATCAATATCTCTACGCTGGTTACCCCGATGGGCTCTATCGACCTTGTGTCCGCGCAGTATCTCCCGGCAGGCACTGCGCTGGTCATGAACCTTGGCATTATCGCTCCGGTATATCAGCCGGTACCGGGTAAGGGCAACTTCTTCCTTGAACCGCTGGCAAAGACCGGCGCCGGTCAGAAATATCAGCTGTTCGGTCAGCTGGGTCTGGACTACGGCGCAGAGTGGTATCACGGCAAGTTTACCGGTCTGTCGACCACTTACACCCGTCCGGGAACCACTTCCGGTGCAGCTGGCTAATCAAGATAGGAGGCAGACGGCATGACCGACAGGGAAAGAATCAAATTTGCAGCAGCGATGACTGACGAAACCGACGAAGCTGTGCTGTCTGCCTATCTCAACATGGCGGAGAGTATCGCTCTCCACCAGCTGTACCCGTTCGGCGGAGATGACAGCTCCATCCTGCCGGACACTTATGAGTACGACATGCTACAGATTGCCGTGTATCTCGTCAATAAGCGCGGCGCAGAAGGCGAGACAGGGCACACAGAGGGCGGCATCAGCCGAACCTACAGTGCTGCCGACGTCCCGCAAGCTCTCTTGGCGCGCATTGTGCCAAAGGCGGTGGTGCTATGAGATGCATGTGCCGCAATGAGAGAACGGTGTATTACCGAAAATACGCAGGACTGACCGATATTGTCAACGAGGATGGATATTACACCGGCGAGCAAGAAGCATCTTACGAAGATGCTAAAGCAATTAAAGGTGTCGTATCTCCGCCAGCCGGTGAGGTGTACCGAGACATGTTCGGCATGCTGGATGATTATGACTGTGTGCTCACAGTCAGTGACCCAGAATGCCCTATCCGCGAGGAAGATATTGTGTTGTTTGCGCGGCGCAAGTCCGCCGACACACAAGATGAGTACATCGTCAATCGCTGCGCGCCGTCGCTGAACACGTGCGCATATGCGCTGACGAAGGTGAACCGAACATGAAACTTGATATCCCACTGACACAAGCCGGACTTAAAAACGCAATTCGTGTGCTCAAGCAACGGCAGCAATGGTTACAGCGCAAGACTGACGAGCTGGCACAAGAGCTTGCGGAGCGAGGTATGTCTGATGCACGGATACGGTTTCAGAATGCCGAATATGACGGCACGAAAGACGTGTCTGTATCCGTGCAGAAAACCGGCGAAAACACATACGCCACGGTTGCTGTCGGTTCTGCCGTGCTGTTCATCGAGTTCGGCACTGGCATCCGATACATAGCACCGGCTCATCCTGACGCAGACCAGCTGGGGTATATCCGCGGCGGATACGGCAAACATCAAGGTTTGAAAGAAGGCGGCTGGGTGTACGAAGGTGCGTCTGGCGGCACACATGGACGAGCGGTCAACAACGAGCAGACCAAGTGGCACACTTACGGCAATCCGGCAAATATGTGCATGTACTATACCGTACAAGACTTGAAACGAGAGCTGGAACAGATTGCAAAGGAGGTATTCGCAGATGAATGATTGCGAAGATTACATCTTTGACACGGTGCGAAAAGCGGTGTTGGCGGCATACCCGAACGCGAGCATTGCGAGCGAGTACATCCAGACACCTGCAAAGTTTCCGCACATTTCGCTCTGGGCGCACGATAACACGCCCGCCATCGGGAAACAGACGAACGGAAAGCAAGAAGCGGTTTCAACACTGGCATTCACAGTCAACGTGTACTCCAATTTGCGAAACCGAAAGAAGTCTGAGGCAAAGAGAATCATGGAGCTGATTGATGCAGAGCTGTATAAGCTGAACTGTATCCGAACATCTTATTTGCCCGTCCCGAACATGTTAGATACAACAATTTACCGTCTGACCACAACGTATCGTGTGGACTACGACGGCGTGAATTTATATAGGAGCTGATACAATGGCACTGAATTATGCACTCTCTGGTACGGCTACGACCGGCGCGAGCGGCGCAACGTCTACCTACCAGACCTACCTGTTGGCGAATGTCTCCTACTCCGCGAATTCTCTGGCTACTGCAAAGGCGTACAACATCCTTTGCGACATCATTGACTTTCCTGACATGGGTGGCGCACCGGAAACTCTGGACACCACAACTTTGTCGGACAACATGAAAACCTCTATTCTGGGTATTCAGGAGAACGAATCCAAGACATTCAACACCAACTACGACGAAAAGACTTTTGCAATGCTGAGCGCATTCAAGCCGGACACCGACTACAAGTTTGCGCTGGCTATGGGCGCAAACGGCGAGCACGGCGTTTGGACATGGACTGGTCGTTTGTCCGCATATGTCACCGGCGGTGGCGTAAACGAGGTTCGCAAGATGGCAATTACCATCTCTCCGTCCTCTACGATTTCCTACGCGACTACTATCCCGACACTGTCTTAATCACCGAATATTTTAGGAGGATACTCTACCATGAAAACAATCAATTTTAAGTATGACGACGTTGCATATACCCTGTGCTTTACGAAGCGCACTGTACAGCAGCTTGAGGCATCAGGCTTTAACATCCAGAACATTGACGGCAAGATGGCGACCTCTATTCCGCTGCTGTTTGCGGGTGCATTTAAGGCGAAGCACCCGTTTGTCAAGCAGGCAAAGATTGATGAAATCTATGCAGCACTGACCAACAAGGCAGACCTGATTTCAGCGCTGGTTGACTGCTATTCCGAGACGCTTGAAGGTCTGCTGGCAGAGCCGGAGGAAGGCAAGGGAAACGCCGTGGCGTGGACGACTACGGAGTAAGTCAGCCCACGCAAATCAAATATGGAGAGGTGTTCAACACACACTTCCCATACTATCTGTCCATTGGAATGACGGAAGAACAGTATTGGGACGGAGACAATCTGCTCCCAAGGGCTTACCGGAAAGCAGAAGAATTACGACGCGACCGGCAGAACTCGTATTTGTGGTTGCAGGGAAAGTATGTGTATGACGCGATCTACGCAATGGCGCCCGCACTACAAGCAATGGGCGGCGGCAAACCGGAATCGTATGTCAACGAGCCGTATCCGCTGACTGAAGCCGCAGTGAGAGAACGCGACAAGCGAGAGCAGCAGCGCAAGATGGAAGAAAGAAAAGCACAGATGCTTGCATGGATGCAGAGGGTTAACGCAGCAAAGGAGTGATTAGATGCCTGATGAGATTGAAGGTTTACAATTTAACGTCACGGGCGAATCAACGAAGGCGCAAGACTCTCTGCAAGCTACGATTGATAAGCTGGAAGCCCTCAGCGCAAAGCTGGCAGAGACAAAGAAAAGTGTTAGTTCGCTTAGTAAGTCTCTGTCTGGCTTGGGGCAGAACAAGGGACTGAACAGCTTTCTGTCCGACTTGAAAAAGTTGACGCAGTCTCGTTCTCTGAGCACCTTCACAAAGCAGCTCAAGAGTATGCAGGGTGAGATGAACGGCATCGGTCAAAATATCGGTGCGGGCATCGTACAAGGCATCGTTTCAAGCTCGGCGCAGCTGAGCAGCGTAGCACGGGAGTATATTGTCAACCCCGTGGTTGAAGCAGTACGAAGTGGATTTGATGTGCACTCTCCGTCCCGCGTGATGGCTGCGATTGGTAAGTTCTTGCCTGCCGGTTTGGCGAAGGGTATAACCAGCGCGGCAACCGCGCCAGTAAGAGCCATGCAGTCCGTTGTGAGCAAGGTTTCGGCAGCAGCGAAAAGTGCGGTAGACAAGGGCGTCGGAGGAGAAGCCTTATACAGGGGCTATTCCGGTGTGGCAAAAGCCGCCTCGGGCGTGAAAAATAGACTGTCCAGTGCGTTGAACGGTGGCGCATATAGCGATCGTTTGGGCGGCGCACCATTACAGGGAATACACAATGCCGCTGACACGGTTCTGGCGAAAACAGCATCCGGGGTGAAAGCTCTGCCCGGCATTTTTGGTAGCGCAAAATCCGCGATCTCAAGCAGCGCAAAATCAGTTGCGCAACACGTGCAGGAACAGAAAGGGCTGAACATACATCTCGGCAAGACAAAAACTCTGCTGAATGGTGTTGGCACAGGTGCGAAACAGACGGCGGCGTTCATGGGCAGATTGGCATCCGCGCCAATCAAGAAACTGCTCTCCCCGCTGTCCGCCATGCAGGACAAGCTCAAGCATATCAAGTATGCGCTGCTTACTGTAGTTACTTACGGTTCGATTTACCGAATTATTAGCCTGTTCAAGACCGGATTGACAGACGGATTGGACAATCTGTACCAGTATTCGCTGATTACGGGCAATCAGTTTGCGGCGAGCATGGATAGAGCGGCAACAAGCCTGTTGTACCTGAAAAACTCTATTGGTGCAGCGGCTGCACCACTCGTAAACGCTCTTGCCCCGGCACTGGATTTTGTCGTTGACAAGGTGGTTACTTTGCTTAATCGTTTTAACCAGCTCGTGTCGGCACTGTCTGGCAAGACCACGTATACAAAGGCAATCAAGCAGCAGACAAGGTATGCAGATGCCGTCAAGGATAATGCCGACGCGGCAGACGATGCCAAGAAAAAGAACGATGCCTTGAAACGCAGCCTCACTAGCTTCGATGAGATTCATGCACTGGATGATAATTCCAGCAACGACAGCACGAGCAAGAAGAATGACGGCAGCGGAACAGAGACCCCGGATTATGGCGGCATGTTCACTGAGGAGAAGATTGACGGTGGCATTGCCGATTTTGCAAAGAGCCTGAAAGATACCATTAACAAAGGTGATTGGCAGGGATTGGGCAAGATGCTTGCGGATAAAGTCAACAGCACGATTGATGCCGTTGACTGGCAGGGTGCGGGCAAAAAGTTTGGTTACGGCTTGAATGGCATCATCCAGACAGGATATTATTTCTTGAAATACACCGACTTTGCGAAAATCGGTAATCGCTTTGCTCAGTTCCTCAACCTGACGTTGGCACAGGTTGATTTCTCCAAGGCAGGCGGATTGCTGGTACTCAAATTGACCAGCCTTCTTGACTTGATAGGCGGCTTCTTGGGCGGCATGAACTGGGGTCTTGTCACGAAAAGCATCACTGATTTTTGGGTAGGTTTTTTCGATGAATGGACGTCATGGCTCAACAAGTATGACTGGACACAGGTTGGCGATACATTCCAACGAAAACTTCAAGAAGCGATTGACAATCTTAGCATGGGCGATATTGCTAATAGCTTTTGGAAAGCGTTCAGCAGTGCCGTTGACGCGGTGTGTGATTTCAATTCTGGATTTTATGAGAACATTTCGAATGAGCTGGACGGCATCATGGAAGCCCTGTCAGGTGCGGCGGTTGGTGTCGGCGCGATTCTTGCCTTTTCCGGCGCAAATATCCCGCTCGGTTTAGGTATGATGGCTTGGGGCACATGGGAAGGTTATCAGGCTATCAAAGCAAACTGGAACTCGACAACCAGTCCGGTAAAGAAGGTAGCAAACACCATTTTAGGCATTCTTGCCCCGATGGAAATCGTGCTTGGTGCAATCCTTGCATTTTCCGGCGCAAGCCTACCGTTGGGCATCGCGCTGATCGCGGTTGGCGCAGTAGAGCTTGCTGCTGTGGCTGCCCTGAACTGGTCAGGATTGTCCGACAAGGTTAAGTCCGTGATAAGCACGATTGCCGCATTTGCTGGCGGCGCATTGCTTGCTCTGGGCGTAGTGCTTGCCATGACCGGCGTAATGCTGCCTTTGGGTATTGCCCTTATCGCAGCAGGCGCGATTGCACTTGTCACCTCTGTCGCTCTGAATTGGAGCAAGGTGAAAGACGGTACTTCCAGCGTCCTCAGCACGATTATGGGCACAGCTGGAAAAGCCCTTCTTGCGTTAGGTGTAATCCTTGCCTTGACTGGTGTAGCCTTGCCGTTGGGCATCGGGTTGATTGCCGTAGGTGCGGCAACGCTTGCAGCAAAGAAGAAGCTGGACTGGGACAAGATGAATAAGAACGTGGGCGATTCACTGGACAAGACGCAGAAAACGGCAGACGATAAACTGTCTAAGCTGAAGAAGGCGTTCGCAGGCGCGGCAACTGCATCCGCTAAATCGTGGTCAGATATTAAGTTGAAATTTGGACAGATTAAACTCCCCTCCATCAAGACAATCTGGAACGTGGCAACGGGCGGATTAGCGCAGTTCATTTCCGGCTTACCTTCGTTTAGTATTGACTGGAAGTATTATGCCAAGGGTGGTTTCCCAGATGTTGGTGAAATGTTCATTGCGCGCGAGAACGGCGCGGAAATGGTTGGACGAATGGGCAACAAGAACGCCGTTGTAAACAATGAACAGATCATTGACGGTATCGCACGCGGCGTAGCGTCTGCGAACAGCCAGCAGAACGCGCTGTTGAGAGAACAGAACGAGCTGCTGAGAGCCTTGCTTGAGAAAGATACAGGCATCAGCATTGGTGATATCACAAGCGCCGCGCGGCGGCAGAATCAGCGGATGGGCAAGACGGTCATCCCAGTAGGATAGGAGGCACAGAATGGCAAATCCAATCAAATCAGTTGATGGGGCATCTATTCTGTGCCCCTCTGCATATAAGTGGTCTCAAGAAGTCGTGTCAAAAAGCACAGCCGGACGAACCGAGGACGCCTTGATGCATGTCGAGAAGATACGAACAGTAGACAAGCTGGAACTCAGCTGGCAGAACTTGACCTTCTCGCAGGGGCAGGCAGTGCTGTCAAAATTCCGAAATGAGACCTGCTCTGTCAGCTACTATGACCCTGTGCAGAACGCATTTAAGACAGGTACATTCTATCCGGGTGACAAGTCTGTGGACATGTACAACCACACGCTGGGCATTTATTCCAGCATCAGTTTCAGCCTAATTGAGGTATAAAACAATGGTGAATCTAACGGACACAATCAAAGAGAAATGGCAGTCCGGCGGACACCAGATTGCCAAAATTGAGTGCACCGGCTTACGGTACGTCAGTACCGGCAAGTTGTTGGATACGGCAGACCAGACCATCACATCTGACCGTATTTGTGATGGCGGTTTGTCGATTGACCGAACGTCCATATCTGGCAGCAGGTTGGAGTTGGGTTCGGCTATTGCGGCTACACTGTCCTTGACACTGTACAACACCGACAAGAAATATGACGATGTAAATTTTGAAGGCGTGGAGATGAAGGTTTCCGTTGCCTTGGATGAGGACAGCCCGACATGGATTCCGTTAGGCGTGTTCATCGTTGACACGCCGCCGCGGCATTTGTCTACCATCTCCATTTCCGCCATGGACAGAATGGTGCTCTTTGACCAAGACGCAAGCGGATTTGACTACGATACCAACTCGACCGTAGCGGAAGTTATTCAAGCCTGCGCTAAGGCAGCCGGTGTACCTCTCGCAGACACGAACATGAAGAACCTGCCGAATTACAATGTGCAGGTGAGCAAACCGGAAACGCAGAGCACAATCACCTATCGTACACTGTTGCAGTATTGCGCAGCTCTGACCGGCACGTTCGCCTATATGAACGAAACCGGCAAGCTGGCATTTCGATGGTATGACACAACCGCCGGTTTCGCAATGACACCCGCGAACCGGTACAGTAGCGACATCTACGAGCAGGACGTCACGATTACCGGCTTGACGTACACTATTAAATCACAGGACAGCGAGGGCAAAGAGACCAGCACGGTAAACGTGTACGGCTCTGCTGACTATGCTTTCGACTTCACGGATAACCTGCTGATTGCCGGTAATGCGGCGCGCAATCAGGCGTTAACCGTTGTGCAGTCGAAAATCATTCCAACAACGTATCGCCCGTACTCTGCTGAGATTCTTCCGGCTCCGTGGCTCTTTCCCGGCGACGCAGTGACGTATCTGCCGGTCGACAAGGACGACACAGCAGCGAATCGGGTGTTCTCCGTCGTCACCAACATGGCGTACACTCTGAACGGGTCTACTACAATTGCGGGACAAGGCGAAACGGCGCAGAGTAACAGCTACGCAAGCACATCAGGTCTGACAGCGGCGCAAGCACAGATTTTACAGCGCGTCACTGACCGCGTGACGCAGGAACGGACGAACCGCGAACAGGCAATCCTACAGCTTAACGAGCAGATCAAGGGCGTCAAGGCAGGTAAAGATGACCTGCTGATTGCAGGACTGGGTTTGTACACGACAGAAGAAACTTTGTCAGATGGCAGCACAGTGTACTACTACCACGACAAACAGACCCTTGACGATAGCTCGATTATTTATACATTCCAGTCGGGCGGCTTTGCGTACACAACGAACTGGAACGGTGGCAACCCGACATGGACATCTGGATTTGACCGGAACGGAAACCTGATTATGAACACCATCAGCACGTATAAGCTGGAAGCGGACGACATTCAGGCAGGCTCAATTACGGCTGATAAAATCAATACAAACTACACAACTACGATTCACGATTACGCAGATGGTAAAGCGAACAGCGCGCTGATCGACGCGAAGAAATATGCGGATAAGCAGAGCAGCACGGCGGAAAGCAATGCGAACGGATATACAGATGGAAAGCTCAAAGACTACTCGACGACGGTAGAAATGAACTCCGCCATCAACCAGAAGGCGGATTCTATCACACTCAAGGTGTCACAGACATATGTGACAACGGCGGACTACAACACCGGTATCAGCGACACAAAGAAGTACGCCGATACGCAGAGCAACGCAGCGCTGACAGATGCAAAGGCCGATACGGACAAAAAGCTCGGTGAATATGCAAAGAAAACCGACATACCCGACTTGACACCTTACGTCACGAAGGAAACCATGTCGTCAGAAATCAAGGCATCCGCTGACCAGATTACCCTTGACGTGTCAAAAAAGTATGTGACGAACGAAAACCTTACGACTGAGGTTGAAAGTCAGGTCAAGATTAGTACAGATGGATTCAGCTCGCGCGTAAGCGCAGTGGAGAACAATCTGCTGTACGGTCTGAACTACAATCTGTTAAAAGACACAAAAGCGTTTGGCGGTGTGGATTCTGCATCAGACGCCACGTTGACCGGGGACTTGTATGCCGGGCTTGCTGTTAGATATGACGCAGCCGCGCCATATAGTACCATATCGCAATGGACGAGCTTTGATATAGATGACGTACAGGCAAACCGGGGGCTTGCCATATCATTTTACGCAAGATCAGACAGCACGGGCAATAAAGTAGCTGTACAGGCACGTGAGACAGGGACAGGGGCGTGGAAACAGATAACTGATTCCACCGGCGGAACATACGCCAACACAGGAAACATTATAAGCTATGATAGCCTTGGTATTGAGGTGTCCACGAGCTGGTCACGGTACTGGGTAGCATTCATACCAAGAGAAGAATGGTCAGACGATGAAACCCTTTCACAGGTGCGATTGTATATGCATACGGGTTCAGGTATCTACATTGCCGGGGTCAAGCTGGAATACGGCACGACCGCAACGGACTGGTGCCCTGCGGCGTCTGAGACATTCTCAGGTCGGCGGTATTCGGAAATTAAGCAGGATATTGACAGCATCAGTCTGGACGCAACGAAGATTCGCCTGCAAGCCACAACGCTGACATGGAAAGCCGAGAACTCCGAGCTGAAAGAGGACGGCACGTTGACCGCGCGCGGCATGTTCCAGTCTTATGAGGATGTGTACACGAAGGATTCCAAGTATGGACGAAATTCGATTGGCTTTGACAACGCCAACGGCGCACGACTATACGCCCGCTTCCGCGCATGGGAAACCGCAGCGCAGCGAGAGGCAGAAAGCGACAGCGGCATTGTCCGAACATATTACCCAGTCGTAATCAAGGGCATGCCGACGGACGGCAGCACCGGCGGCGAA
>UMCF01020359.1_pt1 | contig 25836 bp, 20 predicted proteins | sample 1964131 | NCBI WGS metagenome assembly UMCF01 (sample SAMEA4835958, study PRJEB28245) | human gut metagenome | biome: gut microbiome; material: fecal sample | place: Denmark | collected 2008
ATGATGTGATTACCATCAATGACTTTAAGATCGGTGAATTAACCCAGAAATTATACGATACACTGACCGGAATCCAGTGGGGCAAACTGGAAGATAAGTACGGATGGACGGTAGAAGTAAAGTAGTATCCGTTTGACCATAAGTCAGTGACACATTTTTGATTTTTCCTGCATAAAATATTTTGAAGAAAAATATGAGGTTTTCTATGGCAGGAAGCAAAATCAGAGCCATGCAGACCGAAGGCGTGGACAGAGGAAAACTACAGGTAAATGTAACAGGAAGCAGGAGGCACAGACCGATTCCAAATGCCCGGATCCAGTTGTCCTATACAGCAGACCCGGAGACGGAGTTAGAGGAATTAGATACAAATGAGTCAGGGCAGACGGAACAGGTAACCCTCCCAACCCCTCCCTTAGAATATAGTATGCAGCCGGGAGAGCAGCAGCCATATGCAGAGTATACGATCCAGGTAACTGCAAGAGGATATCATCCGGTCAATGTTTCCGGTATCAATGTGTTTGCAGATGAGACCGCAATCCAGGAAGTTGAGTTAGAACCAACCGGAGAAATTGAGGAAGAACAGGAAAATATCGTGATTCCGGCAAATACACTGTTTGGAGATTATCCGCCGAAAATTGCAGAAGCAGAAGTAAAACCGGTAGCAGAAACCGGAGAGATCGTACTTAATCGCGTAGTCATTCCGGAGTATGTGATCGTGCATGATGGAGCACCAACGGATTCTACAGCAAAGAATTATTATGTACGTTACAGAGATTATATTAAAAACGTTGCATCCAGTGAAGTTTATTCCACATGGCCGGACGCAACACTGCGGGCGAATATTTTAGCGATCATGTCCTTTACATTGAACCGTGTCTATACGGAATGGTATCGGAATAAAGGCTATGATTTTACCATTACATCGTCAACGGCATTTGACCATAAATGGGTATTTGGACGCAATATTTTTTCTAATATTTCAAGGATTGTCGATGAGATGTTTGTGAACTATCTGTCGAGACCAAATGTAAGACAGCCGATCTTAACGCAGTATTGTGACGGTGACAGGGTCTCTTGCCCGAACTGGATGACACAGTGGGGTTCAAAGTATCTGGGCGATCAGGGCTACAGTGCTATTGAAATCCTCCGTTACTTCTACGGCAACAGCATGTACATTAATACCGCAGAACAGGTATCAGGTGTACCGGCATCGTGGCCGCGGGTGGATCTGCAGGTTGGTTCCAGAGGCAATAATGTCCGCGTGATACAGGAGCAGTTAAATGCAATTGCAAGAAACTACCCGGCAATTCCGACCGTAACGGTAGATGGCATCTTCGGACCGGAAACAAGGGCGGCAGTACAGAAGTTCCAGTCGGTGTTCAACCTCCCGGACAGCGGAGTGGTAGATTATCCGACCTGGTATAAAATTTCGGAAATATACGTTGCTGTTACGAGAATTGCAGAATTATATCAGTAGGGAAGCAGATTTTTATTTGAAATATAATTGAGATAACAAAATAGCACCAACTGTCAAATGATGGTTGGTGTATTGTTTTTTGTTTCGTAGAAATAACATAATAACCACCATGGAGGAACTATGCCAAACTATAAATTAACCATACAGTACGAGGGGACAAGATATAAAGGCTGGCAGGAGCAGAAACATACGGAAGCAACCATCCAGGGAAAATTGCAGCGGGTCTTAGAGCGTATGACAGAAGAAGAGATAGATTTACAGGGCTCCGGCAGGACAGATGCCGGAGTGCATGCGAAAGGTCAGATCGCACATTTTCATACAAAGGCAGTGTGGGATGTGGAGGAAATCAAAAAATATATGAATGAATATCTGCCAGAAGATATTGCAATATTACAAGTGGAGCAGGTAGACGGGCGTTTTCATTCCAGATTAAATGCCAAGTCAAAGACCTATGAATACCGCATCTATAAAGGAAGCAAACCGGATGTCTTTGAACGCAGGTATGTCTGGCCAATGGAAGAAAAATTAGACGTGGCGAAAATGCGGGAGGCTGCGGGGCATCTGACAGGGACACATGATTTTATGGCATTTTGCGGAAACCGCAGGATGAAAAAAACAACTGTCCGAACGATTTATCAGATAGAAATCGAAGAGACAGAACATGAGATCCGAATGCGCTTTACGGGAAGCGGATTTTTGCAAAATATGGTCCGTATCCTGACCGGGACTTTAGTAGAAGTCGGACGTGGAGAAAGGACACCGGAGGATATGGAGTGGATTCTTGAGAGCAGAGATCGCCAACAGGCAGGATTTTTAATGCCGGCAAAAGGATTGACATTGATGGAAGTGAAGTACAAATGAGACAGGCAGAGAATTGGACGGTGTGGGCAAAAAAAGCCGATTTTCAGGAAATAGGAAAAAAATACGGTATTGATCAGGTGACAGCCCGGATCATGCGTAACCGGGATATTATTACCGATGAGGAGATCAACAATTATCTGAACGGAACGATGGACATGCTGCCATCGCCCTATCTGTTAAAAGACGTAAAAAAAGCTGCAGGAATTCTTGCAGAAAAGATAAAGTCGGGAAAGAAAATCTGCATTATCGGTGATTACGACATCGACGGAGTGCAGTCCTCTTATATTTTGTGGGAGGGAATTGAGAATTTAGGCGGAAAAGTCTATGTTACGATTCCGGACCGTATCAAGGACGGTTATGGGGTTAATGAGCAGTTGGTAGAAGCCGCCATAGAAGAGGGAGCGGACACGATCCTGACCTGTGACAATGGGATCGCAGCGGCAGATGCACTAAAAAGAGCAAAAGAAAACGGATTGACCGTGATCGTAACCGATCACCATGAAATCCCGTTTTGCGAAGAAAACGGTGAACGAAAAGAGATTCTGCCGGATGCAGATGCGATCGTCAATCCAAAACAGAAAGATTGTGCCTATCCGTTTAAAGAAATCTGTGGGGCGGTTGTTGCATGGCATCTGATACGGGTACTTTATGATATGACAGGAAAAGGCATGGAGCAGGCAGATGTTTTTATTGAAAATGCGGCATTTGCAACGATAGGAGATGTCATGGAACTTCAGCACGAGAACCGGATCTTAGTAAAGGAAGGTTTAAAACGGCTGAATCAGACAAAGAGTATCGGCATGCGTTCTCTGATCGCATCCAATAAGCTGGATTTAGGAGGAATAAAGGCATACCATATCGGATTTGTACTTGGACCGTGTCTGAATGCGAGCGGTAGACTGGATACGGCAAAAAAAGCATTGCTTTTGTTAAAAACAAAAGATGAAGTTGATGCAGGAAAACTTGCAGAGGAGTTAGTAGAACTCAACACGAGCAGAAAAGCCCTGACGGAAAAAGGAATCGAGGATGCCATGCAGTGCATCGAAACACAGGGACTTTCAGAGGACAGGGTCTTAGTCATCTATCTGCCGGACTGTCACGAGAGTATTGCAGGAATTATTGCAGGACGCGTCCGGGAACGCTATCACAGACCGGTTTACGTTCTGACAAATGCAAAAGAGGGAGTCAAAGGCTCCGGGCGTTCCATAGAAGGATATTCCATGTATGAGGAACTCTGTAAATGTCAGGATCTGTTGGACAAGTTTGGCGGTCATCCGATGGCAGCCGGTTGCAGTATGCAGCGTGAAAACGTAGATATTTTCCGAAAGCGACTGAATGACCGTTGTACATTGACAAAAAAAGATCTACAGCCCAAAATACGCATTGATGTGCCGATGACGTTAGAATATCTGACGGAGGAGCTGATCCATGAATTTGCAGTGTTAGAACCCTTTGGCAAAGGGAACGAAAAGCCGGTATTTGCAGATAAAGAGCTGCGGGTGCGGGATATCAGAATTGTCGGAACAAACCGGAAATTTGTGCGGATGAAGCTGGTAAATAAAAGGCAGGAGAGTTATCCGGCAATCTGTTTTGAGGGAGATGCCTATGAAAATCAAAAGTATTTAGAAGAGCATAAGGATAATCTTGCTGTGGTATATTATCCGCAGATCAATACATTTTTTGGCGAGGCACAGATAGAAGTTCTGATCACACACTTCCGTTAGAGAGGCATAATATTAAAGATTTCCTTAAATTTGTCCGATACTTTTGACTTTATCAAGGTTCTGTGTCAGAATGAATAAAGCAGATTTTACGAAAATGAAATGGAGGAAAAAAATGAAAAAGAATATAAAAAGAGTGATGGGTATTCTTTTAGCAGCAACTATGAGTATATCCCTTGTGATGCCTGCATTTGCATCCCAGACAAGTAATACGGATGAAGCGACTGAGGTACAGGAACAGAATGAACAGACAGATGCAAATGGAAGTGCGGATACTGCCGATGATGCACAGACAACAGGCGGCAGTTCTGCTCAGGGAACCGATGATTCGGAAAAAAGTGCAGCAGATAGTACGGGAAGTTCTAAGAATTCCGATACTTCAGATGTGAATGCTTCGGATACGGGAAGTTCTGACACAGACAAAAAGACTTCTGACAATGCAGCACAGGCACCGGTAGAAGGCACCGTAACACAGGATACGGAAACCAAAAAGGAACCGGTAAAGGGAGAAGTTCAGACAGAAGTTGCAGACGATAATGTCGTGGTAGGAAAACATGACAAACCATATTTAGCACTTGGTGCAGACTTAACAGCAGAGCAGCAGGCAACCGTTCTTGGTCTGATGGGAATTGATCCGGCAAAACTTTCCGATTATGATGTGGTACAGGTAACCAATGCGATGGAGCATGAGTATTTAGACGCATATCTTCCATCCAGTACGATTGGAAGTCGAGCATTATCCTCCGTATTAATTATGGAAGGAAAAAAAGGAAGCGGAATCCAGATATCCATTAAGAATATTTCCTATTGTACAGTCGGAATGTATAAGAGTGCACTTGCAACAGCAGGACTTGAAGATGCAGAGATCATCGTAGCAGGGCCGTTCCCGATTTCCGGTACGGCAGCATTGATCGGTGCGTTAAAAGCATATTCAGAGATGACCGGAGATGAAGTGAAGGAAGACAGTCTCGATGCAGCAATGAACGAAATTGTTGTAACAGGTCAGTTAGCAGATGCGACCGGCGGAGATAAAGCGAAAGCAGAAGAGTTGATGGCATATCTGAAGCAGGAAGTCGTAAAGAATGATTTAAAAGATGATAAGAGTATCAACGAGGCGATTGAACAGGGATGTAAGGAGTTTGATGTCCAGCTGACGGATGACCAGAAAGCGAAATTATTAGATGTATTAAAGAAGATCAGTGACTTGGATTTAGACTGGAATACATTGAAAAATCAGGCATCGGATCTGTATGACAGATTAGATGAGTTAGGACTGTTGTCTAACAGCGGCATTGGAGCAAAATTAAAGAGTCTGTTCCAGTCCATTATCGATTTCTTTAAGAGCCTGTTTTAAGATGAAATAAAGAAAATAAGAAAAGAGAGAAAAAGACCGTTTTTTGATAATTGTTATCAGAAATGGTCTTTTTTAAAAAACTTAAAATAATAGCGTAAATATGGTAAAATATAGGAAAATAGGATGTAATAAAAGAATAATAAATGAAAAACAGAGGGATTGCATAATGTATGGAGAAACAAAATAAAAAAGTAATCTATGTTGGGATAGATGCATTAAAAGAATGCTTAGAAATGCTTTATGATCAGGGGTATCAGATCATACATATTTGTACGGCACCGGATGATGACTATGACCGGACGGTAGAGATTCAAAAATTTGCGGCAGATCACAGGATTCCGCTGTCCTTAGAAAGAGTGACAGTGGAGCAGATTCGGGTGTAACACTGCACAAATTGAGTGCACAATTCGATGCAGGAGATATTTTATTACAGGAGAAAATAAAAATAGAGCAGGAAGATCATCTCGTTACGCTGTTAGAAAAGATAAAAAAAGTTTCCGTAAAACTGTTATCTGAATATTTAAGCTCACCGGATGAGATCTGGGATCATGCCAGAGTACAGGGGCAGGGAGAATATTGGGAAGAGCCGGGAGATCTAGAACGTACATTTTCGTTGGATGATACCGTAGAAAAAATATCGACGACCCTGAGAGCGTTTTATGGTTATGGAAGCCTGTGTAATCTCCATGGACTGCCCATAGAGATTGTCAGAGGAAGTGTTGTAAATGATAATAGAAATGTGAATGGAAAGCTTTGTATTCCGATAAAAGAGAGGTATCTCCTCTGTGAGGAATGGAGGATTCCTTTTAGAAAGATAGAGCTGCAGGACAGAGAAAATATTGAGACAATACGAAGAAAATATCAGCCGATGTTGTCCGATTATACATTTTCACTTTTGTATTGCTGGCAGGAAGAATTAAAACTATCACTATATATAGAAGAAGAATTTTTTGTTATCCGGGGCGAAGATTATTACTTTTTCCCGATCGGAGAGCCGAACCGGGTGAAAGAGTTTATAGAAGGAAAGTATGAGTACCAAAAGGCGGATGCAGACAGTGATTATGTACTTTTGAATCAGACAATCTGTGAACTGCAGGGAAGCCGATTTTATGTTATGAAATCCTGCATTGATACGATCGGAGCCCGGTATCGGTATAAAAAGACGGTGCGTATTATTTATGTTATAAAGAACCGCCGGTATTCCAAAAGGAGCATACCACGGCGGCAATAGATAAGAGAATGGCAAGGTTTGAAGAGTGGCTTAGCAATCAGGAATGGAAGCCAAAGGTCATCACATTGTGCCGCTCTGCAATATCGGGATATCTGCCCTCAGACTACAGTCAGTATGTAGAGGAGCAGTTGTTAGAGTGTTTAGAAAGAATATATTCTATAAAAAAAGAAAAAATAGAAAGGAAAAGCTGAGATGATTCAGCAGGAGAAAAAATGGAGATCAATGTAACAAAACAGCCAGAAATACTGCAATAAAGAGAAGATCGATATGATATTGTTCAATGTTGCAAAAAGCGTTATGGAAGTATTTGAAATGACAGGCTTTGCAGATATTCTTACCATAGAGTAGAGAATGTGATAGAAAAATAAAAGATGACTTACAGAACCTAAAAAAGAGGATCGCCTAGATCCTCTTTTTTAACATCTCTAAAAACTTTTCTATCTGTAACGGTGTTCCCTGTTTTTCCTGTACGGCTAAGCGGTTCTCTTCACTGAATCCGACTAAAATATCGTGATTGGCTTCCGCTAAATAGTCCATGATACCGTCAATGTCGGACTTGATATTTTTCGGACAGTGGATATATAAATGCTTGTTTGCCGTAATGTGCAGCGTATAGGAAATGCTGAAGTGATACCAGAAAAATTTGTGCAGGGTAGAATGTTTGTAAACCCAGATAATTTCCCGGATCGGTACGATCGCAATTCCATATTTAGAAGTTTCTATAAAATAATGCTCTGTGATGAACATATCGTCCGTGGCAAGCTGTGGTAATGTAGCAAGTTCTTCCTCTGCCTCGGCAAGAAGCTCCGCAGGTTTGCCAAAACGGGATAACTGCCGTACCGGTGGTGACAATATCGGAAAGCGGTAATAAATGCCTAAAAGAATCAGACTGATCAATGCATAGAGCATACTTGCAAAGTAAAGAAATAACAGCAGATAGCTGCGGAAATTTTTACAGTCCGGTTCATTAATATAATAAGGACTTACCTTAGAGGCAATGCCGGTTTCCGTCCAGTTCAAATCTTTTGACAGGTTGTCTAACACGTCTTTTGCAGCACGGTCACGTTTTGCGAGTCTGCCTTTGGTGTGCAGGGACTCAATTTTTGGCAATCCCTCTTCGCTGGTGGAAGGAGAGAGCAGAACGAGGATACACTCATCACCGCGCATCGTATAGTAATAATAACCGGTCGTAAATCCAAGGCTTGTCTGTGTGTAGCCGGTAAAATAAAGATTCGTAAGTTTCGTATCCATATAGGAAACATCCTGCTTGTGAAGCGTGGATAAGGAATCGTTACTGTCTGCCTTTTCTGGAAAAACAATCTCTGAAATCGGAGAAAAAATCCATAATGCAAGAAGCAGAATTAGATAAATGACCGGAGAAATCATTTTTGTACGGCATACATCCTGAATGTTTTTTGTAATATAGTGTTCGTAATTTTCCATCATAGATTTTAGTATAAAGGTTGTATTTGAAATAATCAAGGAGAAACGTGCGGATTGTGCGGTTGCTTTTCGTGAAAAAAATTGATACTATAAGAAGAATGGAGGACAGCCTATGAATGCGTACACAACTTTTGCCCAGGTCTATGATCTATTTATGGATAACGTTCCCTATGAGGAATGGAGCGAATATCTATTATCGGTTTTAAAAGAATATGGAATCCATTCCGGTGTCATATGTGACCTTGGCTGTGGAACGGGAAAGATGACACGGCTTTTAGCCAAAGCCGGATATGACATGATAGGAGTCGATTTGTCGGAGGACATGCTTGCGATTGCAAGTGGGCAGAATGAAGAGGGAATCCTCTATCTCTGTCAGGATATGTGTGAGCTGGAGTTATACGGAACGGCAAAGGCGATGGTGTCTGTATGTGACAGCATCAACTATCTGTTAGAAGAGGATGAGATTGTATGGACTCTGCAAAGCGTCAACCGGTACTTAGAGCCGGGTGGAATTTTTATTTTTGACTTTAATACCGTCTATAAATATGAAACGGTTTTAGGTGATACAACGATCTGTGAAAATCGCGAAGAGGGCAGTTTTATCTGGGAAAACTACTATGACAAAGAGGAGCAGATCAACGAATATGACCTGACACTTTTTATCAGGGAAGAAAAGCAGGAACAGCTTTATCGGAAATTTGAGGAAACCCACTACCAGAGAGGCTATTCGTTAGAACAGATGCAGACATTTGTAGAAGAAGCCGGCATGGAGTTCTTAGCGGCATACGATGCCGAAACGAAACAGGCACCGACGGCAGAGAGTGAAAGAATTTATATTATTGCAGGAGAGAAAGGGAAATAACATGTCAGATTATATTGTAAGAGCAACAGCGGCAAATAACCAGATCCGGGCATTTGCCATTACATCGAAAGACCTTGTAGAAGAGGCAAGAAAAAGACACAACACCAGTCCGGTGATCACAGCAGGCTTAGGACGCCTGTTAAGCGGAGCAGCAATGATGGGAGCCATGATGAAAGGGGACGAAGACCTTTTAACACTGCAGATCAAATGTGGTGGTCCGGTACAGGGCTTAACAGCAACTGCCGATGCAAAAGGAAACGTCAAAGGTTATGCAGAGGTGCCGGATGTCATGCTGCCACCGAATCCGCAGGGAAAATTAGATGTAGGCGGTGCGTTAGGACTCGGAATCTTAAACGTCATCAAAGACATGGGACTAAAAGAGCCATATGCAGGACAGGTTGCATTGCAGACCGGAGAAATTGCAGAAGATCTGACCTATTATTTTGCAACCTCCGAGCAGATACCTTCCGCCGTCGGCTTAGGTGTACTGATGAATAAGGATAACACGGTCAGACAGGCAGGCGGTTTTATCATACAGCTTCTGCCGTTTACCGATGAAAAGATCATAGAGCAGTTAGAGAAAAAGATCACAGAGATGAAATCCGTAACGGAGATGTTAGAAGAGGGAATGACACCGGAAATGCTCTTAGAAGAGATCCTTGGCGATTTCGGCTTAGAGATTACCGATACACTGCCGGCACAGTTTTCCTGCAACTGTTCCAAAGAGAGGATTACGAAAGCCTTGATCAGTATCGGGAAAAAAGATCTGCAGGAAATGATCGATGACGGAGAACCGATCGAAGTCAACTGCCATTTCTGCAACACCAATTATACATTCAGTATTGATGAGTTAAAGGAGATTGCAAAGTGAAAGACGGATATATCAAAGTAGCAGCAGTCACTCCGCAGGTAACCGTTGCAGATGTCAAAGAAAATACAAAGGAAATCTTAAAAGTGATCCGTGAGGCAGCAGTCCAGAAGGCAAAGATCATTGTATTGCCGGAGCTTTGCATTACCGGATACACCTGTCAGGATTTATTTTTGCAGGAAATCCTGCACCGTGAGGCAAAGGATGCGCTGATAGAGATCAGTAATCAGACAAAAGGGATTGATGCACTGATTTTTCTGGGAATACCATTGGAGTATCACGGAAAGCTCTATAATACAGCCGCTGTATTAAATCAGGGAAAAATCCTTGGCTTTGTGCCAAAGCGTTATATCCCAAACTATAACGAATTTTATGAGGTAAGGCATTTTACAAAAGGCATGGAAGAGCCGGTTTATGTGCGTTTAAATCAGGAAATTACCGTTCCGATGGGAATGAACCTGCTCTTTTGCTGTGAAGAAGTATCGGAGTTAAAAGTAGCAGCAGAAATCTGTGAAGACCTTTGGACCATGCAGCCGCCAAGCATTGCGCATGCACAGGCAGGGGCAGTCTTGATCGCCAATCTGTCAGCGTCCGATGAAGTGACGGGAAAAGAAGCCTATCGCAGGGAATTAGTCAAAGGACAGTCTGCAAGACTGTTGTGCGGCTATATTTATGCAAGTGCCGGAGAGGGAGAGTCTACGCAGGATGTGGTATATTCCGGTCATGATCTGATCGCAGAGAACGGAGTAGTATTAGCGGAATCCGAGCGTTTTACCAAAGGAATCCTTTATTCTGAAATCGATGTGAAAAAACTCATATCGGAACGCAGACGGATGAGTACGTTTGAAACAACCAATGGAAACTATCAGGAAATTTATTTTTCTTTAGAAAAAGAAGAGACAAAATTGACACGTTATATCGATCCGATGCCATTCGTACCGGGAAGTAAGGAAGACCGTGAAAAACGTTGTGAAGAAATCTTACTTATACAGGCGCACGGACTGAAAAAACGTCTGGCGCATACCCATGCAAAGAGTGCAGTCGTCGGAATTTCGGGAGGACTGGATTCTACGCTGGCACTGTTGGTTACGGTAAAAGCCTTTGACTTGTTGGGGATTCCAAGAGAGCAGATCGCAGCAGTCACGATGCCGGGATTTGGAACAACCGACCGGACTTATGACAATGCGGTGCATCTGATCCGGGAATTAGGAGCAGAGTTCATCGAAGTTCCGATTGCCGATGCAGTCCGCCTGCATTTTCGTGATATCGGGCATGAAGAAAATATCCATGATGTGACTTACGAAAATTCCCAGGCAAGGGAGCGTACTCAGATTTTAATGGATATTGCCAATAAAAAAGGAGGTCTGGTGATCGGAACAGGAGATCTGTCAGAACTGGCTCTTGGCTGGGCGACCTACAATGGAGACCATATGAGCATGTATGCGGTCAATGCTTCCGTACCAAAGACACTGGTACGCCATCTGGTACGTTACTATGCCGACACCAGTGGAAGTGACAAACTTGCAGCAGTGCTTTATGACGTGTTAGATACGCCGGTCAGCCCGGAACTTCTGCCACCGGAGGACGGCAAGATTTCACAAAAGACCGAGGATATTGTAGGCCCTTACGAACTGCATGACTTTTTCCTGTATCATATGTTAAGGTCCGGATATTCTCCGGCAAAAATTTACCGGATCGCAAAGATCGCATTTGCAGATGTCTACGATGAGGAGACCATTTTGAAGTGGTTAAAGATATTTACAAGAAGATTTTTTGCCCAGCACTTTAAACGTTCCTGTCTGCCGGACGGACCAAAGGTTGGAACGGTAGCAGTTTCACCGCGCGGGGATCTGCGGATGCCAAGTGATGCTTCCGCACAGCTCTGGTTAGGAGAATTAGAGGAATTATAAAAATAAAAAATAGAAATCGTGCAGCTTTAGCTTCACGGTTTCTATTTTTATCATTCTTAAATATGATGAAACTGTTTCTCGTAGGACTCCTCAGCAGCAGGAGACTTCATATAAATCAGGCAGAAGAAAATGCCTGCCATTGCAAATGCAGTGATCACATCAAAAAAGGAATGTTGTTTTAAGAACATCGTCGATAAAATGATGCTGACACATAACAGTAAGGAGACAAATTTTGTCTTCTTTTTTTCACGGAAACATTCACTCTTTGTCACGGCAATATGTACACCGAGAGAGTTGTAAACATGAATGCTCGGAAACAGGTTCGTCGGTGTGTCGGTAGAATAAAGCCATGCAACTGCCTGCGTAAAAATGTTATCGTGTGCAAAACTTTCCGGTCTGAGTGTGTGTCCGTTTGGATAAATGGTGGAAACAACCAGAAAAATGGTCATTCCGGCAGCTAAAAAGCCGCACAGCCGATAGAAATCATGTTTGTTCTTAAAAAAGAAGTAGGCAACTGCCGCTGCAACATAACCGAACCATAAAAAGTATGGAACGACGAAATATTCAACAAACGGAATGGAATCGTCGATCGCCATATGTATGATATGAAAGTCGTTTGTTACATTTTTTTCTAAATAAGTAAACCATGGGAAATAGATCAGACCATATAAGAATACCCATATATGACTGTATTTCACCAAAAAGTTCCGAATATATTTCAAGAGTATCACCTCGTGTCTATTCTATGTTTTTAAAATTTCATTATTACCTGTGGATTATAGCACAGAGAAAATGAAAGAACAATGTGCGAAAATGGATTTTCACAAAAAATTAAGAAATTACAAGTTCTTAAAAAAATGTTACAATTTAACGAAAAAGTTGACATCAAAGGCGAAGATAATATAATACAATATAGGGTAACTGCAAAAGTTAAAGTAAGTGAGGATAAAAAATTGAATTCTGGAAATGAACAAGGAAACAAAAAAATATCAAAAAAAGGAACGATCATCGCAGCTTCCGTCGTAGGAGCGCTGGTAGTCATTTATCTTGCGGGAAGCATTTTCTTTCAGTCACACTATCTGCCAAGGACAGTGATCAACGGAATCTCCTGTACCGGAAAAAATGCGGATGGCGTAAAAGATGCGATCACGTCAGAGGTTAAGAATTATAAGCTGACGATCCAGGAGAGAGGAAAAAAGAGCGAAACAATTACCGGAAAGGATGTTAGTATTTCCGTAGAGTTTGATGATACGCTTCAGAATATTTTAAAGAAGCAGAACGGGTTTAAGTGGGTAGTTACTTTATTTTCCCCGGAAGTATATGAATCAAAATCCATTGTAAGCTATGATGAGGCTGCATTGAAGCAGCAGATGAACCAGTTGTCCTGCATGGATAAGGACAAGATGAAGCCGCCGGTAGATGCAACTTTAAAAGAGGATAAGAAAGACGGTTATGTCATCGTAAAAGAAGATTTAGGTACCACCGTAGATGAAGAAGCATTTTGGAAAAAGTTACAGGACTCTGTCTTGAATTTGCAGTCCGAGCTTTCCATGGATAAAGAAAAATGCTATGTAGATCCAAAGGTAAAAGAAGATTCTAAGACTTTAAAGAAGACATTAGCAAAGATGAAGACTTTAAAAGATGTCAAGATTACATATACCTTTGGTGATAAGCAGGAAGTATTAGCCGGAACGGAAATCTGTAAATGGATGAAAGTGGAAGAAGGCAAGGCAGTGGTAGACGATGAACAGGCACTTGCGTATGTCAAGAGTCTTGGTTCTAAATATAATACCGTTTATAAGCCAAAGACCTTAAAGACTTCCTGGGGCAGTACCGTAAAGATTACAAACGGAAGTTATGGCTGGAAGATCAGCAACGACAAAGAATTAGAGCAGTTAAAAAAGGATATTGATGCAGGCAAGGATGTGACAAGAGATCCTGTCTATGCACAGACCGCAAACAGCCATGGTGAGAATGATTATGGTGATACATATGTCGAGATCAACCTGACCGCACAGCATCTGTATTTTTATAAAAATGGTAATCTTGTAGTAGATTCCGATTTTGTATCAGGAAATATCTCAAAAGGAAACGGTACTCCGGTTGGAGCTTATCCGGTTACCTATACAGAGCGTAATGCAACCTTAAAAGGAGAAAACTATTCTTCTGATGTAAGTTTCTGGATGCCGTATTGCGGCAATGTCGGAATGCATGATGCTTCCTGGAGAAGTACCTTTGGCGGAAACATCTATAAGAGAAACGGTTCTCACGGATGTGTCAACTTACCATATGCAGCAGCAAAGACCATTTTTGAAAATATTGCAGCAGGTTATCCGGTCTTAGTATATGAATTACCTGGAACCGAGAGCCCGAAAGCGATCGCCATGGATCAGGGTGCATCGGTTGTGGATGCAATCAACGGTATCGGAGAGGTATCCTTAGGCAGTGAAGGTGCGATCACCAATGCAAGAAATGCTTATAACGGACTTTCCGAGGAAGCAAAAAGCTATGTAAGTAATTACAGTACCTTAGAGGCAGCAGAAGCAGCCTATGCAGGATTAGTCAGCCAGGAGGCAGAGAATCAGGCAAATAATGAGGCACAGGGACAAGCTAATGGTGTTATTGACCTGATCGGTCAGATCGGTAAGGTAACGACAGGCAGCGGAGATGCGATCAAGAGAGCAAGAGATGCCTATAATGCACTTTCTGACAGAGCGAAAGCCATGGTATCAAACTATGACACATTAACGGCAGCAGAGGAAGAGTTTAAATCTTTGTCTGAATCATAAAAATATATGGAAAATATAATACCTCTGAAGTGGATGGATGAAATAGAAAAATCTGTTGCTTTGGAGGTGTTTTTTACTTTACTTTACTAAAGAGTTGTAGTAGAGTTATTTTTAGAAATGTCAGGAAAGGTGGGAGCATTTTGGTTTCAAAAAAGATAGCACAGGCATTGGCGGGAAGTTCTGTGATCCGTGCAATGTTTAATGAAGGAAAAGAAATGGCAGCACGTTATGGTGCTGAGAACGTATATGATTTCAGTCTCGGAAATCCGGCAACTCCGGCACCGGAGTCGGTCAACCGCACGATCAAAGAGATCGTGAATGAGATGGACCCGTTAGAGTTACATGGCTATATGTCAAATTCCGGATATGAAGATGTCAGAAGGGCAATGGCAGAGAATCTGAACCGGAGATTCCAGACTTCCTTTGATGCACATAATATCATCATGACGGTGGGGGCAGCAGGCGGTCTGAACATTATCTTTAAGACACTGTTAGACCCGGAGGATGAAGTCATCGTCTTTGCCCCTTATTTTGGAGAATATAAGTCTTATGCAGCAAATTTTGATGCAAAGATCGTAGAGGTAGAACCTGATTTTGCAAGTTTTCAGCCTGATTTAGAAAAATTTGCAGGAAAGATCACGGCTAAGACGAAGATCGTGTTAGTCAATACACCAAATAATCCGACCGGTGTGGTCTATACGGAAGAGACACTGCAGGAAATGGCAGAGATTTTAAGAAAAAAGGAGCAGGAATTTAAAACGGACATTTACTTCGTGTCAGATGAACCATACCGTGAGTTAGTCTATGATGACGTAAAAGAAATATTTTTAACAAAGTATTATCACAATACGATCGTGGGATATTCGTTTAGCAAATCCCTGTCACTGCCGGGAGAGCGGATCGGTTATGTCGCCGTACCGGATGAGGTTACGGATGCAGAAGATGTCATTGCAGGGTTAGAGGTGTCAAACCGAACCCTTGGATTTGTCAATGCACCGTCGCTGATCCAAAAGGCAGTCAGCCGGTGTGTGGAGGAAAAGACAGATATCGCATTTTATGATAAGAACCGCAAGTTACTGTATGAAGGGCTGATAAAGCTCGGTTTTACCTGCATCTATCCGCAGGGAGCTTTCTATCTGTGGATGAAGTCTCCGGATAAGGATGAGGAAAGATTTGTACAGGCAGCGAAAAAATATCACATTATCATGGTCAAGGGAGCAGCCTTTGCATGTCCGGGCTATGTGCGGCTTGCATATTGTGTTTCTCCACAGATGATAGAAAAATCCATGTCAGGATTTGAAGAATTAGCGAAAGAATACGGGTTAGTAAAATGAAGAACTGGGAAAAAAATGTAAGGCTGGTGACCCCATATACACCGGGGGAGCAGCCGAAAAAAAGAGATATCATTAAGCTGAATACAAATGAGAATCCATACTCGCCGGCACCGGGAGTACAGAAAGTACTGAAGGAATTTGAAACAGACAGACTGCGTCTTTATCCTGACCCGGCATCTTCTGAGTTAGTGGATGCGATCGCGTCAGAATATGGTGTAAGATCTTCACAGGTGTTTGCCGGAGTAGGATCGGACGATGTCCTTGCAATGGCATTTATGACGTTTTTTAATTCTAAAAAACCAATCCTGTTCCCGGACATTACCTATTCGTTTTATGATGTCTGGGCAGAAGTATTTCGGATTCCTTATGAGACCGTGCCGTTAGATGAGGACTTTCAGATCTGTACCAAAGATTATCAGCGGGAAAACGGTGGGGTTATTTTTCCAAATCCGAATGCACCGACCGGCGTTCTCATGCCGTTAGAACAGGTAGAAGAGATCATCCAGGCAAATCAGGATGTTGTGGTCATCGTGGATGAAGCCTATATTGATTTTGGAGGCGTATCCGCACTGCCTTTGATTGAAAAATACGAGAATCTGTTAGTGGTACAGACGTTTTCAAAATCACGCTCCATGGCGGGCATGAGGATTGGATATGCGTTTGGAAGTGAGAAACTGATCGCATATCTGAACGATGTTAAATATTCATTTAATTCTTACACCATGGATCAGCTGACCCTGGCAATGGGAAAAGCCTCGGTGGAGGACCGGGAATATTTTAAGCAGACCACCGACAAGATCATCCGTACCAGAGAGTGGACAAAGGAAGAGTTAAAAAAATTAGGCTTTTTGTTTGAAGATTCTAAGAGCAATTTCGTATTTGTAACACATCCGAAAGTTTCGGCAAAACAGCTCTTTGAGAATCTCAAAAAAGAGAATGTCTATGTGCGTTATTTTGCAAAACCGGAGCGTATCAGTAATTATCTTCGGATTACGATCGGAACCGATGAAGAAATGCAAAAGCTGCTCTCTCTTTTGAAAAAATACTGCTAAAATAGGAAAATATTTGCTGCCTCGTGAGGCAGTGCAGAGATTTCATTTATGCATAGAAAAAGGAAAGTGCAGGAAATCTTGCGCAAACACTCACGGGGCAGACACTATTTTCGGGTAACTTAGCGTGCTTCTTTCGCATAAGTAGTGGTGATCAAGTCCTTATAAGGCGGTCTGTCGGTCAAAACGCCTGCTTCCTCTAAAATATCAAGTAAAAGCTCATAGCTGTCCTTAGTGAATACTAAATCGTCCTTCCAGGTGTCCTGTTTCTGATAACGTTCCACGATCATGGCAATAGTGGCTTCATCCGTATCTTTGAATTGAGGGGCAATGACTTTTGCAATTTCCGCAGCAGAATGATTGTTGACATAAGTCATGCCTTTTTGCAGAGCATTGGTAAAGCTCTGGATGAGTTCAGGGTGTTTTTTGATATAGCTTTCTTTTGCAGAAAAAGCCGTGTAAGGGACATAACCGGAATCCACACCGAGGGAAGCAACCACATAACCGGAGCCTTCTTTTTCTAAATTGGTTGCACCCGGTTCAAATTCAACGGAAAAATCGCCATTTCCACCGGAAAAAGCAGCAGCAGTGCTTCCAAAATCAATGCTCTTGTCAATGGTTAGATCTTTTTTGGGGTCGATTCCCTGCTGCTTTAAGACATATTCAAAAACCATCTGTGGCATGCCACCTGTCTGCCACACGACCATGTAAATAATCGTCCGATATTTGCTTCGTGGTCATTTCCTCTGATAAATCCGGTAAATAGTTACGGGCAAGCAGGGAGATTTCTTTTTCGGATTTCATAATACGGTAAGGCTTTCGTGGATTGTCTGTATCCTCTAAAATATCGAGTATTTTCATCAATTCGATATAAGGTAAAATACTCTGCTTTGTCTTTGGAAATCCCAGATCGGTAAGATGTTCTGACAGGTATTTTGCAGAAGTGTAACCGCGTTTGTCCTCTGCGATCAGTTTCATAACGATTGCAATGATAGTATTTTCTCTGCAATTCATTTCTTTGGTAGGGTTGTTATTTATGAAGCTGGCTAAGCCATTTTTTAACGTGATTTCCGGCATTCCGTTTTCATCCACTATGATTTTTTGAATCAGTAGTTCGAAGTCATTATGCCCCAGAGTTCCTTTTGCAATTATGTGATCCATGATATCCAGAGGATTTTTTAAACTGTCCGCTATATCCGGTGCTTCTGTGGCAGATTTCTCCAGTTCTTTTCGTTGCATTTCCAATTCGTGAATTTGTTTACATAAATCTGTTTGCATAGACTCGTAAGCCTCATGGATAAAATCTTCCTTATGGATGGAAGTCTCATTTTCGGCAGCAAGTGATAAATCCTTTATTTTCTGTGTAAGAAGGAGTTTTAGTTGATTTTTCCGGTCATCGATCGCGGTATGTAGTTCCTGTCTTTTTTGTTCTAGGCTTTTCTTCTCTGTCTGAAAATCCTCCGGATCATAGCCGGCAATTATGTCACTGAAAACATCTCTGCACACTTGGAGATAGATCAGGATGTCTCTCATAAGATCGGCTTCTTCAATCAAATGAGCCTTAGAACAATAACGTTTCCCTTTCGTGTTATAAGTGGTGCAGATATAATATTTGCGTTCTCTGCCGGAGGTCTGGCGTTTGATCGGTGTGAGACGTTTTCCGCAATCCTTACAGAACAGACAACCGCTGAATGGATTTGGAACTTCTGAACCTGCCCATTGTCCAAAGCTGCCACGGTAGTTTGTGTGATTGCGTTTTTCTTTTAATTCCTGCACCAGCGAAAACGTAGTCTCATCGATAATTGCCGGATGATGATTTTCAAATAGATACTGTTCTTCCCTGGGGATGCGACAGTCTTTGCCATGGATGGTTTTTCTGGCACGTTTTCGTAAGCGGAGCGTACCGATATAAAAATCATTGTCAAGTAAATCCCGCACCATGCTGTCTGACCAGCGAAAAGCAACGTTTCTTTTGGTTAACTGTCTGTTTTCTATTTCATGCTCGTGCTGTTTCATAGAGGGAGTAGGGATTTGCTGTTCATTTAAATAATTGGCAATCTTTCGGTAGCCAAGACCGGAAAGATAGAGCCGATAAATGGATCGGATGGATTCCGCTTCGGCAGGATCAATGCTGAACATCGTCGGATTGTCTGTGTCACGCCGATACCCAAACGGCGGTCTTGTCAGCAGTGCACCTTCTTTTTGCTTCGCACCTATGGCACGTTTGATTTTTTTACTGGTGTCTTTTACATACCGCTCATTAAACCAGGTTTTAATCCCGATTGTATCATCGGCTGGTTCCATAGAATCATAGTTATCGTCGATCACAACCAAATGTTTTCCACGCTCCTGAAATTCGTCCAGTAATAAAAGCACTTTTGCGTTATGTCTGCCAAGGCGTGAAAAATCCTTGACATAGACAGTATCAATATCGTGATCCAGATCAGCCATCATCTGCTGAAATCCCGGTCGGTCAAAGACATAGCCGGAAATGCCGTCATCTTCGTACCAGCGGTCGATGGCGATGCCATGATCGGCTGCGTATTGGCTGATGATCAGCTTCTGGTTTTCTATGGAAACATAATTTTTTTTATCATCGTCTTTTGAGAGACGGACATATCCTGCATTCATAGAGGAGCCTTTCTGCTTGAATGTAAATAGTTTATGAAGCATTATGGAATGATATGACATCGTCTTTTGCCCCCCTAATCGTTAAAAAAATTGACATATAGATCGCAGTGTGATATATATAATATATCGTAGTTCGATATATCGCACTAAAAAAGGAAATGGACGATGGATGCACATATAAAAAAAGTTTATGTTCCGATGACGGAGACCGGATTTTATATTCTGTTATGTCTGCGTTCTCCGAATCACGGATATGGAATTGTACAGAAAGTAAAAGAAATCACAGACAATGAAGTCATACTCGGTCCGGGAACCATGTATGGAAGTCTGTCAAAAATGGAAAAAGACGGATTGATCCAATTTGTCTGTGAAGAAGATAAGCGAAAAATTTATCAGATTACAGATCTCGGTACGGAAGTTCTGGAATTGGAGTGGAAGAGGATCCGCAGATTGTATCGCAATGCACAGGAGGGAATGGAATGAATGATAAGAAAAAAGAAGTTCGCTGGTTTTCTATTATGGATTATGAAAAAGAAGCGGATTATCTGAGTAAAAGGCATCAGGAGGGATGGGAATTTCAACATGTGACATTTCCCGGCATCTATACGTTTAAAAAATGTGAACCGGAGAATGTGGTTTATCAGTTAGATTATAATCAGGAAGGCATGAAAAATCAGAACGAATATGTTCAGATGTTTGAAGACTGCGGATGGGAGTATCTGATGAATTTTAATGGATACTGTTATTTTCGAAAACCGATGGCTATGATGCAGCAAAAAGAGGAGATTTTTTGCGATGATACCTCACGACTGGAAATGATGCAGCGGATTTTTTACGGCAGGATCATTCCTTTGATCGCCATTTTTTGCTGTCTGATCATAAATGGTTATATGTCCACGACCGAACATGGAGCACATAGACTTACGATCGTGTTTGCTGTATTAATGGTTTTATATATGGTTATCTTTTTACGGTTTGCCGTAAAATACTTTTTCTTCCGACAGAAATTAAAAAAATAAGATCAGTCGGTATCAGCCAAATGATTTTTGATCAGTGCCCGGATGCCATTATGGATATCGGCATCCGGATCGCCATCTGAAAAAGTGACAACCCGAAAACCGATGTCAGCATATTTTCTACGTTCGGCTTCAAATTCTTCCTGTGAAGAAAAATCACTACGCCAGAGATAATACGTCGGTTTGTGCAAAAGACTCACATCTTTCAATGAAAGGTTTTATCACTATCATATAAAAGGTGGACAGTGTTGATGTGTGGATTTTTGGGGCAGTTATCTGTTTATTACTGCCGGATATGGAAGTAGATAAATAAAAAACTCTGTTCATTTTAGAACAGAGCACTTTTTTCTCATTAACGATAATGTCATCTCCTATGTGAATCTGATGATATAATATCATAGGTATGTAATGGGGGCAAGTAGGCATTCCCCATATCTAAATCGTAACAGCAACCTGCGTAATATAATCCGAACTCTGTTCCCCACGGCTGGGTGGACCCTCTAAATAGATACTGCGAAACGGTCCGGTGGTCTGGATATGGTTGGTCTCTACATAGGTATTTAAGGTAGCGATCGCGGTTCCGATCCCCTCATAAGGTCCGCGGTAATAGATGCATAAGGCAGGTGATTCGGCAAACTCTGTCCGTTCTTCGCCTGCAAAATCGTCCTCGACCGGAATGCAGCACATCAGATCCAGACCCGTGTCAGGTTGTCCGATACGCATGGTAAACATTCTGGCAGACATGGACATCTTTCCGGTTCTGGCGGCGGCAATATAAGTGTCACGCAATTTGTCAGCCGCATCCTTTATATCCTTACATTGATATCTGCGGCAATAACATACCTGTTTTGGCAGGCGTACACGATGAATGCTTAAATCGCCCGGTTTTGCAGCACGAACCTGAAGTAACTGGATATTGCGGTCTAATGCAGCACGCAGATCCATCAGACGTGCCAGATGGTGGTCGAGATTTTTGGAATCATAATAATATTCCCGGATTTCTGAGAGAGACAGTCCTAAAGTCTGCAAAGAGCGGATGGAGCGGATCTGTGTCATATTGTCTGCAGTATAATAGCGGTATCCGCTGTTTTTATCCTTGATGGCGGGTGTCAGTAACCCCATTTCTTCATAGACAAGGATGGTTTTTCTGGTGATACCAAGAATTTTTGCGATTTCACCTATTTTAAATAAATGATCGTCCTGCTTTTTCATGATCGTTCTCCGTTCTTTTTTGAAAAAAATATGTGGAATAAGGGTAGTTATCACTTGACTTGTCCCTTAGGGTACGATTTATAATTACTATAACAAAAAGTATGTAAGTTTACAAGGAGAATGCATATGAGAAAACGAAATCAAATGAAAAAAGGAATTGCAGCTTTGCTTTCGGGCGTATTGGCATTTGGAATGACGGCGGGAGTGATTCCCGGGTTCGAGGGAAGTAAGCAATCTGTACAGGCGGCAACCGGTATTGAACCGAGTGTGACAGCCTATGCAACAAAGGAACAGATGATGGATGGTACTTTTGCAACGGATTGGAGGAGCGGAACGGCTGCAAATGTAGGTGTGCTGGCATTTGGTAAGAATAGTACCCAAAAGACGCAGAAATGGTATATCTTAGGAAAAGATAAATATGTAGACGGTGATAATACCGTAATTTTTACAGTACAAGACGGAATTATTCCTCTCACAAGACCAAATGACGCACAGAAATATTCAACGACGACAAATGATAGAGCATATAAGGACATCTATGGAACATATCCAACCGGAAAGGAACCAACAACTGTACCTTGTAATCATTATGGAGCGAGTACTTTAAGAGCGGAACTGAATAAGATAGCGAGTGATACGGCCTGCTTTTCTACAGCGCAGCAGAACCTGTTGAATACGACCACGATAACAACAAAGTATACACTTTCCAAAGTGGAGTATTCCTATACGAATTCAGATAAATTATACGCTCCTGTTTTTAATCCTTCTTACAAACAACTCATAAGAATAGGAAGCAATGATCAAATATGGATATCGACGCGGGTCTATTGGGATAGCCAAAACCCGACATGGACGCGTTCGCCTATGAAGAATTATGGGGATCGTGTGTACGCTGTGTCGAGAACATTGAATTCGACCGGCTACCTTCCCGAACAGCTGATTAAAGCAGGCAGTGCTGCTTCTAATCTGAATCTGACAGATGTTCTCTTTGCATCATCGGCAGAAGCGGCAACTTCTGATACCGCAGTGTCAGGTGAGATTGCACAAGGGAAAGCAATGACTTTGCGACTGAATGGAGGCGGCAAGGATATTGGTACGGTAACCTGCAATGCTGACGCAGGACAGATCAATGCGAAAAAAGGAAATACCGCAGGTAATGTGGCACTTGTAGTACAAGGAAATGACGGAACGAAGGACTGGTATTACAGTAAACAGATCAGTGGAACAGATAATGTGATCGTAAATGCCTCTGATATCGCAGCAGAATCGAATACACCTTCTGATATTGATCTTGCAAATTGTAAAATCTGGCTGGAGGTAACGGAAGATAGTGTGGCTTATGCGGTTGAGGCAACAGCGACAACAGATGTGGTTAAGACCAATATTTCATCGGTAGAGATTACAGGGATTGACACACCGGTATCCAATACGGCATTAGATACTTCTGCTGTATGTGCAACCCAAGGGGTAAGCACAACTGCACCTGCTGTTACATGGACACCGAATGACATCAACGCAGGCTATAACACAATCTATACAGCAAGTGTTACACTTGCAGCATCTGCAAACTACGAGTTTACAGATTCTGTAATAGTGACCATAAATGGAAATAACGCAAATGTAACAAAGAATGAAGATGGAACCTTAACGGTAATATACACATTCCCTGCAACGGCAAAGGATAAACTTACAAGCATTACGGTACCGGGGACTGTTACAGTGGCGAACGGTACTGCTTATAAAGATATGAACCTTCCAACGCAGGTTAACATTGTGACAGAAGGAAATACGGTAGACAAAGCAGATGTTACATGGGATACAGCAAGTGGTAATTATGATCCGTCGGTATTGACAGAGCAGGTTGTAACTTTAAACGGTACGGTAACATGTCCGGAAAATATAGATGCAAATGGAGTAGCACTTACTACCAGTATCACCATTACAGTCAGTGCTGCAGGTATTGTAGGCGCACCGACTCCATCGGTAGAAAGCGGTACATATACTGAGAACCAGAAAGTTGCATTAGCATCTTCTACAGAAGGAGCAACCATTTATTATACAACGAATGGTTCAGAGCCGGGGAGAACGAGCGGAACAAGATATACAGGCCCGATTACTGTCCCAGGAACGGAAGGTCAGAGTATAACGACAACCCTGAAAGCCATTGCGGTAAAGAATGGTATGCAGGACAGTGAGGTAAAGACATTTACCTACACGATCAATATTCCAAAACCGATCGTTAAGCATACGATTACAGCTACAGCCGGAGCAAACGGAAGCATTTCTCCAAGTGGAAAAGTGGAAGTGGTCGAAGGAGCTGACCAGGCGTTTTCTATTACAGCAAATGAAGGCTATGAGATCGAATCCCTGAAAGTGGATGGAAAAACAGTAAATACTGCAGCAAGCTATACATTTCCAAATGTAAGGGCAGCGCATACGATAGAAGCAACCTTCAAACAAAAGATTACAGTAGAGAAACCAAGTATCGGTAAACAGCCACAGAATGTATCCGTAAAAGCAGGAGAACAGGCAACCTTTACAGTGGCAGCTACCGGAACGGACTTAAAGTATCAGTGGCAGATAGACAGAAATGATGGTAAGGGATTTGCAGACATTGCCGGAGCAGACAGAGCAAGTTATACGACATCTGCAGTAGATAAAAATTGTAACGGTTATAAATATCAGTGTGTGATCAGCAATTCCGCGGGTTCTGTTACAACCGGTACAGCAACTCTGACTGTAACAGAGGATGTAACGCCTCCGGTTCAGCCTACAGTAAAGAAACCAAGTATCGGTAAACAGCCACAGAATGTATCTGTAAAGGCAGGAGAACAGGCAACCTTTACAGTAAAAGCTACAGGAACAGACTTAACATATCAGTGGCAGATAAACAGAAACAATGGCAAGGGATTCGTAGATATTACCGGAGCAGACAAAGCAAGCTATACGACTGGTGTGGCAGACATGCTTTGCAATGGTTATAAATATCAGTGTGTAATCAGCAATTCTGCGGGTTCTGTTACAACGAATGCAGCAACTCTGACAGTGACAGAAAGTACGACACCATCACCGGATCCGGTTTCCTATAAAATCCTTGACGGTGCCAACAGTTCATGGACAGAGAATACAGATGGAAGTCTTACCATTCGGGGAAACGGTGAAATGGAGAAGTTCCAGAATGTAAAAGTGGATGGTAAGATCATTGATAAGAAAAACTATACGGTTACAAAGGGTTCCACGATCATCACATTGAAAGTGGATTATCTTAAGACACTTGCTACCGGAGATCATACGTTTGAAATCGTCTGGACAGATGGTTCTGCAACTACGAAGTTTGCAGTAGCAAAAAATAAATCCGGTGATAACAACAAAAACAACAATAACAATAATAAGAAGAACAACAGCAACAACGCTAAGAATAACCAGACAACACAGAACAATCCTACAGATACCAAGAAGAAGGAACAGAGTGTAACAGCTCCAAAGACGGGAGATACATCTGATATGACACTTTGGACCACACTTCTGATTGTATCCTTTGCAGGAGCAGCGGGAATCGTTGTAAGAAGAAACAATAAGACTTGTAAATAGGATTTCTGGTGAATAGCCGGAAGGTAAAATAACCGGAAGCGGTTTATAAGACAGGATAGAACAAGCTTCACTGACACGAGAGTGTTGGTGAGGCCTGTTTTTTTCTATAGGAAATACCGTGTTTCCTATAGAGCAAGAAGCCCTTCGGGCGAAGATGCGTATATCCGGTAGTTCGGATTGCAACTTTAAATTGCCATAGAAAATATATCTTGCTATAATTTATGGTAAAGAATAACAAAACAGGATTTTTCAGTATAAAGTTGAGGGATGAAAAGATGGAACTGGATATCATAGGATTGGTAAGTGCCTGTTCCTATGCACTGGACTGCATAGAGGCCGAACTGGTACATGTTACAAACAGGCATGGAAAAAGAGTTGCATACATCAGTGTATGTATGGCAGAAAAATTTGGAATTATAGGAGAGGCGCTGCAGGATTTAGCAATGTGTGCGCTGCTACACGACAATGCATTGACGCAGTACATATC